>WNFX01008858.1_pt1 | contig 16915 bp, 20 predicted proteins | sample 5400111 | NCBI WGS metagenome assembly WNFX01 (sample SAMN13153363, study PRJNA577476) | soil metagenome | isolation source: 40 cm soil or saprolite under grassland replicate 1 | place: USA:California | collected 2016-06-15 | reverse complement strand
GTCCCATTACAGATTGCGACTTCGCCACTCAGCTACTGGCCCTTTGTGGTCGCAGGGATAGTGGCCGTCCTCGGGGCGGTTGTCACAGTCAAACGGTTTGACACCTACCTCGAAGGCTTCCAACATCTCGACCAGCTAATGGGAGGACCCCTCCCGAGAGGATCAAGCATACTGTTGCTGGGAGATGCCGGCAGTGGGAAGACAATACTTTCCTACCAGTTTCTACACGAGGAGTTGGACTCTGGAAAGCTCTGCGCCCTACTATCCTACGACGCCTTTCCCGAAGACGTTCAAGCCCGAATGAACGAATTCGGATGGGACATAGTCTCCCACCTGCGCAAAGGCCGCTTGAAAATCATCGACTGCTACTCTAGCCTAGCGGGGCAAGGAGAAGGGGCGATAAAGGACCCCTCAGACCTTACCGAGCTGAACATACAGGTAACCGCGTTTATCGGAAGAGCGAAAGGCGCACCCGTCACTGTCGTCCTCGATTCGCTAACACCAATATTCAACGGGGTCGAGGAGAAACAGGCCATCAACTTCATCCAAACCCTCGGAGCCAAAGTGAAGAAGACAGGAGGCCTGTTCATACTCACCGCATCCAAAGGAGCCATCCCCGACGAGTCTGCAGCCAAGCTGAAGACGATGGTGGACGGCGTCATCGAACTCAGCGTTATCCGAGGGCGGGGGAGGGCTCACAGGTTTCTATCAGTAGTCAAGATGGAGAGGAGGAAAATATCTTCAAGTTCAGTCGCGTTCGAAATCGACCGCACCAGAGGTCTCGTCTTCCGAGTGTCCCGATTCGGACTATTGAAAAAACAGCTAGTCAGCTTTCTAAGGATGCGCGAGGGTTTGGCACACGCCAAATCGACCCTTAGAAGACCTGAAGCCCCGGCCGGCAGAGGATCGCCGACAACTCAACGCTGACTCCGAAGCTCTGGGAAGCAGATTTAGCCCAGAACTGTTTCTACTTGCATTATGCATTCGTTTGCTTTCATAGGGCTTGGGTTGAATGATGAGAAAGGCCTCACCCTGGAGGGCCTAGAGGAAGCTCGGCGCGCAGACAGCATATTCGCCGAATTCTATACAAGCCCAATGCCGGCCCTCAACATACAACGTCTGGAGAAGCTCATAGGCAAGAAGATCCAGGTTCTCAATAGAACACAGATGGAGGAAGAAGGGGGCCGAGAGCTGATAAGATCAGCCAAAGAAGGCAACGTGGCCCTCCTCGTACCCGGCGACCCCATGATCGCTACCACGCACATCTCATTGAGACTGTCATTGTCCAAGACAGGAATCAGATCCCGAATAATCCACGCTCCCTCGATAACATCGGCGATCTGTGGGGCAACGGGACTCCAGAGCTACAAGTTCAGCAAAACAGTCACCATCCCCTACGACCCTCCTCTTCCAGCCTCGGTCCTAGAGACAATCTCCGACAACTACGGTCGAGGCCTACACACTCTGCTCCTCCTCGACGTCGAAGCAGATCTGAACAAACAACTGACCATCGCCGACGCGCTAGCAAAGATCACATCTGCGAACCCCAGCTTGGAAACCCGTCTCGCCGTTGGAGTTGCCAGACTGGGCACTCGCGACGAGAAGGTCAAAGCATCCAAGATAGGGCGCCTAGTAAAGGAGGACTTTGGTGCTCCTCCCCACTCGATTGTAGTTGTCGGGAGGCTCCACTTCATGGAAACCGAGGCGCTGAAGATCATATGCGGCGCACAGGATTCAGACCTGCGTGAGAATAGTTGAAAGAGAGCGCGTCAGATAGAACTGCGAAATATCTAGAGTCGACCTCAGCCGCATTGAGACGGTTGAAGGTCAAAAAAACTCCAAAAACAATCGTGGGATCACAAGTTCACTACGTGCTCGGGCTTGTCCGAGGATACACGAAGGACGCTGGGCATTATGCGGAAAAACGGAAACCAGTGACATCACTTGTCTGCATTGCATACGCAGAGGGATTACTGGACGCGATGAAGTTTCTCGAACTGGTCGACTTCTAGAATAGCCCCAAAGTAACACTCGCCTGATATCGCCCCGAGACGGTTTCATATCGAATCGACATGGTTGACTGTACTGCGTGCCGAAGAATCATACACAGAGACGAACTCGTCCTCGCAGCCTTCAGCCAAGAAGGTAAGAGGACATATTATCACCAGGACTGTGAGCAGAAGGCAGACTACATCTCTCGATGGAAAGAAGAGGCCCCATGGGCTTTCAAATCGATAGGACTAACAATCCCTGACTGGCAACAGTGCAGCCCGAAGAAACACTTGGGCGTTTGGCAATCAATCTTCATTGCTCGGAGAGACGAGGACATCTGGTGTCCCGACTGTGGGCTAAAGATCGCTCGACATGAAGGTCTGACCTGTCCCAAGTGCAGCTCTCCCGCAATAGTAGTAGGCGTGGAATCGACCAAGATGGTTTTCACCCACAGAGAACCGCTCTACAAGCTCTTGGTGCATTGCACCCAGAAGGGAGACGACTCTATCAGCTACGCCATCTCAAGCGGATTCACCCCAGTCACCATAACCGCAAGGAAGAGTAGCGAGCAGGCACCTGAACAAGGGTCGAGAATGATGCTAGAGTACAAACCAAGAGAAGACCTGAAGAGAGGCCTGAACGTCTAACCGCCCGATTGTGACAGAATTATCTACTCCGAGCACAGGGTGATCAGGGTTCAATGACCCGACTGGAGACACACTGCCCAATTTGCAACCGAGAGCTTGACCCTCGAGGCACTTGCAGAAGCTGCGGTTATTCCTCCAGTTGCAGCATGGACTAGCCGATCCGGCTAGAGGTCAAGATTCGTACCCATTCGGCATTGACACGAACATTTGCATGCATTCATCCTCTCAAGGATGAGAGCCCAAATGATGGTTCGCGATACATTGTCTAGCTTGCAAACGGGCGAACCGTCTACCTTTTTTAGTAGAGAAGCGCTATAGCGGCTCCAACGATGTCTCGAATGGAAACGACAGACCTATCATTCGTAGCGGACCGAGTGCAACCTCAGACCTGGACGCTCTTCCAGTCTCTCAGAACCCGGATGAGGCAGTTGAAAGGCGTGACGATGAAGGTGCAGTACGAGAAGGAGAGTCGAGAACCTACCCCCGCATTCTACTATGAAAACAGACTACTCTTCCACGTTCACGCAAGAGGGGAGGAGATCAATGCGACATTCCATACAGACCAGCGCGCTAGAAACAGAATAGTTGAGGACCAATCCCTAGATTGGAGGCTGAGGGACCAAGTGAACAAGCGCACCTGGGCCGCGTTCACCCTTCGAAACCTGAAAGACCTCGCGCCGTTCATGGATTTAATCAAGGCCAAATACGAACATATCAATCAAGAAGCCACGGGCAAACAACCGGAACTACGACCTATCGCATTCTGAAACTGTAGGAGCCGTCCCCCGCCGAACATTGAATAACGTCATCTAGTCGCGTTTTTATCAATCCCAGCCACTGCCGCCCGAGACCATTCTTTGGCTCAAGACTCCCATTTCAGCCCAAGACTATCAAGGCTGAAAGAAACACTCTCGACAAGACATCTCTCAGGAACCAACGAGAACGTAGAGGCTGTCGTAGCCGTTCTCCTTCAAGAAGAGAGGTCTTCTGAACTGAACCTTCTGCTGATTCATAGGGCGGAGAGAATCGATGACCCGTGGTCCGGTCAAATCGGGCTTCCCGGCGGGAGGATTGCACGATCAGACTCTTCGCCAAGGGCAGCCTTGAAGCGAGAGGTCAGCGAGGAAGTTGGCCTAGAATTGGAGAAGGAAGGCGAGGAACTCGGAACCCTAAGCCTCGGCTCGCCCATGAGACGCCTCGACATGAAGGTCCAGCCCTGGGTGTATGGACTACGCCGCCGCCCCGAGATCCGAACTGGACCCGAGGTTCAAGAGGCCTTCTGGGTCTCGCTCTCCAGACTCCCTTCACTCAGAACCACAACGGAAATCGAGATCAGAGGCACTCGTCGTATCGTAGAGTCCTTCCTAGTTGATGGGCGAGTGGTGTGGGGCTTCACGCACAGGGTGCTAGAAGAGCTTCTGTCGGTTCTTGACGAAAACTGATCACTGGGAGACATGAGCCATAGGGAGAGTCAAGGGCTCACCAGCCACGACTGGTTCCCTTCTGGAATACCCGCGCAAATCGATGGTAACTCTCGCGAATCCCAACCGCCTAAGCTCCCGGTCGACATCATCCATAATCTTCTCGTCAAAAAAGAGCTTCCTCTCCTCCGGCGAAACCTCAATCCTTGCCTGCCCATCACTGTATCTGACCCTCAGATTCTTGACTCCCGTCAACCGTTTGATATACAATTCGGCTTGCCCAATCATTGTCAGCTTGTCAGAAGTAATCCCTTGCCCGTGCGGGATGCGTGACGATAGACAAGGCATTGCCGGCTTGTCCCAGACCGGCAATCCCAGTTTTCGAGCAGACTCTCGGACTTCGGACTTGGAAAACGAGGCCAAGAGCAGCGGGCTGATCACCCCGGCTTCCTGAGCCGCCTTGAGCCCGGGGCGATGGTCTCCCAGATCGTCAACGTGTGTGCCGTCGAGAATCGATTCAAACCCGAAATTGTCGGCGAGAGCTCGCAGCTCAGCATACAACGTCTCCTTGCAATAGTAGCAACGATTGCTAGGATTTGATAAGTAGCTGGGATTCTCCAACTCGTCAGTTCGAATTGTCACATGACGAATTCCTATCAGCTTCGCGGTCTCCTTCGCAATTTCAAGCTCTTCAGGGGGAAGCGATTCAGACACTCCAGTAGCAGCGACTGTAGACTTGCCCAGAGCCTTGTGGGCCAAGAGCGCTACTAGGGAGCTATCAACCCCAGCTGAGAGGGCGACCACGGCACCGCCAAGCCGCCGAATTAACCCGGTGGCTTCCTCAATCTTCTCCTCAATGCTCAGAGCAACTGGTTCGATCATTTTCACAGAGAATGACTGAGCATTGTAATTTAAACTGTGTAGAAACAGACGGTTCCATGGTCTCAAGGCGAGACTTGGTCAGGTTTGCAGACACTCGGCTATCGAAGAGATCCAACAGCCCGCTCGCCATAGAGAAATTGCGAGATCTCGCAAGGCTAGATGTTGGCCGGGAGGTACGGAAGGGACTCCCAGAGGTAATTCTGGCAGAGGGAAAGGACGTTCAAGAAGTCGCAGAGATCGTCGAGGCTATGGTCAAACGAACTGGGCGAGCGATAGTGAGCAGAGCCAACACAAACTATCTCCGGAAGATTCGAGCCCGTCCAATATCAAATGCTCGAGTCCAATTTTTCCCAAGGTCCGGAATGATCGTGATCAAACGCAGGTCTTTCGAAGCTAGAAGCGACGGGGGCAGGGTTGGTCTGTTGACCGCCGGCACGTCGGACATTCCCATAGCTGAAGAGGCTAAAATCATCGCGGAAGAAATGGGCTGCGAAACCCGAGGATATTATGACGTAGGCGTTGCGGGACTGCATAGGCTATTCAAACCTTTGACGAAACTGCTTAGATGGGATGCGGACGTCATTCTCGTCATCGCTGGAAGGGAAGGCGCCCTGCCTACAGTCGTCGCAGGCCTCGTCGACGTGCCCGTAATTGCCGTTCCAACCTCCCGCAGCTATGGATTCGGCGACCGTGGAATAGCCGCCCTGGCCGCAATGCTACAATCATGCTCCCTAGGGCTCGCAGTCGTCAATATTGACAGTGGCGTAGGCGCCGGCTCGATCGGTGCTCTAATCGCAAATAGGGCTGCAAAGGGTCAACGAGGAAGGATAGGGGCGTAGCGCGTTTGGGTGTCGACCTTGGAGACCTGATTCCGAAACAAAAGACGGATCTTGATGAACTGTCAGGCAAGACGTTCGTGGTAGACGCCTACAACGCTCTCTACCAGTTCCTCGCCATTATCCGTGGGCCGACCGGGACGCCTTTGATGGATAGGCAGGGCAGAGTCACGAGTCATCTAAGCGGCCTTCTCTACAGAACCACCAATCTTGCTGAGCGTGGAATTCGTCTAGTCTACGTATTCGACGGCATCCCGCCAACCCTCAAAGAGACCGAGATCAAAAGACGGCGAGCTGTCAAACAAGAGGCGATCATCAAATATGAAGCGGCGGTCACACGAGGCGAAGTTGTCGAAGCCAAGCGACTCGCCCAGGCAACCGCCAGCCTCAAAGATATCATGATCGATGATGCCCACAAGCTCCTCGACTATCTCGGCGTACCATACGTACAGGCGCCTTCAGAAGGGGAGGCTCAGGCAGCCTACATGACAAGCCGGGGAGACGTGTGGGCCGCAGTAAGCCAAGACTATGATTCACTTTTGTTCGGCGCAATCAGACTAGTTAGAAACCTGGCTATTACTGGAAAGAGAAAGCTGCCCATGAAAGAAGCCTATGTCCAAGTGGACCCGGAGATGGTCGAGCTAGAGAAGACACTGGAAGCACTCGAGCTCAACCGAGAGCAACTGATAGACCTGGGGATATTGATCGGCACCGACTTCAACCCAGATGGATTCAAAGGGATCGGGCCTAAAACGGCACTCAAGCTTCTGCGAGAGAACGGGAGCATCGAAAAGGTAGCGTCAAAGAATCCCGAATTCAAGACGCCACCTAATCTGCAAAGAATACGACAGATATTCCTGAAGCCTGAAGTAACATCTCACTATTCTCTCCACTGGACCGAACCACAAACCGAGAACCTCGTTCGATTCCTCTGTGGAGGCCGCGACTTTAGCGAAGAGAGGGTGAGGACCGCTGTAGAACGGATGAAGGCAGTCTCTGTAACGAACCAGCCCAAACAGACTCTTGAATCCTTCTTCAGCAACGGATAGATGAAGAGTCGCGGACGAAAGCCCGGAAGCGTTCTTATGCTATCCGCGAGCCGGTAGGATCGAGCTTGGCACGCGGAAAGACTGTGCTTGCAACAGGGGTATTCGATCTCCTTCACCTGGGCCATGTCAGGTTCCTCGTAGAAGCCAAGCGGAGAGGCGGACCGGGGGCGCGACTGGTCGTAGTAGTTGCCCGGGACCGAACGGTGCTTAATCGAAAGGGACGGAAGCCTATCTTACCGGAGAATCAGAGAAGGGAACTTGTCGCTTCGCTCAGAGCCGTGGACAGCGCCATTCTAGGCCATCAGAGCCTCGACATGCTCGGAATCTTGAACGAAGTTCGACCAGACATTATCTGCGTCGGATATGACCAGCGAGAGATCAAGAAGTCAGTCAAGAACATCATAAAAACCGCTGGGCTGAACATCCCGGTCGTCCAGATTCCCAAGTTCGGTCCGGACGGTCTGAACAGTAGTACCAAGGTCAAAGACAGAGTGGCGGAGGAATGGGCGAATTCTAGTTAGCCCTCGAAGGGCACTGTGACGTCGACAGCGTCGCCATCCTTTAGATGCAGGCGTTTTCTCAGATTTTCCCTAGCGATGATCTCGATCACATCCTCCTTGTAGTGGGCCCGAATAGGAACGACAATTGCTCCCCGAACCTTCTGGTCAACGATAGCCTTGTAGCACCTGGCTCCTCCGTAGGTTCGCTCCTTGTCCGCAAATCCCTCGATGTCCACGAATGGATAACTGTCCAGCTCTCGACGCTGGCTCATGCTTTCCTGACTGACCCTGAGGTTTAGGGTTCCTGGAAAAGGATCCAGATCGAGTTTGGACTTGAATTGTCTCCGATAGCCCTCCATGCTCATGTAATATGAGCCCTCTGAGAGACCCGAGAAGACGACTGCCTTCATCACAAGCTCCTTCTTCGGGGACTCAAAGACATGCTTGAGAACCCTGTACATTTCCGTCAGACTGCTAAGACCCTCTTTCGTTATTCGTACGCGTTGAACTCTCCCCTCGCCCGTTCGGGCTATCAGGCCCTGCTTTTCCATGTCAATGAGTCTACGAGAAGCTGTCTGCTGGGACAAGCCCAATACCTTAGCGACCGTTCCTGTGCTCAAGCCCACTTCTCTCTCATGGGCACCCGCTTCGACCAGCTTGTAAAGGGCCATAAGGTGAGAGGCTTTCAGAGGCTAGCACCTTCCTTCATCCGTACCGAGTCGAGATGTGCCTGTCTCAGCGGCAGAGGATGATTGTTAACCGTACAGTCTCCGGTCAGTCGCACGGCAGTTTCAAGGGATATCCTATGCCCCACGCTGACATAGAATTTCTTGCCGTTATCCACAGTTACGATCCTGCCAATATGCCGGCCCTTCGGATCGACTATGCTCTCCTCCTGGGGCTTCCCATATAGGAGAGACTTTGCCACCCCGACGGTCGGTCTTTCGACCGCCAATCCGAAGTGGCTTGCTAAACCGAATCTCCTGGGATGAGCAACTCCTTGTCCATCGACAAAGAAGACATCGGGGGTCGACCGTAATTTTCGCGCAACACTAACTAGGAGAGGACCTTCACGGAAACCGAGGAAACCCGGGATATACTTGTGAGGCGCAATTTCCTTTGCACCCGACTTCTCCACAAATTTCCTCTGCTCTGAGTCCCACACCACCGCGGCAACAAAGGCATTGTTCCCATCGTAGGCTACATCAAACCCACATATTAGCCGGGGTTTGAACCCGTGGTCATCGAGAGGGACAACCCTGGATGCCATGTCTCTCTGTAACGAGATGGCCTGAGCTATGGATTGGAAACGGAAGAGTTCGTCCATCTTCAATTCTTTGAACGGGATCCTAATCGTTTGTCGAGCCTGTTCAGCGCCTCTTCAAGAGAGAAGCGCCGCACTTCTGTGACCACATCGCCTCTCGTAGACTCGATGATCCGCCGTGCCGCATCCATCTTGACCCTGAAGGTGGGAACGATTGAAGTGTGGTCCAGGGTCTGCAGATCATCGTAGATCCCTTCCATCCCGTCCAACAGTTTTTCCGCCTTTTTCACGTCTCCTCTTCGAAGACGGTTTAGGGCCATTCGGCGGAATTCTCCGATCGCGTCTAAGAGTCCGAGAACGTAGCTTCTATGGTTCAGGGTCTGTTCGACTTTTGCGATCCCGTTCGCCGCTGATTCTAGGTCGCCCCGGTGTATGTCGAGGATCGTTGATCCGGCAAGCCGAGTTGCAGCCCGCGATAGGCTTAGGACCTCCTCCCGAACCTCATCAAAGTGTGTCAGCTGTTTCTGAATAGTGGCGAGGTCCTTCTTGTTCAGCACGAAAGTCAGCCGACGATTATCTGCGGGGCGGATAATATAACGGAGTGTCTCGCTTGGGTCTATCTGAGCTTTTCCGACTCTTCCTTTATGCCGTCTTGAGTTATGATCATGAGGTCAACGCCGTCTCCGCTCGAAATGTCTCGAGCAATGGCCGACCTTATCGCTCTAAGTATCAGAGGCTTTGCCTCTTCAACAGACAGGCCCTCGCGGTATTCTGACTCGAGGACTCCCATGGCGATTTCTGCACCGGTACCAACTGCTGCGAACTTGTCCCCAAGGACGGAGCCTATTGGATCCAAGACGAACAGCTCAGGATTACCATCATCGATGCCTGCGATTATGGTCTGCGCCAAGTATGGAAAGAGTCGCCTGCTCGAAAGAAGCGATGCGAACAGCTTCGCGGTGTTCTTCACCGTACCAGACCTCCCACGCTCATAACGGTAGATGCTCATGTAGGCATTTGCCTCGCGTGCAAGAACTTGCATATCTCCGATTATTCCTGCGCATCCAACTCCGATGTTGTCTGTAATCTTGAAGACCTTCTTGGCAACCTTGCTCATTACAAAAGTACCATACGAATATCGTCGCTCCGAGGCGAGTATCGCTCCGTCCTTACAAACAACTCCGACAGTTGTCGCGCCCGGCATGAAGCCTTCTTCACTCATAAGTTTCACTGGATCGCGGGTGCAGTGTCCTGTTGCTATAAATGTAGCGTCGGCTGAAACCATTCAATGTATCCTAGAAGGGAGCGCGTTTACACCGCGGCACGATCTCGAAGCTTTCTGACTGGATGATCTCCGACTCCGCGAGGAACATAGGGACGGCTCCAGTCTACTGGTCCTACAGTAAATCGGTACTGAAACCTTCCAAGCACGATATCCCAAGACCAGCTGAAAAAGTCGAAACACTCGTCCCACTCCTCTCCCTCTACGAACCCTGAATGGGCTAGACTAACTTTGGCGAGGCCCCCCTTCAGAACCTCCTCGAACAGAACGTCGACACGTGTGGGTACTCTTCGCACGTTTGGAAACTGTGGTGGTGCAAGAAACTCGAATGCGAGACTCCTCGGAGGATTGATGCTCGAAACCCTGCAGCCCTCGGTTCCCTGAAATCCTCTCGGAGCCTTCAAGTCAAAGAACAGCTCGTAGAGGCCTCCCACCCTAGCCTCAATGTTCGCCTTGGGCGCAAAGAAGCTGGTGACCCCTTCAGAGCTGGTCCAGCTCTGCCAAGCGGTCTCTAGAGGGACTGACGTGACCGTCTGTTTTTGGATGACTCTTGATGGGGTGCTTAGGGTCATTCGTATTTTCACGCTTGAACGGAAATTGTCTGGATTTAGACCTACGCTCCAATTCTCAATCCGGATTGAACAAGTTGATATCGTAGATTTCCAGTATCGACTGGATGCGCGAGCACCCGCTCCGGTCGTTACTGTCGCGACTGCTTCGCGGACCGGGAAACTCCTCGGAAATCGAGCTGGTCTACAGGCACCGTGGGGCCCCCGACGATCAAATAGGCATCAAAGTTTCAACCATCACGCGACTCGGCAAGGGATGGTTCATGTTGGAGGACGGTGAAACGCAGATTCCGTACCATCGAGTGCTTTATGTCAAAGACTTGGCATCGGGTGGGATCCTTTGGGAGAAGCGAGAATCCGGCTCGGCTTCAGGCCGAGGCCTCTGACTCTTAGCCTCCCCGGCGTTCCTAGCCCGCCCGTCTGGTCAAACCGTACCCCCGCGACCCATTCAGCAACCTTCACATTTGTTAGGGTATGCTGACTGATCTGAGATACTGAAACATGAGACACTCCATCGGCGAGTGCCACATAAGGGACGATAATGTCTCCCATATGTCTATCCAGAAAACTTCCGTTTTCGATTTCCTCGACGAGTCTCTGCGCTGCCAACTGCCCTACTTCTTCAGCCCGCCTGCCTCTCTCGCCTAAACAGTCGCCTCCCAAGATAGCTCCAGTCTCTGCTCTCGCACATAGGACTATTCCACTGCCTGGACCAGGACTAGTGCCGTTCTCTGAATTCTCAATCTCGATTTCTGGATTCGGCAATCCATCGTCCCTAATCACCTGAACCGCGGCCGCAGCCTGTCTCTCGGCAACGTGTCTCGGCAGTTTCACTGCGTGGCTTACTCCAATGATCCCACTAATATTCCCCCTCTCCAGGCGCGCAATCGGTTTCAAGGGTCCAGACGGAGTCGAGCTGACTCTAACAATTCCTCCACCTTTCGGATAGTGCCCTCGGCTAGCGACTTCGAGTGACATTGTGAATCCCATGTTTGCAAGCACGGGAAGTGTGATGAGCCTCAGATAGTCGACCGGAGGGCTCCAATTCACATCCGTTCCGCCGCGAACTTCTATACTGATCTTCTGAGGAGCGAATGGAAGCAGAGGCATCAGCGCCTGCAAGACTAGGGTAATGCTTCCAGCGGTTCCGACATCGAAACGGAAAGACCCTCCTTCTATCCGACCGGGTTTGAAGATTAACTCAGTTGACCCGATATCCAGACCTTGGGAAGAACCGTTGCATATGACTGCAAGAGCTTTAGCACCGGTGAGATGCTGAGCTTTCAAGCCAGGTTCGGACCTTCCCGCCCTAATATTGAAGACGCGAACCTCCTTTCCCAAGACTGAGGCAAGTGCCAAGGAAGATCGAAGTATCTGTCCACCACCCTCGCCGAAACTGCCGTCGATCTCAAGCATTTTGTCGGACTCACCCGAGCTCACCCTTTAAAGAGAGCTTTCGAGCTGGCAGATTTCAATCTTGGAAGAGCTTAGACTTTCAACGGAGTTGTCTCGAAACCACTGGTTTGGTTGCCTAACCGATGGACGAGACAAGCTCTTAGCGTCGGCCTTCGGACCCAGCTCGAAGAACGTCCATGTCTACCTCACTGACTACTTGGGAAAAACTAGTGCTGCCGAGCTGACTCGGGGGAAGCATCACCTGACACACGAAATGGTTCGTCTGTTCGATGGGTACACCCTTGCCCAACCCGTTGCTTTCAACACGGACATCGTCTCAAGCTTTCAACGACGCGTCTACGGGGTCCTTGAACGGATACCTAGAGGCAGGGTGACAACCTACGGGCTGATATCGAACAATCTTGATTCTGCACCGAGGGCTGTGGGCGGAGCCGTCGCGTCGAATCCATGGCCGCTTTTCATCCCATGTCAGAGGGTTGTCAACGGCGACCTAACGATAGGCAACTATGGCTTGTGTGGTAGTCTCGATCGAATGGGGACGATCACGAAGCGAGACTTGTTGCGTCGAGAAGCCGTGCCAATGCAGGGCGATCAAATCGAAAGGAGCGCCGTCTGGGATCCATCGGAGAAGACCGATTGACCACCGGGCTCTACGTTGGACGCTTCCAACCCTTTCACCTAGGCCACTTGCAGGCGGTCAGGTATATTCTTGACCGAGTCGATGAGCTGACAATAGTGGTGGGCAGTGCTCAGCACAGCCATACCATCGACAACCCGTTTACTGCCGGAGAGCGAATTACAATGATACGATCAGCTCTCAAGGAGGCAAGAATTCCAGCGGACCGCTACACTGTGATTCCCCTCCCTGACGACGAGTTTCACAAAGTATGGGTCTCTCACCTGTTATCGCAGACTCCTAGCTTCGATGTTGTCTATACTAACGAGCCGCTAACATTCAGACTTCTAAAGGAGGCAGGACTCAGGGTGGAGCGGATTCCGATGTTCAACCGGGGAAAGTTTACGGCGACGGAGGTCCGAAGAAGATTATTGAAAGGAGGCCGCTGGCAAGAACTCCTTCCGAAATCTGTCGCTCGATACTTGAAGCAGATCGATGGCGACGAGCGCTTAAGAGACATATCGAAGAGTGACAAACCTAACTAAATCGGATCTCCAGACGATCCAGATGCTTCACTCGAAGCCTTTCAGCCGCACTCGCCTCTCTCATCGCGAGTTCTAGGTAGCCCTGGCTTCCTAAGAGGATACCGAGCTGATCGGGTGGGATATCGAAATATGACTTCGCAACCACACCTTCGTGCTGTCCTTCACCTCTACCGGCCGAGATCTTGAAAGATGCTCTTTGTAGAAAGCCAAACTGTTCTACGTTGGGTATGGAAATATTGGTCACGACATTGCCGAAAGAATCGACGTAGAGCACGCTACAAGTTATCAGATTCTTCGAGAAACTCGCATCCGGAATGTCCAGCTTTACGATAGCTGCAAGCTTCGCTCCCACCTCACTCGGCTCTCGTCCTTGAGCGATTTTGGCGGCTGTGTAGACAAATACATCTCTCCCGTGAAAAGTCGAGGAGACTCTGTCTCTACTGAACTGGCTATTCTGTATCCTGTATGCCGCTTGGAAGCCGAGCCTGGTCGCAGTCCTGGCAAGAAGACCGTTGTCGGGACCTACCAAAACGCCCCGTTCACAAACGACAGCGATTGGGAGTCTTGATCCGCCGACGCCGGGATCCACAACAGCAACATGTATCGATCCATCCGGGAAGAAGGGCGCCGTGGTCTCCAGCAGATACGAGCCAACACCGATGTTGTGTCTCTCAACTCCGTGAGAAATGTCGATAATTTCTGCTACAGATGCCGTCGAGCGAATCACGCCCTTCATCTGCGCGACGTAAGGATCGCTGAGACCAAAGTCTGACAGCAGAGTTATCACCACCAAGATCGTTCGGCCAAGGCCGAGAGCTAAGCCTTAAAAGAACCAGGCCTCCGGTCGCGCTCAACATCGAGTTGGGTTACTCTGTGAGTGAGACCCAGAAACTAATCATGCTGCCGGGTCCCACCAACGTTCCCCCCAGAGTCATGAGAGCGATGCTGAAGCCCCTCATGGGCCACAGGGGTCCGGAATTCAAACAGCTAATGTCGCAGGTTCTCACAAAGACCAAAAAAGTCTTCGAGACCAAAGGAGACCTATTCGTCCTCACAACCTCAGGAACCGGAGCAACGGAGTGCGCGTTACAGAATATCACAGATGATGGAGACAAAATCATAGTCAACGTTAACGGCTTCTTCAGCGAACGACTCGCCGAAGCCACCAAAGCCTACGGAGGTAACCCTGTCACGATAAACTCCGAATGGGGCAAAGCACCTCGAACAGACGACTTTAGAAAAACCCTCAAGGCCAACCCCGACGCAAAGGCGTTGGCTGTCGTCTACAACGAGACTTCCACTGGAGTGACCGTAAGGAGCCTCCAAGAAATTGGTACGCTCTGTGCTGATGAAGACATTCTCCTCATAGTCGATGCTATCTCTATCCTGGGCGGAGACAAGCTACCTGTCGATGATTGGAGCGTTGACATGTGTGTAACAGCGAGCCAGAAATGCTTGATGTGTCCCCCCGGCCTGTCCTTCGTCACCGTCAGCCCGAAGGCCTGGGAGAAGATCGAGTCCAAGAGACATCACAGGTCCTTCTACCTGGACCTTCCCATGTATAGGAAATTCTTAGAGAGCGGCTACACGCCTTTCACTCCCGCTGTATCACTTTTCTACGCACTCAATGAAGCCTGCGATATGATCCTGGAGGAAGGACTGCAATCACGGTATGAAAGGCACAGAATCTGCGCAGAAGCGGTTTACAACTCGATGGAGGCCCTCGGACTCGATCTGATGGCGGAAGCAGAATCGCGATCCCACACTGTGGCCGCCGTGGCGTGCCCAGAAGGCATGGACGATGGGAAGTTGCGAGAGCTGATACGGATAAAATATGGGATAGACCTTGGTGGAAGCCTAGAGAGATGGAAAGGAAAAATGTTCCGAATTGGAGTCATGGGCAACGTCGGGTCTCCAGAGATAATGTCGACCGTAAGCGCAATAGCCTCAGCCTCTCACGACCTTGGCTTCAAGGCAAATATTGCAGAAGCGTTAGAGGCGGCGCGGAAGACATTGGCAAGACTTCCCGCGAGGATGAACTGAGACGATGCCCGTGAAACCAGGCGACTTCCTACTGGTCAACTTCACTCTCAAAGTCAAGGAGAGCGGAGAAACCGTAGACACCACCTACGACGCGGTCGCAAAGGACGCACATATCCATAGAGAAGACTCGACATACGGGCCCCGGTTTATCATACTGGGCGAGGGCTGGTTGCCGAAAGGGCTTGAGGATTCGCTGGTGGGAGTTGATGTTGGGAAGCAAACCACCGTAGAACTGCCTCCGGAGAAAGGCTACGGTGCCAGAGACCCTTCCAAGATGAAGCTTGTGCCTTTGAGACGCTTTCGCGATAAGGAAACCCCACTTCCTGGGGAACGGATCGAACTTGATGGGAGACCTGCGGTTGTGCGAGCAGTTGGCGCCGGTCGAGTCCAGGTCGACTATAACCATCCTCTTGCTGGACGAACCCTGATCTATGACGTTTCCGTCGAGAAGGTGCTTGAGGACGAGAACGAAAAGATCCTGAATGTAATCTCAATCCGTATTCCAGAGGTCGAAAAGACGAAGTTCGGTCTGGAAAGAAGCAAAGGGGAGTTAACGATAGATGTGCCGGAGGAGGCTTTCTACCTCAGCGGATTGCAGGTCGCTAAGAAAGCAGTCACTTCTGACCTTCAGAAGTATTTTCCGGACCTTGACACGGTATCCTTCCGCGAAGTCTTCAAGAGAACAACTGCGAAGACTGAGACAGAACCAACGGCAGAAACCCCCGGACCAGCAAAGCCGGCAGAGAAAACGGAAGCGAAACAAATCCCTGCCGAACCGGAGAAGCCACCTTCTCAACCTGCGCGACGGCGAAGAACACCCCCGGCAAAACGATCAACCTCGAAGGGTCCAGAGAAGCGAGCTATGATGGGATCGGAAAGCCAGCGATAGTATGATTCACGGACACCACAAACGTTTTTTAACAGATAGAAGGAGGGACACGGTAATCTTTCCGGGCTTCTCGGGAAGGGTCCTTGACAATATCCAACTAGGAGACAGTTAAAGTCGAAAATACAAAGAGCGAGAAAACTGCAAGTTCTGAAGGGGACGACCACCATCGGAGTCGTCTGCCATGACGGCATCGTCCTGACCACGGATACGAGGGCGACGATGGGATCGTTCGTCGCGCACAAACATGCAAAGAAAGTCTACCGGATCGACCACCACATAGCAATGACGATTGCTGGAGTCGTGGGAGACGCGCAGGCCATAGTCGAGATGCTCAGAGCGAACTCTGCTCTCTACAGACTCGATCTCGCTCGGCCAATCCCGATCAACTCTGCCGCCAGACTCGTCTCCAACGTTCTCTTCCAGTCAAGATACTATCCGATGGGAGTCCAAGCATTGATTGGCGGGGTGGACGATTCCGGAGGCCACATCTTCATGCTGGACCCGCTCGGCAGTATGATGGAGGAAAAGTTCGTCTCTACCGGCTCTGGCTCACCAGTAGCATACGGTGTCCTCGAGTCGGAGTGGAAGGAACAGATGACGGTCAAAGAGTCTGTGCCGGTAGTCGTTAGGGCTATAGACTCCGCAATGAAACGTGACTCTGCCAGTGGCGACAGCTTCGACGTGGCACTGATTACGAAGGACGGCGGCTATAGGGAACTCACAGAGGACGAGAAGAAGCACATCCTACACGCGTAGACTCGTCCTCAGACAACCTTCAACGTATCACATAACCAGAGTAGCGTAGAGGAATGACTAGAACATACAACGATGTAAGCGCGAAGATACGCGAAACAATAGTAGAACACATGCCGAAGGACGCAGAGATTACAAGAATCGAGTTCGAAGGACCAAGACTGGCAATATACGTCAGGAACGTCAACCTGCTTTCTGAACAGAGCTACGT
>WNFX01004748.1_pt1 | contig 16915 bp, 13 predicted proteins | sample 5400111 | NCBI WGS metagenome assembly WNFX01 (sample SAMN13153363, study PRJNA577476) | soil metagenome | isolation source: 40 cm soil or saprolite under grassland replicate 1 | place: USA:California | collected 2016-06-15 | reverse complement strand
GCCGAACTCATCGCCTATGCCAAGGCCAATCCGGGTAAGATCAGCATCGGCTCGTTCGGCACCGGCTCGACGTCGCACGTCGCTGGCGAGCTGTTCAAGATGATGGCCGGCGTCAACATGATCCACGTGCCATACCGCGGCGGGGCGCCCATGGTCGCCGACCTCATCGGCGGGCAGGTGCAGGTGGCGATCGATGTGTTGACCGGCTCGCTGGCGCACATCCGCTCAGGCTCGCTGCGCGCCTTGGCCATGGGCGGCAAGCGCCGCTCCGAGGTGCTGCCGGACGTACCGACCATCGGCGAGACGGTGGCGGGCTATGAGGCGAACTCCTGGTGCGGCGTGGGCGTGCCGCGCGGCACGCCGCCCGAGATCATCGCGCGGCTCAACCGCGAGATTAACGCCGGGCTGGTCAACCCGACCATCAAGGCACGGCTCGCCGACGTCGCCACCACGCCCATATTGTTCGCCCCGGCCGAGTTCGGCGGCTACATGGCGGCCGAGGTCGAGAAGTGGGGCAAGGTGATCAGGGCGGCAGGCATCAGGCCGGAGTGATTGGATGTGTCCCGGGCGCAGCGCAGCAACGCTGATAAGTTTACGCAATCTGCGTACACTTGATTGCGTTGTGGTGCGCTGCAGACACCGACCTCGGGTTTACCCGAGATCGGTGCTTAAATGTGCGCAAGTCGGATAAGCCCGACTTGCGTGGACCGTTACGGTCTTTTGCGGTCCCGGATCAGCAGCGCACCGCTCCACTTTGTTTCGCGCTGCGCCGCATCCGGGACACATTGCCTAAGCGGGTGTATCACATCTGCTGTGGCTATCTCCCGCCGCGCCCCATGAATCTCCCCGCGCCATCTGCTAGCGTCGCGACGCCATGGATGCCGCGCGCCCGATTATTCCGTCCGGCTTCGAATCCGCATCGCCCGGCGATGCCGCCCCGCGCGCCACCCCGGTGATGGAGCAGTATATCGAGATCAAAGCCGCCAATCCGGATTGTCTCCTGTTCTACCGGATGGGCGATTTCTACGAATTGTTCTTCGAGGATGCCGAGATCGCCGCGCGCGCGCTCGGCATCGTGCTCACCAAACGCGGCAAGCATCTCGGCCGGGACATCCCGATGTGCGGCGTGCCGATCCATCGCGCCGACGAGTATCTCAACCGCCTGATCGCGCTCGGCCATCGCGTTGCGGTATGCGAGCAGCTCGAGGACCCCGCCGAGGCGAAGAAGCGCGGCGGCAAGAGCGTGGTGCGCCGCGACGTCATCCGCGTGGTCACGCCCGGCACGCTCACCGAGGACACGCTGCTCGACGCCAAGCGCAATAACTATCTGCTCGCGATCGCCCGCGCGCGCGCATCGGTGGGCGAGGAGAGCCGGTTCGCACTCGCCTGGATCGATATTTCCACTGGCGAGTTCCGGATCGCCGAATGCGACCGCTCGGGGCTTGGCGCCGAGATCGCCAGGCTCGAGCCGGGCGAGATCGTCGTGTCGGACGCACTGTACAGCGACAGCGCGCTTGCTCCTTATCTGCGCTCACTACCGGCGGTGACGCCGCTTCCCCGCGACGTGTTCGATGGGGCAACCGCCGAGCGCCGGCTCGCGGCTTATTTCGGCCTCGCCACGACGGAAAGCTTCGGCGCGCTTTCGCGGCTCGAGCTTACGGCCGCCGCCGCCTGCATCAGCTATATCGAGCGCACGCAGCTCGGCGGACGCCCGCCGCTCTCGCCGCCGGTGCGCGAGGCGCCAGGGGCGACGCTTGCGATCGACCAAGCAACACGCAGCAATCTCGAGCTCGTGCGCACGCTCGCGGGCGAGCGCCGCGGATCGCTGCTCGCCGCCATCGACCGCACCGTGACGGGAGCGGGCTCGCGCCTTCTCGCCCAGCGTCTCGCCGCTCCGCTGACCGACCCCGCCGCGATCGGCAGGCGGCACGATGCGGTCGAATTTTTCGTGACCGACATGGCGGCGCGCGCCGAGGTGCGCGAGCGCCTCAAGGCGGCACCCGATCTCGCCCGTGCCCTGGCGCGGCTCGTTGTCGCGCGCGGCGGCCCCCGCGACCTTGCCGCCATCCGCGACGGCATCACCGCTGCCGCCGAGCTTGCCGCCGGCCTGGAGAAGCGCAGCGACCTCGCCGCCGAGCTTGCGCAAGCGGCGCAAGCGCTGCGCCGGCTCGATCCTGCGCTCGCGGGCGAGCTTGACGCGGCGCTGGCCGATGAGCTTCCCCACCTCAAGCGTGACGGCGGCTTCGTGCGCGCAGGCTACAGCGCTGCCCTCGATGAGGCGCGTGCGCTGCGCGATGAATCCCGCCGCGTGATCGCGGCGCTGCAGGTGCGCTACGCCGATTTGACCTCCGTGCGCGCGCTCAAGATCCGTCACAACAACGTGCTCGGCTATTTCGTCGAGGTCGCCGCGCAGCACGGCGAGAGAATGATGGCGGCGCCGCTCAACGCGACCTTCATTCATCGCCAGACGCTTGCGGGGCAAGTGCGCTTCACGACCACCGAACTCGGCGAGCTCGAAGCCAAGATCGCGAGCGCCGCGGATCGCGCGCTCGGGATCGAGCTCGAGACGTTCGAGCGGCTCGCCGCCGCCGTGACGGCGGCGGCCGCCCAGATCAAGGACGCGGCCGAGGCGCTGGCCGTGCTCGACGTCGCGGCAGGCTTGGCGCAATTGGCGGTCGAGCGCCGTTACGTGCGGCCGCAGATTGACACCTCGCTTGATTTCGTCGTCGAGGGTGGACGACATCCGGTCGTGGAACAGGCGCTCACCGGGGATGGCGGTCCGTTCGTAGCCAACGACTGCGACCTTTCTTCGCCTGCGTCGGCCGCAAACGGCCGCATCTATCTCGTCACTGGCCCGAACATGGCGGGCAAATCGACCTATCTGCGCCAGAACGCGCTGATTGCGATTCTTGCGCAAATGGGCAGCTTCGTGCCCGCGCGCCGCGCCAAAATCGGCGCGGTCGATCGCCTATTCTCGCGCGTCGGAGCGGCCGACGACATCGCGCGTGGGCGCTCGACCTTCATGGTCGAGATGGTGGAGACCGCCGCGATCCTCAATCAAGCCGGCGAGCGCTCGCTCGTCATCCTCGATGAAATCGGACGCGGCACCGCGACCTTCGACGGCCTCTCCATCGCATGGGCCACCATCGAGCATCTGCACGAGACGAACCGCTGCCGCGCATTGTTCGCCACCCATTTCCATGAGCTCACCGCGCTGGCGACGAAGCTGCCGCGCCTGTTCAATGCCACGGTGCGGGTGAAGGAATGGCAGGGCGATGTGGTGTTCCTGCACGAGGTGGTGCCGGGGGCGGCCGATCGCAGCTACGGCATCCAGGTCGCCAAGCTCGCCGGGCTGCCGCCGGCGGTGATCGAGCGCGCGAAGCTCGTTCTCGCCAAGCTCGAAGCCGAGGATCGCGCGTCGCCGCGCGATTTCGACGAGCTGCCGCTATTTGCCGCAACCCCGCGGCCGGCATCGCCACGCGCCGGTGCCGCGGCAGCGGATAGCACCATCGCGGCGCTCGCGGCGCTCAATCCCGACGAGATGTCGCCGCGCGAGGCGCTCGAGGCGCTCTACGCGCTCAAGGTCAAGGCGGCGGAGGATCGCTGACCATGGACATACGACTCGGCGCTCTCATTTTGCTCGCCTGCCTCGCCGACCCCGCCGCGGCGCAAACGCAATCCTATCCAACGCGCACCATCACGATCACGGTGACGGCTGCGGCCGGCGGCGTGACCGACGTGGTGGCGCGCGCCCTCGGTCAGCGGCTCGCGGAGGCGTGGGGCCAGCAAGTCGTCATCGAAAACAAGGGCGGCGCCGCCCACGTCGTCGGGGCGCAATCGGTGGCGAAAGCCGCGCCCGACGGCTATTCGCTGCTGGTGGCGGAGGCCGGCACCTTCACGGTCAATCCGACCCTCTACGGCAAAGGCAAGCTCCCCTACGACGAGGAGAAGGACTTCACCCCGATCACCGGCATCGTGCGCATCAACCAGGCGCTGCTCGGCCATCCGTCGCTGCCGGCGAACAACGTGCGCGAGTTGATCGCCTTGGCGAAGAAGAAGCCGGGCGAGCTCACCTACGGCACCGCCGGTATCGGGTCGGCACCGCACATGAACATGGTCTTGTTCGAGAGCATGGCCGGCGTGAAGCTTCAAGCCGTTCACTATCGCGGCGCCGCGCCGGCGCTCACCGATGTGATTGCCGGACATGTCAATCTGATGTCGGTCAGCGTCAGCCTGGCGCTGCCGCCGTTCCGCGCGAGCCAGATCAAGATTTTCGGCATCGGCAGCAGCAAACGGCTTGCTCCCGCCGCCGACATCCCGACGGTCGCCGAAAGCGGATTGCCGGGCTACGAGGCTTCGACCTGGTTCGGACTATTCGCGACCGCCGGCACGCCGCGCGACATCGTCGACAAGATCAATGCCGAGGTCGTGAAGCTCCTGGCCGATCCGCAGTTCCGCGAAAAATTCCTGGCGCCGCAGATGTTCGAGCCGATGGCGAGCTCGCCGGAAGCCTTCGCCGATTACATCAAGGCCCAGACCAACAAGTGGGCCAAGGTGATCCGCGAGCAGAAGCTTTCCATCGACAAGTAGCCCGCCCACGTCAGGCGATGCGCAGCCGCGCGCGCCGCACGAGCCAAAGCACGGCGCTCCACGTCATGGTGATGGCGAGGCCCGCCGCGAGGGACCACCACACGCCGATCGGCTCGACGAGGTAATGCACGCCGAGAAATCCGAGGCAAAGACCCGCGAGCGCCGGCTGCGCATGGGCGAAGACCGCAGCCGCCGCCTTACCACCGGCGCGCGGATGCATGATGACGGCGAAGCTTCCCATCACGATTGGGAAAACTGCGAACGTGCCGGAGGCAAATGGGCCGATCCAGTGGCTCGCGGTGGTGACCACAGTGACGACCACTGCGACCGCCGCCGCCCGCAACGGTAGATCGTAGCTGCCCCGCCTGAAGCTTTCTCTCGCCACCGCGCCGGCGCGGTAGCGCGCCGACAGCGGGATGGTGAAAGCGAACACCAGCCCATTGAGGAGGAGCGCGGTTGCTGGCGTCCAGTCGACCCATCGCAGACCGGCGACAGCGGCGAACCACACGAGGCTTGCGGCCGCTATGCTGAGGACGATGCCGTGGCGCTGTGCAAGCGCAGCGTAGCTGAGCGCGAAGATCGCAACCGCGGCATTCGCGGCCATGCTGCCGACGGCACCTGCGGCAATGAAGGCAGGCGGGTGTTCCAACGCCAGGATGATGTAGGTCGCGCCGGCGGCGGTCGGCAGCGCGGCAATGAGCGCGGCGATGAAAGGTCCGCTGCGCTCGGCCGCGACCGACGCGACGACCACGATCGTCGCGGTCATCGTCACCTTGAGCGCGAGGCCGTACCAAAAGAGCGGATCGGGGAGCATGCGACGGTCATGCCAGCGAAAGCGGGCACCCAGTAATCACCGACCTCGCGGTGATGCACATGCGCGCCACGTCCTTGCTCTGTGATTACTGGATCATCCGCTTGCGCGGATGATGACGACGAAGGACAAATTCACGCGCGATCGAGCTTCACCTCGACAGGCGGCCCGCTCTTGAGCGTCTGATAGACGACGCAGTAGCGCTCGGTGAGCTTGAGCAGTTGATCGAGCTTGTCCTGCGGGGCGTCGGTGTCGACCTCGAAGCGCAGACGGATCGCCGCAAAACCAACCGGCGCATCCTTGGCCACGCCGAGCGTGCCGCGGAAGTCGAGATCGCCCTCGGCCGCGACCTTGCCGGATTTGAGCGGAATGTCGAGCGCGGTCGCGACCGCCTTGAGCGTCACGCCGGCGCAGGCGACCAGCGCCTCGAGCAACATGTCGCCGGAGCATAGTTCAAGTCCGGAGCCGCCCGTGGCGGGGTGCAGGCCCGCGACCGCGAGCGCGCGCCCGGTCTCCAATTTGCAGGCGATGTGCGCATCATCGAGCGTGCCCTTGGCCTTCAAGGTGATGAAGGCTGACTTCGGGTCACCCTTGTAGCGCTCCTTGAGCGGCGCCTGCATGGCGCGCAACGCAGTGGCATCCATTGAAATCTCCATTCCGAACTGCGATGGACAGACGACAGATGGCGGAAAAACGCAAGCCCGACCCTGTGGGTGTGTTTTCCCTCACCACCACAGCCCGCCGCCGGCCGCGGCGCGCGTCTCGCCCTCGTCCGCCACCGTGACCGCACGATCCAGCGAGCGGTCGAGCGCCGCCAGCACGCGACGCTTGACGAAGTCGAACGCGGCCGACTGGCGATCGCGCGGGCGCGGCAGATCGCATTCGATTTCCTCGTAGACCCGGCCGGGATGCGCCCGCATCACCATGATGCGATCGGCGAGCACGATCGCCTCGTCGACATCATGCGTCACCATGACGAGCGTCGGCTTGAGATCGGCCCACAGATAGAGAAGGTGGTCCTGCAGATCGGCGCGGGTGAAGGCATCGAGCGCGGAGAATGGCTCATCGAGCAGAAGAACCTCCGGCCGCGGCACCAATGCGCGTGCAATGGCAACGCGCTGGGCTTGCCCGCCGGAGAGTTCGCGCGGCCACACCCTCGCCTTCTCGGTCAGCCCGACGCGGTCGAGCGCTCCCGCCACGCGTGCCCGCCGCTCCGATCTTGGATACTGCTCCAAGCCAAAGCCGACATTGTCAGCGACGCGCAGCCAGGGCAGCAGCCGGGGCTCCTGGAAGATCATGCCGATCTTCTCGTGCGGCGCGGTGATCGCGGTTCCGTCGAGCACGACCCTGCCTTGCGTGGGCGGATCGAGGCCCGAGATCGTGCGCAACATGGTCGACTTGCCGCAGCCGGAGCCGCCGATGATGACGAGAATTTCGCCGGGCGCGACCGCGAGCGAAATGCCGTCGAGCGCGCGCACCCCATTCGGATAGGTCTTGCCGACGCGGTCGAGAACGAGCATCGGGCGTCCTTCAGGTGCGCGCGAAGCGGTCTTCCCAGCGCAGGAACGGGGTCGACACCAGCACGATGAGCCAGTCGGTCGTTTTGCCCAGGATAGCGAACGCCACGATGGCGGCCACGATCTGGGCCGGCTTGCCGAGCTGCTGGCCGTCGATGAGCAGGAAGCCGAGCCCGGTCGAGGCGCCCAAAAATTCCGCCGCCACCACGAACATCCAGCCGAGCCCGAGCCCCGCGCGCAGCGATATGACATAGGCCGGCATCACCGCCGGTAACAAAATGCGCCGGACCATGGCGACACCGGACAGGCGAAAGACCCGGCCCACCTCGACGATCTTGCGATCGACCGACATCACCGCCCCCATCACGCCGAGATAAACCGGAAAGAACACGCCGACTGCGATCAGGACGATTTTCGACGCCTCGAAGATGCCGAACCACAGGATGAAAAGCGGTACCCAGGCGATCGAGGGAATCGAGCGCAAGGCCTGCAGCGTCGGATCGACGATGCGATGCGTCAGTGCCGAATAGCCGGTGATGGCGCCGAAAATGGTTCCGGCCATGACGCCGAACACAAATCCCCATGCAACACGCCAAAGCGTCGCGAACGCGTGCTGCTGAAGCTCCCCGGTCGTGGCGAGATCGCTAAACGTATTCCAGATCACCGAGGGCGGCGGCACCAGTCGGCCGTTGGATAGTCCCATCCGCACCGCGATTTCCCAGAGCACCGCCAGCCCGACCGGCAGCAACAAACCGAGCGCCGGGCGCAGCACGCGTGCGAGACCTGCCTTCGAGGTTGCCTGCGGCACCCCGGCTTGTTCGACGCCCGCCGTCATGGACACAAGAGACACGGCAGAGCCTTCCAATGCAATATCGTCAATGCCGTCACGGGGCGCGGGGTGCGCGCGTCAATTCGCAGCCGTCACGTAGCGATCGTCGATGAGGTCGTCGACCGACTTCTTGACGTCGACGCTGCCACCGATCACGCCTGCTTTCTGCAGCGCGATGCCGGCCTCGAGGATCGATTCGCGTTGCGCCGGACCGACCTTGTTGTGGGTGAGCTCGGTGCGCTCCTTGAGCTGCTTGTCAACGACCGGACCATCCAGGCCAGTGACGCCGATGAAGATCTTCTTCAGCTCGTCGTAGTTGGCGAGCGAATATTTGCGGGCCTCCTCGTAAGCGGAAATCACGCGCCGCACGATGTCGGGGTGATCCTTGGCGAACTCCTCGCGCACATTGAGGATGCCCCAGGTATTCGCCTCGGGTTTGCGGTAGAACAGCCGGGCGCCGTCCTTGACTTCGTGCTGCGCCATCATCGGGTCTAGCCCGGCCCAGGCATCCACGTCGCCGCGCAGGAGCGCCGTGCCGCCATCGGCGTGCTGCTGCACGAGCACGGGGGTGATGTCCTTGTCGGAGAGGCCGGCCGCGAGCAGCGCCCGCACCGCGAAGATGTGCGGATCGGTGCCGCGCACCATCGCGACTTTCTTGCCTTTGAGATCCTCGACCTTGTTGACTTTGCTGTCTTTGGTGGTGACCAGCGCGGTCCATTCGGGCCGCGAATAGACGTAGACCGATTTGATCGGATTGCCGTTGATCCGGGCGACGAGCGCGGCGGAGCCGGCGGTCGAACCGAAATTGATCGATCCGGCGTTGAGGAATTGCAGGGCATTACTCGAGCTGACGGTCTTCACCCAGACGACCTTGATGCCGTCCTTGGCGAATTCCTTTTCGAGGAAGCCTTTGTCCTTGAGCAGCATCGAGACCGGGTTGTAGGTCGCCCAGTCGACGTAGATCTCCTTGGGATTGTCGGCAGCGGGAAGCCGCGCGGCGGGAAGGAGCGTGAGAGTAAGCGCGCCGGCGAAGAGCAAACGGCGGGAAAATAGGGTCATAACGACCTCCATGCGATGAACCTCGGCCGCGGTCGCGCGGAAGAGTCCGGTTGAGGAAGGCGGGAGTTTTTTGCCCGCCGTCAGCCTGGCGAGGGGCGGGCCCCGCGCTTTAGCTGCATTTGTAAAGCGCCCGCAAGCTGCTTGCTCAAATCGGCGCTATATTTATTTCTTAGGAGGGGCGATCGAGCCCGTCAATGAGAATTATTATCTGATCTTCGGTGTATAGATAGGAATTATTTTCACCTGCGCGCCACCCCGAAAACGGCGAGGTCTGCCGCGCTGGGTTGCTTTGCCGGTGACATGCCGCCTGCGCTTCGCTATCCCGATGAACCCATGCTGACCCTGGCCGAGTCTTCGCCCGCAGCTGAAATCTTCGATGCCGCAAGCATCGCGGCGGAACTCGAACGCCTCAACGAAGTCCATGCCGGCAGCGAGCGGGAGCTGCGATTGGCGGTCTCCCGCCGTCTGCGGACCGAACTCGCGCAAGGGCGCGCGGCCATCGAGCGCCTGCTCATTGCCGATCGGCACGGGCGGCGTTGCGCCGAGCGGCTCTGCGCCATGCAGGACGAGATTGTGCGCGTGCTGTTCGAGTTCGCGATCAAGCACCTGTACCCGGCGCAGAATCCTTCCGAGGCCGAGCGCATGGCAATCGTCGCCACCGGCGGCTACGGGCGCGGCGTGCTTGCCGCCGGCTCCGACATCGATCTGTTGTTCCTGCTTCCGTACAAGCAGACCGCCTGGGGAGAATCCGTCGCCGAGACGATCCTCTATTGCCTCTGGGACATGGGGCTCAAAGTCGGCCACGCGACGCGCTCGGTCAACGAGTGCATCCGCGCGGCCAGGGACGACATGACCATCCGCACGGCGCTGCTCGAGGCGCGCTACCTCTTCGGCGAGCGCAAGCTTTACGACGAACTGGTCGCGCGCTTCGACAAGGAGGTCGTGCAGGGCACGGCGGCGGAATTCGTCGCCGCCAAGCTTGCCGAGCGGGAGGAGCGGCACCGGCGGGCGGGGCAGTCCCGCTATCTGGTCGAGCCCAACGTCAAGGACGGCAAGGGCGGGCTGCGCGACCTGCACACGCTCTACTGGATCGCCAAGTACGTCTATCGCGTGCGCGAGCGCGAGGAACTCATTGCGCTCGGCGTCTACGACCCCCGCGAATACCGCCGCTTCCGCCGCTGCGGCGATTTCCTCTGGGCCGTGCGCTGTCACATGCACTTTCTGACCGGCCGCGCGGAGGAGCGGCTGTCGTTCGACATCCAGCGCGAGATCGCGGTACGGCTCGGCTACACCGAGCATCCCGGTCTGCGCGACGTCGAGCGTTTCATGAAGCACTACTTCCTGATCGCCAAAGACGTCGGCGATCTCACCGCCATTCTCTGCGCCAAGCTCGAGAACAGCCAAGCGAAAGCCATGCCGGTGCTCAGCCGCATGATGGCGAGATTTCGCCCGCGCGCCCGACACGCGCTGAGCGAGACCGAGGATTTCGTCGTCGACTACAACCGCATCAATGTCGCCGACGAGAACGTGTTCAAACGCGACCCGGTCAATCTCATCCGCATCTTCCATCTCGCACAGAAATACAATCTGGCGTTCCATCCCGACGCCATGCACGTCGCCACGCGCTCGCTCAGGCTCGTCGACCAAGGATTGCGCGAGAACGAAGAGGCGAACCGGCTCTTTCTCGAGATCCTCACCTCGAAAAACGACGCCGAGACCGTGCTACGGCGGATGAACGAGGCCGGCGTCCTCGGCCAATTCGTGCCGGCCTTCGGCCGCATCGTCGCGATGATGCAGTTCAACATGTATCACCACTATACCGTGGACGAGCATCTCCTGCGCTGCATCGGCGCGCTTTCCGATATCGAGGCCGGGCGCGCCGACGACGCCAAATTCGCCACCGAGCTGATGCGCACCATTCAGCCGCGGCACCGGGACCTCCTCTACGTCGCGCTCTTCCTGCACGACATCGCGAAGGGCCGCGTCGAGGACCATTCCATCGTCGGGGCGCGGATCGCGCGCAACCTCTGCCCGCGGCTCGGCTTCTCGCCGGCGGAGACGGAAACCGTCGCATGGCTCATCGAGGTGCATCTGCTGATGTCGTCAGTCGCCCAGTCGCGCGATCTTTCCGACCGCATGACCATCGAGAACTTCAGCGCCGTGATGCAGTCGGTCGAGCGGCTCAAGCTGCTCACCATCCTCACCGTCGCCGACATCAAGGCGGTCGGTCCGGGCGTGTGGAACGGCTGGAAGGCGCAGCTCATTCGCACGCTCTACTACGAAACCGAACCGGTGCTCACCGGCGGATTTTCCGAGGTCAACCGGGCGCAGCGGGTGGCCGTGGCGCAGGCCGAGTTTCGCGCCGAGCTTGGCGACTGGACGGCGGCCGAGCTCGACGCCTACATCGCGCTGCATTACCCGGCCTATTGGCTCAAGGTCGATCTGCCGCACAAAATCGCGCATGCGCGATTTTTGCGTTCGGCCGCACAAGCCGGAAAGTCGCTCGCGACCTCGGTCTCGTTCCCGGCCGCGCGCGGGGTGACCGAGCTGACCGTGCTGGCGCCTGATCATCCTTGGCTGCTGTCGATCATCGCCGGCGCTTGCGCGGTCGCCGGCGCCAACATCGTGGATGCGCAGATCTTCACCACCACCGACGGCCGCGCGGTTGACACCATTTCGGTGTCGCGCGAGTTCGAGCATGACGCCGATGAAGCGCGGCGCGCTGCGCGCATCACCGAGTCGATTGAAAAGGCGTTGCGCGGCGACCTCAAGCTGCCGGAGGTGGTCGCCAAGCGGGAGACCGCGAAGGCACGCCTCAAGGCGTTCGCCGTGCCGCCCGAAGTGACCGTCAACAACGCCTGGTCGAACCGCTATACCATGGTCGAGGTCACCGGGCTCGATCGGCCCGGCCTGTTGTTCGAGCTGACCGCGACGTTATCAAAGCTCAACCTCAACATCGCCTCCGCCCATGTCGCGACCTTCGGCGAGCGCGTGGTGGACGTGTTCTACGTCACCGATCTGTTCGGAGCGAAGATCACCTCGCCGACGCGGCATGCGACCATCAAGCGCGCGCTCATTGCTTTGCTGACGCCCGCGTCCGCTGCGGCGGCCAAGCCCGCCACGAGCGCGGCAGTAGCGGGCTGAATCGTTCGCCGGGCCATGCCCGATCCGCCTGCGCGCATGCGCCGCGGTAACCGCCTCTTAAATCACCCCATTTAGCCTGCCGCAGGGTCGAACTCCCGGGGAGGCCAGAATGGCGCTGCAGCGGAGCAAGGCACGTCGCGCGCGTGCGCTCGATGCCGGCCCGGCGGCGCAGGCGACGGAGAGAAGCCGCAAGCGCAAGCGCGGCGGCCGCTCGCCCCTGCGGCGGCTCATCTACTGGTCGCTGGTGCTCGGCCTTTGGGCATTGATCGCGGCGGTGGGCACCATCGCCTTCGTCGTCTCGACGCTGCCGCCGATTCAATCCCTGGAAGTTCCCAAGCGCCCGCCGACGATCGAGATCGTCGGCACCGACGGGCGGTCGCTCATCACGCGCGGCGAGATGAGCGGCACCGATGTGTCGATCAAGGACCTTCCCGCTTACTTGCCGAGGGCGTTTGTCGCCATCGAGGATCGCCGCTTCTTCAACCATTCCGGGGTCGATCCCATCGGGCTCCTCCGCGCCGTCGCCGCCAACGTGCTTCGCCGCGGCGTATCTCAGGGCGGCTCGACCATTACTCAGCAACTCGCGAAGAATTTGTTTCTCACCCAGGAACGCACGCTTTGGCGCAAGATGCAGGAGCTCGTCCTTGCGCTCTGGCTCGAGCGCAAGTTCAGCAAGACCGAAATTCTCGAGCTCTATCTCAATCGCGTCTATTTCGGCTCCGGTGCCTACGGCGTGGAGGCCGCGGCACAGCGCTATTTCGGCAAACCCGCCCGGGAGGTGAAGATCGCCGAGGCGGCGATGCTCGCGGGTTTGGTGAAATCTCCCTCGCGCCTGGCGCCGAGCCGCAATCCCAACGGCGCCGAACGCCGCGCGCAGGCGGTGTTGGCGGCCATGACCGAGCTCGGCTTCGTCACCGAGACCATGGCCAAGACTGCGCTCGCGCAGCCGGCGCGCGCGGTGAAACCCGCGGGCGCCGGCTCGGTCAACTATGTGGCCGACTGGATCATGGACGTGCTCGACGATCTCGTCGGCCGCGTCGAGCAGGACCTCGTGGTGGAGACCCGCCCGATGGCGCGGTGCGCGCGATGGTCGGCGGCAAGAGCTATGCTGAAAGCCAATTCAACCGCGCGGTCGCCGCCAAGCGTCAGCCCGGCTCGGCGTTCAAGCCTTTCGTCTATCTGACGGCGCTCGAGCGCGGGCTTACCCCCGAAAGCGTGCGCGAGGACAAACCGGTGGCGCTCAAGGGCTGGAAACCGGAGAATTACAGCCGCGAGTACCACGGGCCCGTGACACTGTCGCAGGCGCTCGCGCTCTCGCTCAATACCGTGTCGGTGCGGCTCACGTTGGAAGTCGGGCCAAACGCGGTGGCCAGGACCGCGTATCGGCTCGGCATTGCCTCAAAGCTCGACCCCAACCCGTCGCTCGCGCTCGGCACCTCCGAAGTGTCGCTGATCGAACTCACCTGCGCTTACGCACCCTTCGCCAATGGCGGCAGCGCGATTGCCCCGCACGTGGTCGAACGCGTGCGCACCCATGCCGGCAAGATCTTGTTCGCGCGCACGCCACAGACTCTCGGGCGCATCGTCGAGCCGCGCTACGTGGGCATGATGAATGCAATGATGCGCGAGACCCTCATCTCCGGCACCGCGCAGAAAGCGCAGCTTCCGGGCTGGCCGGCCGCCGGCAAGACCGGCACGAGCCAGGATTTCCGCGACGCTTGGTTCATCGGCTATACCGGCCACCTCGTCGCCGGGGTGTGGGTCGGCAACGACGATTCCTCGCCGACCAAGAAGGCGACCGGAGGCAGCCTGCCGGTCGAGATCTGGTCACGCTTCATGCGAGCCGCCCATCAGGGCGTAGCGGTCGCAGCTTTGCCGGGACTGGCGACCACCTCGTTCGCCTCGGCAGTGCCGAACGCCATCCTGCCGTCGCCGCCCAGCGAGGAGCAATCCGGCGGGCAAGCGCTCAGACCTCAGCCGATCGATCGCAGCATCGACGGTTGGTTTCTCGACCGCCTGTTCGGACGGCGCTGACCTCTCCACCGTCGTCCCCGCGAACGCGGGGACCCATATTCCAGAGACGGTGGTCATGGGTCCCCGCAACGGGGTCCCCGCGACGCAGGCGTCGCGGGGTGCCCCTCGCGGGGACGACAGTTGCAATTCGTGTGCTACCCTCGACCGATCTCGCGGAGGGCGGCATGCGATTGAAGGACAAGGTAGCGATCGTCACCGGCGCCGCGCGCGGCATCGGGCTTGCGATCGCCCGGCGCTACGTCGCGGAGGGGGCGCGCGTCACCATCGCCGATATCGATGCCGCCGCAGGCGAAGCCGCCGCTCGCGCGCTTGGCAACGCCCGCTTCCTCGCAACCGACGTCGGCGACGCGAAGAGCGCCGAGAACGTCGTCGCAGAGACTTGGCGCGCGTTCGGCGATCTCGACATTCTCGTCAACAACGCCGGTATCATCCACGGCGCCGATTTCCTCGAATTAGCGGAAGCCGATTTCGACCGCGTGCTGCGGGTCAATCTCAAGGGCGCCTTTCTCGTCGGCCAAGCCGCCGCACGGCGAATGGTGGCGCAGGTCAAGGCCGGCAAACCGCCGGGCGCCATCATCAATATCAGTTCGATCAACGCCGTCGTCGCGATCGCCAACCACACGCCTTATTGCGTGTCGAAGGGCGGCATCGATCAGCTGACCAAGGTGATGGCGCTGGCGCTCGCGCCCTACGGCATGCTCGATCATGACCGACATCCTCAAGGCGGTGGCGACCGACAAGGAGGCCAAGCGCCGGATATTGGCGCGCACGCCGCTCGGAAGGATCGGCGAGCCCGACGAGATCGCCTCCATCGCCATCTTCCTCGCTTCACAGGAGGCAAGCTATATGACCGGGGAAACCATCTATGCCGATGGCGGCCGGCTTGTGCTCAATTATACCGTGCCGGTTGAGGAGAACGCGCTCGAGTAAGGATAGTGGATTCTGGATGATTGAACGGGTTACCCAATGACGTCGTCCCCGCGAAAGCGGGGAACGACATCTGGAGAAACCGATCAATCGAAGGGCATAAGGTATTAATGGCCGCCAAGCGCCCGCCGGCTTTGGATCGCATCGACGTCAAGATTCTCGCGGCGCTGCAGCGCGACGGACGCTCGACCATCCAGAAACTGGCGCAGACGGTCGGGCTGTCGGCGCGCGCGTGTCTCGAACGGGTGCGGCGCCTGGAAGCCGCGGGCGTCATCGGCGGCTATCAGGCCGTGATCGAGCTCGGCCGGCTGTCGCGCCCGGTCAACGTCTTCGCCGAAATCGTTCTGGAGCGCCAAGCCAATCGGGGGCGCTTCGAGAAGCGGCTTGCGGCGATCGACGAGGTCGTCGAGTGCTGGGAGGTCAGCGGCACCGTCGATTATGTGGCGCGTTTCGTGTGCCCGGATCTCGCGGCCTACGAGGAACTCACCACCGCGTTGATCGACGATGAAACTCTTGGCGTCGCGCGCATCGTCAGCCACGTAGCGTTGCGCCCGGTGCGTCGCTTTAGCGGCTACCCCGCATCGCTCCTCGGACAACAGCTAATCAAAACTAAGTAGCTTCTGCATTAAACCGTGTCCCGGATGCGGTGCAGCGCGTAGCGGTGCACCGCTGATCCGGGACCGCCACGGACCGGAACGGTCCACGCAAGTCGGGTTTACGCGACTTGCGCACATCTAAGCGCCGATCTCGGGTAAACCCGAGATCGGTTTCTGCAGCGCACCGTCACGCCATAGCGCGTCGAAGACGCGCGTAAACGCGCTTATGGCTTCACGCTGCGCTGCGCCCGGGACACGAGAGCAGGCTGCGCTGCGCGGGACACCGCCGTTTCCGCCGCGCCGAGCCGCGCTGACCGCCGAATCGGCGGCGAGGTGCCTTCACTTCCGCCGCACGAGCCGCAGCCGCGACATAAATTCAATCCGCAATGCGAGCGGTGATTCGCCCGCAGCGATGCGGAGTTGTGCCATGAACGCGATCGATCTCGAGACTCGATACAGCGCGCATAACTACGCGCCGCTTCCCGTCGTGCTCACGCGCGGCCAAGGCGCGCATCTGTGGGACACGGCCGGACGGCGCTACGTCGATATGATGAGCGCCTATTCGGCGGCGAGTCATGGCCACGGTCATCCGCGCATCCTCGCCGCGCTGACGGCGCAGGCGGAGCGCCTCGCCGTCCCCTCGCGTGCCTATTACAACGACCGCCTTGGTCCGTTCCTTGCCGAGCTGTGCAGGCTCACCGGCCTCGACGCCGCGCTGCCGATGAACACCGGCGCCGAAGCGGTCGAGACCGCGATCAAGGCGGCGCGCCGCTGGGGCTATCGCGTCAAGGGCGTCGAGCCCGGCCGCGCGGAAATCATCGTCGCCGACGGGAATTTCCACGGGCGCACCACGACCGTCATCTCGTTTTCGACCGAGCCCGATTATCGTGACGGCTTTGGACCGTTCACGCCCGGCTTCCGTCCGGTGCCGTTCGGCGATATCGCCGCGGTCGAGCGCGCCATCACCCCCCAGACCGCTGCCGTCCTGCTCGAGCCGATCCAAGGCGAGGCCGGCGTCATCGTGCCGCCGGCGAGCTTCATCGCCGGCCTGCGACGCATCTGCGATGCGCACCGCGTGCTGCTCATTCTCGACGAGGTGCAGTCCGGCCTCGGCCGCACCGGCGCCTGGTTCGCGTTCCAGCACGAAAGCATCCGTCCGGACGGCGTGATCCTGGGCAAGGCGCTGGGCGGCGGCGTGCTGCCGGTTTCCGCCTTCGTCGCGCGCCGCGAGGTCATGGACGTATTCACGCCGGGCTCCCACGGCTCGACCTTCGGCGGCAATGCGCTTGCGGCGGCCGTGGGGCTCGAGGCGCTTCACGTGATCCGCGACGAGAGGCTGGTGGAGAAGAGCCGCGTGCTCGGCACCCATATGCTCGAGCGGATGCGCGCGATCAAGAGCCCGGCGCTC
>WNFX01006760.1_pt1 | contig 16917 bp, 15 predicted proteins | sample 5400111 | NCBI WGS metagenome assembly WNFX01 (sample SAMN13153363, study PRJNA577476) | soil metagenome | isolation source: 40 cm soil or saprolite under grassland replicate 1 | place: USA:California | collected 2016-06-15 | reverse complement strand
GCCGTGTCGGGTGCGGTTGTTGTGGTTCGTTCCGTTGTGCTTGTGCTCGTTTGCGCGAACGCGATCGGCGCGATCATCGCGCAAGCGAGAGCGATCATTATTCTTTTCACTATCATCCTCCCTTGTTTGTTATCACTTCTTCCCCATGGTTCGTAGCCTGGGGACCCAATGGCCGGCTACCTAGCGCGGCCGTCAAGAGTTTGACTGTCATTGGGACCGAGGTATTCGATTGAATTATCTCGCCATCCAATCGCACATCAACAAAGGCCGCAGGATTCGGCAAACCCTGCGGCCTTAAATTTGCGAATTTATTTTTGCTTAATCTTCGTCAAGCACCACGCGCTTGGCAGCGTGCATCTGGCCTCTCGAAGTGTAAACTATGACGCGACTTCCAGGTCTGATCAGATGTTGGTCGATTTTTCTGCCGGCTTTATTGACATAATGAGCCGTCTTGCCGAGCGCGTAACTAATCGGGTTGTCTTCCCTTTCGCTTCGGACAACGATTCTTTTACCAGGCTTATACGTACTTACCGTGCCTTCAGTGCTCGTTGCCGTTTCCGTTGTGGCGGTACTTGTTTGCGCAAAAGCCAGCGGCGCGACGAGCGCGCAAGCGAGAGCCATAATTGCCTTCTTCACGATGACGCCTCCCTTTTTTGTTGTTGGTGTCTATTTATGCTTCGTGGCTCCCGGATTTAACGGACGGCTGCCCCGACGCTATTTGAAGCAATATACGAATTGGGCGATTGAGCAGGCCCTCAGATTCGCTAATGTGCGGTGCCAATGACTAACGCCGAACCGACTCTCGATCCGGCTGTCACACCGGATGTGGTGGCGGAACATGGCCTCATCCCCGAAGAATTCGAACGCATCAAGAAAATCCTCGGTCGTGAGCCCAATTTCACCGAGCTCGGAATCTTTTCCGTCATGTGGAGTGAGCATTGCTCGTACAAAAATTCGCGAAAAGAGCTGAAAAAATTCCCGACCACTGGACCCAACATTCTCGTGCGCGCCGGAGAAGAAAATGCTGGCGTTGTCGATATCGGCGACGGCTGGGCGATCGCATTTAAGATGGAAAGCCATAACCACCCCAGCGCGATTGAACCCTTTCAAGGCGCAGCTACGGGGGTTGGTGGAATCATTCGCGACATTTTCACTATGGGCGCGCGTCCCGAGTTTTGCCTGAATTCTCTGCGCTTCGGGCCGATAACAGAGCCGGTAGGGGCCGACGCAAATGCCAGTCCGGCTCGGATCGAGCCAATGAGATCATCTAAAATGGCAGCAAACCGGCGTTTGTTTGCCGGAGTCGTAAGCGGGATCGCCCATTACGGCAATTGCGTCGGAATCCCAACGATCGGCGGCGAGATTTATTTTGACGAAAGCTTCGAAGGTAATCCGCTCGTAAATGTTTTTTGCCTCGGCGTGCTGCGACATGAACAGCTCGCGCGCGGCGCGGCACGCGGCGTGGGCAATCCAGTCTTTTACGCCGGCGCCGAGACCGGACGTGACGGTCTCGCTGGCGCAGCGTTCGCGTCACGCGAGCTAACAGATCAGTCGCGCGAAGATCGTCCCGCTGTTCAGGTTGGCGATCCGTTCAAGGAAAAATTATTGCTCGAAGCATGTCTTGAACTACTCACCCGCGATGCCGTTGCCGGAATTCAGGACATGGGCGCCGCCGGTCTCACCTGTTCAACCTGCGAAACGGCGAGTCGCGCCGGCAGCGGAATTGAAATCGATTTGGCCAAAGTGCCGAAACGCGAGCTAGGCATGACGCCGTACGAAATTCTGTTGAGTGAATCGCAAGAACGCATGCTGATTATCGCCAAGCGCGGTTGCGAAAATGTCGTGCGTGAAGTTTTTGAAAAATGGGATGTCCCCTGCGCCGAGATTGGACACGTGACGGATGATGGCCTGATGCGAGTCCGCAACAACGGCTCGGTTACCGCTGAAATTCCAGCCAAACCGCTTGCTGAAGAAGCGCCGCTTTACTCGCGGCAGGCCGAAGCACCCTCTGTAACGGCGATCTATGACCGCCGACTCGATGATCTTTCGAAGATCGACAATCAGCAGGCGCTTCGCTGGCTGCTCAGCAATCCGACGATCGCATCGAAGAACTGGGTATTTCGCCAATACGATCATACTGTGCGAATCGGGTCGGTCGTAAAACCGGGATCGGACGCCGCCGTGTTTTACGTCCGCTACGCAAACAAAATTCTGGCTGCCACGAGCGATTGTAATTCGCTCTATTGTGCACTCGACCCGCGGGAAGGCGCCAAAATCGCTGTGGCGGAAGCGGCGCGGAATTTGACTTGCTCCGGCGCAAGATTACTCGCCGTGACCGATAACTTGAATTTTGGCAATCCTTACAAACCGGAAAATTTTTGGCAACTACGTGAAGCGGTGGAAGGCATCGCCGAAGCCTGTTACGCCTTCGGGACACCTGTTACCGGAGGAAATGTCTCTTTATATAATGAGAGCCCGGCGGGAGTTGTCGACCCGACGCCGACCATTGGAATGGTCGGCTTGATTGACGAAGAGCAGCATATCACAACGCAATGGTTCAAAATTGTCACGGACGCAAGCAAGGTCCACCACCCCATGTCGATCTTGAACTTGAAATTAAAGTGCAAAACGCAGTTCGCGATTTAATTCACGAAGGCCTGGTCAAGAGCGCGCACGACTGCTCCGAAGGCGGACTCGCGGTTACGCTCGCCGAATGCTGCTTTAATCCGTCTGGTCTCTTGGGCGCGGATGTCGATCTTGATGGTGTAGAGGCGGCTGTTTCAGGCGCAACCAACGAGCGCGTGAGAACACGCGCACCTACACCGCAGGTTCTCTTCAACGAATCGCAATCGCGCATCGTCATTTCCGTCATCGCGGATAATGCCGAAAAGACGATGTCGATCTTGCGAGAACGCGGCGTCCCCTCTCAGCAATTAGGCAAAGTCGGCGGCGATGAACTGCGCATCGCCATAAACGAGGAAACTCTCCGTTGGCCGATTGTGGATCTTTACGACGATTGGTTTAACGCCATCCGCCGCGCTGTTGAAGGTGAAACGGAAAGAATTCCCAGCTTGTGAAAGCGACGTTAGAACGCAACATTTGAACGCTGCCTCATTTAGTGGATTATTTAGTGTGATCTCTCCAGACAGCACCGACATCGTCGAGCCGGGCGAAGCCGACGCCTACCCACAGCATGAGTGCGGGCTTTTCGGCGTTTTCGGCCATCCGAATGCTGCCGTCCTGACTTACTACGGGCTTTTCGCTTTGCAACATCGCGGCCAGGAAAGCGCCGGCATCGTCACGAGTAATGGTCCAGGCTCGTCGTTCGTTCTGCACAAGGACATGGGCCTGGTCTCGCAGGTCTTTGGTCAGGCTGAGCTGGAAAAATTGAAAGGCACGCGTGCACTCGGACACACACGCTACTCGACCACTGGCACGAGCACGATCAAAAACGCGCAACCCTTTGTGGTCGATTGCGTGCGCGGGCAAATGGCGATCGCGCACAACGGCAACTTGATCAATGCCGATCTCTTGCGCGACGAGCTGGAACGCAAAGGCTCGATTTTTCAAACGACCGCTGATAGCGAGATCATTTTGCATCTGCTCGCGCGACCGGCCGACAACGGCGCCAGCGTATTATCAGCGTTACGCAGAATCGAAGGCGCATTTTCGCTTATCATCATGAGTGAGCGCGAGCTCATCGCCGTGCGCGATCCGTTCGGCTGGCGGCCGCTCTCGCTCGGCAAACTCGATGGCGCTTATGTGCTGGCCTCCGAAACCTGCGCTTTCGATCTCATTCATGCGGAATTCATTCGCGAGATCGAACCCGGGGAAGTTTTGATTATCGATGAAAACGGATTGCGATCGGAGCGGCCATTTCTGCCGCAACAACCGGCCTTTTGCATGTTCGAGTACGTGTATTTCGCGCGACCTGACAGCATCATCGGCGGTGTGAACGTTGGCAAAGTGCGCACCGAAATGGGACGCGAGCTGGCGCGCAAATTTCCGGTCGAAGCAGACATCGTCATCCCGGTGCCGGACTCGGGCAATTACGCTGCCCTTGGTTTCGCCCAGGAATTGAATATTCCCTACTCGCACGCCTTCGTACGCAATCACTACATTGGCCGCACGTTCTTGCAGCCGAGCCAGCTCATCCGCGATTTCGATGTGCGTGTGAAATTGAACCTGATCAAGGAAATGGTCGCGGGTAAACGGGTGGTGGTTGTCGACGATTCAATCGTGCGCGGCACGACTGCGCGCGCCCGCGTGGTGAATTTGCGTGAAGCCGGCGCGAAGGAGGTGCATATGCGCGTGAGTTGCCCGCCGCATCGCTTCGCCTGCCATTACGGCATCGATTTTCCCGATCCCGAAAAGTTGATCGCAAACAGAATGTCGATGGAAGAAATCTGCAAATATCTCGGCGTGGACAGTCTCGGTTATCTCGATGTTGAAGGAATGGTGCGGGCAACCGGGCAACCGATGAACAAATTTTGCCTGGCTTGTTTCACCGGCGATTATCCTCTGCCCGTCGATCCGGCGCTCGATAAATTCATCATGGAAAAACGAGAGAACCGCTCCAAAGCGCTCGCCGATCAGGAAAGACATCCGACGTTGTTCGCGGATCTAAAATGATTGGAGGGACATGCTCTGTCATGTCCCATTAATTTTCTGGACGCGATAGTGCCAGTGCGCGTCACTCCACCGATGAAGAAACAAAAGGCCTACGCATGCGCGGGCGTAGATGTCGATCTTGGCAACCGGCTTAAGCGCCGGATTCAGCAACTCGTTACACAAACACACGGACCGCAAGTGCTCGGAAAAATCGGCGGCTTCGGCGGACTCTTTCGAGTACAATTTTCTGGGATGCGCGATCCGATCCTGGTCGCAAGCATCGATGGCGTCGGCACCAAATTGAAAATAGCCTTTGCCTTAGATCGGCATGACACGATCGGCGCCGATCTCGTCAACCATTGCGTAAACGATATTGCAGTGCTGGGGGCGCGCCCGCTTTTTTTTCTCGATTACATTGGCTGCGAAAAACTTGAGCCTCGCGTGTTCGGTCAACTCATCCGCGGTTTGTCCCGCGCCTGCCGAGCTGCCGGTTGTGCACTGATCGGGGGCGAAACCGCACAAATGCCCGGGATGTATCGGAAAGGCGAATACGATCTCGCCGGTTGCATGGTTGGCGTGGTTGATCGTGCAAAAATTATCGACGGCAGCAAAATCAAACCGGGCGACGTGATTCTCGGCCTCGCGTCAAATGGTCTGCACACGAACGGTTATTCGCTCGCGCGAAAAATCCTGTTCGAAAAGATGCGGCTCAAGCCCTCATCGAAGATCGACAATCTACCTGGTACGATTGGAGAAGAACTTTTGCGCGTGCACAAAAATTATCAGCCACTGCTCACAAAAGTTCCCAGAGGCATGATCAAAGGCCTCGCCCACATCACGGGCGGCGGTTTGATTGATAATCTGCCGCGCATCCTTCCGAAAAAGTGCGACGCCATCATCGAGACAAGGAGTTGGCGTGTTCCGCACATCTTCCGAATCTTGCAGCGAAATGGAGATGTCGATCTTGCGGAAATGTATCAGGTTTTTAACATGGGCATCGGCATGGTGGCGATTGTGTCGAAGCGCGATACAAAGCGGACGATGTCGATCCTACGCGGAAAACAGATCGGCTGCATTGAACGCGGCGCGGGCAAGGCTCATTTGGTTTTCTGATGGTGAGACATGCTCCGTCGTTCCCATTAATTTTTGGGACGAGACAGGCGCGCCACTGTAACTCGGATGACAATGCGAAGATCGCCCCGGAGCCGTGTTGCTTAAAGGTGAGTATGTCAGATTTTCACGGCCGGCCAGACGACACAGAATCAATTACCTCTATCGGTACTTGAACCTCCGGGGTCGATTCCAGCTTGGCCTTTTTGTCTCGGCGTACGATCCGCTCTAAACCTGCGCGGCGGGCCGCGAGATCGACCAGCTCGGCTACGCGCGATTTCAGAGCACGCGCTCGCGTCATGAGAAAAATGACGAAAAGCAGATATAAATTTGAATATCCCATTCATTCCAACCGGTATCAGTGGAATAGCGCCAGCCTTCTTCCTCGAGCAGCTGAAAGATAGCACCCAGCAAGTAATGACGGTCCCTGCCCTCTTCACTCCAAAAAATCTGTCGACTCAGACTGCCGGTAACATTGCCGTCCGTGGGCAAATATTCATGCGCCCGAATTACACTCCGCGGCGTCCGTTTAAAATGTAGCCAGGTGAAGTACCGCGACCAACCTCGCACCAGAGGTTGAACCAGGGCCAGGAACATGACGAGCAACCGCGCATGGACCGTGTCGAACTTTGGTTCGATCGTCGCGCGCACCATGTACGAGAGCGCCACGCAGAGAGTGCCGCCACACATGAGGTACGGCACGATACGCAGTGCAGGCAGGAAAATCCCCAGACCAAAAAGGAAAATCGTAAGCGCGAACCATTCAATGCTGCTGAGATAAGCGGCGACTTCCGATTGCGGTGTAGGATAAATCGACTGAAAAAATCCTTCGCCGAAGATTCCGTGATAGATAACCGGCCGATTCATGAACCAGCTGAAACGTGGCGTTCCATAGATCTGACCACGCCATTTCGCAGTCCCAGTTGGGCCGAAAAAGATTAAATGCTTAAAACGCAGCAGCGATTCCGCTTCGCCGTAGCCATCCTGTTGTTTCAAAAAAGCCCGGAGGGTAAATCGGCGATGATGCCACACGATCGCGGTCGGGCTGAAAGCAATGACGCAACCAGCCTGTTGAAGTCGCCAGCAAAAATCGACATCGTCGCCGGCCTTGTGGTACTCGGCATCGAAGCCACCAATGTTTTCAAATGCCCACCGATAGAACGCCATGTTACAACCGGGAATGTGCTCGGCGATTATGTCTGTGAGCAAAACGTGGCTGGGACCGCCCGGCGCTGCTGCCACACAGGCCTGGATCCAATTCTGTGCCGGCGGGGTCACATTTGGTCCGCCCACCCCAGCATAATCGCCGCTCAGGAGCGTGCCGATTAAATAATAAAGCCAATCAACATCCGCCATGCAGTCCGAATCGGTGTAGGCGAAAACCTCTCCCTTCGCGGCCGCCACACCGGTGTTCCGCGCATGGCTCAAGCCGCGATTTTCCTGATAGATATAGCGGACGTGCGGGAATTGCTCAGCGATGTCGCGCGTGTCGTCGGTCGAACCATCATCGACCAGAATAATTTCATAATCGGAATAGTTTAGCTTGCCTAACGAATCCAAGCAGGTCGCGAGCGTCCGGCCACCGTTGTAAGAACAAACAATTACGGAAACAAACGGAACCCGCGGCAACGGGCGATGTGGCAATGTGGCATTCTCCTGACCAAGCCTTCCTTGGAGCGCGTAGAACGATTTCTTCGGCGCGCGCTGGCGCGTGACGATTCCAAACGCCCAATCGCTAATATCCTGCCCACCAGTAAACCATTCGTCCGTCCATGTAAAAAAGATGGTTCCGGCGAGACCACACTTCACAACGCTGTCAACGTGCCAACTGAGCATTTCCGCCTGGTCTTGCTGGGAATGGCGGATCGTGTCCATGCCGAATTCGCCAAGGATGAGCGGGCGTTCTCCAGTTAAATTTTGAAGGCGAAGAAGGTAATGCTCGAAATCGCGTTGATCGTGGAGGTAAACGTTGAAGCAGCAAAAATCGACATTCTCCGGCAAGAGATATTCGGTTGGCGGATAGGTGGCATATGAAAAAAGAGTATCTGGATCGATTGCACGCCCGATCCGAATCAATCCCTCGATAAACTCCGCGACCCGGCGCACACCGAGCCAGCGAACCATCGTGCTCGAGATTTCGTTGCCGACGAGATACCCGAATATCGACGGATGACCGGCATACGCGTTTACCGCTACCCGAATTGATTCAGCAATCTGACGGCGCGCCCTTCTATCGCGTAAAAATTCGATGTGCTTCGCCCATGGCAATGTAACAATTACACGGATCCCCGCGTTGGCGCAGCGATCGAGAAACCAACGCGGCGGAGCATGATAAATTCGCACGAGGTTTAGGCCTACCTCGCGCATCAGTGCAAGATCGACATCGACCTGCTCGGGCCGTCCAAGATAACTTCCGTCCGCGTCCGGCTTGAATGGTCCGTAAGTGACGCCTTTAACAAAAAACTTCCGGTCGCCTTCGAAAAAGAATTTCGCGAGTGCGCGAATTCGCGAGTTTGCGCTCACAGCGGCAACTCCCTAGTCCAAGCACCGCACCGACGCAAAGGTTTTAAGGAAGCGGCTCTTCCCGGAACCACATTGATCTGCGCGTGGCAATATCTTGGGCCGAGGCCATTCAGGTCACTCAGCTATCTTAAAAATCACAGTTCGCGAAGTGTTTGGCGCATGACCTCGGCCGTCCGCTCGATGTCTTCCAATGCGTGCGCCGTCGAAATGAATCCCGTCTCAAATTGCGATGGCGCAAAGTAAACACCGCGTTTCAAACAGGCGTGAAAAAACTTCGCGAACATTTTCAAATCGCTTCGCTGAGCGCTGGCAAGATCCACAACCGGTCCCGAGACAAAGAACAAGCAAAACATTGAGCCGATCCGGTGAAATGTGGTATCCATTTTTGCCTCTGCGATCGCGTCTCTCACGAGTGTTTCAAATCGCCGGCCGCGTTCCTCGAGCAACTTCCAACCGTCAATTCGTTCCAGCTCGCGCAGTTGCGCGAGCCCGGCCGCCATCGCAAGCGGATTCCCCGATAACGTTCCCGCTTGATAAACAGGACCATCAGGTGAGAGCTGGTCCATAATCTCGGCACGTCCACCAAATGCGCCGACAGGCAATCCACCGCCGATCACTTTTCCGAGTGCACTCAGATCGGGTCTGATTCCATAGATTTCCTGCGCTCCGCCGCGCGCGAGACGAAACCCGGTAATTACCTCATCGAAAATCAAGAGGGCACCATGCTTCGTGCATTCCTCACGCAAGATGGACAAGAAATCCTTTCTCGGAAAATAAAGACCAGCATTCGCGGGGATCGGTTCAAGGATTATAGCCGCGATTTGATCTCTATTTTCATGAAACGCTTGTCGCACCAGATCGGAATTGTTGAACGGGAGCGAAATCGTTAGGTCGACAAAGGCTTCCGGGACGCCGGCGCTATCCGGCCGTCCATGCGTCAGGCCGCCACTTCCCGATTTCACCAGAAGGGCATCGACATGCCCGTGATAACAGCCATCGAACTTAATGATTTTGTTATGCCCCGTGAATCCGCGCGCTAGCCGGATACATGACATGGTCGCTTCCGTACCGCTATTGACCATGCGCACTTTTTTGATCGAAGGCATCCACTTGCAGATCAATTCCGCCATTTCCACTTCGAGCGGATTTGGTATACCAAAAGTCAGACCGCGCGCGGCCGCTTCTCTCACTGCATCGACAATTACCTTTGGGGCGTGTCCCAAAATCACCGGGCCCCAACTACCGACGTAATCGAGGTATTGGTTCCCGTCGACGTCCCAAATCTTCGCGCCTTGCCCGCGCTCGATGAAAAATGGATCTGCCCCCACATGACGAAATGCGCGCACTGGGGAGTTTACCCCGCCCGGGATGCGTTTTTGCGCGGCATGAAACAATTGTGAAGAACGAGAGCTCAAAGAAATAAAACGTCGAACGTTCAGCGCCGAACGTCCAACGCCGAATTGCACACTTTTGACACGCTACGCTGACACGTTAGTCTCAGTTCTGCGCAGCGGCGGGGTAGCCAAGTGGTAAGGTCGCGGTCTGCAAAACCGCTATTCGCGGGTTCGATTCCCGCCCCCGCCTCGCGTGAGTTCTAATCTCAGATTTTAGATTGCCGATACGGGCTCGCTAGACAGGCCGCGAAGTCCCAACCGCAGCAGACTATTGCCAAGCTGCAGCCGAGGAAACGTATAGCTGCGCAGGTTTCGAATTAATTTGGCGCAACGGCGGGTGCGTTCTTAGAGAGACTTCGAACCAAGCCATCTTCTATGACAATCACGTCATCGCGGAATGGTGGCATTGGTTTGACTGGAAAACGCGGGCGCAAGACAGCGAATAGCTCAGATGTAAGCGCCAGCGAAATCAACAGGAATACTGCTGCACATTTCATGTGTTGCAGTCTTATCCCAATCAAGCGGTCGATGGCAAGCTAATTATCATCGATTTCACAACCCCTTGTGTGTCACTGACTCCAACCACCACAACATGATGATGGAGGAGATCTCAATCATTGTGAAGCCCGCAGAGGAGTTTCCTCGATGACAACGAAGCGGTGGAAATGAATGGAATAATACATTCGGAAAGAATCGGCGACGTCGAATTTGGAATTTCGAATTTGGGAATTTCGCACTAATATCCAACTGCGATGCCACAGTTTGCTTATCGGGCGCGTAACGCGCAGGGAGGCCTCGTGGAGGGTGTACTCGACTGTGCAGATCGTGCGGTCGCTATTCGCCAAATCGAATTGCAACAGTGCATTCCGATTCGGATCGATGTAGTTAGCGCGGAACCGAAGATTGGCAGTCGAGATGTCGCAGCGCCCGCTCCAACCAGACAGTCCTTGAAAATTCCGCATGGTCAGTTGCTCGTTTTTACCGAGCAGCTCGCCCATTTGCTGCAAGCGGGAATGACGCTAGACGAGGGACTGTCGATCCTGGAAAAACGGTTGAAGCAGCCGCGCGTCCAACAAATGACCCACGCGCTGCATCAAGCATTGATCGACGGCCGAAGTTTCTCGCAGGCGCTAAGCGAGTTTCCGCGAATTTTTCCTCCACTCTACACAAACTTGGTCGCAGCTGGCGAGGCGAGCGGCGCGCTGCCGCAAATTCTGCTGCGTGTGGTGAAACATTTGATGCAGGCAAAAGATCTCCGAGATCGGGTACAGCAGGCACTGATTTATCCGGCATTTCTCGCGCTCGCTGGTGCCATTCTAATTACAGTCTTCATCACGTTCATGGTGCCGCAACTGACCGGCTTTATGTCCCAAACCGGCGGTGCCCTGCCATTACCCACTCGCATCCTGGTGCATATTCATCATGCAATCACGGGCTATTGGTGGGTCGGCGCGCTCCTCGCGGTTGGCGTGATTATCGGTTTCCGCGCCTTTGTCCGCAGCGATGAAGGGCGAATCGCGTGGGATCGTTTTCGTCTCATGATCCCTAGCTACGGGCGTATCACTCGGCACCGTTATTATGCGCAGTTCTCTCGCACACTGGGAACACTGATGGAGAATGGAATCCCCCTGCTCCGCGCCCTCGATCTCGTAACGGAAATTGCCGGTAACCGATTTCTCGAACTGAAGTTACGCGAGGTCCGTCGAGCCGTAATCGATGGAGCGACATTGTCCGCCGCATTGCAGGAGCAAAAGCTATTTCCAGATTTGTTTACTGATATGATGTCGGTGGGAGAACAAACAGGGCATTTCGCTGAAACGATGCAAGCCATCGCGGATGTTTATGAACGTGAACTTGACCGTACGGTTGCAGTGATCTCGCAACTGATTCCGCCGGTCATTATCGTAGTGATCGCGGTTCTGGTTGGGTTTGTTGTTTACAGCATTCTTTCGGCGGTATTTGAGATGACCCACAGCTTGCAGTTCCGGCCGCACTAAAAGCTTGCGATTCCAGCCACACTAAAATAATCTCGCCGACTAAATGTTTGTTCGCGTCGCCGTCTTGGCCCTATTGTTTGGCGCAATTTCGCGCGCTTATGCGCAGGAAGCTTTGAGCGACGCGTTGCCACCGTCGATTAATACGAAACCGGGAGAGGCAACGCCGGAAAGCGCATGGATTGATCTCCGCCAGAACACGCCCCGCAATTCGACACCGCAAAGCGTCCCGCCCTGGGTCGAAGCAGTTACTCTATTCCCAGCCCAGTCGACCGGCGATACGATGCCGAAGAGCGTCTTTCGCATCCGGGTGGCGCAACCGAGCGCAAATTATCAGGTCCTCTTTTTCCGCCTGTTCTTTGATGACAAACCAGGTCAGCTACCGGAGTTGATCGCGTGGGACGAAACTGGCACTCAGGTTTTGCGCTCAGGCGCGCTCGGCTCTGGAATTAATCTGCCAAGCTCAGATTCGGTGATGATCCCGATGACGGGTGCTTCGACCCTCGACATCGAGGTCCCCGGAGATGGAAAAACCGTACGGGGAGCGTATCTCGATTGGATGACGAGCAGCGATGTAGTTCACCCGCTGCGTGCTGAACACCGTGATGTAATTCCGGAGCCGTTTTCATCGATGCCGCCGTTGCATTCTCCGATTCAAGACACGGAGGAATTCGGAACGGTCACCGCAACACTTGCGGCAGAGACAATGCAAATTGGTTCGGATATTCAAGAAAGCGCGGCGTTCCAATTTGGCGTCGAAACGCAACCTCTCGCAGCGTTACTCACTTTTGAAGTCGCGAATCCGCGCATTGATGCTCCGCCAGAGATTTATTTGAATGGCGAGGATATCGGCCCGGTTTCCATGGCGTTGCCGGAACTGGCCGACCCGGGTTACCGCGGCGAGATGGAACCGCTCGTTAGGCAAATGCATTTCCAATATACCGGCTGGCTGCGGGCGCAGAAAACCGTGCCGGTCACGAGTCTGAAAGTGGGCGCCAATGATCTGATCGTTGTGAACGGGACCGGCGCCGGGCATTCCGCAATCCATGCCACGCAGATCCAATTAAAGTACCTCTGGGAGAAGTCGGATTATCTTCTGCAAACCGGCCACTAGAAAATTCTCGAGGACCCGCTAGCGCAGCGACGAAAGAGATGAGAGATTCTTCGTCCGCTTCAAGACGACAATGAAAAGAAAGCAACATGGCTTCACGCTCCTCGAGATCATGCTCGTGGTAACGATCATTGCGCTCTTGCTCGGGACCGCAATCTACAAACTAGCTGGCAACGTGGAGTATGCGCGGCATACGCGCGTTGAGGCTGACCTTCAAGGAATTGGCACCCAGCTCAAACTCTATGAAAGCATGAACGGTTTTTTCCCGACCACCGAACAAGGTTTGGAAGCGCTCGTCGTCCAACCAGATACTGACCCCAGGCCAACACGTTGGTATCAATTATATAAAGAAGTGCCAAAAGATCCCTGGCAGAACAACTATATTTATCGTAATCCCGGGGAAAAGAACCCCAACAGTTACGACTTGTTTTCGGCTGGACCCGATCGAAAACCAGACACAACGGATGACGATTGGGGCGGTGACTAAGCTTGGAGCTGGTCGATAATTAAGCCTTGCCCCCTACTGCTCCCTGGATATCGATCAGTCGCGCTGCGCGGGACACGCAGCGGCGCAGGGTTCGGTGTGGGTGTGGACATCGCTTTTGGATTTCGCTGAATCATGCCGCGCACGTGCGGACGAGGTGTCTGGCGCGGGATCGCCGGCGGTGGTGTCAAAGGGGATCGTGCAATTGGGTTTGCCGGTCTCGGGGCGGGAGGCGCATTGGTCAAAGGCTGCGACAGGAGCGCCTCATTGAAAGAGATTGTCGCGAAGTTTCCGTCCTTGCTGATCGTCACCTTCGTCGCGCCCACACGATCCGACCATTCAATGCTGGCGATACTGTAGCCGTCCACTGGTTGCCTGGTGCTAAGATATTTTTTGAAGCTCTGGTCCGAACTTGAAGCGATGGTAACCAGGTCGCCCTCCGACGAACGCGCAGCGTTGGCCACATAAAGGTCCTTTGCAAAATCGGGCGTGGCCGAAGGCAACGCGACTGCGGTGGCAACAGCGAATGGCGAGCGATCAAGCATCGCTGAATAGCGGTCGAAATTAAAGCGCGGGGGAATGGCGTCCTCCGCCTGACTAGCGATCGCGCCAACCAATGCGAGAAGCGATATAAGCATTAGAGAACGTTTCATAGTCACTATTTCGTACGCTGCGCTGGAGTAAACCAGCGCGCGATCTTAAACTTGCCGCGCATCATCGTCGGGTCACTACTATCGATTGCCAGGTTGACACTTTCAAAAACGACGAACGCGTCTGGCTTTTGGACATCGTAGAGAAAATGTACCAGCGGCGGCCACGGGCTTTTGGTTTCAATCGAAGCAAAAACCGTCTGATGGTTCGGAGTGGTTTCGCCCGAACCAATCGCGGGATTTTGGATCAGGACATTATATTTACCCGCTACTTGCTTGAATTGGTCAAGGAGGACGGAAGCTTCCGCAGGACTCTTGAGCGTTGGTTGATGTTCGCGGAGCCATTGGTCGCGTTTCGTCCAGAGATCTCGTTCTTTGACGTAAACGGCTTGCTCGGCCAAGGCCGCTTTGCGCGCGGCCAGCTCGTTCCGCGCGCGACCCAATGCGCCAAAAAGCCAGCTTAAAATCACGAGATTGACCAACACGATGATTGCGCCCGCGGCAATCCATGAAAGAAGGCGCTCGCGTTGATTCATCCGCTCGTACCAAGCCGGCATCATCGCGGTCGTCCCTCCAGGCGAAACTGGGCATGGTCGTTCGGCAAAATACGGGGCGCCGCCATGTTGAACTGAAAGATTCGCAGCTCGGGCGCTTTCTTCACTTTGTCGATGAATTGGTAAGCAAGCGCCGCCGTATTTGCTTCTCCCTCCACTGATATTTGCCGCGCAGACTGATTATAAGCGGTAATGCGCACCTCGGCCGACGGCAGACTTTCGAAAAGATGCAGCAAAATTTCGACTGGGTAATAATGCGAATCAACCGCCGGCGCGAGCGCCTTCCAGTTTGCTTCCGCTGCCCGGACGAACTCCGTCTGGGGTGCATCCTGCGCGATCCGTCGGTTAAGATGCCCAATCGCCAAACGCATGTAAGCGAAATAGGCAAGCAAGAGAAATAGAAGCCCGGCATAAGCCGCTCCTGCCCAGATGAGCCGTTTCCGCCATTCGACTTGTCTGGCTAATTGCGAGCGACGTTGCCGCCAGGTTTCTGGCAGAAGGTTCAGCTTAACGGGAGCCGGCGGTAGCTCGACGCCGACGATTTCGGTCGGGCTTGCCAGGATGCCTTGGACGGTGTCACGCAATTGATAACAGGTCTCGTCCAGCAACACATTTGGAAACGACGCGTTGATCCCATGCAATTCCGCGCTCAAAGCCAATTCCGGCAATTCCATTTGCAGTCGTTGCCCGTCCACCCCCTCAAGCGTTCGGGTGAGGCTGACTTTGCCGTTCTCGGTCACTGCGGAAACGAGCGTTTCGCCCTCGGGATAAATGAGGAGAGCACTTCCTCGTGGCGCGTAGGTGGTCGCGCGCTGAGCAGCATACACGGTCACCTGCCGCGGAATGTAACCGCGCGCCAGCAGCGGCGCGGCGATTTCTGCGAGCTGTTCATTCCGGACTGCTACAGCGGAGACTACACTTGCGTTCTCCGTCTGCTCGATTACCTCGAAGTCGGTCGTCACCTCATCAGATGGGAATGGCAGCGCCTTCTCAATCTGGATCCGAATCATCTCCGGAAACTCTGCCGGATCGACAGTCGGCAAACGGAGTCGGTGCGCGAGCACGGCAGCGACTGGCAGCGCCAGCACGAAATCGTCGGTCGCCCTCAGCAGCGGCACCGCTTCATCCAAACTCTGAAGTTTGCGTACGTCCCAGGAACCGTTTCGCTCCCCTGAGCGCAGAAATTTCCAGCCGTGGGCGGTCGGAATTATAAAGACGGATGTCGACGCGGTCTCGATGTCAAAGCTCCTTCCAGGCGATCACTTGAGGATTATTGCCCGCTTTGCGCACCACCATCTGCACGGCCCGCGTGCTATCGCCTGATTTTCCCACGCTCATGATACGGAATACTTGGTCGTTGAATCCGACTAATCCAGCAAGCTGCTGGAATTGTTCCGGTGAAAAGCCAAGAGCATATTGAATGTCGGCCAAGCTCTTGAATGGGGCATCATCGGCAGTTCCATCGACTCCGTCCGGACCGCGGCGCAGTTGTAAAAACCGATCCACCAAATCATCTCTCATCCCTGGCAGCGCGCGCAACACATCACGCGAGGCCCAGGCGAGATCGATCGGGCCAGAACTGTTGATCGTAAAATCATCGTCCCAACCCAGCTTTGAAGTGAATTCACTCCAGCCAATGATTTTCCCGAGTTCATCCACCGAGGTCAGCGGCGCGTGGGCTGGACGATAGTCGGCCGTTTCCGGCGGCGCATTTAGACGATGAAGTCCGGTGTTCGGTTCCACCCAATCGAGCAAAGCATCCATCATCTGGTCACGCTCATTGAGATCGATTCCTTTAAGCTCAAGATATCTTCGCAGAATTTCGACGCGAATCGGATCTTCACCAACGGTGAGCCAGTTTAAGTTCAAACGGCCACCTTCGCCGGTAACATGGACTTCATAACCTTCCCGGTCACCGATTTTTCGATGCAGATTTGGCGAGCTGGGCCTGACGCTTGGGTGCAAGGCAACTTCCGCGCCAGAAGCCGCCATCGCCTCCGCTGCGAGCGCGCGGTTTGCATTACCGGAAAGCGTGAGCCGAGAGTCAATGTCGAGGGCCCAGGAAATTACCATCGCACTGAGTAAAAATAGTGCCCAAAGCGATAGCATAAGTGCTGCCCCGCGCGATCGGGTGAGTAGGATCGACATTTTCATAATTTCGTCCTGGGCGGAATTGGATGGATCAGCACAGTTAATACGGTGTCCGTCCTAATGGGATGATCGCTTCCCAAGGCACCGCCGCATCGGCGCGCCCCACGGTTATCTTCACAAGCCGAGGGAGCCGGAGCGCGTCTGTCCATCGGTCTGCCCAACTGTTTAACTGAGGATCAAAGTACTGAATTTGGAGGCTGCTAACGTTCTTAATTAAAGGCACCCACGTCCCAAGACCAATCCCAGAATCGTTCTGCGGTTTTCGCAAAAAACCGAGATCGAGCTGGTCGTTCTTGTTGCTTGCAGTCTGCAACCGCATTTGAACTGTAAATTTA
>WNFX01010484.1_pt1 | contig 16926 bp, 18 predicted proteins | sample 5400111 | NCBI WGS metagenome assembly WNFX01 (sample SAMN13153363, study PRJNA577476) | soil metagenome | isolation source: 40 cm soil or saprolite under grassland replicate 1 | place: USA:California | collected 2016-06-15 | reverse complement strand
TGCTCCCGGGTGCGGTCCTGGATCGGGCCCATGGATTCCTGCAGCGACGCGTCCTGCATCGCGATGCCCTCCACGCCGCTGTAGGAGCGGCCGCGTCTCTGCGTCATGCGGTCGATCAGATAGTCGTTCGATTTGTTCGCGAGCGGAACGAAGGTGCCGGGAACGTACTTCACGTGGATCCCCGCGCCTTCTCTCATCGCCTTCACTTCCGACGCGCTCAACGCTCGGCCCGGATGATAGTTGATGCTCCAGGCCCAGCAGTGCTCGTCGTCGATCGGCACCCAGGCGTGCGCTCCGAGAGGATGCCCCGCCCGCGGCGGAATGATCGTATGCCAGGGCATGATCCAGGGCGTAATGCGCCAATAGTACTTGCCGTGTTCCGCGTTGCGCCGCGCCCCGATGAGAAGGCCCCCCTCGAAATCCACGACCTCGAAGACCGGCATGCGGTCCTCCAGGTTGTACTGGTTGCCCTTGCTGCCCTTGAAGAGCGGATCGGTCTCGAGCTCGCCCGAGTGCAGGAAGGACACGTGGCTCGAATCGATCCCGCCCTCGATCGCCTGAAGGTAATTCGACTCCTGCAGGCGCTTGGAGACGAAGCGCCGCTCGGGGGACACCCTCACCCACTCGAGCTCGGGCGGCGCAGGTTTCAGCTCCGGCGGCCCCATGTAGATCCACACCACGTCGCCCCGTTCGACCGCCGGGTAGGACTTCAGCTTGATCCCCTTGCGCATGCCCGATTCCTCGGGCTCCGAGGGAAGGTCCACGCACTGGCCGTTCACGTCGTATTTCCAGCCGTGGTAGGGACAGCGCAGGCCGCACTCCTCGTTCCTGCCGAACCACAGCGACACGCTGCGGTGCGCGCAGAATTCGTCGATCACGCCGATGCGCCCCTCGCTGTCGCGGAAAGCCACGAGTTTCTCGCTCATGATCTGCACGCGCACCGGCGCGCAGTCCGGTTCCGCGATCTCCCAGCTGTGCAGTACGGGGATCCAGTAACGCCGGAAAAGGTCCCCCATCAGAGTGCCGCGACCGGTGCGCGTCAGCTGGTCGTTTTGTTCCTGGGTCAGCATGGTTCGGTCCTCAAGTCGAAGGCGTGAATCAGTCAGCCGTGGCGCCCGAGGCGCGAACGATCGGACCCCAGCGTTTGAGCTCGGCGGCCACGAACGCTGCGAACTGCCTCGGGTCGAGATCGCCGGGCTCGATGCCTTCGGGACGCAGCCGCTCGCGCACCTCGGAGGCCCGCAGCGCCCGCCGCACCTCGGCATTGAGCCGGCTCACGATCTCAGGTGCGATGCCCGCCGGGCCCGAGAGCGAAAACCAGATGGATGCGGTCAGCTCCGGATAGCCCATCTCCCCGAAGGTCGGCACGTCCGGAAATTCAGGAACGCGTTTCGCCGCGCTCACCGCGAGCGCGCGCGCGCGGCCCGCCTTGATCTGCGTCGCGGCGGTCGTCAGCGTCGTGGAGGTCACGGGTACATGTCCCGCGATCAGGTCGGCGACTGCGAGGCTCGCGCCCTTGTAGGGGACGTGGGTCATCTCGATCCCGGCGATCTGTTTCAACTGCTCCGCGATCAGGTGCCCCTGCGTGCCGTTGCCCGGGGAACCATAAGCGAGCTTGCCGGGGTCCTTTCTCGCATAGGCGATGAATTGCTTCAGGTCCTGCGCCGGCAGCGCCGGGTTCACGACGAGCACGCCCGGCGGACCGCCGAAGAGCGCGATGTGGGTGAAATCGCGCAGCGGATCGAACGGGAAGCTCTTCGAGAGCGCGGGCGCGATGCAATGCGTGGCGACACCCGAGACGACCAGTGTGTACCCGTCGGGCGCGGCCTTCGCGACGAGCTCCGAGCCGATGATGCCGCCCGCCCCAGCGCGGTTCTCGACGATGAAATTCTCCTTCAAGGTCTCGCTCAGCCTTTGCGATACCAGGCGGCCCAGAGTGTCGGCGGTTCCGCCCGGCGCGAAAGGAACGATGATGCGCACCGTCTTGGCGGGCCATCCCTGCGCGAGGGCCTGCGAACCCGCTATCAGCAGGGCGACGAGCCCCGCGAGTCCCGGACCGGAGTGCCGTGCGGATTGTGAAAGCGAGGCGGCCACGGGCGTCATTTTACCCGAGCATCGCGCTAGAATAGCCGAGCGGCCGCCTCGCGCTCTACGTGCCGCATATAGGAACGGAAATCCCATGGAAATCACCGGCGAACAACTGATCCCCGTGCCGCAAGCGGAAGTGTGGCGAGGGCTGAACGACCCCGAAGTCCTGAAGGCGTGCATCGCGGGCTGCGAAGCGATCGAGAGAGTGTCGGACACCGAGTACCGCGTCGTCATGGTGGCGTCGGTGGGGCCCGTGAAGGCCAAGTTCAACGGAAAGCTCGTGCTCTCCGATCTCAACCCGCCGAATTCCTATTCCCTGTCCTTCGAGGGATCGGGCGGCGCGGCGGGATTCGGCAAGGGCAGCGCACAGGTGTCACTCAAGACCGAAGGCTCGGGTACGCGCCTGAGCTACTCGGCCAAGGCGAGCGTCGGCGGCAAGCTCGCCCAGGTCGGATCGCGGCTGATCGACGGGGTCGCGCGAAAAATGGCCGACGACTTCTTCACCGCGTTCAACGAGAAGCTCGCGGGGCCCGCGGCCGCGAGAGCGGCAGCGCCTGCGATCGGGAAGCGAAGGGTCCACCCGGCCTGGTGGGTGGCCGGTGCGCTGTTCCTGGTGTTTCTCGTTTACCTCGCGCTCCAGCCCGCGCACTGACCTCAGGTCATCCGTTCACCGTCACCCGGGCACTCGCGTGTCCCGAAGCGTTTTCCTGATCGACCCAGCGGCACTCGATGTCGCCCGACTGCTCGGCGCGCACGAAGAATCTCAGGTAAGGGTTGGCGGCGATCCCGGCGCCCATCGAGGCACGGAAGACTTCGACCCCGCCGTAGCGGCACTCGAAGCGGTGAATGACGTTGCGCGGCGTCTGGCGTCCCAGCGAATCGTAGCGAAACCCGGTTTCCATCGGGTGCTGGATGACGATGCGCACCTCGATCGAGTCGCCGCGTCGGGCTTCGCGCGGAACCTGTATTCGCGCCGTCATCGCGTTCAGCCTCCGTCCAGGCAGGCGGATTCGTTGACCACGATGTCCGCGGCGTCGAACCAGAAGCTGCCGTCGGAGAGCTGTGCGAGAGCGGTCACCTGCTGGGTGCCGTTCAGACGGACGCGCGACTCGACCTCGGCCCGACCCATGTGCGGTCCGAGAATGAAGGTCGCCATGAGCGGGACCGGGTTTTTCTCCGAAACGAGATCGATGCGGCGCACGTAGTCCGCCTCGCTCATGGGGCTGTCGACGCGCACGATCATCGGAACCGAATGTCCGTTCTCGGCGGCGGAGGGCAACTCGAGATGCACGCGACCTCGGAGCATCGCGGCGCCCTTCAGGATCGATTGCAGCGCGCCCTGCGGCGTATTGATCGTTCGCGTGTCGACACCCGGCGCGGGATTCATGATCGGCTGCGCGAGCGCCCGACACGGCAGCGCAAAGAGAGCGGCGAGCGCGCTGAGTACGCGCCGGCGCGCGCCGCGCGCAGTCAAGGTCCATGGGCTTCGCCCGTCCGGCACCGGTGCTCGTCTCTACCCCGTGCGGGCCGGCGAAGACGCCCTTAGCCGAGGATCGGCAGCTTGCGGATGCGCTTGCCGGTGGCCGCGAAGATCGCGTTCGCCACGGCGGGCGCGATCGGCGGCGTGCCCGGCTCGCCGATTCCGCCGGGGGCCTCCGTGCTCGGCACGATGTGCACCTCGACCGCCGGCATTTCGCTCATGCGCAGCATGCGGTAGTCGTGGAAGTTCGACTGCTCGACGCGGCCGTCCTTGAACGTGATCTTCCCGTAGAGGGCCGCGGTGAGGCCGTACACGACTGCGCTCTCGATCTGGCGCTTGACGATGTCCGGGTTCACGGTCATGCCGCAGTCCACTGCGGCCACGACGCGGTGCACCTTCGGCGTGCCGTCCTGGCCGACCGAGACCTCAGCGACCTCAGCGCACCAGCTACCGAACGAGAACACCACCGCGATGCCGCGGTGAACGCCCGCAGGCAGCGGCTCGCCCCAGCCCGCTTTTTCGGCGGCGAGCTCGAGCGCGCCCTTGTAGCGCGGCTGCTTGCCGAGGAGCGAGCGCCGGAACTCGAACGGATCCTTGCCCGCGGCGTGCGCGAGCTCGTCGATGAAGCTCTCGAGAAAGAAGCTGTTCTGCGAGTGTCCGACCGAGCGCCAGAACCAGACCTGGAGGCCACCGGGCTCCTGGCGCGAGTACTCGATTCGCAGGTTGGGAATGTCGTAGGGGCAATCGCGGATGCCCTCGACGCCGAATTCGTCCACGCCGTCGGGCGGCAGCTTCATGAAGTGCGAGCCCTCCATGATCGAAGGCGAGGCGACGCTCGCGGTGAAGAGTATCGCGCGTCCGTCCGCGTCCAGGCCGCCCGTCATCCGGGTGACCGAGGCCGGGCGGTAGAAATAGCCGCGCGTATCGTCCTCGCGGCTGTAGACGAGCTTCACCGGCTTGCCCGAGATCTTGGAGAGCACCGTCGCGCCGATGACCGGATCGGGCGCGAAGCGGCGGCCGAATCCGCCGCCGAGATACATCGTGTTGACCTTCACCTGGCCCTGCGCGACGCCTGCGACCTGGGCGAGGATGCCCTGCGCCGGGCCCTGCGATTGCGTGCCGGCCCAGATCTCGACGTCGTTTTTACGTACCCAGGCCGTGCAGTTGAGCGGCTCCATGCACGAATGCGAGAGATACGGCGCCTCGTATTCCGCCTCGATTTTTTTCGCAGGCGTCGCGGCCTTGGCGTCGCCTTCGTTGCGGCCTACGGCGCCGCCTGCGGCGGCGCCCGCGGAGAGCATTTTTGAGATGCCGTCCGAGGAGAGCGCGGCGTTCGCGCCGTGGTCCCATTGGATCTCGAGCGCGTCGCGGCCGAGCTTCGCCGCCCAGTAGCCGTCGGCGAGCACCGCCACGCCGCTCGGGATCTGCACGACCTGGCGCACGCCGCGAACGGCCTTCGCTTTCGCGTCGTTGACGGAGGTGACCTTGCCGCCCGGCACGGGCGGGTAAGCGATCACCGCGGTGAGCATGCCGGGGAGGTAGACATCCAGGCCGAACTTGGCTTTGCCGGTCGATTTGGCGGCGCTGTCCAGTCGCCGGGTTCCGCTCTTGCCGAGCAGTGTGAACTGGCTCGGGTCCTTGAGCTTGACGTCCTTCGGCGGCGTGAGCTTCGCCGCTTTTTCGGCGAGCTGCCCGTAGGAAAGCTTCTTGCCGCTCTTGTGCACTACCGTGCCCTTCTCGGTCCGGCAGTCGGCGGCGTCGGCTTTCCAGGTTTCCGCGGCCGCGGCGATCAGCATCGCGCGCGCCGCAGCGCCCGCCTTGCGCATCGGCTCCCAGTGCCCGCGCACCGAGGTCGATCCGCCGGTCGCCTGCATGCCGAAAATCGGATTGGCGAACGCCCGGTCCACCCCGGCCTGCTCGACCTTTACCCGCGACCAGTCGGCGTCCAGCTCCTCGGCGACCAGCATGGGGATCGCGGTGTGCACGCCCTGGCCCATCTCCGAGAGGCCGCACACCACGGTGATTTCGTTGTTCGGTGCGATGCGCAGATAGGCGCTCATCGGCACGGCCTTGTCGGCACCCTGAGCGAGCCGCGCCGCTCCCGGCAGAGTGAAACCGATGACCAGGCCTCCGCCGGCCAAGGCGGAGGTCTTGAGGAACTCGCGGCGCGATACGCTTATTTCCCTAGCGCCCATAATCATGCTCCTTTCACGCTCGCGGCCGCGTTCTTGATCGCGGCGCGAATCTGGTTGTAGGTCCCACAGCGGCAGACGTTACCGCTCATCGCCGCGTCGATGTCGGCGTCGCTCGGCGCGCGGTTCTTGGCGAGAAGCGCGCTCGCGCTCATGATCTGGCCCGACTGGCAATAGCCGCACTGCGGCACGTCGTTCATGATCCACGCCGCCTGCACCGCCTTGCCGGCGCGCGTGGCGCCGATCCCCTCGATGGTGGTTACTTTCTTGCCCGTGGCCGCGGATACCGGCGTCGAGCAGGAGCGCACGGGCTGCCCGTCGATATGCACGGTGCACGCGCCGCACTGAGCGATTCCGCAGCCGAACTTGGTGCCGGTGAGATGGAGCGAATCGCGCAGCACCCACAGCAGAGGCGTGCCGGGCGCGGCGTCGACCTCGCGGGTCTTGCCGTTGACAACGAGGGAAACCATGAAAACTCCTTCTGGGATGACGGTGAGATTGCCGCTGAAATCTTATTCCGGCGGACCTCGGAAGTCCACCGGGCCGTTTGCGACATGTGTGCTTCAAAGGCCACGGGCCGCGAACCGCGGGTTGCGGTCGGGAACCCTTTGCCAAGAGGCGCAACTCTGGGGGAGAATGCGCAGCCGGCGTGCGAGGCCCGGGCTACGCCACCCTGGGGAAAGATGCGGCATCCATATAACAACACCCTCCCGGCCGCGACGCCGTCAGCCTACAGCAAGCGGAGGAGTTCCAAATGAAATTCCTGCTCTCCGTTTCGCGCCTCATCGACGCGCTGAACGAGCGCATCGGGCGGCTCGTGTACTGGCTCGTGCTCGTCATGGTGCTGGTGAGCGCCGGCAACGCCACGTCCCGCTACGTTTTCTCGATTGCCTCCAACGCCTGGCTCGAGCTGCAGTGGTATCTGTTCGCAGCGGTCTTCCTGCTCTGCTCCGGATACACGCTGCGGCACAACGAGCATATCCGGATCGACGTGCGGCCTGATCCGCTGGCCCGCACGCCTTCTGGTTCCGGTCGGCTTCTTCCTGCTGTCGCTGCAGGGCGTCTCCGAGCTGATCAAGCGCATCGCATTTCTCAAGGGCCTCATTCCGGATCCGCTGGAAAAGCACGAGGTCCCGCTTGAACTGGCCATCGCACGCGACGAAGCAGCCAAATGACGCAGTTCCTCATCGCCAACATGGCGCCGCTGATGTTCGCGGCGCTGGTCGTGTTCCTCTTGTTCGGCTACCCGGTTTCGTTTGCGCTGGCGGCGATCGGCCTGTCGTTCGGCTTTCTCGGCATCGAGCTGGGCCTGCTCACGCCCGCGCTCTTCGGGGCGCTCCCCGAGCGGATTTTCGGAATCATGTCGAACGACACGCTGCTCGCGGTGCCGTTCTTCACCTTCATGGGCCTGATCCTCGAACGCAGCGGCATGGCCGAAGACCTGCTCAACACCATCGGACAGCTCTTCGGTCCGATCCGAGGAGGGCTGGCCTACGCCGTCATCTTCGTCGGCGCGCTGCTTGCCGCGACCACCGGCGTGGTGGCGGCCTCGGTGATCTCGATGGGGCTCATTTCGCTGCCGATCATGCTGCGCTACGGCTACGATCGCCGCTTGGCGAGCGGCGTGATTGCCGCCTCCGGGACGCTGGCGCAGATCATTCCGCCGTCCCTGGTCCTCATCGTACTCGCGGACCAGCTCGGGCGATCGGTCGGCGACATGTACGCCGGGGCGATCTTTCCCGGGCTCGTTCTCACCGCGCTGTACACGATCTATGTCTTCGGCGTCACGCTGATCTATCCAAAGGCCGCGCCGGCACTGCCGCCAGAAGCGCGCACCCTGCGCGGCGCTAAATTGCTCGCACGCGTATTCCTTGTGCTGATCCCACCGCTCGCTCTGATCTTCCTCGTTCTCGGCACCATTTTCCTCGGCGTGGCGACGCCGACGGAAGGCGGCGCCATGGGCGCCACCGGCGCCCTGGTGCTGGCAATGATCAACCGGCGCCTCAGCTGGTCGCTGCTTCGGCAAGCGATGAATTCGACGGCGAAGCTTACCTCGTTCGTGGTGTTCATCCTGGTCGGCTCGACGGTGTTCAGCCTGACCTTCCGCGGCGTCAACGGCGATCTCTGGGTCGAGCACCTGCTCACGGGACTCCCGGGCGGCGCAATCGGCTTCCTGATCGTGGTGAACATCCTGGTTTTCCTCCTCGCCTTTTTCCTCGATTTCTTCGAGCTGGCGTTCATCATCGTGCCGCTGCTCGGGCCGGTCGCGGACAAGCTCGGTATCGACCTGATCTGGTTTGGGGTGCTGCTCGGTGTGAACATGCAGACTTCCTTTATGCATCCTCCTTTCGGTTTCGCGCTGTTCTACCTGCGCAGCGTGGCACCCGGCAAAGAGTACCTCGACAAGCTGACAGGCAAGCCGACGCCTCCGGTCACCACCGGCCAGATCTACTGGGGCGCGGTGCCCTTCGTGGCCATTCAGGTCATCATGGTGGGCATCGTCATCGGTTTTCCCGGACTGGTCACCGGGAACCTCGTGAAGAGCAGCGGCGATCCGTCCAAGGTCCAGAGCTTCGTTCCCTCGGACAGCGAGGATACTCGAGACCAGACGCCGCCCGACTTCGGCACACCGGGCGGCGCAAAGTCCGGTGCGGAGCGGAAATCAGGCGAAAGCGCAAGGGAGAAACGCGAAGCCGACGACCTCGAGAGTCTCTTCAAGAAATAACCGGCAGCGCCCCCCAAAACACAAACCCCGCCGAAGCGGGGTTTGCATTGCAGCTGTCAGCGCTCGCCGGAACTACGACTTCCCGGCGCCGAGCTTCGAGGCAAACGAATAGTTGTCGTAGGTCGATTCGGCGACGCGGAACCACAGGAACTGCTCGTCGCGGAATTTCTTCCACTGCGGATAAACGGTCGCCCAGTGCTTGCTCTTCGCCTTGAGCTCGTCGTAGAGCTCGTAGGACGCTTTCTCGGCCGCTTCCATCACCGATCGGGGGAACGGCCGCAAGTTGGTGCCGCTCGCGATCAGCCGGCGCAGTGCCTGCGGGTTCTGCTCGTCGTATTTGGCCGGCATCCACGAATTCACTTCGCCGCAGGCGGCGGTGAGCGCGGCCTGGTAGGGCTTGGGCAGCTCGTTCCACTTCTTTTCGTTGACGAGCGTCATCAGCATCGGGCCGCCTTCCCAGAATCCCGGATAGTAGTAGTTCCTGGCGACCTTGTTGAAGCCGAGCTTCTCGTCGTCGTAGGGTCCCACCCATTCGGCCGCATCGATCGTGCCCTTTTCGAGCGCGGGATAGATATCCGGAGCGCCGATCAATTGCGGCACCACGCCCAGCTTCGCCAGCACCAGGCCCGCCATACCGCCGATCCTCATCTTCATGCCCTTCAGGTCGGCGACCGACTTGATCTCCTTGCGGAACCAGCCGCCCATCTGGCAGCCCGTGTTTCCGGAGAGCAGCGCGATGCAGCCGTATTCCTTGAACAGCGGCGCCATCGCCTCGGAACCTCCGCCGAAATACCACCAGGCGTTCTGCTGCCGGGTGTTCATGCCGAAGCACACCGCGGTGCCCAGAGCGAACGTCGGATCCTTGCCGAAATAGTAATAGGTCGCGGTGTGGCCGAGTTCCACGGTGCCGGCCTGCACCGCGTCGAGCACCTGCAGGGCGGGCACGATCTCGCCGGCCGCAAACGCGCGGATTTGGAATTTTCCGTCGGTAATTTCCGCGACGCGTTTGGCAACCAGCTCCGCTCCGCCGAACAGCGTGTCCAGGCTCTTCGGCCAGCTTGCCGCGAGGCGCCACTGGAGGCTGGGCAGTCCCGAGGTCTGCTGCGCCCGCGCCTGCGCCGCCGTGACCAGGCCCGCGCCTGCCGCCGCTCCCAGCCCGGCATTCTTCAGGAATTCGCGTCTCTTCATTGGTGATCCCCTCCTAGGATGGAAAGCGGGCCGATTATAACTCCGGTTCCGAGGCGCAGAGTTCAGTTTCCGGCAATGGTCATTTCCTCGATGAGGATCGAGCCGCAGGTGCGCGAGCCGCGCGTGAGCTTGTCCGCTCCGACCGCCGCGACCGAGCGGAACATGTCGCGCAGGTTGCCCGCGATGGTGATTTCCTCCACGGGGTACCGGATCTCGCCCCCCTCCACCCAGTAGCCCGCAGCGCCGCGCGAGTAGTCGCCGGTGACGAGATTCACCCCGAACCCGATCAGCTCGGTGACCAGCAGTCCGCGCCCCATCGACCTGATGAGTCCCGGAAGATCGAGCCCGCCGCCCTCGAGGATCAGATTGTGATTGCCGCCTGCACTGCCGGTGGTCTTCATGCCGAGCTTGCGCGCAGAATAGCTGCCGAGAAAATAGCCGCGCAACACGCCCTCCTTCACCACGTCGCGGTCGCGCGTGGCGACGCCTTCGTCGTCGTACCAGGAGCTCGCCGGTGCACGCGGCAGGTGCGGCCGCTCGACCAGGGTGACCTGCGGCGAGAAAACTTCCTTGCCGAGGCTGTCGAGGAGAAACGAGGCTTTGCGGTAGAGGTTTCCCCCGCTCACCGCCGAGACGAAGGTCGCGAGCAAATCGTTCGCCACGGGCGCCTCGAACAGCACCGGCGCCTGCACCGTTCCGATCTTGCGGCCTCCGAGCCGCGCGAGGGCGCGCCTGCCGGCGTAGTCGCCGACGGCTTCGGGCTCGGCCAGGTCCTGCGGGGAACGCTGCGATACGTACCAGTCGTCGCGCTGCATGCGGCCGTCCTCGGCGGCGATCACCGCGCACGAGATCGTGTGCCGCGACGTGGGAAAACCTTCGAGGAAGCCGTGGCTGTTGGCGAGGGCGAAATGCCACTGCTGGCAGGAGACGCTGGCACCCTCGGAGTTCACCACGCGCCTGTCGAGGCGGAATGCGGCGGCCTCGCAGGCCTTCGCGATCCCGATCGCCCGCTCGACAGGTAGATCCCAGGGATGGAAGAGGTCGAGGTCTTGCGGGTCGCGCGCCAGCTCCTCCGGATCCGCGAGCCCCGCGCTCTCGTCCTCGGCGGTGAAGCGCGCGATCGTCAGGGCCGCCTCAACCGTATCGCGCATCGCGCGTGGGGCAAAATCTGCGGTGCTCGCGTGGCCTTTCCGCTTGCCGACGTATACGGTCACGGCGAGGCTCTTGTCGCGGTTGTATTCGATGGTCTCGACCTCGCCCTTGCGCACCGTCACCGTCTGACCGTAGCCGTCGGAGCTTTCGGTTTCACAGGCGCTCGCGCCTTTTTCAAGGGCATACGCCAAGGCATCCGAGGCGATGGTCTTCAACGCGTCGAGATCGTGGGCGAAGCGGCTGGGAGCCATGCGGGGACGCGGGGGAAAGACGTTATGATATCAGCTCACGACTCCCTTCCCTGGAACGTGCACGCTGAGGAAAAGCCCAGCAAGACCGCGCGCAAACGCGCCATGCACGAGCTGCAGACCCTTGGCGAGCGCCTGATCGGGCTCAACTCGGAGCAGCTCGCTGCGATCGCGCTGCCCGAAGACCTGCAAGACGCGATCGAGCGGGCGCGGCACATCACGAAGCACGAGGCGCGGCGGCGACAGCTGCAATACATCGGCAGGCTCATGCGCGCCGTCGACCCGGAACCGATCCGTGAGAAGCTCAAGGCGTGGGACGGGGTCTCGACCGAAGAGACCGCGCGAGTTCACCGGATCGAGCGCTGGCGCGAGAAATTGCTGGAGAACGACGGCGCGATCGGCGCGCTGGTCCACGCCCATCCGGGAATCGACACCCAGCGCCTGCGCGCGCTCGCGCGCAAGGCGCGCGAGGAGCGCGCCGCGGGCCGGCCGCCCCGAGCCTATCGCGAGCTGTTCCGGGCGCTGCGCGATATCATCGCGGATTCGCAACCGGTTCCCGAAGATGACGGCGAATGATGAGCTGCTGATCGGACTCGTTTCTATCAGCGACCGCGCCTCGCGCGGCGTCTACAAGGACGAAGGCATTCCGGCGCTCGAGGAATGGTTCTCGCGCGCGGTCGCGACCCCCTGGCGAACTGAAACGCGCCTCATTCCCGACGAGCGACCCGTAATAGAAGCGACGCTCCTCGACCTCGTCGACCGGCGCGGCTGCCACCTAGTGCTGACCACCGGCGGCACCGGCCCCGCTCCCCGGGACGTCACGCCCGAGGCCACGCTCGCGATAGCCGACAGGACCATGCCGGGGTTCGGCGAACAGATGCGCAGGATCAGCCTCGAATTCGTTCCCACCGCGATTCTCTCGCGGCAGGTCGCAGTCGTGCGCAAGCGCTCGCTCGTCATCAACCTGCCTGGCCAGCCCAAGTCTATCCGCGAAACGCTCGAAGGCCTGAGAGACAAGGACGGCAAGCAGGTGGTCGCGGGCATTTTCGCCGCCGTCCCCTACTGCATCGACCTCATCGGCGGGCCGTACGTCGAGACGCACGAGGAAGTGGTGAAGGCTTTCCGGCCCAAGTCGGCGATCCGGCCGAAAGCGAGTTGACTCATGCCCGAGCTGCTAGCCGCAATCGAAATCGAAACCGGAAAGAACCCGACGGCGAGCGTCATCTGGCTGCACGGGCTGGGTGCGGACGGCAACGACTTCGCGCCGATCGTGCCTGAGCTTCGACTGCCCGAGACGGCGATCCGTTTCGTTTTTCCGCATGCGCCGGTGCGGCCGGTGACGATCAACGGCGGCATGCGCATGCGCGCATGGTACGACATCACGGACGGCGCGGACCGGCGTGAGGACGAGCGCGGCGTGCGCGCCTCGCAGGTCCTGATCGAGGCCCTGATCGGCCGGGAAAAGGAGCGCGGGACGGCTGCAGGGCGGCTGGTGCTTGCGGGGTTCTCGCAGGGCGGCGCGATCGCGCTGCACACCGGCTTGCGCCACCTCAAGCGCATCGCCGGAGTCATGGCGTTGTCCGCTTACGTGCCGGTCGGGGAAAAGCTTTCCGCCGAGGCAAACACGGCGAACCGCGATGTCCCGATCTTCATGGCGCACGGCAGCGACGACCCGATCATCCCGCTCAGCCGGGCCGAACAGTCACGCGGGCTCCTGCAATCGCTCGGCTATCCCGTGGAATGGCGGGAATACCGCATGCCGCACTCGGTCTGCCCGGAGGAGCTCGCCGATATCGGCGTCTGGCTGGGAAAGGTGCTCGGCCCCTGAGCCGAAAGAGCTCGAGGAGCCGAGGCATTACTCGTCGCGCATCATCTGCCGGCAACGAATCAGGTCGTAGTCCTCGCCGTGCTCGGTCCCTCCTGCGGGCATGAGCAGATAGACCTTCCCGTTTCGCTCGAGCACCAGATTCTGGCCGGGGACGAGAACATTGGCGCGCAGCAACAGCTGCGCTTCGTGAGCGGAATCGATCGGATTGAGAAGGATCGCCGTTTCCGAGTCCCGGCTGGTTCCCATCTGCCCGCTCTGCAACTTCACCTGCACGGGCAGCGCGGCCCGCCCGAGGGTCTGGATTCCCACCGTCCCCTGCTGCGCGGATTCGCGCTGGAACCGGCGAATCACTCCGACCACCCAGTTCGAGCCGCCTTCGGGTTGCAGCCCGAGCAGGCAGCCGATTTTCAGCCACTCTCCCTTGATCTGCGGCACGCTCGCTCCGAATCCTCCGGCACTGACGTTCTCGACGATCCAGCTCTCGACCTTGCTCGGGTCGAACAGCACCTCACCGGTGGGATCGAGCGCAGCACGCACTCCGTCGAAGCCATAAGTGACGGTGAGCCGCGACTTGACTCTGTGACGCTGCGCTCTCCTCTCCGGCGGCTTGGGCGCCCAGTGAAGAGCAAGGTGTTCGAGAACGTCCAGTACGACCCCGGGCTCGTAGTTACTGCCCAGCGCGATGCTCGAAGGCACCGCACCGGTGGATTTCACCGTCTGAGCGAGCATCTCGATCTCCTTCACCGCGCCGCCTGCGGCGAAGAACCTGAGCGTCGGTGCGCGGTGCGGCAGATGCGCGGCGCGCACCGGAGGCTCGTGATTTGCAAGATCGAAGCAGTAGACGATATCGGGCCGGAGGCTGGTCGTGAGCTTGAACGAGCCAGCAAGATGCGCGATCAGCCGCTCGACCAGCTCGATCTCGACCGGCAGCAGGCTGTCGGGCGACGACGCCGCAAACATCACCGCTTTGAGAAATTCCTGCTCGGGCGAAGTCTCCCCGGGCAAGCCTGCGTAGGCGATCACCTTGGACTGCGAGTACCCGCGGTTTTCGGAGAGCGCGTAGATCTTTGCCAGCACTTCCCACAGGGAATTCTCCGGGGGACCGTAGCGCATGTGCTGCCATTTCATCTGCGCGGCGAACGCGCGCAGCGCACGCACTGTGAGCAGCGGCGCGCTCTGTTTCAGGTCCTCCCAGCCCTTCTGACCGGTCGCGTAAGCGTCGATGCAGACCGCGAACGCAAGCGCAGATTGCCGATACCACTCGCGTATCACCGTCCACAGCCGGTTTTCCAGGAACTTGGACGGGCGCTGCGAGGAGAGGTACTCTCGCTGGAGTTTGCGAAGGTGAACCTGTGCGGCCTCGTCGACCAACTTCACGATCTGCGCACGGTGCTCGGGCGTGAAGCCCTCCCAGGCGCGCACCGATTCCAGCCAGTGATTCAGATCTTCGAGCGCCTTGAAGGGATCGCTCGGGGGAATGGAGTCGAGGATCGCCCGGGCCCCCTTCACCTCGGCCATGGGATGATCGGACGCGCCGCCTCCGAACAGCTTCATCATGCCTCTCTCCGTCTCGTGCGCTGCCGGAGGAAGAATCGTCGCGGGCCTGTTCGTAGCCCTCGGATGGTGCTGGCGAGTGGACTCGAACCACCGACCTACTGATTACGAATCAGTTGCTCTACCAGCTGAGCTACGCCAGCCTGCGTCCCGCGCACGAAGGGTGAGCCCGCATTATATCAGCGGCAAAACCGGGGACAGACCACCATTCTCCTTCGCGGCAATGCCGCGGGACTCCACCCGCCGAAAACTGTGGTCTGTCCCCGGTCTTACTAGGATTGCGGGCGCGTGCGGATGATGATGTCCACGCCGTCGGCGACCGTGCCCTGCGGCAAAGGCGGAAGTCCGAGGACGCGGATATTGTCGGCGGGGACGTCGGTGAGCCGTCCCGTCACGACATCGTAGAGATGATGATGCGGTTCGGTGTTCGGGTCGTAGACGATGACCCATTTCAGGATCTGATCCGCAGAGAGGTGCTCGCGCCGCTTGAACAGCACGTAGGCGATCTCGATGCGCTGGTGCGTCGGCGTGATGCCATGCCGACGCAGCAGCCGGGCGATATTTTCGCGATTTCGGTTCTGCGCTTTTCTCACGAAAACCATTTTAGACGAGCATTTGGACCCTGTCTAATTCGGACTGCAAGCCGGGAAACCCTCAATGGAGTCACGTTCCGGAAACGTGAACTAATTCCGCTAAAATTCCGGCGCAGATACCGTACGTACCCGGATTTCGGCCATTCGTCGGGAAGGTTTGCGGCGCACTTCCCGAGTTCTCTATCATTGAGCCGCAAAAGAAGGAGTCCCTATGCAGCGCCCAACCGGTTTCACCCTGATTGAACTGATGGTCACGGTCGCGATCATCGCGATCCTGGCGGCGGTCGCCCTCCCCAACTACACGGACTACGTGAGGCGCGGCAAGATCCAGGAAGCGACCTCGGCTCTGCTCGCGATGCGGGTCAAGACGGAGCAGTACTTCCAGGATAACCGTCAGTATCCTACGGGTGGTTGTGTGGCCCTTCCTGCCGTTCCAACCCCAACACAGATTTCTTACACGCCGTTGGCGCGTTTCAGCATCACCTGCACGGTGCCTGATGCAACCCATTACAGGATCCAGGCGGACGGCACCGACAGCACGTTGGTGGGCCTCACGTTCACGATCGACGAAGGCAATGTGCGCGCCACGACGGTGACTTCGCCCTCGCCGATGGCCGACGCCGGATACGCCTCGAATCAAAACTGCTGGACCATCAGGAAGGGCGGCCAGTGCTGAGCGTGCGCACTCCGCAGCTCGGCCTCAACCTCATCGAGGTCATGATCTCGCTCGTGGTCCTAGGCGTGCTGATCAGTCTGGGCGCCCCGGGCTTCGTCGAATGGCTGCAGAACCAGCAGATCCGCGCCGCCGCCGAGGCGACGCTCAACGGACTGCAGGTGGCGCGCGGGGAGGCGGTGCGCCGCAACACCCCGGTGCGCTTCCAGCTCGTCTCCGACCTGACCTCGAGCTGCGTCTTGTCGAGCGAGTCGCTGACTACGCCGGTCTCGGTCAGCTGGGTGGTGAGCCTCGCCGATCCCACCGGCAAGTGCGACACCAAGGCCGATCCCGACGATCCGGCCAACCCCCAGATCGTCCAGTCACGCACCAGCGCCGAAGGTTCTCCCAACGCTCGGGCGACGTCCGTGTTCGTGCCCGCGCCCGCCTCGCCCGCGCCAATGCAGGCGGCCAGCATCGTGACTTTCGCGGCGCTGGGAAACGTCGTCGCAAACGCCGACGGCTCGAAGAGCATCAACAAAATCGACATGACCAATATCAACGTCACCGGCGCAACGCGGCCGCTGCGCATCATCATCAATTCCGGGGGAAGCACCCGCATGTGCGATCCCTCCCTGGCGCCCCCAGAGCCGCGCGGCTGCCCGGCGTTCCCGTGAAAGGAGAGACGACGATGCGCGCAGTCACACGAGTTCCGGCTCAGGGCGGCGAGCGCGGCGTGATGCTGATCGAGGCCCTGGTGGCGATCCTCATTTTCTCGATCGGCATCCTCGCCGTGGTGGGTATGCAGGCCGTTGCGATCAAGGACGTGGCCAGCGCCAAGTATCGCAGCGAGGCGGCTTTCCTCGTGCAGGAGCTGCTCGCGCAAATGTGGATCGACAACGGGAATATCGGTACTTACGCATACACCGGACCGGGAGCGCCTCCCGTGAAAATCCGGGCCTGGGTCAACAAGGTGCAATCCAGGCTCCCGGACGGGGCAAACCAGCTTCCTAGCGTGACCCTGACCAATACCCTTCCCGTTGGGTCGCCGACGCCGACCGGGGCGACCGTGCAGATCACCGTCAGGTGGCGCCTGCCCGAAGAGGCGACGCAGGGACTCCCGGCGCACAACCACACGGTGATCGCCTACGTCTATCCGAGCCCGACCTAAAGCGATGCGCCCCTCCCGACATCTTGTTTCCGCGCACGGCTTCAGCATGGTGGAG
>WNFX01005049.1_pt1 | contig 16926 bp, 18 predicted proteins | sample 5400111 | NCBI WGS metagenome assembly WNFX01 (sample SAMN13153363, study PRJNA577476) | soil metagenome | isolation source: 40 cm soil or saprolite under grassland replicate 1 | place: USA:California | collected 2016-06-15 | reverse complement strand
GAGGCGGCGCTTGCTGCGCAATCGCATGCTTCTCCCAGCGCTGGACGCCCCTCGATGAGTGCCGGTGGCGGCATGAACATGCAGGGCAGCGCAACGCCTGCGGCATCGATGCCGATGGGAATGGGCGACATGCAAAACATGTCTTCCTCGAATCAGAACGAAATGATGGGCATGATGAACATGATGGGAATGATGAACGAGATGAAGATGAGCGGGATGACACCGGGATCTGGTATGGCGGGAATGCCGAAATCAGCTCTGCCCGGATTCCCCGGTGTGTCGCATCTTTATCACATTGGCGCGACAGGCTTCTTCTTAGATCACGCCGATCACATCAATCTCACCCCTGATCAGCAAACAGCTCTCAACAACCTGAAGGAGCAAGCCCTCGTCGCGAAAAGCCATTCGGAACAGCAGATCGAACAGGCCGAGCAGGAGTTGGCAAATCTCACGTCGGCCGATCAACCAGATGCAGCGAAGATCGACAAGAAAGTGCGTGAGATTGAAAAACTGCGCAGCGACGAGCGACTCGCTTTCATAAGGTCAGTCGGTGATGCCGCGACGCTGCTGACTAACGATCAGCGCAGGATTCTGATCGGCGCGATGCAGCCGATGCCAAATGCGTCACCGATGCCTTCGGCAACAATGTCGCCGATGTCTGACATGTAAAATAGATGTCGATTTTCCTCGCGCACTCCCGAGGGGTAAACCGCGTTGGCTTCGCGGCGTTAGTCACTGTAGGTGTCGGAATTCTGTTGTCGATCCGTGCTGGTGCGCAGGTCTCGGAGGAAGAGCACGCACGGCATCATCCCGGTCAGGTGACGGCGAGTCCTGGAGCGTCGCCTGCGCAAGCGCCCGGTCCGGGAATGATGGAAGGAATGGGTGAGATGCACGGAGTCCCGCCGAAGCAACTCTACCCAACATTGATGTCGTTGCCGACCTTGTCGGCGGAACAACGCAAGCAAGTCGAACAGCAAGCTGACGAGAGAATTCGCTCCGGAAATTCCCTAATGGCGCAAGCGGTTGACGCTCTCGCGCAAAGCGCTGCATCGCGGGATTACGCTGCGATGCAGGATGCGACGACGAAACTTCACGAAGGAATGACGCAGCTGGAGAGCGGCATCTCGGCGAAGCGCGCGTTAGCGGAAGGCCGCCCACCACCGCAGGTCGCGCTCGAATGGTTCAAACGCGAGATGAATCTGCCCCTCAACGCTGCGCCCGCATCCAATGGTTTCTTCGGCAATATGCGGTTTCACGTTGCCATGATCGCAATCCTCGCTGCTTTCGCCGCGATGATGATCTGGATGTATTTCCATAAAATGCGCCGCGCGGCGCATCTTCTTCAGTCGTTAACGGGCGGTGCGCCTTTGGCTGAAGCAAGTCAGTTCACCGACGCTGGTACACAGGTAATTAAGAGGAGCCCACCGCCTCCGCCGACAGTTCTTGAATCAGGAACTTCACCGGTGGTCAGCAAGTGGTCTGAAAAATGCGTCCGACGCGCAATTTTCAGGAGACACCGGACGTGAAAACATTCCGGTTTTTGAACCCGCTGGGAGGCGCGTTGCCATTCAGTTATCTACCCGGCCAATTTCTTACGCTTGCAGTCGCGCCGGAAGACAAGCCGATTAAGCGCAGCTACACAATCTCATCTTCTCCAACTCAACACGATTATGCGGAGATCACGGTTAAGCACGAGGAAGGCGGCGTGATATCCGGCTTCCTGCACGAGCGCGTGCATGAAGGAGACTTGATCGACATCTCCGGGCCTTCCGGCTTGTTCACGTTTACTGGACGCGAATGCAAATGCATTTTGCTCATCGGCGGCGGTGTCGGCATCACGCCGCTGATGAGTGTGCTTCGTTACCTGACTGATCGCAGTTGGCCAGGGGACATTTTTCTGCTCTACGGTGTTAAAACTCCGCAAGACATCATTTTTCGTGAGGAATTGGATTATCTTCGGCGACGCAATCCAAATCTGCGTGTTGTCGTCAGTGTCTCGCGTCCCGAAGGCACCGATTGGAAAGGCGCGACCGGCCGGATCGCGAAAGAATTGATCACTCAGTTCGTGCCGGATGTGGCGTCGCGTTATGTGCACATCTGCGGTCCCGTGTCGATGATGGAAGCCGCTCGCAAAATGCTGGTCGAACTGGGCGTGCCGGACGGGGGAATAAAGACGGAGTTGTTTGGTCCCGCGTTGGGTAAGCCTGAGCCGGGTTTGCCTCCTGCTGTTTCGCTTCCGCCCAGCGTGGCCGCGTCGCTCCCGACTATAACGTTCTCCGCTTCGGATAAATCCGCCCCGCTGCCGCCGGATAAGTGCATTCTAGATGTGGCAGACGAAATCGGGGTCGAGATCGACAACTCCTGCCGCGTCGGAACATGCGGAACCTGCCGCATCAAATTGCTATCGGGCGCGGTGAGCATGGCTGTAGAGGATGGCCTCGAGCCGGGTGACAAAGAGAACGGGATCATTCTCGCGTGCCAGGCAAAATCGACGGGCAACGTTGTCGTTGGCGCCTAACAAATTGTGAAAGAGCGAAACGAAATCGTCATCACCGGGCTGGTGATTTTGCTGCTCGTGCTCTGGCTTGGCTTTCCATTTCACCAATCGCTGCGACTCGCAGGAAGCCTTGCCGGTGGTATTCTCGCCATTACTGGTTCGGTGCTCATGCTCGTTCCGCTGGTTTACTCAATCATCAAGCGGATCAAGCCACTAAAGAACCTGGTCACTTCGCGCGTGCAGATGCGCACGTTGTTGTCTTGGCATATTTACGCCGGCGTGGTTGGGCCAATCCTGGTCCTCCTCCACACCGGCCACAAATTTCAGAGTCATCTCGGCATCGCGCTTACCGCGATGACGATCATTGTCGTTCTGAGTGGATTCACCGGACGTTATCTCTTGAGCAAATTGTCGCAGACGATCGGCGAGAAAAAGAAAACGCTGACTCAATTGGAGCTGGCCTATCGCCAGACTGCGACTGAGCTGGCTACCCATCCCGAACAGGTCGCAGTTTTGCAGCCCTTCTCAGGATTTTTCGGCCGACTACTGACAGGATTCTTCGTTCGAGCGCATGAGACAAGCGCAATGTCCACTCCGATCCGCGCATTGCGATTATCGGAATCGATTGCGGATATGGAGTACGCGATCCGCACGCACGAGACATTTAAGAGCGCGTTCTCGATCTGGTTGAAATTGCACATCGCGCTCTCATTCACGCTCTATGTCCTCCTCGCGCTGCATGTCTGGGCGGCGCTGAGTTTCGGATTGAGGTGGTTCGCATGACGCTGCAAAAAATGCTTCCGCTTGCCGTCCTCGCTCTGGCCTTGCTCGTCCTCGCTTTCTTCGTGCTATCGCCTCGACATCGCGAGAAAACAGCGAGTGCGATTCTCTCGCCAGTGTTCTGGCAGCACATGGTCAGTCCTGGCGATCTCTCGCAAGCGCACGCATCTTTGGAGAACAACTGCGCCGCGTGTCACACGCCGATCGCCGGAGTCGAAGCTAGCAAATGCATCGTCTGTCACGCGGATAATCGAGCGCTGCTCCAGCGGCAGCCGACAGCATTCCATGCAAATATCCAAAGTTGCACGCCCTGCCATTTGGAACATCGCGGACGCAATGAACGGCCGACGAACATGGATCATGTTGCTCTTGCCCAAATTGGCCTCCGGCAAATGGAACAATCATCGGAAGCGGCCCGTGCTCAAACGGCGCAGATCAAAAGTTGGGTTGAGCAAACAAGTCGCGTCTCGTTTTCGACTGAGAAACTGAAAAAGGAAGAACGGGCGCTCAACTGTGCGACTTGCCACCAAACGAAAGATCGACACGTCGGTTTGTTCGGGACTGATTGCGCCCAGTGCCACTCGACGGACAAGTGGAACATTTCCGAATTTCGGCATCCCTCCGCGGCTTCGCAATCATGCGCGCAATGTCATCAAGCGCCGCCGAGTCACTACATGATGCACTTCGAAATGGTTTCAAAGAAGGTCGCGCGACAAGAAGATTCGCAGGTAGCCGAATGCTGTGGGCCAGTTCGAGTAGAGCAGTGTTATCGCTGTCACCAGACCACCTCTTGGAACGACATCAAAGGCGTCGGTTATTACAAACATCATTGAATTAAGTCATGGAACGTTTTCGCGCGATTGTAGAAATTCTCGGGACAGGTCTTGACGCCGCTGGCGTGGTCATTGTTGTAGGAGGCGCCGTTCTCGCCACTGCCAGGGTCTTGCTTCGCCGTATCGACACTGGTGAATATTACCGCCGTTTCCGGCAGGATCTCGGCCGTGCGATCTTGCTCGGACTGGAGTTCCTAATCGCCGGTGACATTATCCGTACGGTCGTCGTCGCGCCCACGCTGCAAAATGTGCTCGTGCTGGGATTGATCGTCCTCATCCGAACGTTCCTCAGTTTGTCGTTGCAACTGGAAATTGAAGGAAGATTGCCCTGGCACCGTGAGGCATCGCGGCAGGCAGACCGCCCAATACACGAGTAGAACAATGACATCAGGATCGCCAATCGCTTATTGGTCATGCTGCTGATCATTGTGATCATAAAGCTGCTGCAAAAATGAGCGTGCCACCCAATTGATTCTCAAAAGATGACCGAACTCACGGAAACTCTGGCTGTTCATCGTCGGGCCGGCCGTAAGATTGAATTTTTAAGCATCGGCTGGACGGCGCTCGAGTCGATTGTCGGGATTATCACCGGCATTCTTGCTTCTAGTGTCGCGCTCATCAGCTTTGGGATCGACTCGGTGATTGAAGTTGCTTCCAGTCTGGTGCTGGTGTGGCGACTGAGTGACGCTTCTGCCACAGAAGATCGAGAAGCATTTGCGCATCGGTTGGTGGGCCTCTGCTTTCTCGCACTCGCTCTTTATGTCAGCTTCGAAGCGCTCAAGGATTTGCTAACGCATTCGTTGCCGCGCGTGACTTATCTTGGAATCATTTACGCCGCCGCCTGCGTCATCGTCATGCCATTACTTGCCCGCGCCAAACGTCGCGCCGCCGCAAATCTTCAGAGCCACGCACTGCATGCCGATTCTCATCAGAGCGATATTTGTGCTTATCTTGCGGTGATTTTGTTAGGCGGTTTGGGTCTTAACGCGCTTTTCGGATGGTGGTGGGCTGATCCGGCCGCCGCGCTTTGCATGGTGCCGATTATCTTGCGCGAAGCGATCAGCGGCTTGCGCGGCGAGCCATGCACTCATAAGCACAGAGCCTAACCGATAAATAATGCACTGGCTTTGGATCGACGCGTTAGGAAAAGCCCTCTGGATGGCGTTCGCCATGTTTTGGGAAATTCTGTGGCCGCTCATTCTCGGCTTCGGTTTATCCGGATTAGTGCAAGCGGTTGTCTCGAAATCAGAGATGAGCCGGCTGCTGCCAAACGATTCGCCGAAATCGCTCGCCATTGCCACTGGCCTCGGAGCGGCATCATCCTCTTGTTCCTACGCGGCGGTTGCCCTGGCACGTTCGATTTTTCGGAAAGGCGCTGATTTTACCGCGGCGATGGCCTTTGAATTGGCATCTACAAATCTCGTCGCGGAGTTGAGCATCATTTTGATTGTCCTAATGGGCTGGCAATTCGCGCTCGCCGAGTTCGCGGGCGGGCCGTTGATGGTTGTCCTAATCGCGGTGCTATTCAGAATTTTTCTTTCTCGCAAGCTCGTCGCCCAGGCGAGGGAACAAGCGAACAAAGGAATCAAGGGCGTGATGGAAGGTCACGCTGAGATGGACATGAGTGTCGATGGCAACGGCGGCTCCCTTTGGCAACGAATCAAATCAAGCGAAGGCATCACCGCCACCAGTCATTACTTTGTGATGGATGTAGTCGCCGTCTGGAAGGATATCGCCGGTGGACTTTTACTCGCCGGGGCGCTCGCCGCATGGGTGCCGCCGGATTTTTGGAAAACATTTTTTCTCACATCGCACCCAGTCGCTGCGACGCTGTGGGGGCCAATTGTCGGACCATTGGTTGCGATCTTCTCCTTTGTTTGCTCGGTCGGAAATATTCCGCTGGCGGCAGTGCTTTGGAACGGTGGGATTAGCTTCGGCGGCGTGATCGCGTTTATTTATGCCGACCTGATTATTCTTCCGATCATCGACATCTACCGAAAGTACTACGGCTGGAAAGCAACTGCACTCGTCGTCGTAGTCTTCTACTGCGCGATGGCTGTCGCTGCTCTGATCATCGAATTCCTTTTCGGCGTTCTCGGATTAATTCCGCACCAGCGGAACGCGCAGATTGTCGAAAGCTCCGTCAGCTTCAATCATACAACGGTCCTAAACATCATCTTCCTCGCGATCGCCGCTTTTCTCCTTGTCCGATTCTTCAAAACCGGGGGGCCAAAGATGCTCGTGCACATGGATTAATCGGCGATCGATATTCATTCGCGAGGATAAGCGGTTGCGCTTCGAGCGCGAGTTCGGCAGTTTGGCGGCGTGCCGAAGACTTTTTACATCACGACGGCGATCGATTACACCAACTCGGCGCCGCACATTGGTCACGCCTACGAAAAAATTCTGGCCGATGTGATCGCGCGCTATCACCGACTGAAGGGTGAGAAAGTTTTTTTCCTGACCGGCGTCGATCAGCACGGCCAGAAAGTCCAGCAATCTGCTGCGAAAGCCGGCACTCCGCCATCGGAGTTCGTCAAAGACGTCACGCAAAAGTTTGTCGATCTTTGGGCGAAGCTCGACGTGAAATATAACGAATGGGCGGAGACGACGAGCGAGCGGCACAAGAAAGTTGTGCAGGGAATTCTGCAGCGATTGTTCGACGAAGGACAAATCTACAAAGACAAACAAGCCGGTTATTACTCAGTTCGTCAGGAGCAATTTCTGACCGACAAAGAACGCGGTCCCGATGGCGAGTTCGGTCCGGAATGGGGTCAGGTCGAGTTTCGCGAGGAAGAAAATTATTATTTCAAACTAAGTCAGCACAAAGATTGGTTGCTGCACTACCTCGATAAGCGCAAGGACGCAATCATCCCCGACTTTCGTCAGACAGAGTTGCGCAACGCGGTCGAGAAAATCAGCGGCCACCGCCAGTCCGGCTCGGACCTTTGCATCTCGCGCCCGAAATCGAGATTGGATTGGGGAATCGACCTTCCATTCGACAAAGATTTCGTCACCTATGTCTGGTTCGATGCGCTCACCAACTACATCAGCTTCGCCGGTTACGACGCGAAAATCGGCAACTACGAAAATCAGCCGCAAGAATTTCGCGACCGTTGGAGCAACACGCTGCAAATCATCGGCAAAGACATTCTGGTTCCGGCGCACGGAATTTACTGGCTCATCATGCTCCGCGCGATCGGCTTTCCCGACGAAGTCATGTCGCAATTGCTCGTCCACGGCTGGTGGAACATTTCTGGAGCGAAGATGAGCAAGAGCGCCGGCAACATTGTCGATCCAAATACACTCGTCGGAAAATACGGCGCCGAAGCGCTGCGCTATTATTTGATGAGCGACATCGCCATTGGTAAGGACGCAGACTTTTCTGAGCAGCGCCTGATCGAACGTTACAATGCCGACCTTGCAAACTCGTTAGGTAATTTGCTCAACCGTACGTTGAACATGACGCAAAAATATCGCGACGGTCGAGTGAAGAAAATGACCTCAATGCAAATCGCTAAAGATGTGAACAGCGGATATATCGCGCTCCTAAAAGAGTATGGGCAAGCTTTTGCGATGCACCAAACGAGCAGCGTAATTGCATCGTGGCAAAGTCATCTCGATTTTTTTAACAAGTTCATTGAAGAGCATGCGCCATGGGCGCTCGCGAGCTCCGAAAAAGGTTCAGACGAATTAGATGAAGTTCTTTATGATGCGGGGGAAGCCCTCCGTGTTATCGCAATCCTGATTTCGCCAGTATTGCCGAAAGCGGCGCATGGAATTTTCGATCAATTGAATTGGAAGATGGAATTGAGCGGAAAAGAAGAACGCTTCTCATTCAAAGACGCAGAGTGGGGGAAGCTGCCGGATGGGCATGTGGTTGGCAAACCAGTGCCGTTGTTCCCGCGGATTGAAACGTAGCGGCCGTCTACCTGTCACGCCGTAGCTGCGCGAAGGCGGATGACCGTCGCATTATTTCGGCGCTCGCAGAGCGCCGCTACAGAAGAGTCATTGCGCGCATTCTTCGAACGCGGCCGGCTTGCCTTGGAGATAAGCGAGGGCTTCGCCGGCGAAATGCAATGAGCCCGTGATCAGAACGGATTCGTTACCAGCACCAGCTTTTTCCAATGCATCGTCCAGGGTTGAGCAAATCTGGCATCGTATCCCGAGATTAATGAGAATCCTGGCCAGCTCTTGTGGGTCCGCGGCCCGCTCGCTCCGGATCCTGGGCAGAATCGCGTGATCGGTGATCGGCGCGAGCGCTTCGCAGATTCGAGGCAAATCTTTGTCGGAGAGAACGGCCAGGACCAGGCAAGTCAACTGACCGGCAAAGCTTTCCCGCCAGGTATCGGCGAGGGCGCGCGCGGCGGCAGGATTGTGGGCGCCGTCGAGAAAGGTGCGTTGATCCCAACGTTGAAAGCGGGCAGGCCATTCGACCGTGAGAATGCCCCGGGCGATGGACGAATCGTTGATATCGATCTTGGCGTGACGGAGCGCGGTGATTGCGATCGCGGCGTTTTGTTTTTGATGCGCTCCCTGCAATGCGACCGGTGTTCGGCCGTAGCTTTCACTCACAACGTGAAGCGGTGCTTTACATTTTGACGCGCAAGCCAGGATGATTTGCTCAGCTTGAAACGATTGCGGCGCGGAGACAACCGGGACTCCTAGTTTAATGATTCCTGCTTTTTCACTCGCGATCTTTTCGAGCGTGTCGCCCAACCATTTCTGATGGTCGAAATCGATCGGCGTAATCACTGCCACGGTCGATTGCACAACATTGGTGGCGTCGAGCCGGCCGCCCATTCCGGTTTCCAAAATGACGACGTCGATCCCGGCAGGTGCAAAATGTTGCAGGGCGAGAGCGGTCGTGATTTCAAAGAAGGTTGGATGCGGGTCCCAGGTTGCGACGAGATCGCGAATCTTGGTCAGCGCGGTCGCCACCGCCTCCTCCGAAATCATCTCGCCGTTCACGCGAATGCGCTCGCGAAATGTGACGAGGTGAGGGGAGGTGAAAAGACCGGTGCGATATTTCTGTGCGCGACAGATCGAGTCGATCATGGCGCAGACCGAGCCTTTCCCATTTGTGCCAGCGACGTGAATGACGCGCGCGCCGCCAAGATCGACATGCAACTCGTGAATCAGCCGCCGGATGTTTTCCAGCCCGAGCTTGATCCCGAAGCGCTGAAGGCTGTAGAGCCAGGCGAGCGCCTCCCGGTAGTTCACTGCGTGGAGGAGAAGTAGCTGAGCAACCGGCTGATTTGCTCCCGCATTTTTTTGCGGTGCACGATGATGTCGATCAATCCATGTTCCTCGAGAAATTCAGCGGTCTGGAATCCTTTTGGCAAATCCTGGTGGGTGGTTTCCTTGATAACGCGCGGCCCGGCGAAGCCGATCATGCTCCTCGGTTCGGCCATGATCACGTCGCCTAACGAAGCGAAACTGGCCATGACCCCGGCTGTGGTCGGGTTAGTCAGGACGGAAATATACGGAAGCTGTTGTTCGGCATGTCGCGAAAGCGCGCCGCTCGTTTTCGCCATTTGCATGAGACTCAACATTCCTTCGTACATGCGCGCGCCGCCGGAAGCGGCGATAATGATAACGGCGGAACGCTTGGCCGTGCCGTATTCGATGGTGCGAGTGATTCTTTCGCCCACGACCGAGCCCATGGTGGCGGCGAGAAAACCGAAGTCCATTACGGCGATCGCCACTTTATAACCATCGAGCATTCCATGGCCGCTGATGACGGCATCGAGCAAGCCTGTGCTCGCCTGGTAATTCTTGAGGCGATCCTTGTAAGTGGCCATTCCTTGAAAACGCAACGTGTCGATGGACTTCAGATCGGCATCCATTTCCATAAAACTTTGCGGATCGAGCAAATTATCGATCCGTTCCTGGGCCGAGAGAGCGAAATGATAATCGCAGCGCGGACAAACCCGAAGATTCTCGACAAGCTCGATTTCGTGCACCACTTCGCTGCAGCCAGGACATTTTTGGAAAAGTCCGTGCGGGATGTCGCTCTTCTTGCGACTTTGCGCTTTCAGTGAGGGTTTTTTGAAAATTGCCATTGGAGTTAGGCGCGGGCGGCTGTCGCGGCGTAAACGGAGCACGCGCCAGCCTTTTTCAAAACACGCGCGCACTCGCTCAGGGTTGAGCCGGTTGTCAAAACGTCGTCGATTAAAAACACGCGCAATCCTCGCACGTCCATGTTTTTTCGTAAACGGAACGCGCCATGTAAATTTTCCATGCGTTCGGCGCGATCGAATGCGGTCTGGGTGGTTGTATAGCGGATGCGCTCGAGGACCGGCCGGTTTTGGATCGACATCTGCGCACTCACCAAGTCCGCGAGCAAAGCCGCTTGATTGAAGCCGCGTTCGCGCTCCCGGGCCGGGTGGAGCGGGACTGAAACGACGACATCGAAACTGCGGCAGCGCAGCCGGTCATCATCCAGGGCCGAAAAGAGCCAGCGTGCCACCAAATGCCGCAGATGCAGCTGACGGGCGTATTTGAAATCGAGAATGACGCGGCGAACAATTCCGCGGCTGCGATAAGCGGCGACGGCCGCGTCAAAGTAAAGATGTCGATGCTCGCAATTGGCGCAGGTGAATTCGTTCGTAATCGCGCCTTCGAAAGGCTCGGAGCATTTTGCGCAAAACGGCGGGACAATGCGCGTGGTTTTAGCGTCGCATTCGCGGCAAAGATACTCGCCGGACGCGAGGCTGGCGGCGCAGATGGTGCAGACTGGCGGATAAAGCAGCGATGCAATCGCGGAGAGGCCGTTAAACTTTACGAGAACCGACATATCTCAACCAGCCGCGCATTATCATCCACGTCAAGCAGGCGACGCCGAGCGGCACGATTCCGACGAGTAGATTTTTGCCGAGCCACGGAAGGGCCAGAATCTGGCGATGGGCGATTCTGTTGAAGGCACCGCTGCTAAAAATCCAGCCCGCGTGCAGACCGATTGGCAGCCAAAGGGAGCGAGTGGCCACACGCGCGTCGGCGAGAATCCAGCCGATAAGGAATAAAGTCGTGAAACCTGCCGCCACCATCACGGGATTGGAAAACTGTGAGAATGAGTGCGCTATGGAATTGAATCCCGAAGTCCAAGAGACGATCGCGGATGTGCGTAAGGGCGCTTTCAGGAAATGAACAATCGAGAAAAGCGCGGACGTGATAAAGATCGACATGTTGGTGCGGCCGCTTCTCAACAAGATGCCCAGGACCAAGCCGCGAAAAAATGCTTCTTCAATCAGAGGCACAACGATTGAAGCTCCGGTGATCTTTGCCAGAGCGAACCAATTGACCGCCAGGCGCAGTGAAAAAATGTGCAACGTAATTAACAGCGCGCCGCAGCAGAGGAGGGGAGCTGCCGCAAAAAGAAACCCGGCAACAAGATCGCGCGACCAATGTCCGTTTCGCTTCAGGGCAAGGTCGTCGAGATTGCACAAACGAATTGAGCGAAGCAACGGCCAGAGCAAAAGGAGGGCTGCAATGAGAAGGGCGCGATGAAAAAAAGTCTCGAAATCAACATTGGCAAGAAAGGAGAAGGAACCGTGCGCGGCCAGCAATTGTGCGGTCCAGAACAGGACGGGTGCAAGCAGCGCGCCGACAAGAATGGTCGTCGCAAAATAAGCCAGCAATCTGACTGCGTCCTTCAAGGCTGCTAATGTAAGATTTAGCCACGATGCCGAGTCAACACATATGGACGGAGAAAGATCAAAATGGAAGGAAACGAGAAGTCCGTGCGACGAAATTTGGCGGCATCTGGCGCTTTCAATCTAAAAACGCAGGCGAGACGGTCTGGGCGTATCACGATGTTCCTCCGCTGGAGGATTTGTTGACGTTGAAACAAATCGTTGAAAGGAAGTACCGCCGTCGTCGCGCCTCCGCCGATGATGTGACATCGGTAGAAAAGCTAGTTCGCGATCGTGAGAGCAATGAGTGAGAGCCATCTCATAAACCACCTCTCCCTTTGGCAAAGGGAGTCGATGGGATGCTGCCGCCGGAATTTGTAACCGGCGAAGATCTGGGAATAACGTTAATGACTAAATGGGACACTGAAGGTCTAATTGCCGCGGACAAAAAGTTCATATGGCATCCGTTCACCAACATGCCCGAGTGGTGCGCATCAGAGCACGAACCGCTCGTTTTGGTAGAAGGCCACGGCGCAGTTTTGCGCGATAGTCGAGGGCGCGAATACATCGACGGAAATTCGTCGATCTGGACAAATATCCACGGTCATAATCATCCCCACATCAACGCCGCGCTTTGGAAACAGCTGGAGCACCTGGCGCACACGTCCTTCCTCGGCTTCACCAATCCGCCGGCGATTGAGCTAGCTCGGGCGATCGTCGATCTTTTTCCGAAGGAGACGCTGACTCGCGTCTTCTACTCGGATGACGGTTCGACTGGCGTGGAAGTGGCGTTGCGCGTCGCGGACCAATACTGGCGGCTGCGCAATTCGCGCCGTCATCAATTCATCGCGTTTCAACATGCTTATCATGGCGATACGGCTGGTGCGGCAAGTCTCGGCGCGGCCACGATGTTTTATGTCGGGATGAGCCATTGGAATTTTCCCGCGATGCAGGATTGGTGCGACCGCGCCGGGGCGCTCTTGATTGTCGATGAAGTGATGACCGGCTTTGGAAGGACCGGGAAGATGTTTGCGATCGAACACGAGGCAATCGGGCCCGATATCATGGTGCTTGGTAAAGGATTAAGCGGAGGATATCTCCCGCTCGCGATTACGCTTGTCACCGACGAAATTTTCTCGCGCTTCGACGGATCGGTCATCGACGGCAAAGCCCTGGCCTACGGACATAGTTACACCGGAAATGCGCTTGGCTGCGCGGCCGCCAAGGCGAATCTCGAAGTTTTCGAAAGCGAAAATGTTTTGGAAAACTTGCAGCCCAGGATTCAGCAAATGAGCACTGAACTGGAAATGCTTCGGCGGCTTCCGTCCGTCGCGGAAGTCCGGCAGTGTGGTTTTATCGCCGGAATCGAAGTGGCAGTTCCGCCAGGTCTGTCGCCATCCGAAGTTTCCAAGCTCGGCGTCGATGTTTGTCTTGCGGCGCGCGACCGCGGGTTGCTGACGAGGCCATTGCGAAACATTATTGTTCTCATGCCACCGCTCTGCATGACCACGGCGCAGCTGACAGCAGCGATCGATGCAATTCGAGACTCGATTGTCGATGTTTGCGGCCAGCAAAAATGAAATCGACCGGTTTAATGGTCAAGAGAATCAGGATCGACAATCTCCTGATCACGCGAGGCTTTTTCGAAAGCCGCGAGGATGCGCAGCGCGCAATCATGGCCGGCGAAGTGAGAGCAGGGGAACATGCGATCACAAAATCTTCCGAGCTGGTGGCGCCTAACGTCGAAATTTTGGTCGCGCAGCGCCCTCGTTACGCGAGTCGAGGCGGCCTGAAATTGGAAGGCGCTCTTGATTTTTTTAATGTCGATGTTCGGGGCAAGGTTGCGATGGACATCGGGGCATCGACCGGCGGCTTCACCGATTGTCTTTTGCAGCACGGCGCCGTCAAAGTCTACGCGGTGGATGTTGGCCATGGCCAACTGGCCTGGAAGATCCGGAGCGATCCGCGCGTCGTTGTGCGGGAGAAATTGAATGCGCGGTTTCTCTCACGTGAGCAGGTGCCGGAGCTTGTCGATCTTTGCGTGATCGATGTTTCCTTTATCTCGCTGAGTTTGATCTTGCCTCGCGCTTTCGAGTTGATAACTCCAGATGGTGTGATCCTCGCGTTGATCAAACCCCAGTTCGAGCTGCAACGCAAAGACGTCGGCCGCGGAGGGATCGTGCGCAATCCGGCATTGCACGACAAAGCGCAGCAAAAAATCGTGAAGTTCGCGGAGGCCTCCGGCTTTTGTGTGGCCGGGCTCGTTCCATCGACAATCACCGGCGCCGATGGTAATCAGGAGTTTTTCATATGCATCCGAAGAAGATTGGATTGATCGCGCACACTGGAAAACCGGGCGTGGCCGAGTTGATCCGTGATGTTCTCGACGAACTCAACCGTTTTTCGATGTCGATCTTGATCGAGAAAGAGACTGCGGCGATTGCCGGCCAACGTTCCGATCTTACAATCCCGCAATTGGGCGCGGAGGCCGATCTTCTTGTCGTCTTAGGTGGCGATGGAACAATTCTCAATGTGGCCGGTGAGCTGGGCGAAACGATTAAGCCGATCTTTGGAATCAATGTCGGATCGCTTGGCTTTCTGACCTGCTCAAATTCATCCGGGTATAAGGAAGCGATCGAATGCATCGCAAAAGGGCACATTGCATTTAGCGAACGTACGCTTCTGGATGTGACCGTGCACGGCGCGGCAGAGTCCAAAACGCACATGATCGCGTTAAATGACGCCGTCTTGAGCCGCGGCGAGCTGTCCCGTCTTATCCGCCTGCAAACGCGCGTGGACGGCGAAACGCTGACGGAATTTAATGCCGATGGACTAATCGTCGCTACCCCAACGGGTTCGACGGCCTATTCGCTCTCAGCCGGCGGCCCAATTCTATCGCCTCAATCGGGGGTCCTAGTCATCACGCCAATTTGTCCGCACGTTCTGACAAATCGATCGATCATTGTGGCAGACGATTCGATAATCGAAATCTAGCCAACTGAACCGGATTATCCGGTATATCTTACCGTTGACGGTCGCGATCCGTTGCCATTGGCAACTGGTGACGTGGTGCGAATTCGAAAAGCGACCAAAACTCTTCCGCTGGCGGTGATGCCAGAGGTGTCGTTTTTCAGCGTTGTCCGGCAGAAATTGAAGTGGAGCGGCAGCAACGTGTGACTGACACATTTTCGACCGAGTGACTCGGAGTTCGGGGCCGAAAGACGCTTCAAGATCCGGGTTTCATGATGGCCGGCATTCGACCGCGGTGGCGCGCACACGTCTTGCTCTCTGTCTATTTGAGTCGCTCGCGATATGTCTTTACCGCAACCACCGGAGGTCCTTGCCTTGGAAGGTCAAATTGACCTGCATGTTTCGCCTCAGGTAGCGGCTTCACTCGCCGCGTTGATCGAGCAAAAGCCGGCGCGCCTGGTGGTTGACCTTTCAGCCGTCAATTATATTGACAGCTCCGGACTTGCCGTCCTGATCAACGGAGCGCAGAACGTCGAAATGTACAACGGGCGGTTTATGCTTGCGGGTGTGCAAGACGATGTGCGGTCGATCCTCGAAATCGCTGGTCTTAGCCACTTCTTTTTGGTTTTCCCTCACGTTGACGCTGCGCTCGCGGCTACTTGAAATCCCTCCGGTCGGCCAGGCGCTAGCCACCCAGCTCTGTAACTTTTTGGTATCCTGTGTAGGTCAATGACTCACTTTAGCGCGGAGGTCCAGGATGACTGGCGGCCCCGGAGGTACCACCACCACCACCAACCGCCGGTTCCGAGCGCGCCTTGCACTGCCAACACACATGGTTTTTGGGAAACGTTGATGGGCAGGGGATAATCACGCAATCCACAGTAGCGGGCATTATTTGGCCGGCAGAGTAGCGGGCGATTTCCTTCCCCTTGGCATCCAGTTTCACGTACGTCTTGCCTTTGGGCACAACGATCTGGTTCTCGCCTCCGGGCCGAACGCCTTTGTTTTCTTGCGCACAGGAAATCAGGCAAATGGAAGACAGGGCAGCGAGAATGAGTATTAATGCGAGCCTTTTCATAAGGTTATCGTGAGCGTCGCCGATCTGCTTTCCAAGTTTATTTTATGACCGTGCCGAGCGGGATCATTAACGACATGGCGGCCATTCGGTTTTTTACGACACCTAGCAAGATTGATTTTCAATCTTGCTAATCGTACTGAAAGCGAACTCGCCTCCTGCGATTAGCAATTGTTCCATCCGCTTTACCGCCACGTGTACATAAAAAGACCGCACAGCGGGATCGAACCACAGTGCGGTTTCCTTTTTCCTTAGTGACCGCCGAGGCCGCCTAAACCGCCTAGGCCGCCCAAGCCGCCTTGGTGACCCGCGCCGCCGCCGCCGCCTTTGGCGTCTTTGCGTGGCTTCAAGTCACGGGTTTTTGCTTTGGGTTGTTTGTTATGTCAGTGACACCGAACGGCAATTGACGCCCGCCCATGACATTCTCTTTTGGGATCAGGTCATCGAGGCGGATCAATTTTTCTTTCCTGCGCTTGGGCCTTTGACTTCCTGACTCTCCGGCGGGCACAATTTTTTTGCTTTTCGGTAGACTCACTTCGGCTTTTGGTTACCAGCATTCATGCCAAATCTGGCGAAACGTCGGTGAATTAAAAATGTTCGCTGTGTTTGTTATTAAACGAGAGACACTTACGCGGCGCATCTTTTAGTAAAAAGATAGTTGCCACCGCAAACTGACGAAATGTATCGGTTCATTTCTAAGGCCGCTTTTGCCTACTTTTAGGCCAGCCATGCTTTATTTTTGGGCAACCGAGCGACGGAACGCTAGCACGTCTTGGCCGCACGCCGCCTTATTGAATTCGACGCGGAGGAGGTCAGCATTTCATTTGCCGAAAATTCCCGCAAACCACCCTTTTCGCTGAGTCTGCAAAGCTTGCTGAAAGTTCTCCTTCACAAAATTGGGGTCCCTCGCGTGAGCCAGCGCGTCCATGAGATTGATGCGATCAGCCAGAAGCAACTCGATAAGACTATCGTCCACGGTATGCATGCCGTCAGCCCGTCCGATTTGAATCAGTCCCGGTATCTGCGAAAGCCGCCCGGCCCGGATACACGCCTCGATTCCCGAGTTCACCGTCAACAATTCCGTGGCCAAAATCAGGCCTGACTGGCCGCTTCGCGGCAGGAGATACTGACACACCA
>WNFX01003494.1_pt1 | contig 16927 bp, 13 predicted proteins | sample 5400111 | NCBI WGS metagenome assembly WNFX01 (sample SAMN13153363, study PRJNA577476) | soil metagenome | isolation source: 40 cm soil or saprolite under grassland replicate 1 | place: USA:California | collected 2016-06-15 | reverse complement strand
CGACTATCCATCTGTCCTTACGGCGCCGTATTCGGCGGTCGCTTGTCGACCAGGATGACCGCGCTCGGCGTGGTGAATGCTGCCGGCGCCTTGCTGCCGGCCACCGACCGGGGCACGAGGACGGCAGTCATGACGGAGCCGGGAACCGTGGCGCCCGCAATCGGGTTCGTCGTGGGCGTGCCCGCCGTTCCGGCCGGCAGCGCCACATTCGCCACAATCGGCGTCGTCGTGCCCGTCGCGGTGAACACCGCGCGCAACGTCTGAGTTTGCGTGTCGGCCGGTACAGCAATGTAGGTGCCAACGGCTCCGTACGCGACATTCGTGGCACGGGACGCCGGCAGCGCAAGCGTATCCGCCTGATGCCGGATTAAGAATACGTCCATGTTCGCCAGCCCGGCGCCCGCGTGAATCACCCGAAAGCCAACGTTGCCGGCCCCGGGATCCGCAGCGTTGTCCGGCACGATCCATACGGCGCGCGACGGAGTGGAACCCGTGCGCGCGAACCCGGCCTCGATGAACGTGTAGCTCTGGTCCTGCACGTACGTGTACTGCGTATCCGAGAACACGGTCTGGGCGATCACGATATCTGTCGTGTCGTAGAACACGCGGAGGCGCCGGGTGCCGGCCTCGATGGCGACGTAGAACTTGGTGATGTCACGGAACTGGGCGCCGAACAAGCCAGCGTTCGAGACCATGTCCACGACGCGAAAGTCCATCCGCGCCGTGTCGGGCACCGCATGGACGAAGTGGATGGATGCCAGCGGAATGACGGGGGAGCTCGTCACCGCGTCCCCGTGACACGCCCCCACCGCGGCAGCCAGGACACACGCCAGAGAAGACCGAAATGGAATCATCGCACGCTCGAACGCTAAAGGGTGGTTGCCATGTTTCATTGGTTGTTCCCGCCGTCACCGCCGCCCGAACCCCCCAAGATCGGCCCACCGCGGCCGAACAGCCCGCGCGAAGCTATGAACGCCGCTACCGCCGCCGTGAAGCCACCCGCCGCGAAGTAGGTCCGAGACCGGGAGAACCGGCGCTCGGATGCGTTCGCGACCCACGCCCGCTCGATCGTCACGGTCTCGCCAACCCACTTGGTTACGGCACCCCGCACGTCGGTGACACTCGCAACCTGAACGACGTAGCTCGAATCCGTGACGCGCACGAGTGTCCCCTCTATTCGGTCGAGTCCTGCGCCCATGACCGGGGCAACGCCGACCCGGCCCTGATCGGTGAGCGCCAGAGACACTCGTAAGCCGGGGGTGGGGGCTACCGTCGCAAGCGGCGTGTAGGTGTAGCACGCCGCCAAGACGACTGGGACGAGCCTCACGCCCAGGCGCCCCAGGCTGAGGCGGAGGGATCGGCGCGCCCAGACAAGCATCAGTACACTCCTCCTTGGAACAGGCCGTAGTGGCCCTGTGCAGCGCCACCGAGCTGGCCCTTGCCACCGAGCGCGTAAAATGGCTCCAGACGCACTTGGAGCTCCTGGTAGGGAATCGGCCGATGCACCGTCGTGCCTTCCGGGAGGTCGCCCCAGCCCCGACCCGCGAAGTACCAGTTCCCGTAGCCCGTGTAGGCGGTCTCCAACCGGTATTCCCACTTGAGCGCCTCCCAGATGTTCCCGCACTTCGTCTTTTGGTAGCTCTGAGCCGGGTCCGGCACCCGGGGCACGCATGCGGTGCCGCCCGGCACTGCCTGGTTCGTGTCCGTAATGACTCCTGCGAGCGCGGCCAGTCCACCCTTGATGAACCGCGTGCTGTCGATCAGCACCGCCGCTTGTGCCACATTGCCGGTGCGGAGGTATCCCTCCGCCGCGAGCAGGCGGATCTCCGCCCGCGTCATGACGGGATAGTTCCCGATGCGGGTCGCGAGGGAGAAGGCGAGCGAGCGGACGAAGTCATACTGGGAGATCTGAAGCGGGTCGCCAGGGCGGTCGGCCGCGGTTGCCCGGTTCTGGAAGTACGGGACGGACGTAAAGTTCCCAGGCACGGTCACGCCCTGCTGCAGAGCCCGCGTGTCCCCCGGCGGGAATCGGCGATCGGGCGTCCTGACGACAAACGGCAGGCGGCCCCCCGGGGAAGTCGAGAGAAACTGGTCGTACAGGCCCGCCGTGTCCGCCATACCGATGAAGAACTGCGACATCTGATGCCACTCGGCGCCGGCGTAATGCTGCGCCACCCACACCACGTCCCAACCGTTCGTGGGATCCATCTTGATGTTGAAATCGGCCGTGATGCCTGCGTTGGCGTCGGCGATCACCTGGGCCCAGTCCACCGCGACCCGATCGGCGACGTTTCGAGCGACGCCGGCGCGAAAGCGGGCCTTGTAGGACCTGGCGAACTGAATGAACTGGGCCGCGCTGAGCGACGTGCCGTTGATCCAGAGATTCGGCACGTTCGGAATCGGAAACCCGTCCGCACCCGCTGGGGCGGTCTGGGCGATCGTGATCGCGGAGTCCAGGTAACCCAAGGCCGCGGCCATCACGTCCTTGTAGCCGGACAGCGGGATCACAGCGGCGTCGGTGTTGTTCTCCGTGACGATGACAGCGGAGTCGTAGGAGAGCGCCAGATTTCCCAGCGCGGCACCCTGCACGAGCCGCAGGAAGGCACGGGCGCGCGCGTCGCGTGCCGCCGACCCGAGCGACAAGGTACGCATGCGCACTAGCGCGAGGGTCGCGAGGCGGGCGGCGCGGTGCTCCACGAGGAAGTCACGGTAGCCCTCCGTGGTCCCCTGGGCGCCGGGGCTGTTCGGGAGCTGGCTGCGCGGCAGGGCGCTCACTGGGCCCATCGCGAAGTTCGCCAGGCCCGAGACGTTCTCCATCCCCTGGGTCAGGAGCTGCGGCTGCAGCCCGTAACTGTTGTTACCGAAGCCCAGCGTGCCCGAGTGCATGACGACGTAGGTCGTTGCGATGAAGTTCTCGAGGTCCGATATCGAGGCGAGCGCTTTGTCGCGGTCCGGGTTGTTGGTGTTGTCGACCACCAGCGGATCGTTACAAGCCGCCAGGGTGAACGCGAGAACGCCGCACAGTCCGTAGTGAAAGGCTCTCATTCAGTCCTCCCTCGAGCGTAATCCGAAGCCTCCCCCGCCGCGGCATGTGCGCAGCACCACCGCGGCGGGGCCCGCCTCGGCCTAGAATGTCGTGGACACGGCGAGTGTGAACGTCCGCAGGTTCGGGAACGTGAACGCATCGATAGCGTTGAGCGCTCCAGAATTCAGCTGCCCGCCGTTCGCGGCGGTAATCCCCACCTCGGGGTCGAAGCCCCGGTAGCCGGTGATGGTCAATACGTTCCGGCCCACCGCGCTCACCTGCCAGTCCCCCACCCCACCAATCGCGCCGATGCGGTACGAGACCAGCAGCTCGCGTAGCTTGGCGTAGCTGGCCTTCTCGACGGAGAAGCTGTTGGGGAACAAGATGTCGTACAGGCCACCCAGTCCGTTGCCGTTGTCCGGCGGGGCCGCGCGGTAGTAATAACCAATCGGCTTGGCGCTCTCTACGGACTTGACCACCTGGTCCACGTCTTTCGACAGGAAGTCGAGGTGCGCCCAGTGGAACCCCTGGTTCCAGACGCTCTGGCCGATCGCAGCGTCCAACAGGCCGTAGACCGTGACTCTGCGCCACGAGAAACTCTGGGTGATCGCAAACCGGAAATCCGGGAGGGCGTTGCCAAGTGGCACGATCTGAGCGCCCGTGCCGTCTCCGGCGCCACGCAGGATGATCGGCATCCCCCAGTTCATGACCACGCCCCACGGCGCCTGGGATGCGGGGAGCTGGGTCTGCCACAGATTGTTGGTGATCCCCATACCGGGGCTGTTCCCCGCGCCCACCCACACCAGGAACCCCTGATCGTTGATCTGGAACGACTTCCCGGCGCCGCAGTCGGCTTGGAACGCTGGCGTAGGGAGCTCGCCGCAGCTCGTGAGGAACCGCCGGCCGTAGAACGTCCCGACCTGCTCCCCGGCCCGCGCGAAGAAGATCTCGGCGCCGTTCTGCACCGCGTTCGCGCCGTAGAAGTACGGCGGGACATCGAGTTTCGTAATGAACGATCGGTTGTGATCGTAGGTGACGCCCATAGACCAGCTCACGTCCCGCGTCTGCACGAACGGCAGATTGAGCGTCAGCTCGTGGGTGATGTTGAGCAGCTCGCCCGCGTTCCGCCACTGGTTCTGGTATGCGGTCGCGACCGACACCGGCACCGGGAGGATCTGGTCGCTGATCCGAGACCGCGCGTACGTCGCGGTCAGGCCGTACTTGCCGAGCAGCTCGATCTCAGCGCCCAACTCGATCTCGTGATGCACTTCGGGGCCAAGGTCCCGGTTACCCAGGAACTGCGGCACCGGCACGCCACCCGCGCCGATCCCGAACGTCTCGTACTGCGCCGAGAAGCGCGGCGAGCTCCCTGCGGTCCCGTACGACGCCCGCAGCTTCAGCTCGCTCACCTTGTCGGTGAACCACCACGGCTCCTGCGCAACTCGCCAAGCGCCCGACACGCGTCCGAACGTCTGCCAGCGGTGATCCGCGCCGAACAGCGAGCTGCCGTCGCGCCGGACTAATCCGTCCAGGATGTAGCGTTCCTTGTATTCGAGGTTCGCCCCTGCGAAGAGACCGATCTGGCGGATGCTCTGCACGTACGACGTGATGGCCTTGTTTTGGGTGGCGTTGTCCAGCGCGTCGATCCCCTTGAAGGCGAGGAAGTTACCCTGGCCGTCTTGATAGGAGCTGTCGCGCTGCTCGTACAGATAGCGGAAGTTCAAGCGTCCGCGCAGACTGCTCCCGAACTCGTGGCGCAGGGTGGAACCGAGGCTCCCATTCACCTCCTCGGCTGACGCGGCGTTCCGGAAGATGTTGCCGAGGTTGATCGCGGGGCCCCCGTTCGACCCACTCCCGACGGTCGAGCGGAACCCCTTGTCACGGAACTGCTCCGCGGCCGTGCGCCGCACGTCGTAGCTGAAATTCCCGTCGAAGCTCACCCAATTCGCGGGATTGTACTGCACGGTGAGACCGCCGATGAAGCGGTTGGTGAGGTCTTGCCGCCCCACGTTCTCGAGGCGGTAGAGCGGGTTCTCGTTCTGGGATCCGCCGCCCTGCAGGTTGGGCCGGATGTAGAGTCGCCCCAACGTGTCGCGCTGCAGCACGTTCACGATCCCGGGGACCCGCGTCAGGCGAAAGAACGACTGGCCGCCGTCCTCCTGGTTCAGGCCATCCTGTGAGCTGCGGCTGTAGAACGCGCGCATGCCGATGTTGATCTGCGAGCCGATGGCCTGGTCAACGTTGGCGCGGAACGAGTTGCGCACGAACCCTTGCAGGAAGCGGATCGCCCCGTGCTCGCTGAGATTCGCCGCACTGGCGTAGAAGCGCGTCTGGCCGACGCGCCCGGTCATGTCGATGCTGTTCTGGGTGTAGGGGCGCTGATCGACGGTTTGCCGCACGGCGTTATAAGTCTGCCCGGGCCACGGCGTGATCTGGAACCGGTTCCGGAGCGCGCCGCCCGAGGCCGCCGGGTTGATGTTCGCGCCGGGGTCCAGCGGAAAAATCGGAGGGGTGGCCGCCGAATCGGTGGGCCAGTTGTTAACGCGTGCTTGCTCGAACAGATAGTCGAATGTGCGCGAGCAATCGAGCGTGTTGACCGGGCCCGTGCAAAAATGCTGGTTCTTGTCGTCCATCAGGAGCGCATGGTACTTGGCGAGCCCGAAGTCCCGCTCGATGTCGCCGATCCCGGCCTCGCTCCGGGCGTTGAACTGCACTCCTTCGGACGCGCGGCGCCCCGATTTGGTCGTGATGGTGATGACGCCGTTCCCCGCTCGCGCACCGTAGAGCGACGTCCCCGCGGCCCCCTTCACGACCTCGATATTTTCGATGTCGCCGGGGTTCAAGTCGGGGAGCGCCCCGTTGATGATCACCCCGTCGACGATGTAGAGTGGATCCTGACTGCGGCCCGTCGCGTTGAGCGAGGTGGGCCCGCGTAGCAGCACCGAAGGCTGCGCCCCCGGGCGGCCGCTCGACGACACGATGTTCGCGGGGATCTTTCCTTGCAGCTCCCGCAGCGGGTCGGCCCCAGCCACTGGGATCTTCGAAGCGTCGAGGGAGGTCACACTGAACGGCACTTTCACCCGCTCGGTCGCCTCCTGCACGCCCGTCACGACTACCGCCTCCAGCAGGTTCACGTCGGTCGCAAGCGTGAAGTCTTCCGTCTGCTCGCCTGCCCGGAGCGTGATCTGACGCACGCCGGGCTTGTGCCCGATCGTGCGCACCCGCAGTGTCACCGTCTGCCCGGCCACGCGACCGGCCGGGACCGGAATCGTATAGCGTCCTTCATTGTTCGTGAACACGCCGATGTTCAGCTCCTGGATCTGCACGGTCGCGACCGGGAGTGCGTCGCCGCGGTCGTCGATCACTCGGCCGCGAATCACCGCGTCTTGCGCCCGCACCGGACTCGCCACGGCGAGCAACCCGGACGCGAGCAGCGCCACACCAAGCCAATGCCCACGACATGGTAGGGTCATACGCGCAATCCTCATGTGAGCGGTGAGATGCTGTGGGACGACACACGACCGCGGCCGTTCCCGAATGGGCCCGGTCGTGAGGTAGGATGAGCGGTCTTCCAGCTCCCGAAGACGGCGAACGAGCGTGACGGTCATGAGCGCTCGGACGGTTGAGTACAGACCACCCCTTGCACGTAATACGCCACCTTGATCCGCGGGTCAAGAGCTTCCCGGAGGGGCGGTTGCGGGCTGTCCCCCCGGGTGGACGGGGGGAGTGACGGCAACCTGTGACACATCCGTCCCAGCCCTGCGACATCCCGGCGCCCCCGCCGAGCTTTCCAAGCCCGCTGCCAGCCCGTAGTATCCAAGTGACCGTTCCAGCGGATCGCTCGCCTCATGGCAGGTCGCATGGGCTCCGTAGGCGCTGTTCAGGTTCTTGCCCTCAGCATGGCGCTGGGTGTGTGGCGTGCCCCGCCTGCCCATGCAGCGGTGCAGCTCCGCACCGGGGCCATCACCGGTCGGCTCGTCGACCGCCAGTCCCACAGCCCCGTCCGCGGCGCCCGCATCGCGCTGCTCGGCACGCCAGTCGGCTTCGCTTCTGATAGCGAGGGTCGGTTTGCCAGGGACAGCCTGCGCCCAGGCGATTACCTGATGCAGGTGCGCGCGATCGGGTACGCCGTCGCCGCGTGGCCCGTGCAACTGGGCGACGGCGAAATCTTGCGTCAGGAGTTCGAGCTCGAGCGGCTCCCCGTCCAGCTCGACCCGGTCGTGGTCGAGCGCCGACCGAGCTTCGCCGAGCAGCGGCGACGAGCGTTCGAGCAGCGCCGAGCGTCCGGCCGTGGGTATTTCATCACGGAGGACCAGATCGAGCGGTCGAAGCCGCGCACCCTGGGCGATTTGTTCCGGAACGTCCCCGGAATCCAGCTCGTGTGCCGCGGGTCGTCACGCTGCGCCATTCGCATGTCCCGAGCGCCGCGGGAGTGCAGACCGGACTTTGTGCTGGACGGGTTCCCCGCGACCAACTCGACGAGTCTCGACATGCCGGCGGTGGGAATCATCGGCGTAGAGGTGTACCGCACGCTGAGCGAAACCCCGATGGAGTTCCTCAAGGCCGAGAACATCTGCGGCATGATCGTGATCTGGACGCGGTCCGGGCCATCCGAGCACTGAAACACCGCCGTCAGGGGCGCCAGCGGGCGAAGTAGTCCGCCGCGTTCCCGCCGGTGATCTGGCGGAGATCGGATCCGTCCGGCATCACCAGCCACACGTCGCCACCCCGGTCGAACGCGAGATGGGCACCGTCCGGGGACCACGAGGGATACTCGGCGTCCGCGGCAGCCGACGTCACCTGCACGACCCCGGTGCCATCTGCATTCATGACGAAGACCTGGAGGCTATTCCCGCTCCGGCTCGACATGAAGGCGATCTTCGAGCCGTCTGGCGACCACACCGGGGCGACGTCCAGACCGGGGTGCTTCGTGAGATTCACCGGGTTCGTGCCGCTGGCGTTCATCACATAGATCTCCTCGTTGCCGTCCCGGTTGGTCGCGAAGGCGATCCTCGTGCCGTCCGGCGACCATACGGGCTGCGCATCGGTTTGCAAACCGCTGGTGAGCGTGTCCACGCCGGTCCCGTCGGTGGCGTTCATCGTATAGATGTGATTCTTGCCTCCCCGGTTCGAAACGAACGCGATCTTGGTGCCGTCGGGAGACCACGCCGGCTCCCCTTCCTGCGTTGTGTCCCTGGTCAGTTGCACCACGTTACTGCCGTCGGCGTGCATCACGTAGACATCAAGCGTGTCGCGCGCGTCGGCGACCGCGCTGCGGTCGGATTGGAACGCGATCTTCGAGCCGTCGGGGGACCAGGCAGGCCAGTCGTCATAGGCCAGCGAGTCGGTCAGATTGACGAGTGCTGTTCCGTCGGCGTTCATCGCGAAGATGTCGTACTGTAGGCCGGTACGGCCGCGGTCGCTCACGAAGGCGACCCGGCCGCCAATCGGGGGCAGAGGCGGGGCTTCGCTGTTATGACAAGCGGCAGCGCACAGTGCGGCGACCGAACCCGTACACAGTAGCAGAGACCTCATTGACTCGCTCCTGGTGTCGATCGGACCAAACTACGCGCCACACCAGGGAGTTTCCATCGCGCGCGCTTGACGTGTGCTACGCCCCGCGCGACTATAGGGGAGAGACCGCATGCCGGCGCGCTCGCTGCTCCGACTCGTGTACCGCGCCCTGCCACTTGGCGGAGCGGTGGTCTACGCCGGGTGCGCTGGGGCCGGCCCCGGCAACGTGGCTGCACCTCCTCCCCGCCCCGGCTCGCTCATCACTCAGGAAGCGATCGCGGCATCCGGGGCGAAGACCGCCTGGGACGCGCTCAAGCGCACGGTCCCCTACGTCCATCTGCGCGAGAGCCGGGGCAGACCGGCGCGCATAACGCGCCGCGGCCCCGCGAGCATCTACTTGGACGACCAGGTCCGCTTGATGGTGGACAACGTCCGGGTGTACGACGTCCAGCTGCTCGACCAGATCCCGGCGAGCGACATTGTGACGATCGAGCTGCTGAGCGGACTCGAAGCCACCACCCGGTATGGCGCGACCTCCACGGCCGGCCTGATCATCATCCGCACTAAGACCGGCTCGCAGTAAAGAGAACGGGGGCGCCGGTCCGCTGGCGCCCCCGTGTATTCGGCAGCTTCTCAGGTCACGGGTTCCGGTCGCTGCACTGCACGAACTTTGGGTTGTTCTGCTCGTCCTGCGGGATGGGCAGGCTGACCGCGCTGCCGTACAGGCCGCCTTTGACATACAGCCCCGTGGGGTACACGCTCTCGACCGGCCGGCCGTATTGCCGCACGAGCCGCCGCAGGTCGCCGAGGCGGTGGCCGGTGCTGAACAGCCAGAACGCCCGCTCGCTGAACATCAGGTTCTCTCGCGCGGCCTGGGTTCCGGGGTCGGCGAGCGCCGCGAGCACGACTCCCGGCCGCGGCTTGTAGCTCGTGTCCGCAGGCGCCGCAGGGTAGAGCGCCGTGTTTGCCCGCAGGGCGTTTAGCTTGGCGAGCCACGTGGCGTTGTCACCAGCCTTGAGCGCCGCCTCGGCTTCGATCAACCGGGCCTCGATCCCGCCTGCGATCGTGACGGAGCTGAAGCGGAGCCAGATCCCCTGCAGAATGGCGGTGAGCGGCGTTGCGCTGTCGAACACCGGGCCACCAACCCTCCGAGGGATCCGGGGATCGAGGGCCGACGCGAACGGCAAACCATTCCCGCCTTCGTTGTCGCCCATGGTGTAGCGCTTGATGCTCGTGTTCAGGTTCCAGAGCTCGTTCTGGCCCGCGTTGGCAGAGTAGGTCGCGTCATAATGGAACGTCGTGGCGACCCCCGCCACCGCAGTCGCAGCAGCGGCGGACTGACCGCGGTTCAGCAGGGTTCGAGCCTTGACGATCGAAGCGAGCTGCCGCACGCGGGCGCTGTCGGGCCCGGACTGGTTCGCCAAGGCCGAGTCGGCCGTGGCGGCGGCAAGCGCGAACGCCGAATCGTCGGAGATCGGGTCCCCATAGGTGATCGTCCCGTCCGGGTTCGCAGCGCTCAAGGGGATGCCGTTGCAGTAGTACTCCCCGGCGAGGTTCTCGACGAACGCGGTCAGCCCGAACATCAGGCCGATGTTCGAGGCGGGGCTGGGGCTATACGTACGCAGCGTGGCGATGGCGGTCTGGCTTTGGACGCGCACCCGGTTGAGAGAGCGAAACGGCCCGGCCAGGAACGTGTTGGTCGGGTCAAACAGGCGCTGGTCCATGTCGTTGCGCTGTACGAAAGTGTCCCCGGAGCGCCATTCGTCGGCCAGTAACCCGCCGTAAATAAAGAGATTGTCGGGGCCGTTGCCGCCGAGCCCGGCGGTGACCTGCTCCAAGCGCAGGATCACGCCGTTCTTGAGGGCGAGGGCACCGGACGGCGTATTGACGTCCGGAATGATGTCCGGGTCGGTGATCTGGAGCAGGTCGTGCGTGCACCCTTGGAGCAGCCACAGCGCGGCGAGGCCTATCAGGCCGATGACGCGCCAACCCCCGAGGTGCGTCGAGTGTCGAGTCATGGGTCGGTCCTCAGAACGCGACGTTCAGGCGGAACGTCCAGTACGTGGGCGGTGGTTGCGTCTGGAAATTGCTGACGATCCCGGTCGCGCCACCGAAGTAGTTGGCCTCCGGATCGATCCCGGCAAACTGTGTCGTCTTCCACAGGTTGCGGCCCGCGACGGTGAAGCTCAGCCGCTCCGCCCGGAACGCCCGCGCCACAGTGGCCGGGAGCTCGTAGGTGGCCGACGCCTCCCGCAGCCGCAGAAAGTCTGCGCGCTCGATGTACCCGTACTGTGTGGTGGTGCCGCTCTCGCGCAGCGCCACCACCGCCGCCTGTTGCCACAGCGGCGCGGTGGGGTCGAACTCCGCGCGGCAATTGAGTCGCGACTGGCACCGGATCCGCTCGGTGCCATCGAGTTGGTAGAAGCCCGTCTTGGCGTCGAACAGGCCCTCGATCCGCAGCTTCCGGTCCAAGAGATCGAACCCGGTCGTGCCGCTGATCTCCCACCGTGGGTTGGCGTAACCCACGAATACCATATTGGGACCCACCGATATCTCGTTGGCGGTGATGACCCCGTTGCCGTCCGCGTCGCTGAACGTGTACGGGCGCTGCCACCAGCCGTTGATCGGGTATCCCTGCACCTGGCTCGTGGTCGTCCCGATGATCGGCGGCACGCCACCCATGTCCGCGATGAAATTCGTGTTGTAGCTCAGGCTGGCCGACACGTCAAAGCCGAACTTCGGGCGGTCAATCAGGCGCGCGTTGATCAAGGCCTCGAAGCCGCGGTTCACGACGGCGCCGAGGTTCTCGAAGCGGGTCACGCTCCCGCCCACCGACGGCGCCACGACGCGCGCGATCAGGGCGTCCTGCGTCCGCTTGTTGTAGTAGGTCAATTCGACGTTGACGCGGTTGTCCAACAGGCTCGCCTCGCCGCCGATCTCGAACTCGCGTGCCCGCTCCGGCTTCAGGTTCGGGTTGCCGATCGCGCTGTCAACAATGGCGGCGGCGTCCAAGCCGTCCACGTTCGACGTGCGCGGCGCGAAATACCGCAGCGCATCCGTGGTCCCAGGTTGCACGCCCGAGGCCCCGAAGGCCCCGCGCAGCCGCGCGCTGTTTAGCCAGGACCACTTCGGGAAGAACGGCTCGTCCGAGACCACCCAGGACACGCCCAGCTTCGGGTAGTACACGGCGCTGAAGTTCTTGCCGAAGGCGCTGTTCTTGTCGGTGCGCAGGCCGGCCGTGACGAACAGGCGGCCCTTGAACCCGAACTCCTGCTCCACGAACGCGCCGATCGTGACCGTCTTGTCGGTCGATTCGTCCGCCTGGGGAATCGACCCGGCCGTCACCGTCGTGCCCCCCGGCGCCAGGTTCTCCGCGAAGGCGCCGTTGCGGTCGAACACGTTCTTCACATACTGGACGCCGGCCGTGGAGCGGGAGGTGAGCGTCGGGCTCAGCACGAAGGACGCGGTGGCGTCCGCGTTCGCCGTGTAGTCGAAGAACATCGTCCGGTTATCGGTCTTGAACCCCGAAATGCTGGTCGCATTGATCGGCGGGCACTGGTCGCGCCGGCACAGGTCGGTATCCACCCGGTTCGTGAAGTCGGCCCCGCCCACCACCCGGACCCCCAACCAACTCTGGGGCCGCCAGTTGAGCGTACCGCTTCCGATGAAGCGGTCGATGTCCTGGTTCACCGTCTCCGAAAAGAACTGATCGGGTGTGTATAGGCGGTAGCCGAACAAGGGCACGTTGTTCGGGAGGAGCAGGTTTCCCTTGAAGCCCGGCCCGCCGTACCCATTCGACAAGAGGCCGACCGTGTTGTTGTCGGTCTGGGGTAGCCGCTGCGAGCTCGAGATGAATCCGGTCTGCACGGCAAGGTCGATTTTGGGCGTGAGGTTGGCCTGGACGTTGGCGCGCACGTGCGTGCCGCGGCGCGCGTTGGGCCGGTACTGCTCGTAGGGTAGCTCGTCGATCTGCCGTGCGGTGACGAGGCGGTTCCAGGCGAAGGCCGGCATCCGCAACAGCCCCCGCTCGTCCTCCCATTCCCCCGAGACGAAGTAGCGGGCGACGTCAGATCCGCCGGACACCTGCAGGCCGTATTGCTGCCGGTACCCGGTGCCCAGCGGCGTGGCGTCGGGATCCTCAAACAGGTTGAACGTCGTGATGCTGTCCTGCTTGCAGTATTGTGGGTCGCTCAGTGCGCGCACGGTCTGCGTGAGGAAGCACTGGGTGCCGTTGTTCGGCCTCGAGTTCGCCGCCGAGCTCGTGTCAGTGGCGCTGTGGACCCACCCGCGGTATGCGGTGGGGTAGGTGTTGTAGTCCTTGATGATCCCCGTCTCGGCGAACACGTTGAACCGCGCCGGCCCGGGTGCGCCGCGCTTTGTCTTGATGACGACCACGCCGTTGGTCGCGGCAGTGCCGTATAACGTGGAGGCCGCCGGACCCTTCACCACGTCGATCGACTCGATCTCGTTGGGGTCGATGTCGTTGACCCGGCTCGGATTGGTGCCGCCGATGCCGATACTCGAGGAGTTGTTGGCACTCTCCATCCGCACACCGTCGATGATGTAGATCGGCTCGTTATTGAGCGACAAACTGCTCGTGCCGCGGATGCGCACCCGCGCCCCGGCACCGGTGATGTTCCCAGGGAGCACTTCGACGCCCGGTGCCTTGGCGACGAGCAGGTCGTTCATGCTGGTGATCGGGCGCGTCTGCACGAGCTTGTCGGCCCCGATGGTCGAGATGGCGTTGGGAGTCTCTTTCCGCGTCTGGTCGCCCGAAACCGTGGACACCACGGCGTCGAGCGTATAAGGCGTGAGCTTGAGCGCGAGGTCGGCGGTCGCAACCTCGCCCGGACCGACGGTCAGGGCGCGAGTCGCCGCGGCATAGCCGATGAACGTCGCCCGCACGGTCACAGCGCCGGCGGGAACGTTGCGGAGGGTGTAGCGCCCCTCGGCGTTGCTCGACGTCACGAGGGACGTACCGTGGATAGTGACGCGGGCGCCTGCGAGCGGATGCCCGGTCGCCTGGTCGGTGACCTGGCCGGCGATGCTGCCCTGCTGGGCGCCGGCGGATGCGGTGACCCCCCCCACCAGGGCCCCGAGCCCCAACAACACGAGACACGTTCGACGATGCATGGTGCCCATATGCACTCCCCCTTTCGTGCTGGACAGCGACGACGAAATCATCCCTAGCAGGGTGTCGAAAAGGGGGTTGGGCGTCGGAGTTCCCATCCTGAAGGATGGGCTCGGCCAAGCGCAACGCTGAAGCGTGGCGTGCTTCAGCACAGTGCATTGCCGAGCCCACGCTTCAGCGTGGGAACATCCCGGCGCGCTCTCCACGGCTTTTCATCATCCCGTCAGGATCACGACGCGGCCGCACCCGACGGCGGTGAGGGCAGGACGCGCGATGCGGAAACGCCGTAGACCTAGAGGCGCTTCAGATACGACTGATTGTGCAGCTCACGCGGTAACGTCGCAAGGGCCTACTTCGAGAAATCCACCTTCGGCGCCTGCGCCGCGCCCGGGGTTTGTAGCTCGAAGTACGGCCGCGGCCCCTTGCCGATGACTTTCGCCGTCAGCACTTGGGGGAAGCGGCGTATATAGGCGTTGTAGCGGTTCACGGCGTCGTTGTAGTCCTGGCGGGCGACGGCGATGCGGTTCTCGGTGCCCTCGAGCTGGTCCTGGAGCGCCCGGAAATTCTCGTTCGACTTGAGCTGCGGGTAGTTTTCCGCGATGGCGAGCAGCCGGCCGAGCGGCGCGGTCAACGCCGCGTTCGCCTGCGCCATCTGCTCCAGATTGCCTCCCTGCACCGCCCCCGCGAGCTTGGCCCGCGCCTCCGCCACCTCGGTGAACACCGTCTGCTCCTGCTTGGCGTAGCCCTTCACCGTCTCGACCAGGTTGGGGACGAGATCGGCGCGCCGCTGCAGCTGCACCTTGATCTGCGCCTCGGCGGCGTTCACCTGCTCGTCGTACGTCTGGATCGTGTTGTAGCCGCACCCCCAGCTGACCAGCGCTACCAGCGCCGCCGCGTTCCAATGTGGTATTCCCTTGTTCACGAGAGTGTCGCTCCTTGTGGGTCCGCGAGTGAGACTCGCGGCTCGGCCCTGCCCGTAAACGGGCGTGCGCAAGCCGCTTCAGCGGCAGGGCCGAGCCGCGGCTTCAGCCGCGAAACGGGGCACCGCACCTATCGAAGTCCATTGACGAACTCGGCGACGCGCGCCACCGCCGCGAGATACGCCGCCGCAAGGGGATCGCCCGGTGCCAGTCTCAGCTGCCCCACCCCGCGAGCGTGCGCCTCGAGCGGCGCGAGTCGTTCGGGCGCGAATCCCACGAGGGCGCCGGCTTCGCGAACCAACGCGTCCGGCGGGACAGGCGGCGTCTTGCCTGCAAAGCGCAGCGTCGCCCGCAGCATCGTGAAGAACCCGGCCGCGCTCCCTACGATCACCTGCGCCAGCTGTTTCGGGTCGCCCCGCAACGCGGCATACGCTTGGCGCAGCCGCACCAGCTTGCCCATCAGCTCGTGCTCGAGCTGGCGCCGCACATGCTCGCGCCGCACCCCGATCCCCTGCCAGGGATCGCGCCCGGCGAGCAGCCGGTGCGCTTCGCGTATGTCCTCGTACTCGATCGGAAAGGCATCGGCGGACGTTTGCCACTCCCGCTCGGTGAGAATGAGCGGTGCCGGATGGCCGGCCTTCACCCAGTCCCGCACCGGCCGCTCGAGCCGTGCGAACAGATCCTCGTCCACGGCGTCGCAGATGAGCAGAGTGTTCACATCCGAGCGGTCGGGCACGTGCGTACCGCGGGCCGCCGAGCCGTAGAGCAACAGGGCGACGAGCCGACTGCCCAAGGCCGTCGCGACCGCGTCCGCGAAGTGCTCCACCGTGAGCTTCGCCATCGTCAGAATCTCCCTCCCGCACCACCTCCTGAGAAGCCACCGCCGCCGCCGATGCCGCCGAACCGACTGAACAGGAAAATCCACCACAAGATGCGCCCGCGCGTGACGATAATCAGCAGCACGACCACCGCGATCACCAGGCCCGCGGGGATCGGCAGCTGGTGGGTTTCGTCGATCGGAGGCGGCGGCTCGCCGGTCAGCGTGAACCCGAATTCGCGCGCGAATGCCTGCCCGATCAGCTCCACGCCGAGCGTCAACCCCGCGCCGTAGTCCTCGCGAGCGAGATAGGGGGTCATAGCATCCCTGATCCGCCCCACCCGGGCGTCTGTGAGGAACCCCTCGGCGCCGCGGCCGGTGGCGATGAACACCTGCCCCGTGCCGGGGCGATGGTTCTTGAGCGGCACCAGCAGCACCACGACACCCAGGTTTTTCGCCGGATCGCCGGCCGCGCCCTTCGCGCCGACGCCCCACTGCCGCCCGACCTGCAGCGCCACGTCGCTCGCCGCGCGATCGCCGATGTCGGCGAGCGTCACCACGGCGATCTCGCCCCGACTCTTCGCGCGCACCTCGGCGATCACGGCTTCCATGCGGGACACGGAGGCGGGGTCGAGCACGCCGGCGAAGTCGTTGACGTAGCCGCGGGGCGGGGGGAGGGCGATCTGGACAAGTAACAGGAGGACAGCGGGTTGCATGGTAGGTCGAAAGCTAGCCGGATTCCCGGGAGAGGCGTGTATTGACTCGGTTCTGTTCGGGCATCATGATGAAATTGAGTGACCTGAGCGGCGCCTTCAGCATTCGAGGCCCCTATGACGGCACATCTCTCCCTCCGCTGGGCCCCCGTCACCGTCCTCGGCGCGGCGTTGCTCGCCGCGTGCGCGACCGGCGCGTACCGGCGGGCTGACACGCGTCCCGGTGTGCAAGTGATCACGGCGGAACAGATCGCGCGATCCGGAGCCAGCACCGCATGGGACGTCCTGAAACGCGAAGCACCGACGTTGACGCTGCGCGACACACGCGGCGGACGCCCCGGCTCGGCAGGGCGGCGCGGTCGCTCCAGTATCGTGCTTCAGGACGCGCCCCTCGTCGTGCTCGACGGCGTACGCCTCACCGACTTCCGCGCGCTCGACGGCATCCCGGCCGCCACGATCCTTACGATCTCGATCTATAACGGCATCGAAGGCACGACCTTCTACGGTACCAACGCGGTGAGCGGTGTCATCGTGATCAAGACGAAGGACGGTGCGGATCAAGAATGAAAACGGGGGAGGGCCTTGCCGAGGCCTCCCCCGCGTTCCTGCACCGGACCCACCGGACGGCTATGGGTTACGGTCGATGCACTGCGTGAAGTTTGGGTTGTTCTCCTCGTCCACCGGTACCGGGAAGTTGACGTCGCTTCCGTAGGTGGGGACCTGGGACTTGAAATACGCGCCCGACGGGAACACCGCGTCGGCGGCGCGGCCGTACTGCCGAATCAGCCGCCGCAGGTCGCCGAGGCG
>WNFX01002988.1_pt1 | contig 16937 bp, 10 predicted proteins | sample 5400111 | NCBI WGS metagenome assembly WNFX01 (sample SAMN13153363, study PRJNA577476) | soil metagenome | isolation source: 40 cm soil or saprolite under grassland replicate 1 | place: USA:California | collected 2016-06-15 | reverse complement strand
AAGTGGAACTTTGGAGACGGAACGACTACCTCTGGCAGCCCCGTAAATCACGCGTACTCGGCCGCTGGCACGTACTCTGTAACTCTGAACGTCACTGATGCAAACGGGAGCTTCGCAACCACGTCAAAAACGATAACAATCGCGTCGTCACTTTCGACCAGTTTCACGTTTTCGCCGTCAAACCCGTCAGCTGGAACCTCGGTCTCCTTTACGGCGATTGCGAGCGGAGGAGTTTCACCGTACAGTTTCAACTGGAACTTTGGCGATGGAGGATCAGCGACCGGAAGCCCAGCGAGCCATACATTTTCGGCGGGAGGAACCTATCTTGTGACTCTTGCGACAACTGATTCTGCAGGCCAGAACGCGGTTGTCTCGAACAATGTTACAGTACAGAATCCTGACTTCAAACTCTCGTCGAGCAGTACCTTGCTGACTGTCCAGGTCGGACAGAATATTCAACAAGCAATCGCGGTGACAAGTGTCAATTCGTTCCAGGGAACGGTCTCGTTCACTGTCACCGGGTCTCCTTCAGGGTTGACTGTCTCGATGCAGAATCCATCTGTGAACCTTTCCAGCGGTCAATCAGTAAATGATAACCTCAAGGTCTCGGCAAGCAACACAACACCGACCGGAGTCTATGTTGTTACTGTAAGAGGGACTAGTGGCTCTCTCGTACACGCGCTGAACGTGACGGTGCGAGTGCCAGACTTTAGCATGACAGCTAATCCCACGACCTTGGACCTTTCACAGGGCGCGACCGGAACTTCGCAGATCACGTTTCAAAGCATCAACGGATTTTCCGGAGGAGTATCCACTCAACTAACCGTAAGCCCTGGAGGACCCAAGCCGACTCTCAGCCCGAACAATCCAACGCTCTCGGCAAACGGGACAATAGTTAGCGTTCTCAGCGTTCAGATTCCGGCTAACCAGGCCGCTGGAATTTACAATGTGACGATCAAGGCTACTGCCGGACAACTAGTCCACTCGCTAGTGGTCACGATATTCGTCGGCCAGCACACGTCATCGACTAGCGTTAGTTGCTCGCCGAGCTCTGTCATCGTTAACCAAGCCTCTAATTGCACTGCGTCTATCACTGATACCTCGACTGGCCCGATCACTCCGACGGGTACAGTGACCTTTTCCGAGACGGGGCCTTCCGGATCGTTCAACTCGACCGCTTGCACTCTAGTATCGGGAAGCTGTTCGGTGACGTTTACTCCGTCAGGAGCGGGCAACGCCCAGATTACTGGGGTCTATGGCGGCGATGTCGCGCACAGTGGGAGCACGAGCGCTGTTGCGAACGTTGCAGTTGGTTTGCGAGCAAGCTCGGTCAACCTCTTATGCTCTAGTCCGGTGGTAGTGAACCAGACCTCTTCTTGTACAGCAACAGTATCGGATTCCTCGCCTGGAACGGCCATCATCCCGACTGGTGTAGTCTCGTTCAACGAGACAGGACCGAACGGATTCTTCAGCTCGCCAGCGTGCACGTTGGTCTCCGGCTCATGTTCATTGTCCTTTACCGCGATGGCTACAGGGACTGCCGTTATCGTGGCAGCGTACAATGGCGACTCCGCTCACGGCGGTAGTGCTGGTTCGGCCAGCATTGTTGTTAACCCGCGCACTACTTCCGCGGCACTCGTGTGTACGAGCCCTGTTGTTGTAAACCAGGCGTCCAACTGCACTGACACGATTACTGATACCTCGACCGGCGGATACATCTATCCGACTGGAAACATCACCTTCGTCTCGGGTTCCGCTGGGACCTTCTCGTCCGTAAGCTGCACCGTATCGAGCGTCTTTCCGGGAATGGCCAGCTGTAGCGTCTCATACACGCCGAGTGTTGTTGGAAACCACTTGATCACGGGATCGTATGGCGGCGACAGTGTTCACTCTTCCAGCTCAGGCTCCTCAACAATAGTAGCTGGTCAACGGTCAACCGGCACAAGCGTTAGCTGCTCGCCAACAGGTATTGGTTCGGTTCAAGCGTGTACTGCAACGGCCAGCGACACCTCGCCGGGAATTAGTATTACGCCCGTTGGCTCGGTGAGCTTTACTACGAATTCGACGGGAGCGTTCAACTCCAACACGTGCACTCTTTCCGGCACAGGAACGTCCGGGACTGCAAGCTGCCAGGTAACATACACTCCCGCGACGATCGGAACTCACACGATAACCGGTACTTTCTCCGGCGACACGATTCACACTGGAAGCCAGGGGTCCAGATCGATAAGCTTCGGCAAGGATTCGACAGCGACGAGTATTGCCTGCTCTCCATCTTCTGTCGCGATAAACCAAGCGTCCACATGCACGGCAACGGTTACTGACACCGGGCTAGGTCAGACGGTTCCGACTGGAACCGTAAGCTTCGCGGGCAGCGGGACAGGCTCATTCGCAGGCTCTCCATGCACACTTGTCAGCCAGAACGCCACATCCTCCAGTTGCCAGATAACCTACACTCCGACAAGTGGTGCTGGAACGCACAGCATCTCAGCCTCGTACGGTGGCGACGCTACCCACAATGGCAGTACGAGTTCTCCAGCGTTCGCTCTGACAGTGACTCTCCGCACAACGACAACATCTGTCAATTGCAGTCCATCAAGCGTTGTCGTTAACCAGGCGACTACCTGCACCGCAGTCGTTGTTGACTCTTCCGGGTCAGGAGCGATAACACCGTCGGGAACCGTCTTGTTTACTCCTGGTGGATCATGCACCCTAGCGAGCGGTTCGTGCTCTGTAATCATAACTTCCTCATACTCGGGATCGCTGACGGTGTCCGCGAGCTACCGGGGTGACTCTGGCCATGGAACAAGCTCAGCCAGCACTGTAGTCGTTGTGCACAACCGAGCTACTTCGACTAGTGTCGGCTGCTCGCCCAATCCTGCCACGAATAACACACTGACCGCTTGCACAGTTAATGTTACGGATACTGATGTTGGTGCGAGGATCACTCCAACAGGTTCTGTCAACTTCGCGTCCAACTCCACAGGAGTATTCAGCCAGGTGAGCTGCACTCTGTCACCGTCAGGAACCGCGGGCATTGCGAGCTGCCTGGTCAACTACACTCCTGGCGTGACAGGATCCCATATGATAACGGGGAGCTATGCTGGAGACTCTTCGCATCTCGGAAGCGGTGGGAGTGCTGTTGTGACGGTTGTCGCGGCCGCTTCGAAGCCCGCTTACGCGCTCGTCGTCTCGACAGACGGAAAAGTTTCGAGACTCTACCAGAACGGGACGCTGGTGCTGATTGGCCAGCCGGTGACGACGCCGTTGCGGTCGGTTGCCTGGAAGCCTGACGGGTCCTACGCGCTGATAACAGGAGACTTTGCGGTTCTCATCAAGTATGATGGTACAACACTTAGTACTGTATCAACAGGAATCTCTACTGGGTACAATTTCTGGACTGTTTCTTGGAAACCTGACGGGTCCTACGCGCTGGTAGGCGGCTCTGCTGGTCTACTGTTCAGGTACGATGGTGTAAGGGTCACGATTGTGACGAACCCATTTGCTACAACCATATTCTCTATCAGCTGGAACCCAAGTGGTAGCTACGCGCTCCTGGTGGGCAGGAGTGGGCTGGTGCTCACATATGATGCGACGTCGGTCCGCTCGTTCTCCACTGGTACAGTATACGACTTGGACACGGCGGCGTGGAACCCTAATGGCGCGTACGCGCTTATAGGCGGGCTCAACCGGACTCTACTCCAGTTCAACGGAACACAGGTCACCTCGATCAACACGAGCATAGTTCCGAGTGGCAATGCCATCCGGGCGATCGCGTTCAACGCGGCAGGAAGCCTTGCATTACTGGCCGGTGACAACGGAATGGTGCTCACCTACAACGGGTCAACACTATCCCTACTTCCAACGCTGACTTCCAGCTGGCTCTACTCTGTCAGCTGGTCGTCTTCCGGGACCGCATACATCGTAGGGAACGGCGGCACCGTCCTTACATACTCCAATGGAACTTTAACGAAACTCTCGACTAATCCGCTCAGCACGTCGAACTTCCGAGGAATAGCCTGGAAACCCCAATAAACCCCCGAAAACCCCAGAGCACTTATGCGTCGAGATGATCGGTAAGACCCCCTTCTAGAACATTCTGCTGTCGGACTGGTATTGGGCGAGATAAGCTGATCAGGGCATAGTATTGCATCACTCAGGCATTGTTCCGCTTATCTAGCGGAGCGAGGTTAGAATCAGGATTTTTGGACCCAGCGGATCCAGGTTTCATGGCTAGGTCCGCTCACGTCGCATGACGAACTAATATGAAAATTGACGTCGCCGACGAGCAGCCAATTTGGATCGGCTCATGAATGCTTTGATGCGGGTAGGGAATCGTGTCACATATGCCGACCCGAGCGCCACAGTGATCCCCAAGGCCCCAATGACATACCACAATCCATCGCCTGAGAAGAATGAAACAGGAGTAGTAATCGGGGTCGTCGATATTCTCCATGCAGTTACGTGCAGCTCCCAACCGGTGTAGGAATGCCAAGGCTGATCCACCCATTGAGGGTTCCAATAAACGAAACCTTGAACGTCCATCGTTTGTCCTGGCGCAGGCGAAGCAGGTGCGATTCCGAAGGCCTTCCAGTCTCGGTCTATTACCGCATAGATACGGTGCATGTAGCAGGCTGGACAAGAGGGCGTGGAGCTTGCGAGGTTGAAGGTTGTGGAGCAAAAGGTGCTCCCGTCGGGGCGGAATAATCCGCCGGCGTTGGAGGTATCGTAGTAGATGCCGCAGTCCACCTGGGGATCTACGGAGAGCGCGGTTGCACTGTGAACCTCGACAAACGCAGGAACGCCTGAGGTAGAGCACGGTTTCCCGCCGGAATACGGGTGGAGGGCTCTCTTTGAGAAGGGCCATTCCGAAGCCGAAGGGTTCGCTCCGTAGGGCAGGTTGCCTGCCAGCTTGAATGCTCCACCGCTGTAGTCAACCCCAGTAGAGTTTGAATCAGGGGGGACCCTCTGGATTGTCAGGGCTCCGAGGACAGTTTCAAGGGTCGATAGCGTCGGACTGCAGGAAACCGCTGGATTCCAGGAACCCACCACCATGAATTGCTGGGCTGTTCGCGAATTTGCCAGGGAGTCCATCGTGGTGAGTGTCACGTTGTAGTAACCGTTTGATTGGTACGAATGGACAGGAGTCGACCCGGCGGCGGTCGACCCGTCGCCGAAACTCCAGCTGTAGGAGTATGGTGGAATACCGCCTGCTGTTACGGCGAAGAAGGCTACCGCGTACCCTGGACCGGGATTGGGAGGCGACCATGTTACTGTGGATACAGGGGGTTTGGAGATGCTGAAGAAATCCTGGAAAGAGCCCGCGAAATGGGTCTGAACATCTATTCTCCCATCATCTCCTCTGCTTCCAGTGACAGTGTAGCTGACAAAACCATTTCCATTGCCCGGGGTGTTGCCCCCCATGAGCTTGACAAAGTAAGGCGCTTCAGCCGCATTGTACCCATTGTTGACCGACGTGTCATTGACGTCATAGCATGGATTCTGGAAGTTACAGCTAAATGTGCCGTCTATTACAACCACTGTGCCGGCTCCTGGCTGGTAGAACCCCCTTGATCCATCATCAATTATGCAACCTGAGGTGGTAGAGTTGTAGACCGCCCAACGGTCTTTGTTAGTAGCGATACCGTCACAGAGAGGGGGGCCATTTACTACTGTTGAGTTGTTGAGAGCCAGTTGCTTGCTCCTTTCATAGGCGTGATCGTCACCTTCGAGGATAAGGTCTACTTTTTCTGCAAGGAGGAAGTTGAAAAGCTGTCTGCCGATCTCGCAGTTTTCCCTTCCCGCGCTTATACACAACTTATGGATTCCAACGACTACCCAATAGTTCGGACTTTGGGCACCGTTCTGAGGTCGGGCACCCTCTACAGCATTCTTGAGCCAATTCCAATGGTTCACGACGCTATTGGTATGGTAATCTGTGTCGTTGAGGTCACCCTCTTCGTAGTTCCAGCAGTCGAAGAGGTAGTTGCACTGCCGTTGTTGAGGGCTGTTACAATCGGGGAACTTCAAAATTCCCGATAGTCCCTGTTTCCAATTATTGCACCTGCCAGTAATGTTGTAGATCTGTGGGCTTATCATAATGAACCTGGCGATAGGAGCGTTGGCTGGATAGTCGAAGTAGTATTCCCTGCCGTAATCGCACCCCTTGGACTCGCAGGTAGGGTCCCTTGCCAAACTGTACGGACATCCGTAGGGGGAACCATGTGAACCCACGAACTTCTCGTAGCTCCGAGTTGCAGAGGTATCACTGAGATTTGCATCATCTCCCGTATCATGGTATCCTGGGATGATTTCGATGTTTGGAAACTGGGCTTTGAAAGCTCCGCACCACTGGGTACCGGTGTATGATGAGTCGTAGCTCAGGTCGCCTAGCCCCAGAAAGAAGTTGGGGTTCAGTGACTTTAGCGAGCGCAGGCTGTCAGAACCTGCCCCCTTTATCGGGCTGTTCAGGTCCCCGGAGGCGGCAAATACGAAACTTATTTCCCCAGCTCCTTGCGCGGTTGCAGGTGACGTCGTGATAGATGATAGGATGAGAGGTAGCACCGCTAAGACGGCGAAGAGAAGAACTCTGCCGCGTGGTATTTGCAACTGCCTGCGCCGACAGGCCAGCCTTCGGGAGATTTAAGGATGAATAATCCTCTTCCCATGCGAAAGATATCGAAAGCTATCCGCCTCGATCCGACCGCAAGTACCTTGCAATTCCCGATACAATAAGTTCTGGACATGAGACATTTACGGTGAAGATTTTCGCCGTTTCCTAGAAACCAATCTCTGAACGGGTCGTTAGGATCTTTTGATCCTCTTTCGGTACATTGTCGCTGTTGTGATTATCGCTAACCCCCCGATACCAAGGACGGTAAGCCAAACAACTTCCGAGTCGAGCGTCAAAGAGCCGTTGGGCTGGGATGGGGGACTTGCCGTGCTCACAGTTAGCGTCCGTGCGGGGGAGCCGCAGGTGCTGCTGATCCCTGCATTGTCAACGTCGCCGCTGTATGACGCCTCCCACCGATATGTGCCCGGGATCTGAGGTGTAAAGGGTTGCGAGGCGTAGTTTCCATTTCCGTTGACAGACACAATTGATGTGAAGGATGGGGTCCCGATGCAGGCCTCGTTGTTCAGGAATGCTGTGAATGTTATGGTTCCAGTCGGATTGAATCCGTTCATTATTGAAACGATTTCCGAGGCTGGCGATGATGCGAGTCCTAGCGTAAGGGTCTTAGGATAAACCGATGCCGTCATCGCCACATTCGCTTTGGTGATAGTTACACGGACGATTGCGATCGACGTGTTGATTCCATCCGTCACCGTGAATTCGGCACTGTAGCGCCCTGGAATGCGACTATTGCTCGGGACCCAGTTCATTGTGCCAGTTACCTGCGACGTGCCAGGTACGGTGGTAAAGGTAGCCCCCAGAGTCGCACAGCTAGTGCAGGACAGGGTGAGGGTTTGAGGAGTGGCGTCAATGTCAGTAGCGTTTACGTCAAACGAGAGCGTCTCCGCAACCGTTACGCTCTGGTTGCCCGGAATGATCAGGACGGGCGGAATGTTGGTCGGCGATTTCAGATAGACCGTTATGACTATGGTCGCATCCGAACTCTGAAGGCCATCAGTAATTGTGAATGTGATATTGTAGGATTGGCCGGCTTGGGGAACGCTTGGGGTCCAAGTGAAGACCCCTGTGACTTGGCCCGGACCGCTGACTTCAGGGAAGCTCGCTCCGACCGGGCAGTCCAAACATGACAACGTTAGATTCTGAGGAGGCGTGTCGGGATCAGAAGCATTGACTTTGAATGAAAGTGCATCTCCAACGATAGCACTTAGACCAGTTGGTGCCTGAAGGGTTGGAGGCTGATCGTGAGGGGCTGGTGGATTTACTGGCTGAAATTTCAGTAGGTTTCCCCAAGTGTCCAAGGCGCCGCAGCAAGACCCGTCATCGCCTGCTTCCCACCAGAGCCATCCCATATTCTCTGAATCCATCTGATTTGTGAGATATTGGATGAAGTGGAATGTGGTAACTGAGTAGCTGGCATCATCTGTACCCACAGCGTCAGGCGGACTAGCACAAACATTGTTGCAACTGTAGTAAACGGCTCCTCCCTCCGTATCCAGAATGGGCATATGATAGGTGGCGCTTGCATTGAGCATTCCTTGGTTGTAGATATCAGCCACACACTCGGCGGTGTTGTTGCCCCACGTTCTCGTAACGCTTTCGCTGCAGGTCCCGTAGCCTCCGCTCTGCCATTGGTCATAGAAGAAGTATGGATGAATTGATAGGAAAGTCTGGTTGAGAGGGTCAGTTACTGAAGGGTAGCAACCAACAAGCGAAAGAAAGTCGAACGCGCACCCACCGTTGCTTATCGTGTTCTCAACGGCAATCCAGTGAGTGTCACCGAGAGCTCTTGCTTGAGTAATCCACGTCTGATATGCCGATGATAGCAAAGAAACAGACCCGGCAGGCTCGTTGATCGGCTCCCATACTATTCGGGCATAGCCCCAGTTGGTGGAAAGAACCCCGCTCCAGAAAGACAGCCATTCCAATTGGCAACCGTCGATAAGGTCCCTGTAACTGTGATAGTCAAGGATGACCCACATGTTGTACTGCTGAGCGATCTGTAATGTCTGACTAAACCAAGCTGAGCTCCAATCACCCAGTTCCCCGGACGAGCACAGCGTGATGCTTGCGCCAAACCCTACCCTCACAGCGTTGTATCCTGATTGGTTTAGCCGTTGGAGAGTGGATTGCATTTGCCCGTTTGAGGCCTCATCCAGCGTGATCCCACCCCATCCTTGGATTACAGGAGCTTCAATCGCAACTTGATCAGAGATGGTCCCTTGCCTGTGGCTACCGGAAACAGTGGTGGCAGCAAGATTAACCACATTCTCTCCAAACCTTTCCACAGACGTGCCGATGGGCAATGAAGAAAAGAAAACTGTGACAATGCCGAGTAGCATGAGAGAGCTGAGCAGCAACGATTTGGTCCGACGCTTCAAGGAATGCATCTCGGAATGCAATCTTCAAGAGACCCGGACAAGGAGGGACCTACATGATGGGTTCTCAACGGCACCATGACACAGAATTGTTTGAATGCTTCTACTTGTCGTTACTAGCTATCAAGGATTACTGATTCCGCTCGCCTCATCTTGAGGATCAGGAATCGGTCAAACTATGCCAGAAGGGATGTCCCGAAATGGAGCTTATCCACTACGAACGCAGTGCTATGGATACGAGTACTCGGTCTTGAAATGGGAAACACATTGCCATACTGTCTACAGCAACCGTCGCCATCGCAGATTCGACGCACTAAACACTCCAAGAGAGATGATAGAGGCGGCGATCAGAAATGGCTTGCAAGGGATGATAATAACAGATCATGACAGTGTAACCGGGGGCTTGGCCGGGAGAAAAGTAGCACGAGGATACAAGGACTTCAGAGTGATCCCTGGTGCAGAAGTGACGAGCAGTTCCGGCCACATTCTAGCAATTGGCATAGAAAATAATGTTCCTAGAGGACTTACCGTGGAGGAGACAGTTGAAAGAATTCATGACCTAGGAGGAATTGCCGTCGCCTCCCATCCCTTTTCGAGCCGGGTCCAACCATCACTAGGGGAAGAGTGCTTGAAAACGGATGGGGTTGAGGTTTTCAACGCAACAAATCGAGGAGACTCCAATTCTAGAGCCTTGTTTCTAGCGCAAACACACGGTCGTCGAGGCACGGCGGGCAGCGATGCTCACTGGCATAGGACAGTGGGAAACGCAGGAATAGTCTGCGACGATCCCCTAGAGGATATTCCCCATGGCGGAGCGAGGCTGTTTGGAGGATACACTAGCACTTGGAACATGAGGGTTTTCAACTTTCGCCAACTGGCCTCTGCCCTAGCAAATAGACCGCTTTGGAAATGATGGGAAAAATTCAGATATTTTCTATGGACCAGGTGTACCTTCGTTCTTTTCTGGGTAGGCTCTTACGATTGTTCCGTGATGATTATCGATTATCATCCTCGGAGTCTTGAGAATTTGTCCGTAATCCTGAGCTCTTTCATCTAGGTCTGAGGCAACCCTATGCCAGTGATCAGGGACTGTTGCATAAACAGGCTCGAAGATCGCCCACCTATCAGCGTACGAGAAGAATTTTGCTCCCGCTTGCGCCAATAACAAGTAGGCCTCTCCGATTGACCCCTCGTCGAGAGTGCTGACATGCTCTTTGTAGAACAACATCAGTCGCTCTCTGTGACCCTTCATAGTTTTTGTTCGCGTCAACTTCCAACTACGGAACTCGGCTAGAACCTCCCCCTGGGGAATCCGGCACAACGGACAGGGTTGGCCATTACTAGTGAATTGCTCTTTCGTCCCGATCGAGTTTGGCTGCGGATCACTGGACAATTCTTGACCCTACCTAATTGGACGAGTACGGATCGTCCCTTAGAAGTATTACCCTCTTTCCTCCATAGTCCTAGATCTCCAGCTTTCTACGGATACAGACTGGCCACAGAGCCTCTGCGATTCCTTATAGGAACCTCCTCTTCAGAGCCTGATCCACGTGGACGGTTGCCGGAGAGAACAGGTGCAAAATGACTAAAGTGTGAGGCAAAGATGAATGGACCAAAAACGCCGCACTGAGATCCTACTCGTCTCACAGACAATTTTCATAACTCTCTTGCTCTACTGGATGTTCCTCGAAAGCCAGTCCAACGCTTACTTCAGGGAGTGGTTATCCCAGTATTTCCCTCTCGGCCTTGTACTGCTCAACGGATGGATTGTCGCGCTTGCAATCACCGAGCTAGCTCTTGTCACTGGATTCTTGATCGGCAGACTGGAAGGCGGACAGGCCGCGTCAAAGCCCAGGGTCAGGAAAATAGAGAAGATTGACGAACCTTTTCGTGAGCCACGACTTGACCCTCGACCCGCTCGCCAGAGAGAACCACATTTTTCGAGGTCGACCCGGATATATGAAATCGTTGACCTCAAGGTTCTCATCATCATGTTGATGCTTGCAACTCAAGCAATCTCTCTCTGGCTCATCACTGCCTCAAACCTCCGAATCACAACCTTTACCGCTAACTCCTTCTACTATTACTCACACCTACCCCTCACTTACTGGTGGGGGCTAACGGCAACACTGGCCCTCATCTTCACCAGGCCGATTCTCCGAGGAAGAACTCGGATAGGACTGGACATGGGCGCTTTGTTCCTGCTTGTTTTCTACCTCATCGGCATACCATCCTTCACATATCAGGACCCTCGATTCCTGGACACGTACTATCATACCGGAAACTCTCTTGACCTCCTCAACTACCAAGGATGGCTGACATCTCCAAACTGGTACGTTCACCAGTTTCCGGGTGTCTTCTCGTTCATAGGCCAGCTCGTTTCGGTGGCGGGAATCGACCCGTTCCAGCTCATGAGATTCTATCCCCTAGGGCTGGCGCTTGTGATAGTATTCCTTACGTACGTCATAGTTCGAATGCACAGCGACCAGTACGCCTCCATCGCTTCAGCGACCCTTCTGGGCGGGCTCTGGTTTCAGCTTCACATTTCACCCCAGAGCCTGGAGCTAATCCTATACCTGGGAGCGTTGTTCCTGCTGTTGAAGGTCATCGAAGACGAGCCCCGCCGAAGGCTCTGGACAGTGCTAGGTCTTGCGTCAACACCGATCTTTGTAGCCAGCCATCCTGAGACGCCCCTAGCCGTTAGTCTCGGTCTTGCCGCATTCCTAGCTTTGTCTCTGCTGAAATCGAAGCGTACTCTGCAGCTGCACACCCTGAAAATAGCTCTGCCATTAGCTGTTCTCATCGGCTGGATTCTCTTCTGGTGGGGTCTTGTAGCTGTCGACGCGCGAGACCTCGTCCAGAGATCGATTTTGGATAGGGTTCTCACATACTTTTCGCAACTACCCTCAGGAATCTCCACGCAGACCTCGAACGTTCCAGCCGTTCCATCTTACAGTTACGGACTAACAGTTCTCTCCGAGCAAGCGATCTCTGCGATAGTATGGGCTACAGGACTCGCCTATTTCGTCCTAGTCCGAAAACTCCAGCCCAGAGAACTGTTCATGGGCGGGCTATTCTTGGCAGCTGTATCAACCATACCAGTCGCCGTTTTCGGTCGGGCAGACGTGCTCCAGAGAAGCTACCTTTTCGCCCTGTTCCCCGCCATCATTCTTACAGCATGGCTTCTCGAACGGAGAACGGTTCTCACACTGCGTGGAAGGAATCTCTTTCGATTAGTGAAGGTGGGGTTCATAGTAATGATGGTCCTCTTCTCCGCCATAATACCACTCACGAGATACGGGGTCGACCCTATCGAGTACATCCCCAGCTCATCGCTTTACGTATCGAACATATCGTCAGGGTTGACACAGCAACATTCTCTCCTATTCCTTCATCCAGACGAGGACGGATGGAGATTCTACGCTGGAATCAACGGGGCAGTAAGAGAGCCAAAGTTGGAACAGAAGAACCTTGCCAATCAGCCCGGAGGCTATGTCAAGCCGGGCACCGACCCCACCGTGCCTGGGTTTAACCTAACCTACACACCGGCAGACGGTTCTGCGAACTACGTTGTATTGACGACGTACTGGCAGAACCTCTACACGTTGCGATTCGGATCGAACTCGGCCATCTACATACAAGCTAGGAATAATTATACTGATATCGTAATGCAAAACTTCAACCTCGTATACTCGACAGGTACGGACCAGATCTACGCGAATCAGGCGCTAGGATAGATACTCAAGAGTCTCATGCAGAGTTGAACCAGACTTGGAGAGGAACTCCAACCCTAGAACTCTGCGCCTGGTAGCCATATTGGAATGAGTTCGACGGTACATCATAAGTCCACAGTTCGAAGAAAAATCTGAATCTTTCTCCCCCGACTGCGCCCAAGGGGGGGGAAACCTGTTGGCCATTGATGGACATGGTGATGAATACCATTCCACCTGGAGATGGGGGACTTCTCGAAAAAATGCTCCACGTAAAATTCACAAACGCTGTCTGCGCATTTGGAATGAAGATTGAGCGGTTGCCGAGCTGGGGAACAGCGCTTCCCGGAACCGTCGCGTTGGGGTCGGCACTTGTGCTGTTTGCTAACCGGTAGACGACCTGTACGTACTGGATGGATCCCATTTGATTAGTGATTGCAAAGTGCCAATTCTGGGTCTGGCCTACCGCGACGTTGGCCGATGCCCCAGAGAAATAGGTGGAGAGAGTGCCACTCGGCGAAAAGACCCCCCATGCCATGAACTCCTGGAATGGAGGTCGACTCAGAGAATAATATGCGACAGAACTGTAGACTAGGCTGAAACTCCCGAACAGAAGGAGCAGCACTACTATCCTTCGTTGCATCTAGCTTAACACCTCAATCCAGCCGTGTTCGACGCAATCTCATTCTCCGAACAAGATTATCGAGTCGATCGAGCTCCAGCACAAACAAGGCCGAGCCGAACCCGGCAGCTACCGCGATGGAGTAGGCAGCAGCCTGGTTGAGGAATGTTTGTGTCCGAGCAGCGCTGGCTAGACTAAGCGCTTGGGCCGAGGTTGTATTGGACAGGCTCACCGACTTGCTCGCGTAGAAGTTGGATGCATTGATGTCTTTCGAAAATAGCATCGTCGCATTTTCCTCGTAGCCGAGAGCTAGATTGAGGTTGTTGGCTAGCAGGGAAATCTGCCCTGGAGAGGCGCCTTCCAAATCAGCCTGCTGAACCAGCACGAACGCCTGGACGAGTTTGCTCTGAGCATCATCGATCTGAGTCGATTGTCCCATCGCTTTCTCATTGCCCACTGAGAGACAAAATATGAGAACGAGGAGGATTCCCAGAGGGGCCCGTTGACGGAAGCGCATATCTGGGTCTCGGACTTTAACGGGTAAAGGTTAGGCTTTAGGATTTGCCTGAATTAACGCGAGAAGCGCTCATAGAGGTTGTCAAACAACATCGTCCCACAAGCCTCGCCTCTCTCAAGAAATCCTTGAATGAAGAGAACATCAACATCGACGATGAGAAACTTCTTGCCTTGATCGAACAATTGAAATCCGAAGGAAGAATCAAGCTGTCCGTCAAGGTTCCAGACTCGTTTAAGGAGTATCTCGCCGACGTCTGGAACACCTGGTGGTTCTATCTTGCAATCATCGTCGCGTTGTCCGAACTCTTCTTCGTAATCTCCAACGCACAGGCAGGAGCGGCTCTGTTTCTAAGAATCCTATTCGGACTAGGAATGCTGGGCATTATACCGGGGTTCCTTACAGTATTGATAGTCTTCCCCGGGAGCCAAGTGAATGCCCTGGAGAAAATTGCTCTCAGTATTTTTCTAAGCGTTCTGATATCCATAACGATCGGGATTCTGCTAGGTTTAGGCCCCTTCTTCCAAGCGTCAAATAACATTATCATCCTAACCGTCTATGTTGTCCTAGCAGACGTTGCCGCGAGCTATCGGTCCTACGATTTCCTCAGAAGCTCCCACTAGCTCGCCTGGAGGAGAGCTTGAGGCTATGTCTTTCCAGATTTTCCGATGAATCGTGTCTGCGGACACTCGAGCGTTAACGATGACAACGTCCCAGCTAGAACTCAGCTCGCGATAGAGCTGAAGCCTCTCGACATAATCCTCCAGCCTTGGAAGATCAGGCTTTCTCTTGAACGCAACCTCAGGATCAATATCCATAAAGAAGGCAAAATTCGGCTTAGGAAGCAGCCGCAGAAGCTGAAAACCCAGTCTCGTTCTGCCGGGCACGTCATGCAGGCCGGCCATTCCGTCCACCACCATGTCTAGCGCATACCGGTCGCAAATCACCGTCCGGCCGAGAAGCAGGGGAAAAACAAGCTTTACGCCGGTCTTCACAATATTCTCTACCTGGGTGAGAATGCACCAGAGAGAGGTTAGCCCACCTCTGCTTGGCAGTCGTGTCTCGACGATGTAGACTCCGCCTGCCCGATGAACACTTGCATACCCTAACCTTCTCATGATAACTAGCAAGGGAAGCGACAGCACCGGACGCCAACGACTTCGAATTCTCAGAACCGGCATGTTGATTTTCTCAAAGCTCTTCTCGAGGAGCCCGACCTGGGTCGATTTGCCACTGCCATCTACTCCTGAGAAAGCGACTAGAATCCCGCGTCTCCGGAGCCGAGAGGGTCTCCCTTCTCGATTTCGGATGCTTTGCAAAGGGCTTACCTTGGCGCTTCAACCGTAATCGGAACTCTCGTCCCGGGCACCTGTTGCCAGTTCATCTGGGGACCCTTGAAGCATAGCTTCACTAGGCCAACCAGCAAGACAAGCTGGAAGCCAAGGAATGCAACAGCCCCGAAGACCCACGATCCAGTCCCGTGAAGACCCGCAACATCGGTTCCGCGATACCGGCCGATCAAGCCGCGCAAAATTGCAAGCGCTGGAATCGACAGTATCGCAGTCGCAAGAAGTGCGACCAGCGCTGAAATCGGGGAAACGACTAAGAGACCGAAGAAGAAAATCAAGGAAACGGTTAGGAGGATAGGCGAGACAATATGAACAAAGAATTCGAACGGAAAGACGATCGTGCCGTATTTCCCGAGGCTCCGGCTAAACAAAATGTTAGAGTTCTGGAGGAGAGCATGCTGATTATTCATTCCTCTTCTAAGCTTATGTTGTAGCTTTGGCCTCAGCTTACCAGCCTCTGTCTCTAAGAACGATACATCTGGAGCGTATAGCGCTTTGAAACCCTTCGATCTGACCGTGACGGTAAGTTCCACATCATCACAGACAACCCCTGGACGCAATGGCTCTAGAAGCGCTCTCCTATAGGCTGAAAGCTCGCTCTCGCACATGAAGGGAGAATCAGTCTCGGCCTCAGCCATCCTGATAGCAGTGTATATCCGTCGATAGTCTGCTTCTATACCGGTCAAAATTGACCTTCCTCCAAGGGGAACTTCCACACCGGAGACAGCTCCGATGTCAGATCCCTCGAAATTCTCGACCAGCTTCCGCAGTGAACCCGAAGGAAAGGTAACGTCAGCGTCCGTAAGGATGATTATCTCAGATTTTACGCTGCGCAAGGCTTCGTTTATCGCCTCGCTTTTGCCTCGCCTGACAGGCTGCTCTATCAGAACAAGATTGACCTCGCGCCTATGATCTCCGGCAAACTTCGTGACAATATTTCCGGTTTCATCATTGGAAGCACTGTCAACAACGACCACCTCGAACTTTTCCCTTGGATAGTCTAGCTCGAGGACATTTTCGAGCTTCTGATGGATAATTGAAGCTTCGTTATAGGTGGGAATGACCAAGGAAACGGTAGGGACAACCCCGCTAGCCCTTTGGAACCGAGGCTTTGGAGAACCCTTGTGCAGGAGAAAGAGTCCGAGAGTATAGGCTACGACAACGACGCTTATCGTTACGTAGTAGAGAACTTCTAAAGCAGATATCAGGAGGGTCATTTGAAAGTCAAGACCTAAGCCTTGAACTCTTGGGCATCTCGATCACACTATTGCCGATTGGAGGTTCTATCTTGAACCCGTCCAATCCATAGCCCATAATGAGTTCGAGTTCAGGTTCTCCAATCGCATTCTTGCTCTCGTCAGAACGAGTGTTGATCATCCCCTCTTCGTCAATGTAAGACTCTTGTCGATAGATCCACCATCGCGCCATCTCGCCGAGAGTCATGATGTCGCAGGCTGGGTCCGAGCGGAACGACCTTAGGAGACGGAGGTATTCCTTGTGCCCTTCTCCCTGACCGAACTCGTAGTCCGGGTGAACAAGTAGAACACAGGCGCCTCGTGTCCCTTTGATCCATCTTGAGACCTCGAGAAGTTGATCGACGGCTTCAGCGACTCCCAATCCGCCCACTCTGATGAGCTGGTGGTCTTGCGGCATCGAGACAGGAATCTCGACGAGGCCGGATATCAGGAAGGGAAAAACAGTTCCGACTCCATGAGGCTTGAGCGAAGTCGGCG
>WNFX01002987.1_pt1 | contig 16937 bp, 20 predicted proteins | sample 5400111 | NCBI WGS metagenome assembly WNFX01 (sample SAMN13153363, study PRJNA577476) | soil metagenome | isolation source: 40 cm soil or saprolite under grassland replicate 1 | place: USA:California | collected 2016-06-15 | reverse complement strand
GACCGGGATGTCGGGGCGGGTCTCGATCAGGTCGGCGACGGCGCGCAGGATCGCGGCGGCGTCCGCCCGGGTGGCGTCGGGGGTCGTGGTGGTCATGGAGGGTGCCTCCTTTGAGGGAGCGCCGGGCCGGTGAACTGCGTGGCGGCTGTGCCCGGCGCGGGTGGCTTGCGGGTTACCGGGGGCGGTGCTCATCGCCGTTACCGCCGATCCGGGGGCGGATGTCCTCCCGCCGCCCGGGCACCGGCCACGCCCCGGGCCGGTGCTGCGGGGGCTGGCCGAGCGCGCGCCGCCCGGGCCGGTCGATGGCGGCGGGTTCGGTCAGGCGCACGGCCGGGATGACCGGCGCGACGCGGTAGGTTGCCTGCCGCGGCGCGCGGCGGGCGCGGACCCGGCGGACCCGGCGGACGGTCAGCACCATGCCCGTGATCACGATGGCGGCCCCGGTGACCCCGGCCGCCGTCCACGCGGCGATCTCCGCCGCGTGCACGACCTTCGGCCAGGCCTCCCGGGCGGCCACCGCGACGATGACCAGCAGGGCGGTGACCGCCGCGGCGGCGGCGCCGCTGCCGTGGTTGCAGCCGTCGCAGTGCAGTCCCTTGCAGCCCATCACGCGCCGCCTCCGCACCTCTCGGCCCACCATCGGCGCTTGCCGGTGTCCGGGTTCTGATCGATCGCCGCGACGGGCGACTGGTGATCGCAGAGGCGGTACACGGTCAGCTCGCGCCAGCGGGCGGTGAAGCAGCGGGCCGTCAGCGCCTCCGGGCTCTCGCTGGTGACGCCGCCGCGCGCCGTGCCGCTGCGGTCGCGTCCGGCGTAGGCGAACTGCACCGGCACGGTGTCGCGGGTCAGGAACTGGCGCAGCATGCCCGCGTGCGCGGCGAAGACCTTGCCCGCGAGCGCATCGGTGAGGCAGCCGTAACTGCCGGCGGGTACCCACCCGGCGCGGCGGGCATCGTCCCCGCCGGTCACCGCGGGCAGCGTGCCGCGCGTGCCGAGGCTGATGTGAACCGGGACGGTGACGGCCCACGCCTCGTCGCTGGCGCGCGGGTCGGGCACGTAGCGCGGGGCCAGCACACGGAACGTCTCCGGCGTCAGGAACGGCTCATCGCCGAACAGGGCCAGCCCCGTTTCCTCGGCCAGCTCGCGGACGGCGGCGAACATGGCGGGCTCGCCTGGCCCGACGTGCCCGCCGGGCACAGCCCAGCCGTAGCCGTCGTCGCGTTCGACCATCAGCAGGTACCGGGCGCCGGAGCGCGGCAGGGTGACGGTGACCAGCGCGTCGGCCATCAGGGTCTCGCCCCAGCGGCCCATCTCGTTGCGGCCGTAGCGGATGGCGGTCTTCTCGCACGGGTTGACCGGGCGACCGCCGGTCACCTCGAAGGGGATCGCGGCGGCGGCCTGCCTTGCGGGCCAGTCGATGCGGGCAGGGTCGGTCTCGGCTTCGGCCCACCCCTCGGCCACGCCGAGCGTGAACACGTCCGGGTGGGTGTAGCTGCGGCCGGTCATCACGCCACCTCGCGAACCGCGGCAGCGGCCGGCGCGTCAGCGCTGACCGGGCGCAACGCGGTATAGCGGCGGGGCCGGGCCGGGCGGTTCGCGGCGGCCACCAGCGCCCCGATCTCATCAGAGGTGAACCCCGCCCACACCCCGGCAGCCGGACGGGTCCGCAGCGCGTAAACCAGGCACGGCCAGCGCACCGGGCACGACGCGCACACCTCCCGCGCCACCGCGATCCGCGCCGCCCTGTCCGCCGGCGGCTCATCCTCGGCTTCGACTCCCGCCGGGCCGGTGAACAGTTCCGGGTCGCACAGGCACCCCGGATCACCAGCCAGCACCAGATCACGCAGCGTCCGCAGTGACAGCGGCAACCCGCGCCCTGGCCGCTCGCGTCGTTGCTCAGCCACGCCCGCCCCCGCTCCGGCACTGCCACCGCATCGCCCGCTGCGCGTCATCCAGCCTGTGCCACGCCGCCGACCCGCGCTCGCTCTGCGCCCTGGTCCGGCCCCAGTTCGCCTGCCGCCGCGCAATCCGTCTGGCAGCCCGGACGGCCTTCTCTGCCGGGGTCCTCCTGAACAAGCCCATGGTCTGCCTCCTTGTCCGGCCCTGGCGGCGGCTGTAGGCCACAGGGACTCGTTTGCTCTTGGACACACCTGAGTCAATCAGAGTCATCTAGGTATGTCAATCCAGGCGAGCAACATTTCCCTAGGTCAGCCAGATTCACCTAGGCTTGACCTTGTGGCAACGCGACAAACGGGCAGGATGAAGCCGAAGTACCTGGAGATCGCCGACGATTTGCGTGGCAAGATCGAGACCGGAAGTCTGCCGGTAACCGCCCAGGTGCCCACGAAAGCCGCACTTATGCACGAGTACGGCGTAGCGCTCAACACGGTCGATCGGGCTATCGAAGCGCTTCGGGCATTGGGGCTAGTCGAGACGTTCCAGGGCGTCGGCACGTTCGTCCGGGCACAGGCGCCGATCGCGCCGATCAATGACCCGGCCAGCAGCCAACTGTTCGCAGCTCTTGAGGACCGGCTTACGCGCCTAGAGACCCTGGCGGAGCACAATGGCCCCGGCAGCGTGGCTGGCGAGCTGGCTGATCTGAGAGCCGCTGTCGGCCGTCTGGAGGCTGGCCTGATCAATCTCTACGCGGCAACCGGTATCAAGTACGCGCCAGAAGTTACTACGCCAGCTCGGGCGCCGGCTAAGAGCAAGCGCAGGACGGCATGAGCAGCATCACGCCTCACCCGAGGCTGCGGGAACGGCTCCGCCAGCTTGCCGCTGGACAGGTGCGAACCGCGCGGGAACGGCTCGGCATGGACCACGAAGGCTTTGCCGAGTACCTGGGCAGCATTCTCGGCTGGCAGACGACGGCTGCTGCGGTGGCGCACTGGGAGGAAGAGGGTATTCCCCCGCCCGCTGACGTTCTCCTGGTTGCCGCCATGGCCGCTCAGGGCGTGCCCGGCGGAGACGTGCTCACCCTGCCGATGACCGCATCGGCGGAGCGCCAGGCTGCACTCATGTCTGCTATCAGCCCGACGCTCGATGAGAGCAAGGGCGTCAGGCCCTACGCTGACCGCGGGCTGGTCGGTCGAGCGCAGTGGAACGACTTAATTGCGCGCGCGCACCGTGTGGTTTGGCTGTACGGCATGGCTGAGCACGGCTATGCCACCGATGACGAGGTGCCGGACCTCATGCAGGCAGCTACTGCGCGAGGGTGCGAGGTCCGAGTGCTGCTGCTTAGCCCGGACTACCCGGGTATTGAGGCGATCGATGCAGACGAGGGATGTCCACCCGGTACGCTGGCCGTTCGTATCAGGGCGTCGGCAGTGCGCTTCGCTAGGATGCGCGAGGAGTGCCGCAACAAGCTGGAACTGCGCGCTTACGATACGCACCCGACAGCCTCCGTCATTCGGGGAGATGACTCGATGCTGGTTACTCCGTATCTGCGATACTTCGCAGGAAGTAATTCGCCCACATTTGAATTCGCAGCCGACTCGGCGAGTAAAATGTTCGCGCGCTACGAACGACACTTTATCTCCATGTGGGCCATGGCAAGAGAGTGGGCATAGTGGCACAGGGTTACGGCGGGCGCGTCGACATGGGTGACGCAGAGCTGAAAAGCACTGAGGTGCTGCTAGACGGGCCTAAGCGCTTCGTACGCGAGACACTGGTCATGCCCGATGGCGAGGAGATCGAATGGGCGTACGTCGATACTCCCGCCAGTGTCCTCATCGTCCCGGTACTGCCTGACGGGCAGATGGTCATGGTGCACCAGTACCGGTATAACCTCCGTCGCTATGTCCTTGAGTTCCCTGCGGGCACCGTGACGAACGGTGAGACTCCGGCAGTAGCGGCGCTGCGCGAGCTGGAGGAGGAAACCGGATTTGCACTCGCAGAAGACGCGGAGCTGCGTCTTCTCGGCCGGTTCTATAGCCTCCCTTCGGAAACGAATAAGTACACTTACGCTTTCCTGGCTCGGCCGGTCGTCAAGGTGCATCCGGCCATAAAGGATTCCGAGATAGAGCAGTACTTCAACATGTCGTCAATTATCATGGCGCCCGGCGCCATAGAGACAGCTATCGGCGATTCGGTGGCGGGAACCGAGACGATTACCGCGCTAATGCTCGCCCGACAAAGCAGACCGCCTCAAGCTCACCAGGGGTAGCTCTTTCTTCTCCGTCTTGTGGTGGGGGGGCTGGTCCCCGGCCTCCGCGAACTGCGGACGACCGTAGCTCGGCTTCGAAGCTTGCTTGCGCCCCCCCCCCGCCAGACCGACCTGGCGATCGCTGCGTGACCCCCCCTCCGACGAACTTACGGTGGCACCCACTTAGTCTCAGTTTTAGTCTCGTTCGCCAGCGTTCAGGCACGTTCACAGAGCACCGAGCCAGGCCACGCGGCCAAGGTCACAGACGGTGCTGGCCTACCCTGAACACCCGTCCACAGACTTGGAAAGCGTGTTGGGGGCAACCCCTCGCGAGTTCGAATCTCGCATCCTCCGCGGGCGCCTGATCAAGGAACCGTGACTCTGTGCGGGGTGTCGGCACGGCCGCCTGGCGGTGGAAGGGCAGTCAGCTCCCGTGCACGGCACATCCCGGAGTCGCACACCGAATACAAGAGTGTCGCAAATCGAAAGCTAGATTGTCTCGGATCGAAGGGCTGCTCCTGCCCGGGCCAGTGCCAGGCCGGGGCCTGTCATTACCTGGATCAACAGGCTCTCCCGCTCCGCCGCCGTCGCAGGTTGCATTGCTAGTGCCCAGGTCACCCGAACACGAACGGCCGCCGCCGCGGTGCTCTCCTCGATCGGCGGGCTGACCGAGCAGGCGGCGGACGCGGTTGACTGACGGTGCGGGCTTGGCCGTACCCGGCGGCACAAGCATGCTGGTGGGAGTCGGCTGTGCCTGGGAGGTATGCCCTGCTCGGTCTCGAACTTGTCGTGGTCCTCGGCGTGGCGGTGCTGGTGTGCAGCCTCGTCGCCCGCCGCTTTGGGGTCGCCCCGCCGGTGCTGCTGCTCGCCTGTGGCGCGCTGCTTGGGTTCGCGCCCGCGCTGCGCCGGGTGCACCTGCCGCCGGCGGTGGTGCTGCTGCTCTTCCTGCCAGCGCTGCTGTACTGGGAGAGCCTGACCACGTCCCTGCGGGAGATCCGCAGCAACCTGCGCGCCATCGTCTTGCTGAGTACCGCGCTCGTCATCGCCACGGCCGGAGGCGTGGCGGCAACGGCGCACGCCCTGGGGCTGGCGTGGGGACCGGCCTGGGTGCTCGGAGCGGCCGTGGCGCCGACCGACGCAACGGCGGTGGGAGTGCTCGCCCGGGTGCTGCCGCGCCGCACCGTCACCGTGCTGCGCGCCGAGAGCCTGGTCAACGACGGGACCGCCCTGGTCATCTACGCCCTGGCCGTCGGCATCACGGTGGGCGAGGATCACCTCAGCGTGTCGCACGTCTTCTGGCTGTTCCTGCTCGCCTACGGCGGCGGGGCGGCGGCCGGGGTGCTGACCGCGTGGCTCGGGGTGCGGGCGCGGCGCCGGCTTGACGACCCGCTGCTTGGCAACGTCGTGAGCCTCCTGACTCCCTTCACCGCGTTCCTGCTCGCCGATGCCGTCCACGCCTCCGGCGTGCTCGCCGTCGTGGTGTGCGGGCTCATCATGAGCCAGGCCGGACCGCGCGTGGTGCGGGCCGCCACGCGCCAGCAGGCGGAGGCGTTCTGGTCGCTGTCGGTGTTCCTGCTCAACGGCGCGCTGTTCGTCCTGGTGGGGTTGGAGTTGCAGTCGGCGGTCCGCGGCCTGGCCGGAGCTGCCCTCGCTCGCGGGCTGATCACGGTCGGTGCCGTCTGCGCGGTAGTCATCGGCGTGCGCTTCGCCTGGCTGTTCACCACCCCGTACCTGATCCGGCTGCTTGACCGCCGCCCGCAGCAGCGCCTGCGCCGGGTCGGCGCCCGCGCCCGCGTGGTCAGCGGAGTGGCCGGATTCCGCGGCGCGGTGTCGCTCGCCGCGGCGCTCGCGGTGCCTGAGGCGGTGGCTTCTGGCGGGCCCTTCCCCGGCCGCAACATGATCGTCTTCGTGACCGCCGGCGTCATCGTGGTGACGCTGGTGCTGCAGGGGCTGCTGCTGCCGAGCGTGGTGCGCTGGGCCAGGCTGCCACGCGACACGTCGGTCGACCGGGAGCGCCACCTCGCCGAGACTCTCGCCACCGAGGAGGCGCTCGCCGCGATGCCGCGGCTCGCCGCTCAGCTCGGCACCGACCCCGACGTCGCCGGCCGGCTGAGCCGCGAGTACGAGAAGCACCTGCGCGTCTTGCGCGCCGGTGATGCCGGCGCCGACGACGAGCCGGCGCTGCGGCACGACCAGCACTACACCGCGCTGCGCCTCGCCGTGCTGGCAAGCAAGCGCGCCACCGTGGTCAGGCTCCGCGACGAGCGCCGCATCGACGACACCGTGCTGCGCCAGGTGCAGACCAGGCTCGACATCGAGGAGGTACGCCTGTCCCGGCGCGAAATGACCGACTGACCTGCCACTGGCCTCCGGGGCTGGACGGCGGCGATAAGGGTTCTGCCAGTACCAGGAACGACGGGCTCTCCCACACCGGCACCGCCGGAGGTCTCATTGCCATTGCTTCGGACGACCGGCCCGCGGCCGGACATGGCCGCCCAGGCCCGGTCGCATCCGGCGCTTACCCCGGCCGCGAGGGCGGACGCGCCGCGAGCCGCCGCGAGCGCACCGCACGCGTCAAGCAGCAGATCGAACATCAGGCCGGCCCGCGATCCTGGTCGCACCGCGCCGAACTTGATGTAGCAGGTGTCCCGGCCAGCCTCGGTGCCAGCGCCGACGTGGCAAACCGCGATCGCCTGCAGGCCGGCCGTCGTCGATCAGCACCACGTCCCCCAGGTCCTGGTGCTGCACCGCGCCGATCTCGCGGCCGATATCCAGGCCCGGGTAGACGGCGCCGGTGAGTTCGGTGACCGCACGCAAGACGGCGGGCCGTTCGGCGGGCAGGACACCAGACAGCACCGAACCGACCGGCGGGCGCGCCGCGCCGTTGACCGGGCGGGACATGATCGCGGTCAGGAACCGCGGCCAGAACCCGTACCTCTGGTACAGGCTCACATGCTTGGCGCTGTGCGGGAACGTGAACAGGCCGACATGGCCGGTGCCCCACGCCGCGAAGAGTTCCATGGTCGAGTCGAGCAGGCGCTGCCCGATCGCGCGGTCCCAGCATTGCGGCGCGACCGTGAGCGGGCCGAAGAATCCCACGCTGCCCCAGCTGGTCGCGAAGTTGGATCCGACCAGCCGCCCGTCGAGCTCGGCGCCGAGGGCCGCCGCCGGGGCCGCCTTCCACCGCGTCCGCACGAAGTCGGCGTCCCCGCCGAATCGCTCGGGCGGCTCAGCGCCAAGGAACGTGCCGAACGCGACGCGGAAGATCCGGTCCGCGTCGTCCAGCTCGGACTCGGCCAGCGGACGAACGAGCACTCCATCGGTGGTCATGCCCCCTGCCTTTCTGCGCTGCCATGGCGGGCGCGACTGCCCCGCCGCAACGGGCGCCTGAGTACCTGACAGGCTCAGTGCTGCTTGGGCGTTGGCGAGAGCTGGAGCGGCGTCGCGCTCGGCACCGGCTGTCCACGGGACCGGTGCCTGGCCTTCTTGTGGTGATGACTCGCCGTCTTCTTGGCCATGGCTTGCGCCTGGGCGGCGTTAGCCGCCAGCTTGGGCGTCATCCATTCCAGCATCGGGGCGACAAGCAGCCGCCAGGTGTACATGGTGTGCCCGCCGCCCGGCAGCAGCTTGAGGACGACGGTCGGCTGTCGGAGCTGTATAAGCTGCCGGAAGATCTGGGCGTCGCTGACATCGGCGGCGTTGCCCTTGCCGGCGCCGATCCAGAACTGCGGCACCGGCGTGCCGACTGGCAGGCCGGCCAGCTCGGCGGCAGGGGTGTTCCGTCTCAGCAGCAGCTTGCTGCCGCCGAACGGGCTGACCCGCCTGGCCGGGTGGGCCAGCTGATTCTTCAGCGGCTTGAAGTAACCGCTGAGCACGCCAGCGAAGCCGAACGTCCGGCTGTACTGCAGCCCGAGGTTGGCCGCGCAGTACCCGCCCTCTGAGTAGCCTGCGATGCCCCAGCTGCGGCCTGGCGGCCGTACCCGCAGCACCCGCGAGATGTAGTGCGGCACGTCCGTGGCGAGGAAGGTGGCGTCCTGGGGGCCGGTGACCTGGTTCAGGCACTGCAGCGACACCCCGCGCGCGCCGTTGGCGTCCGGCATCACCAGCACGACGGGCTTGCCCAGGCCGCGGCTGATCAGGTCGCTCAGCGTCGCGGTGACGCCGAGCACGGTGATCCAGTCCTGCGGCTCGCCGGGGAATCCGTGGATCAGCTCGACCACGGGGAAGTGGTAGCCCAGGTAACGGGCCTGGAAGTACTGCGGCGGCAGATAGACGTAGACGTTCCTTGACAGGTGGCTGCCCGGCCCCTGCAGCCAGATACGGAAGGTGAAGCCCTGCTGAGCCGCGAGCCCGACGTACACGGAGTTGCCCAGGATCCTGGTGACGCCGCCCGAGCCGCCGCTCAGGTGCGCGCCTCGCTGGGCCGGTGCCTGCACACCGGAGTTGCTGAGGTCGGAGAACGCTGAGCCCCAGTCCTGGTAGTAGTCGTAGTACTTGTTGACCGCGGCGATCCCGAACAGCACGGCGGGGATGAAGGCCAGGCAGGCCGCGAGCACGCGGAAGACCAGCTGCTTGGCGAAGACGAGCCAGCACATCAGACCGGCGAAGACGACCATCAGGAGCACGAAGAAGGCCGTGCTCTGTGGCTCTGGCACGCGATCTCCCGTAGCGCGGGGCGCCATCCTGACCGGCGCGACCTTTACAACGAGCGGCATGCACGTCGAGTGCCCGCCGGCGGACGGCGGTGGAGGTGGGATTTGAACCCACGGAAGGGTTGCCCCTTCACACGCTTTCGAGGCGTGCGCCCTCGGCCACTAGGCGACTCCACCGCCGCAGAGCCTACCGTGCCTGACGTGCGCCGGCTAACGACGGCGCTGGAAGAATGCGGTCAGCACCGCGGCGCACGGCTCGGCGAGCACGCCGCCGATCACCTCGACCGGCGGGCCCAGCCTGCGATCACGCACCACGTCCCAGAGCGACCCTGCTGCCCCGGCCCTGGCATCGGGCGCACCGTAAACCAGCCGCAGCATCCGGGCCGAGAGCACCGCCCCGGCGCACATCGTGCACGGCTCCATCGTGACCACGAGCGTGCAACCGTCGAGCCGCCAGCACCCGGCCGCCCTGGCGGCCTGCCTGATCGCGACGATCTCGGCGTGCGCCGTGGGGTCACTCTCGGCCAGGCACCGGTTACGCCCCTGGCCGATCACGGTGCCATCCTGGGCAAGCACGATGGCGCCGACCGGCACGTCAGGACCGGTGACATCACCGGCAACCAGGTCAAGCGCCATGGTCATGGTCGGCTCGAACGCGGCCGCGTAGCCAGGCAGCGCCCCTTGCGCCGCGACCTCACTGGCGGGTGATCGCATCGAGTGCTCGCTCGAACGCATTGCCGAAGCCAATCCTCCTCGCCAGGCTGGCCAGCACCTCGTCGGGGAACAGGTCAAGATCACCGGATAGGGCGCACAGCTCCATCTCGTCGACGCCGAGGTCGGCCAGGATGGACAGGTCCCCGGCCGGCAGCACCTGGTCAAGATCTTCGTCGTATGGAACGCCGATGTCGAGGAACTCGAGCACTTGCCTGGCCAAAGGCCAGTCCACCGATGCGGTCAGGTCGGAGAGGAACACGCCGACCTGGCTCCCGATGACCCTGACGACCACGAAGAAATCATCGCCCACGGCGGCCAGCCCGATCGCGCCGGCGATGCTCGGCTGCTGGCGTAGCGTCTGGATGATCGCGTCCAGGTTCTCGTTGACCGCGACCGGCAGTACCTCGGCTTCCCAGGCATCGTCCTCCCGGTAGACGACCACGCAGAAGTCGCCGTTGATCACCTCGGTCATTCCTCACCCACCGCCCGCGTCCGGATCGCCGTGTCCGCGTCGCACTCCCCCAGCCGCGGACTGAGGGGCCGGCCGGCGCCGCAGGAAGAACAGTAACGGCTTTCTGGCAGGAATCGGCGTGGATGAACCGGCAGGCTGCCCGGACGGCTAGGGTTTACATCTGCGGCCGACGGCCATTGGTCTCCAAATGCCGCTGGGCTATGCTGGGGTGCAGCGGCGGTTACGCCCTGTCATGAGTGCTGTTAGGGAGGTGATCGGGATGATGAAGAAGGTTCTGACATGGGGTGGCATCGTCTTCGTCATCTATTACTTGGCGACGTCCCCCTCGGGCGCCGCCCATTTCGTTCACGGAGCTTTCAACTGGCTGCATTCGGCCGGTAACTCAATGTCTAAGTTCGTGAACTCCCTGTAAGCGCTATGAGCCGGATAGCCGCGACCAAGAACCAGCAGGCTTCCGTCGACAAGTACCTGTTGCCCAAAGAGGTGCGCGTTGCGACGGTCCGGCGGCATCCGGCGGTGCTCATCGTGCCGAGCGCGCAGGCTGTCGGAGGGCTGCTGGCGGCGGCTGTGCTGTCGGCCACGTTGCTGCGGAACCAGACGATCCTGATCGGCATCGTCTGGGCGGCCTGGGCGGCGCTGATGCTCCGCCTGGTCTGGAAGGCCATCAACTGGGCGGTCGACTACTTCGTCATCACCTCGGAGCGGATCCTGCTCACGTCGGGCGTGCTCACCCGCAGCGTGGCGATGATGCCGCTGAGCAAGGTGACCGATATGAGCTTCCGCCGGTCGTTCGGCGGCCGTCTGCTCGGGTACGGCGACTTCGTCGTGGAATCGGCCGGTCAGGACCAGGCACTACGGACGATTGACCATATTCCGTATCCTGAGCAACTGTACCTGGTCGTCTGTGGAAGAATCTTCAAAGACAGCGCGGAGGAGGACGACGGTACCGGCGACATCACGTTCGCCGGTTCCGACAGCACCTTCGACGATGACCTCGCCGACTCCTACCCGGTCGGCGGCGGCGTCGATACGGCAGACGATCTCTGATTCCTTCCCGCTGCCCTTCCCCGAGGTTCGTGTGGCCGGATGATGGCAGTCAGGACATCCGGTCGCACGTTCCTGCCCTGACCGCCTGCCCCTCCCGGATCGGGGCATAGCAAGGCCGGGCGGGCAGAGAACCACGCTGACCAGGCCAGGGACAAGCTGATCAAGCCGGGGACAAGCCGGGGACATGCCGGCCGGAGCCCGCGAAAAAGGCCGTGCCGGGGGACCGGCGCTTGTCCCCCGGCACGGCCGGACTGTGTGGTCTGCCGATGTCGTCGCGACTTCTAGTTCAGGATGCGCAACGTGTTCGCCGCGTCGTCGACGTAGTACACGCCGCGTCCGGCCGGTGCCACGGCCAGCCCGAACAGCGCGCCGCTGCCTGGCGGGCTGCCAGAGCGGCCGAGGAACCTGGTAGCGATCTGATCGCCAGCCGGCGAGGTCTCGACGATCTTCCCGTTGGCGCCGTTCACGGTGAGCACGTCACCGTTGGGTGCGATCGCGAGGCCGAGCGGAGCGTTGAGCGCGCCGCCCGAGGTGAGAACTCTGCCGGTCCCGGCTGAACTGCGCCGGAACAGCGCGTTCGGGATCACGGTGATCCGGTTCTCGCGGGTGTCAGCGACGTACAGCGCGCCGTTGTGACGCAGGCCAAGCCCGGTCGGCCCAAGCACGAAGGCGGCCGGGTCGGCCTGCTCACTGAAACCGGAGCCGATCCTGGTCACCGCGCGCAGCCTCGGCATCCCGTGCTGGCTGAAGGTGAGGATGAGACGCAGCACGGTGCCCCGGTGCACGACCGCGCCCTTGGCGGCCGCCGTGCCGTTCAGCACGTTGGTCACGAAGAGCATGGCGAACCGGCCACCGCCGACCGCGGTCATGTCCCACGGCCCGTTGATCCCGTGGCCGTGAATGGTCTCGCGCACCCGGCCGCGGCTGTCCAGGACCAGCAGGCAGCCGGCCGCCGAGGTCGCCGCCGAGCCGTCCGCCGATGGCAGGCTGCCGACGATGACCCAGCCGTGCACGATGACCAGCGCGGTGGTCAGCCCGATGCCGCCAGGGCAGGCGCCCGGCAGGCCAGCGGGGCTGATGCGGGCGAACAGGGTCCGGTGGCCGCGCGGGCTCAGCTGCACGATCGTGGTTCCCGTGCCTTGCAGGTTCGCCTTGTTGTTGAAGTTGCTGACCAGGATGTCCCCGCGGTGCAGGCGCCCCTGACTGCGGCGGACAACGGCCACGCCGTATGGATTGATGTCGCCGTTCCGCGGCACCGTCGATCCGACCAGCCTGGTGTGATGGAACCGGCCGATGAACGACGGATGACTATTGTGAGGCTGCGCCAGGGCTACCGGCGCTGCAAGCCCCGCTCCCGCGATCGCGGCGGCACCGGCCCCGGCCAGCGCCATCCAGCGATGGAGTCGCATGAGCGTGCTCCTTCAGTTGATACGGCCATCACAAATGCACGGGCATGCGGTGCTGCCGGCCATGCCGGCTGCCGGTGAAGCGTGCAACCGCACGCAACGCACAGTCCGAACACGTACCGGCGGCGACCCAGGTTCAGTTACTAGCAAAAATTAGGTGTAACGGCTCGCGCAGCCGACTGCCCGGCAGCTACCAACCCACGTCCCCCGGCCTGCATCGGTCGTCCGGCCAGCGGCGCTGACCTGGCCAGATACCCTCGGCAGCGGCTCCGGCTCAGCCGACCGTGACCGCCGGTAACCGGTGCCCGCGCCTTTTCCACACTTCGGCTGCTCAATATGGCATAGTGCGGTCCCATGACGACACCCGGTGCGGCCGATCGCAGGTCGGTGACGGTGCGCCTGGCCGGGATCGGGCTGCTCGGCGCCGTAGTGACCGCCGCGCTCCTGATCTACGGTCACCTGCGCACGCCGGACTACTACTTCACCCTGTTCGGGCAGAGCGGGCTTGAGGTCTACTCGCTCAAGTCCCTGCTGACGACCATCGCGCTCGGCATGGCGGTCGTCCAGGTCGTGCTCGCGCTGTGGCTGTACAGGAAACTGCCGCTGGCCGGCGCCCCGCCGCGCCAGGTCGGCATGACGCACCGGGTCATCGGGACCGCGGCATTCGTGCTGACGCTGCCGGTCGCGCTGCATTGCCTGATCGCCTACGGCGTGCAGTTCACCAGCCTGCGGATCACGATCCACTCGATCGCGGGCTGCTTCTTCTACGGCGTCTTCGTGGCCAAGGTGCTGTTCGTCCAGAGCAAGCGGCTGCCTGGCTGGACGCTGCCGGTCGCGGGAGGAATGCTCGCGATCCTGCTCGGCGTGCTCTGGTACACCTCGGCGCTGTGGTACTACAACGGCTACCACCTCCCGTAGCAATTGCGGTCGACCAAGGCTGCGTCCCCGGCTTACGATCTCATCTGATGCCGCTGCGATGCAGGCGCCCCGGCGAGCGGCGAACGGGCTCGGCACCGCGCAGGGCAGCAGCGCGAAGGAGTCGCCGTGTCTCGTCTCCCGCCCGCGTATCGCGGCGCACCCTATTATCAGCCCAGGCCGCCTCCTGGCTGGCGCAGGCAGCAAGCGCTCCGCAGGCTGCTTCTGGCCGTGATCGGCGCGGTCCTGGTGCTGCTGATCGTCTTCGCGTGCGCATCACTGGCCAACGGAGCCGTCCCCTGAGGCGGCGGCTCCTTCCGGCCGCCGACCGGGCAGGTCAAGAAGCAGCGCGCAGCCAAGCACGGCCCCCGTGCCCACCGCGGCCCCGGCCACCGTGTCGGTGAAGTAATGCGCGCCCATCCCCACCATGGCGATCGCGACCGAGCCGGCCACCACGACGGCCGCCGCGATCACGGCGGCGCGCAACGCCGCCTGCGGCCTGGACCGCCGCGGATCGGCGAGCAGCACGGCCAGGGCGGCGGCGAGCGAGAACGCGCCGGCGGTGTGCCCGCTCGGCATGCTCAGGTAGCCGTCAAGTATCCGGCCGATGAGCGGCTTGAGCGCGTACTCGGTGAGCGCTCCAGCGGCCGCCGGCGCGGCCGTCACAAGCACGGCTCCGCGCCAGTTCCGCGCCGCCAGGCACAGCGCGCATAGCACGGCGACCGCCACGCTCACCGCGATCGGATTCCCGATCAGCGCGATGTGGGACAGCACGGCGCCATGTCCGGCCAGGCCTGACCTGATCCGCGCATCGATCGCCCGGTCGGGCCACCCGGCCCGGTTCTGGCCGGCGAACCAGGCTCCGAGGACTACCGTGGTCGCGATGCAGGCGGCCAGGACGGCGACGGTGATCGGCCGGCGCGATGACGGCAGCAGCGGGCCGGCCGCGGCCGGCCGCGCCTGCTCAACCAGCTGTCCCGATCGTCCTGGCACCCAGGCAATCCTAGGTGATCATGCGGGGGCCGCGGCGGCCGATGGCCGCGGCGGTAGGCGGAAGCTGGCCGGCGGCCGATGGCGGCGCCGGTTGCCGAAAGCTGCCGGTCAGCCTGTTCACCCGGCCCGGCCTGGGGCAGGCATCATCGGAAGCGGCCGCGCGCCACCGCGCCAGCCGTTACCCGGCCGACGTCAGGCTCGCGGACCTGTGCTGCGGAATCGGCGGCGACCTGATCGCGCTGGCCGCGGACCGCGAGGTAGTCGCCGTCGACCGCGATGAGGCGCACGTGCGGATGGCGGTGCACAACGCCAGCGTGTGCGGCAGCGGCGGCCCGGTGCACGGCTGCGTTGCCGACGTACGCGACATCGGCCTGGCTCATATCGGCGCGGTGTTCGCCGACCCGGCGCGCCGCACGGCGACGCGGCGGCTGGCGGCCGGCGCGAGCGAGCCGACGCTCGGCTGGTGCTTCGCGCTCACAGAAACAGTCGAGGCGGTCGGGGTGAAGGCGGCGCCCGGGCTGCCGCACGACCTGGTCCCCGGCGGTTGGGAACTTGAGTTCATCGCCGACGGCCGCGACCTGAAGGAGGCGATGCTCTGGTCCCCGGCCCTGGCCACAGCGCGCCGCCGGGCGACGATCCTTCCCGGCGGGCATACGCTGCTGCCCCGGCCGGGGCCCACCGTCGTGGTCGCCGAGCCTGGCCGGTTCCTGCTCGACCCGAACCCGGCGGTGACCAGGGCCGACCTGGTCGAGGAGCTGGCCAGGCAGCTGGATGCGTGGAAGATCGACCCGCGGATCGCGTTCCTGTCGTCCGACGCCGCCCTGCGCACCCCGTTCGCCAGGACCCTGCGCGTGATCGAGTCCGCGCCGTGGAACGAGAGCCAGTTCGCGCGCAGGCTGCGCGCTCTGGGCATCGGCGCCGCCGACATCCGCAGGCGCGGGCTTGCAGGTGACGTCGAGCAGATCCGCCGCAGGCTCAAGCTCAGCGGCCCGAACCGCGCGACCATCGTGATCACCAGAGTCAGCGACCGGCCATGGGGCCTGATCTGCACCGATCTCAGCGAGCCAGCTAACGCCGGCGCAGCCGCCCCGTGAACCACGCCGGGCCGCCCGGCGCGTTTCCCCACCCCGCTGGGGGATTGAGCTTCCCCCGAACTGAGGATCATGCCTCCCGCCACGGCGGGATGTGCGGGCCGTTCCGCATGAAGAGGTGGCCGCGGGATCGCTCCCGGCAGCCAGGCCGCCGGATTGATGCGCAAGTAGTTTGGCGTCCTCGCGCACCTGCTCCTATAGCTTCGTCGCCAAGGCAGGCCCGTTCAGCACGCGGGGCAGCACCAGGCCAAGGATGACCGCCTCAACCAGCGCGACCGCCTCCACGGTGGCGGCAACGTAGGACACCGCCATGTACGTCCGCAGACCGAATCGCCGCATGAGTTATTGTGCCCGACCGCTACCGTCGGCCACGGCGGCCAGCGGTAATCCAGCCGCCCACATCGGCCTCGCTTCACCGTCATGACAGGCAGTGGATCCGTAACGGAACGTGATCGAGCGTTGTCGATTTCGCAGGCGCCTGCTCACATCCTCCACTCGGGGGCGGATCTGCTATGACGGAAGCTGACCGAGCAATTCGTGCAGCGATTCGGCGACGAGCACAGCGTCTGTCAGCGGCGCGAGGTGGTGGCTCATCCGCTGTGCCACGGGCCAGCCGAGTTCCCGCGCCTTGGCCGCCTCGTCCTCGTATGCCTCGCTCAGCTGCAGGTAAGCAGCGGGCGCATCGGGCCACTGCGCCGCCGGCGGGTGAACTTCCTCAAACATGGCCAGTGGCAGCCCGGGACAGCCGACAGCGAACTGCCGCCGCGCAGATGGATCCGGGATCAGCTCGGCCAGGGTCTCATCGCCCCACCATTGCGGCCAGGGCGGCAGCCAGCCCTGGTCATCAGCCATCCCCCGTAGTTGGGCGGCCAGTTCGGGCGGCACCGTTTCCATCCAGGTCTGCCCTGGGATCGGAAGGCCAGCGTCGACGAAAATGTAACCCCGGACCTGATCAGTGATGGCGCCCGCTGCGGCCAGCAGCGGTCCCGCCCCGCTGTGACCGATGAGAATCGCGGGCTGGCCGGATGCACTGCGGGCAATCGCCTCGGCCTGCCGCAAGCAATACGGCGGCCCGGCCGTGACGGTGCCCGTTAGGTCGGGAACGCCCACCTCGCATCCACGCCGGGCCAGCTCAGCCGCGACCAGATCCCAGGTCGCCGACCCGACCAGCGGGCTATGAACGAGCAGCAGCCGGGCAACCATGCCCTATTCGTATCAGCCAAGCCGGCCGCCCTGGGTGTCGGTACCTCCAGGGAGCCGAATGTCTGTTCGGCGTGGCACTGACGACATCCCAGGCGGGTCAAGGTGGCGTAACTCAATTAAGGCGGCTCGGCGAGCGTTGTCCCTGCGGTTGCCCGTCACTCAGAGTGATGCATTGGTTAGGCGTGGCCCGACCTTGTCGCTTGCGAACGTGATGGGCTGGGCGACGCGATTCCAATACGCTTTCAGGGTGCTGCGTTTCGAACCCGACTCGTCGCTCGCGGACTGGTTCGCGCGGCGCGA
>WNFX01009670.1_pt1 | contig 16938 bp, 16 predicted proteins | sample 5400111 | NCBI WGS metagenome assembly WNFX01 (sample SAMN13153363, study PRJNA577476) | soil metagenome | isolation source: 40 cm soil or saprolite under grassland replicate 1 | place: USA:California | collected 2016-06-15 | reverse complement strand
ACACGAGCAAAACGGCGCATTCGAACCTCCCCGGCAGTGTGGACGTTGCTTTTGCTCAGATGCGCGGACCGTCGCAAGATAGCATTTGTGATCGCCGTTGCTCCATCGTCTGGCGCCCCGTTGATGCGCCTGTCGAGCGGCAGGATTCGTTCAATCCAGCGCGGCAGGCTCGCGCGCAATGTCGAGCTCGGCCCGCCGCACGCTGACTTCGCCCGCATTGCTCAGCCGCACCACGTTGACCGTTCCAGCATATTCCGGCGAGCCGGAATAATAGGCGGCGACACCACCGACCTTCGCCGCCCGATTCCAATGGCCCAGCGCGACGTAGTCGGCGCCGGTGGCCGCGAGCTCGTCGTCGCCGATGAGCCAGGACGGACGCAGCCGGATGGTTCGATCCGGCACCGGTACATAATGTCCGTGCGCCACCGCGATCTGCCAACGGGTCGAGCGAGGCCGCAGTCGCTCGAACGGGATCATGTCGCCGTAGTCGCGGTGCGGGCGGCCCCAAATCTCCAGACCCAGATCCGCGAACACGACGGCCTCGTCATGGGTGACGCCGAGCACGTGAAGATTCTCGACCGCGGCCAGCGCGCCGTTGTGATAGACCGCGTCCGGCACCGCGGGATCGTGGTTGCCGGGCAACAGCACGACGGGCAGCGCCGCAGCCGAAATGACCGCGGCCGTTCGATCGAGCACATCGATCGGCACGCGATGGCAATCGAAGGTGTCGCCGGCCAGCACCACCGCGTCGGCGCCAGCCGCGCGGGCCGCGCTCAGGACGCCGGAGAGCCCGGCGGTGCCGTCACCCCCATGCAAGCGTGCAGTGTAGTCATGATCTATATGCAGGTCGGAGCTGTGAACGACCACGATATCCCGGGACGGCGCGGCGTGCGGCATGGCCGCCGAACATAGACATCCCAGCCTGCTTGGCAATCGAGGCGCGGTGGCGAGCCGCAAGCCCTTTGGGGCGGTCAATCCTGCGGGCTCGCGGACCGGGGCAGGCTGCCAGCCGTATGTCGCCAATCCGACATTGGAGGACCCTTTCCCTCACTCACGTTCGGGAGGTCACGAGTTTGCCCAGGTTCGCTGGTTGCGTTGCCGCCAAACCGCGTATCGGGGGAGCGTAAACATGAGTCCCAACAACATCTACCGCAACAACGCGCAAGACTGCTTGCGGATGGCGCAAGCGACACTGGACGAGCGCGACAAGCCCTTCTGGCTCACGTTAGCGCAATCTTGGCTGCGTCTCGCCGAGCATGCGGCGCGCGGCGGCGACGAATTGGAAACGCACGAGTCCCCCGTCGGCTCAGACACGCATTGATCATCTCGCGGTCGGTCCCCGATCGTCCGCGGACGGCAGATCGCATTCGCGTTCACGCGGCATCGCGCAAGGGCGTTTGCGCCGCAGGCCATTGCGGCGAACGACCATATGCGCGTCAGTCGACCTTGGCCCCCGATGCCCTCACCACATCGGCCCATTTTGGAATCTCGGACTTCACATAAGCGCGAAGCTCCTCGGGCGTGCCGCCCACCACGTCGATGCCGAGGTCGGTCAGGGCTTTATGCACGGGCGGATCGTTGACGGTTGCAGCGGTCGCGCGATGGAGCGTGGCGATGACGTCCTTCGGCGTCCTCGCCGGCGCCACGAGCGCATGCCAAGTCGTCGCCTCGAAGCCGGGAAAGCCCGACTCGGCGATGGTCGGGACCTCGGGCAATACCGCCGTCCGCTTGAGCGTTGTGATCGCGAGCGCGCGGATCGTGCCGCTCTGGATGTGGGGCAGCAACGGCGACGGCGGATTGAACGCCATCGGGACGTGCCCACCGATGACGGCTTGGAGCGCCGGCCCGGTGCCGCGGAACGGCACATGCGTGATGTCGATCTTGGCTTCGAGCTTGAGCAACTCGCCTGCGAGATGCGCCGGCGTGCCGTTGCCGCCCGAGCCGAAGCTGAGCTTGCCGGGATTGGCTTTCGCGTAGGCGATCAACTCGCCGAGCGACGTCGGCGGCACCGACGGATTGAGGTAGAGCACGTTGGTCTGGGTTCCGATCAGACCGATCGGCTCGAAATCCTTTTCCGGATCGTAGCCGATGTTCTTGTAGAGGCTCACGTTGATCGCGAGCAGGCTGCCGGTCGCGAGCAGCACCGTGTAGCCATCGGGAGCCGCGCGCGCGACCGCCGCGCCGGCGATGCTGCCTCCGGCGCCGGCGCGGTTCTCGATCACCAATGGCTGTTTGAGGATCTCCTCCATCTTCTTGGTGAGGATGCGCGCCATCACGTCGCTCGGCCCGCCGGGCGCGAAGCCGATCATCAGCGTGATCGGTTTGCTCGGATAGTCGGCTGCGCGCGCGAGCGGTGACGCGCAGACGAGCGCCGCGCTCGCCAGAAAAACCATCGCTGCCTTCATCGTCTCCTCCTCGCCGGCCTTGTCTTTCGTGATGATCGCAAGGGCCGACCGTCAATGTCCGGCGTGAACTCGCACTCCTTCACGATCGGTCGCGCGATATCCAACTTAATCAGCTACCGCCGACCTCGAATGAAAGTTCGCTCAAGCCGGCTCTGACCTCGCTGCCGCGCGATTGCGCCGAATTCTACTGCGTCGGCGCGCCGATCGCGACCGGCCGCACCGGCGATCCGGCCGCGCCCTGGGTCCGCAGCGGCAGGATGATGGTGCAGGAGAGCCAGACCTTGTCGCGCGCCATGGCGCCGAGGTTGGCGTTCTGGATGTTGTGGATGCCCGCCTGCGTCAGATTGTGGTGATGGATCGCGAACGGCAGGCCGGGCGGCGTGCCCGCCGCTGGCGGCGCCTTGCCCGCCAAAAAGCCGTCGGCCGCGGGATCGGTGAACGGGTTGTCGAGCGCCACCAACACCACGGCCTTGCCCTCGATATATTTGGCGGCGTCGTAGGAGAGGCCGGGACCCTTGGTGTAGTAGAATTTCTCAGTGTCGGGATCCTGCCAGTTATCGCCCCAGCCGGTGTAGACGTAGAGCACGTCGCCGGCCACGAGGCCGCGGCGCGCCAGCCCCTGCGCCTCGAGCATTGCCTCGATGTCCCGCGCGGTCACGAGCGCGCCGGGCGCCATGGCGTTGCCGCGCCCGAGATGCGCCTTGGCGTCGAGCAGCACGCCGCTCGTGACGATCGGCGGCACCTTGTCGATGCCGAGTTTTTTGAGCGGCGAATCCGGGGTCGGTTTCACCTCCGCTTGCCGATACCCGCCATAATAGGTTGCGCCGCCCGATGGAAACTCGCTCTTGCCGTCCCACGCCTCGGGCAGCACCGCGAAATGTCCCAAGGCGTCCATCTGCGTTCCCTGCTGATTGGGATCGCCGCTTACGATCTCGTCGGTGTTGAAGGCGTGCCGGGTGCCGGGAATGCCGACCGTCGGCTTGGCGTTCTCACGCAACGGGACCGCGAACGGGGATTGCGGCATGGTGTTCGAGCGCAGGAACGACAGCTCGTAGGATTTCGCCTTCGGGTCGGCGAGAAGGGTGGCGCAGCGCTGCCAGGTGGCGGGGCCGAGCGTATTCGCCATCCCGATCTCGTCGCCGGGAGGCCATGGCGGGGAGTTTTGCGCCGAAGCGGGAAGTGGGCAAACCAGCGACGCCGAGACGACGGCAAGGGTGCGAAGGACGCGGTGCATGATGTCCTCCCCTGAAGGCCGGCGGTCGGCGAAGCCGGCCGCCAGCTACGTGGGAAGATTAGCACGCTTCTTGCCCGCAGACTCGCTCGTGGCGAGCCAAATTCCGGCGAACACGGCGAGGAGACCGACGACGAGGTTGATCCCGATCGGCTCACCCAATGTGAGCGCGCCCACGGCCGAGGCAAACACGGGATTGATCGTCATGGTGATGGCGGTTCGCGTCGGCGTCGTACGCTCGAGCGCGAACACCCAGAGGAAAAAGGCGGCGGCGCCTCCGAACACGCCCAGATAGACCACCGCCATCCATTGCGGACCATGAAAGCTTGCAACGCTCGCGTAGCTGTCACTCCAGGCGGCCACGGCCACGAGGCACGCCGAGCCGAATCCCATGCCGGCGGTGACATACGCCAAAGGGCTCGAGCGAACGATGAACGGGCGCGACCACACGTTATAAAGGGCCATCACCAGCGTGGCCGCGATCATGATCAGGTCGCCGCGCCAAGCCCCGGCAGGCGCGTCCGCAAGGCCGGTGACGAGGGCGACCGCGGCCCCGGCTATGGCGATGATCACCCCGACGCCTTTGCGGCTATCGAGCGCTTCAACTCCAAACGCGGCGCCGACGAGCATGGTCATCAACGGCAAAGTCGAGAGCGCAAGCGAGCCCCGCGCCGCGGTCGTGTAACGAAATGCCAGATTGAACAGCACGATGAAGAACGCGAAATACATGACGCCGAGCGCGGCGACGGCGAGCCAATCCCGGCCGCGCGGCCATTTGGTCCGCAGCGCGAGCGCGATCGGCAGCAACAGCAGAAACCCGACGCCAAATCGGAACACGCCGAGCGTGACCGGATCGCTGGCGCCGATCGCAAACCGGGTGGTGCCACCGGCCACACCGCCCAACGCGCTCGAGACGATTGCCGCGAGCACCCCGACATGCTCGTTCCGGAAAGCGCGCATGGGAGGTCAGGAGAGACAGCCTAGGGCCACGGGCACGAGGTCGCGGCGCAGACCGCGATCAGAGCGGAAGATTATCGTGCTTCCTTGTGGGCATCTCCACCCGCTTGCCCCGCAGCATCGCCAGCGCCTTGACGATGCGGGCACGGGTGGCGCGCGGCATGATCACGTCGTCGATATAGCCGCGCTCGGCGGCGGCGAAGGGTGAGAGGAAGCGATCCTCGTATTCCTTGGTGCGGGCGGCGATCTTCTTGGCATCGCCGATATCGGCGCGAAAGATGATCTCGACCGCGCCCTTTGCGCCCATGACGGCGATCTGCGCCGTCGGCCAGGCATAGTTGACGTCCCCGCCGATGTGCTTCGACGCCATCACGTCGTAGGCGCCGCCGAACGCCTTGCGCGTGATCACGGTGACGAGCGGCACCGTGGCCTGCGAATAGGCGAAGAGCAGCTTCGCGCCGTGCCTGATGAGCGCGCCATATTCCTGGTTTGTGCCGGGCAAGAATCCCGGCACGTCGACGAAAGTCACGATCGGGATGCCGAACGCGTCGCAGAAGCGCACGAAGCGCGCGGCCTTGCGCGAGGCATCGATGTCGAGCACGCCCGCGAGCACCATGGGCTGATTCGCGACGAAGCCCACGCTGCGCCCGGCGAGGCGGCCGAAGCCGGTGACGATGTTCTTGGCGAATGCCTCTTGCAGCTCGAAGAAGTCGCCCTCGTCCGCGACCTTGAGGATCAGTTCCTTGATGTCGTAGGGCTTGTTCGGATTGTCGGGGATGAGGGTGTCGAGGGATTTCTCCTCGCGCTCGACGTCGTCGTGCGAGGGCCACTCCGGCACGCCGGCTTCGTCGTTGGCGGGCAGAAAGTCGAGCAGCCGGCGCATCTGCAGCAGGCACTCGACGTCGTTCTCGTAGGAGCCGTCGGCAATGCCGGACTTGGTCGTGTGCACCGCGGCGCCGCCAAGTTCCTCGGCCGTCACCATCTCGTTGGTCACGGTCTTCACCACGTCGGGACCGGTCACGAACATGTAGCTGGTGTCGCGCACCATGAAGACGAAATCGGTCATGGCCGGCGAATAAACGTCGCCGCCCGCGCATGGGCCCATGATGACGGAAATTTGCGGGATCACGCCGGAGGCAATCACGTTGCGCTTGAAGACCTCGCCGTAGCCGCCGAGCGCGGCGACGCCTTCCTGGATGCGCGCGCCGCCGGCATCGAACAGACCGATGATCGGCGCGCGCGCCTTCATCGCCATGTCCTGGACCTTGACGATCTTCTGGGCGTGGGCCTCGGAGAGCGAGCCGCCGAACACGGTAAAATCCTTGGCGAAGGCGAATACGGTGCGGCCGTTGACCGTGCCCCAGCCGGTGACGACGCCGTCGCCGGGAATCCTGCTCTTCTCCATGCCGAACTCGGCCGAGCGGTGCTCGACGAACATGTCGAACTCCTCGAACGAGCCTTTGTCCATCAGCAGCTCGAGGCGCTCACGCGCGGTGAGCTTGCCCCGCTTGTGCTGCGCTTCGATGCGCGCCTGACCGCCGCCGGCGCGCGCACGCCCGCGGCGTTCTTCGAGCTTGTCGAGGATGTCCTTCATGGCCGCGCCTCGCCCCTCCGATAGAAAATCCATAGCATGTACGGGTATTTGAGGGTAAACTTTCCGCCGTCGGCAAGTCTTCGAGGGGAGCAAAGCATGCCCAAAGGATCGCGCTACAAAGCCTTGTCTTACTGCGGCGCCGCGCTGGTTCTCGCCATGGTCGCGGCGATCGCGCCCGCGACCGCGCAATTCCCCCCCGCCCCCGACGACCAGTCGGCCGCGAAAGGCAAGCGGGGCGCCGCCGCGGCCGGACCCAGCATGAACGGCACCTGGAGCGGCGAACTCACCCAGGTCGGTAGTCAAGCACCTTACAAGTTCGAGCTCGCGATCAGCGCCAAGGGCGCGGAGACGAAGTATCCCGATCTCGATTGCACCGGGAAGCTGACCCGCGTGGGATCGTCGAAGTCCTACGTGTTCTACGTCGAGGTCATCACCAAGGGCCAAGCCGAGAAAGGCGGTCGCTGCCCGGACGGCACCATCACCTTGGCGCGGCAAGGCAACGATCTCGCGCTCGGATGGTTCGGCACCGCGCAAGGCAGCACCGTCGTCGCCTACGGCACGCTGAAGAAGAAGTAGTGAAGTAGTAGAGAACACGCTCGCGTCATCCCCGCGGACGTGAGGATGACGGCCGATAGCACCGAGCGATCAGCCGGATTTCTGCATCAGGCTGCTTCCAACACCGTCGCAGCCGCCTGCATTTCGGCGAAGCGAGCGGCGCGGCGCTCGAGCGCGAGCGCGTCGCGGCCCCAGAATTTCATGTTCCAGTCCTCGTCGACATGCGCCGCCGCCCAGGCCGCATCCACCGAGAGCGCGCCGCGCGCCAGCGCGAGCGCGATCAGTGCCGAGCCGGTCAGCGTGGTGACCGCATGCATGGCGCCGAGCCGCCACGGGTCGGTGGGGATGGCGGAGCTTGCGGCAGCGAGCGATTGCGCGGGCTGAGCGACGAAGGCGATCCCCTCCGCCAGCACGAAGCGCGCCCCCAAGGTCTCACGCACCCAAGCGAGCACGGGGTCCCAAGCCTTGGCTTGCCACGTGACCAAGCCGGCGGGGCCGGGAGCACGATAGAACACGAGATCGCAGGCGAGATACCGTTTGACCTCGTCCGCCACGGCCGACGGCGCATCGATCACGCCATCGATGATGGTATTGGCGAGCCGAGTGAGCGGCATTTTTGCCGGATCGATGACGTCGCGCTGGGCGTCCCATTCGGCGGCCAGCGCCTGCGCCAACGCGCGCTTCGGCGCCGCCAGCGTGCGGCGCGCCGGGGTCTTCACCGGCCGCCCGTCAAGAACGACGCGGAACCTCCCGTCGGTGTCCTCCACCTCGGCCCGCTGGTAGAACCTGCGCCGCAAATGCGGCCGCATGGAGCGCCGCGCCGCCTGCACCGGGTCGAGCGGCGCGTTTTTGAAAATGTCCTCGAACAGGTCGCGCATAGCCTCAAGATGGGCGGCGAGCGCCGATCATTCAACGTCGCGCGGCGCGGCTGATCTTGTTCGGGCGCGCGCTTTCGCGGATGATGCCAAGCTCATGCGCAGCCTCGAAGCGAGGGCGAATGAAATTCGGCGTTTTCGACCACCTCGATCGCAACGATCGTCCTCTGCACGCATTCTATGAGGAACGGCTGAAGATCGTCGAAGCCTACGATCGCGGCGGCTTCTACGCCTATCATACCGCCGAGCATCACGCGACGCCGCTGGGCCTTGCTGCCTCGCCCAGCGTTTTCCTCGCCGCGGTCGCTCAGCGCACGCGACGCCTGCGCTTCGGTCCGCTGGTCTATACCCTTCCACTCCACCATCCGCTGCGGGTGGTGGAGGAGATTTGCATGCTCGACCAGCTCAGCGCGGGACGCTTCGAGCTCGGCGTCGGCCGCGGCATCTCGCCGATCGAAACCGCCTATTACGGGGTCAACCCCGACAACCGACAGAAGATGTATCTCGAGGCGCTGCAGATCCTGCGCCCGATGCTCGGGCTCGCCCGCTTCGTGATCATGGGCGAGACCGACGCGGAGGCGCTCACGATCGCGCGCCGCGCGTACCCGCTCTGGCACCGCCACTTCCATCATCTCTTTCACATGCACGGCACCAGCCCCGCTGGGGGAGAGCGGCCGCCGCACTTCGATCAGATCAAGGACGGCGGCCGCGGCATCGCGGGCTCGCCCGCCACTGTGACGCGCATGATCAAGGCGCAGATGGAGCAGGCCGGCACCAACTATTTCGTCGGTCAGTTCGCCTTCGGCGACCTGACGCCCTCCGAGGTGCTGCGCACCGTCGATCTGTTCACGCGCGAGGTCATGCCGGCGCTGAACAACACGCGATGAATGCAGGAAAACCGAGCGCCGCGCGCCTTCGTCGGCGCGGCAGAATTCACACACCGCGAGAGGCCATCATCGCGAGCCTCCATTCCGCCCCAATGACGAGCGACCGACACTGACGTCGTGAGCTACGCGCCCCACAGTTCGGTTGTGTCGCGCAGCGCGATCCATCCCGCATTGCACCATCGGCGCATCCAAAAGAAACGAGCGAATTCAATAGTTTATGATTCTACGGAACCCCGTTACGCAATTTTTACCAGAACGGTCGCCGTCGCATGGCCGCGCTGCACCGCGAGCGTGCGCGGGTAGGTGGTAAAACCCTGTTATGACGAATGTATCGGTGGAATTTCGAGGGTGGCTCCACTACTATCCCCGCCCGGATTCGGCTGACCACACGCCGGATGCCGGGGGAAAGACCGGCCGGCGCTTGTTCGCGCGTGGTTGTCAAGGGCGCGGCAAGCGTGCGTGCAGAGGAGTAGATGAAACCTACCGACATTTCGACGCCGGACTACTTCCACAAGGTCGTGGATTGCCAGTGGGCGTGTCCGGCACACACGCCGGTTCCCGAATATATCCGGTTGATCGCGGCGGGTCGCTACAGCGACGCCTACATGGTCAACTGGAAATCCAACGTGTTTCCCGGAATCCTCGGCCGCACCTGCGACCGGCCCTGCGAACCAGCCTGCCGGCGCGTGCGCGTGGAGAACGAGCCGGTCGCGATCTGCCGCCTGAAACGGGTCGCAGCCGACTTCAAGGATGACATCCGCGACCGTCTGCCCAAGCCCGCGACCGTCAAGAACGGCAAGCGCATCGCGCTCGTGGGCGGCGGTCCCGCCTCGCTCACGGTCGCGCGTGACCTCGCGCCGCTCGGCTATCACTGCGTCGTGTTCGACCAGGACCCGAAGGCCGGCGGCATGATCCGCACGCAGATCCCGCGCTTTCGTCTGCCCGAATCCATCATCGACGAGGAATGCGACTACATCCTCGATCTCGGCATCGAATTTCACGGCGGCAAGCGCATCGACAGCCTCAAGGCGCTGCTGGCTGAGGACTGGGATGCAGTCTTCGTCGGCTCCGGCGCGCCGCGTGGCCGCGACCTCGACATTCCCGGCCGCAAGGAAGCGGCGGCGAACATCCATATCGGCATCGACTGGCTCTCATCGGTCTCCTTCGGCCACATCAACAAGATCGGCAAGCGCGTGATCGTGCTCGGCGGCGGCAACACCGCCATGGACTGCTGCCGCTCGTCGCGCCGGCTCGGCGGCGAGGACGTCAAAGTGATCGTCCGCTCGGGCTTCCAAGAGATGAAAGCGTCCCCCTGGGAAAAGGAGGACGCCATGCACGAGGACATCCCGATCCTGAATTTCCTCGTGCCGAAGGAATTCACCCACGAGAACGGCCGCCTCACCGGCGTGCTATTCGAGAAGGTGAAGGCCGACTACGACGCCAAGGGCCGGCGCAACCTCGTTCCGACCGGCGAGCCGGATCAGCACTTCCCTTGCGACGACGTGCTGGTCGCAGTCGGCCAGGAGAACGCTTTCCTCTGGATCGAGCGCGACATCGGCGTCGAGTTCGACAAATGGGACATGCCGAAGGTCGATCCCAAGACCATGGCCTCGACCCACCCGCGAGTGTTCTTCGGCGGCGACTCCGCCTTCGGCCCGAAGAACATCATCTGGGCGGTCGCCCACGGCCACGACGCCGCGCTGTCGATCGACAATCTGTGCTCCGGCTTGGACATCAACGATCGTCCCCTCCCCATGGTCGAGATCGTCAGCCAGAAGATGGGCATTCACGAGTGGAGCTACGACAACGACATCGCGCCCGATCGGCGCTATCGCGTGCCGTTGCGCGACAAGGTGGTGGCGCTGCGCGACATCAAGGCAGAGGTCGAACTAGGCTACGACGTCGATCTCGCGCTCAAGGAGGCGCACCGCTGCCTCAATTGCGACGTACAGACCGTTTTCACCTCGTCGCTGTGCATCGAGTGCGATGCCTGCGTCGACATCTGCCCGATGGACTGCATCACCTTCACGGCCAACGGCGAGGAAGCCGACCTGCGTACGCGCCTCCAGGCGCCCGCCAAGAACGTCACCCAGGACCTTTACGTCGCCAACGATCTCAAGACCGGCCGCGTCATGGTGAAGGACGAGGATGTCTGCCTGCACTGCGGGTTGTGCGCCGAACGCTGTCCGACCGGCGCCTGGGACATGAAAAAATATCTCATCGACATGACTCACGCGAATGACCAATGCCGAGTAGCAGCCCGATCAGCAGCGTAAACGACTTCGTCGTCCGGTTCGCCAACGTCAACGGCTCCGGCTCCGCCAGCGCCAACGAGCTGTTCGCACGCTCAGTGCTGCGCATGGGCGTTCCGGTCGCCCCGCGCAACATTTTCCCGTCCAACATCCAGGGCCTCCCGACCTGGTACGAGGTGCGCATCTCGGAGGCCGGCCACCTCGGCGCGCGCGGCGGCACCGATCTCATGGTCGCGATGAACCCGCAGACCTGGGACAAGGACGTGGCCGGGATCGAGCCCGGCGGATATCTGCTCTACGATTCCACCAAGCCGATGCCGAAGTCCAAGTTCCGCGAGGACATCACCGTCATCGGAGTGCCGCTGACTGCGATCTGCAACCGCGAATACACCGATCCGCGCCAGCGCCAGCTGTTCAAGAACATCGTCTATGTCGGGGCGCTCAGTGCGCTGCTGGACATGGACGTCGAGGCTACCGAGCAGCTCGTCACCGAGCAGTTCAAGTCGAAGGAAAAGCTGATCCATTCGAACCTCCACGCGCTCCATCTCGGGCGCGACTGGGCGCTGAAGAATCTGCAATGCCCGATCGGGCTGCGCCTGCGCCATGCCAAGGCGGTCGGGGACCGCATCTTCATCGAGGGCAACTCGGCCGCGGCGCTGGGCGCCGTCTATGGCGGCGCGACCGTGTGCGCCTGGTATCCGATCACGCCGTCATCCTCGCTGGCGGATGCCTTCACCAGCCATTGCAAGCGGCTGCGGGTCGATCCCGTGACCAAGAAGAACAAAGTCGCGATCGTGCAGGCGGAGGACGAGCTCGCCTCGATCGGCATAGTGATCGGCGCCGCCTGGAACGGCGCGCGCGCCTTCACCGCCACCTCGGGTCCCGGCATCTCGCTGATGCAGGAGTTTCTGGGGTTGGCTTACTTCGCGGAAATCCCCGCGGTGGTGTTCGACGTGCAGCGCGCCGGGCCTTCGACCGGCATGCCGACGCGCACGCAGCAGTGCGACCTGATCTCCTGCGCCTACGCCTCGCACGGCGACACCAAGCACGTGCTGCTGTTCCCGGAAGACCCGGCCGAAGCGTTCGACTTCGCGGCGGAGGCGTTCGATCTCGCCGACCGCCTGCAGACGCCGATCTTCATCATGCTTGATCTCGACATCGGCATGAACCATCGCCTGTGCCGCCCGCTCACCTGGGACGACAATCGCAAATACGACCGCGGCAAGGTGATGACTGCCGCCGATCTCGACGCTGGGAAAGATTTCGGCCGCTATCTCGATGTCGACGGCGACGGCATCCCGTACCGCACCTATCCCGGCACGCATCCGAGCAAGGGCTCGTTCTTCACCCGCGGCACGTCGCGCGACCGCTATGCGCGCTACACCGAAGAGGGCGCGCCCTATGCCGACAACATGCAGCGGCTCATCCGCAAGTTCGAGACCGCCAAGGACCTCGTCCCGCGCCCGCTGCAGGCGAACGCGGGAAAGCCAACAAAATACGGCGTGATCTACTATGGGTCGACCTCGCCAGCGATGGATGAGGCGATCCATATGATCGAAGCGCGCGGTCAATCGCTCAACCGGCTGCGCGTGCGCGCTTTTCCGTTCCACTCGAGCGTGACGAGCTTCGTGGCCGACCACGACTTCGTGTTCGTCGTCGAGCAGAACCGCGACGCCCAACTGCGCTCGCTCATCGTCAACGAATGCGGCATCGACCCCATCCGCCTGGTGCCGATCCTGCATTATGACGGCACGCCGATCACCGCACGCTTCATCGCGCGCGCGATCGGTGACCATCTCGACGCGCTCAAGGTCACCCCCCTGCGCAAGGTGGTGTCGTGACTGGAGGCTGCGCCGCACGCTCGATCTCGGCCTCCCCTTCGAGGGGCAGTGAACGGACTCGCAACCCATGACCTACATCACCAAGCCCAAATTCCATCACCCGGCGCTGCCGAAGAACGCGCTCGGCTACACCCACCGCGACTACGAGGGCTCGGTATCGACGCTGTGCGCCGGCTGCGGCCACGACTCGATCTCGGGCGCGATCATCGAGGCCTGCTTCGAGCTCGACATCGAGCCGCACCGCGTGGCCAAGCTCTCCGGCATCGGCTGCTCGTCGAAGACGCCGACCTATTTCCTCGGCAATTCCCACGGCTTCAACTCGGTGCACGGGCGCATGCCTTCGGTGCTCACCGGCGCCAATCTCGCCAACCGCGATCTCATCTATCTCGGCGTGTCGGGCGACGGCGATTCGGCGTCGATCGGGCTCGGCCAATTCGCGCACGCGCTGCGCCGCGGCGTGAACATGGTCTATATCGTCGAGAACAACGGCGTCTATGGCCTCACCAAGGGCCAGTTCTCCGCCACCGCCGACCGCGGGTCGAAATCCAAGCGCGGCGTGACCAACACTGACAACTCCATCGACCTCGTCGCCATGGCGCTGCAGCTCGGCGCCACGTTCGTCGCCCGCTCGTTTTCCGGCGATAAGATCCAGATGGTGCCGCTGATCAAGGCGGCGATCGAGCACGAAGGCGCCGCCTTCATCGACATCATCTCCCCGTGCGTCGCGTTCAACAATCACCTGGGCTCGACCAAGAGCTTCGATTACGTGCGCGAGCACAACGAGGCGGTGAACCGGCTCGACTTCATCACCGGCCGCGCACCGATCACGGTCGCCTACGAGCCGGGGGCGGTCGAAGTCGTCGAGCAGCATGACGGCTCGAAGCTCGTGCTCAAGAAGGTCGCCGCCGACTACGACCCGCACGACCGGCTCGGCGCCATGAGCTTCCTGCAGCGGCACGCCGCCATCGGCCAGATCGTCACCGGGCTGCTCTACGTCGATCGCGAGCCCGAAGACCTGCACCGCAATTTCAACACCGTCGAGACGCCGCTCAATTCGCTGTCCGAGGCCGAGCTGTGCCCGGGCTCGGCAACGCTCGCGAAAATCAACGCCAGCTTGCGGTAATCAGCGACCAGGTCCGGCATCGCGCCACGGCTTGGTGGCGATGGCTTGCCGAATGGCGTCGATCATCTGTTTCGGCGGCCCCATCGGCACGTCGATGGTGATCGGGACGCCGGTTTCCAGCACGCTTTTCAGGCTCGAGAGAATGAGCGGCCAGCCCTGGCGGCCGCCGGCCAGGATGGCGTCAGGCACATCCCACTGGTGGGATTCGGTCATTGTCACTTTGACGCTCCCGCCCAACGGCTCGATTTCGTAGGTCACCAGCGATTCCGGCAGCTCCCGGAATTCCTCGAAATCCACCGCCCAGGTCACTTGCAGCCGCCGCGGCGGATCCCATTCGACCACGCGTCCCTTGATGTCGAAACGGCCGTCCGGCATCCGCATGGCAAACCTGCCACTCACTTTTCCTTCGATCTCCACGCTACGCCCGAAGAAATATCGGGTGGTAAACTCGCTGCTGGTGAGCGCCGCCCATACCTTCTCAGGCGTGCTCGCGATGTAGGTGACGTAGATGGTCTTCGGTACGAATTTCGGCTCGCTCATTTTCGTTTCTCGCCTTACGCGGCGCTTTCGGCCAGCGCGATCGCCCGCTCGCGCGCGCCGCACAGCTTGTCCGCGCTCGTCAACAGTGACGGCCGGCCGGTCTCAAGCAGGCTCTTGAGACTCGCCAGGACCAACGGCCATCCGTTGCTGACCGCATCACGCACCTTGCTGTCGGGCTCGAATTGGTCGTGGGTGACCATGAGTTTGACCTCGTTGCCCATGGGCTCGAGCTCGAACGTCACCCGCGACGGCTTCTCGCGGCGGAAGACCTCGTGGAATTCGACGTGCCAGCTGTAGGAAAGCCGCCGGCAGGGTTCGCATTCCAGCACTTCGCCGTAATCATGTACTTCGCTGCCGCTGCGAAAGACCACGCGAACGCGGCTCCCGAGCGACCAGTCCGACTCGATCGTCTGGCCGAACCAATACTGGCGCGTGAACGCGCCCTCGGTCAGCGCCTGCCACAGCCTTTGCGGCGTGGTCGCGATATAGGTGACATACACGAACTTCGGCTCACTCATTTTGCGCCTCCAGGTCTCGCTTGAGTTCGGCGAGCGCGTTCAGGCGAATGCGCTCGTATTTCCCGATCCAGCGCTCGGCGATCTCATTGATCGGAACTGGATTGAGGTAGTGCAGCTTCTCGCGGCCGCGCCTTGCCGTGGCGACGAGATTGGCGCGCTCGAGAATGGCGAGGTGCTTGCTCACCGCTTGCCGCGTCATGTCGAGGCGCGCGCACAGCTCGCTCAAGGTCTGACCATTGTGCGCGCGCAGCCGATCAAGAAGCTTCCTGCGGCTCGCGTCGGCCAGCGCCTTGAACACCTCATCCATGGCCACAATATGCAACCATTTGGTTGCCTGTCAAGGGCAGAATCCTTGCAAGCCCTCACCCGGGGCCGCCCTACTCCTCCGGTGCCTCGACGATGGGGTCGTAGCGGTTAACGTCGAAGCCGATGAGATTCCACGACTGGCGCATGTGCGGCGGCAGCGGCGCCGTGATGTCGATCGTTCCGCCGCGCGGATGCGGCACGACGATGCGGCGCGCCACCAGATGCAGGCGGTTCTGCATGCCGCCCGGCAGCTGCCAGTTCTCCTTCGAAAAATATTTCGGATCACCCACGATGGGATGGCCGATATGCGCCATGTGCGCGCGCAATTGGTGGGTGCGGCCGGTCACCGGCTTGAGCGAGAGCCAGGCCATTTGACGCGCGGCGGTGTCGATCACGGCGTAATAGGTCACCGCGTGGCTCGCCCCCTCTTCGCCGTGGCGCGCCACGCGCATGAACGAGTCGTCCTCTCGTTCCTCCTTGGCGAGGAACGTAGAGATGCGGCCCTGGCGCGGCTTGGGCACGCCCGCGACCAGCGCCCAGTAGATTTTTCGCGCCGTCCGCGAGCGGAAGGTCTTGGCCAGCGCGGAGGCCGCAAACCGCGTCTTCGCAACCAAGAGGCAGCCGGCGGTGTCCTTGTCGAGCCGGTGCACCAGGCGCGGCCGCTGACCGTGCGCATCCCGCAGCGTCTCGAGCATCCCGTCGAGATGACGCGTCGTGCCCGAGCCGCCCTGCACCGCAAGCCCCATGGGCTTGTCGAGCACCAGCACGTCGGCATCTTCGTGGAGCGTGATGGATTTGAGGAACGCGCGAGTCTGATCGCGGACGTTGGCGTCGCGTCCGCTCGGGCGCGGCTGATCCAATCGCAGCGGCGGGATGCGCACCGCTTGCCCGGCCTCGAGCCGCTGCTTGGGTTGCGCGCGCTTGCCGTTCACGCGCAATTCGCCCTTTCGAATGATGCGCTGGATGTGGGAGAAGGCGAGCCCCGGAAACCGCGCCTCGACAAAACGATCGACGCGCATGCCGGCTTCGTCGGGTGTTACTTTGGCGGTCTGTACGCCGCTCGAGGGTGGCGCGCGTTCGCCGACGACCGCGCGGCCGCGCCGCTGTGTGGCAACCGTGTTCACCATGACAATACGCGCTTCGTTAAGAAAATCGGCGACCGCATCGTTGATAGTTTGAATTCCCGGCGACGTTCCAGTTGCGCTCTTCTTGCCTGCACGACTTGTCGGACTATCTCTCCCGCAGCTTCGCCCAGTATTCCAGCCGCTTCCTGATCTCGCGTTCGAAGCCGCGCTCGGGCGGATCGTAGAATTTCTGCCGTCCGAGCTCTTCGGGGAAATAGTCCTGCCCGGAAAAAGCCTCGGGCGCGTCGTGGTCGTAGTCGTAGCCTTCGCCATAGCCTTGCGCCTGCATCAGCTTGGTCGGCGCGTTGAGAATGTGCTTCGGCGGCAGCAGCGAGCCCGCCTCCCGGGCGGTGCGCATGGCCGCGCCATAGGCGGCATAGGCCGCGTTCGACTTCGGCGCGGTCGCGACGTAGATCACCGCCTCGGCGATCGCCAATTCGCCTTCGGGCGAGCCCAGAAAGTCGTATGCGTCCTTCGCCGCATTGCAGACCACCAGCGCCTGCGGGTCGGCGAGCCCGATATCCTCGACCGCCATGCGCACCACGCGCCGCGCGATGTAGAGCGGGTCCTCGCCCGCGTCCAGCATGCGGCAGAGATAGTAGAGCGCGGCATCGGGGTCGGAGCCGCGCACCGATTTGTGTAGCGCGCTGATCAGATTGTAGTGGCTGTCCTGCTGCTTGTCGTAGATCGGCGCGCGGCGCTGCACCACCTCCTGCAATTTCGCCGCGTC
>WNFX01002985.1_pt1 | contig 16940 bp, 15 predicted proteins | sample 5400111 | NCBI WGS metagenome assembly WNFX01 (sample SAMN13153363, study PRJNA577476) | soil metagenome | isolation source: 40 cm soil or saprolite under grassland replicate 1 | place: USA:California | collected 2016-06-15 | reverse complement strand
TGAGCTAAGCCGCGTTCCGCTACCTGAAGATCCTCATCACGTCACCCACGGGGAGTCCCGCAGCATATACCGCCACCAACGTTGCCTGAACGCGAGCTACCCATACGGTTCAGCGCATGCCGGTATGACACCGTGATGCTGCCTGCTAGCCTCGCGTGCGGTGCCCGGAGGCATTCATCATTCCGTCGTGGTGGTCCGCGACCTCGAAGCCAGCCTGCGCTTCTACCGGGACGGCATCGGCCTGGACCTGCTGCAGGACCGGCACGTTGAGGGCGACAGGCCGGATCTGCTCGACGCGCCCAGCCGCCGCCTGCGCGCGGTCTTCCTCGGCGACGCCGCAGTTCCCGACGACCACGCTGGTGTCCTGGAACTCAACGTCTCTGACGGTGACATCCCGACAGGGCCGCCGCCCTCGCCGCCGAGGACTGGGTTGTTCCTGCTGTCGTTTTCGCCGACGTCGAGGCCACACTGAGCCGGCTTGCGGCTCTCGGCCTCGGTGGCCCGCCCCGGCGCGCCACTCAATCGACGCCACGCGGGCTGATAACCCTGGCTACCGCGCGCGACCCGGACGGGCTGCTTGTCTTGCTCACCCCCGGTTCGATTACCAGGCGCGTGTAACGAGTTGACCGCGCGGCGGCGAGTCCATCATCGCGGATGCCATCCGAGTCCACACGGCGCAAATAATGGAGCGATCTGCGCCCATTCGATCTCATTGTCAGCACGAAAGGGCGCCGTGCCGAATCGGCAGGGAGGCGGCTGACCGGGCGCAGCGACCCGGAGAGTCCGGTCGCTCTCTGTGATGGCCACGGCGCCCTTCTCGTGGCCGCCAGCGGGATGCTGGTGGCCGCCCACACTGGACGGCGGCGAGGGCCGACGCAAGATCGAGCAGCCGAGGAGAGCGGGATGCTCACGGAGCCTTGCCGAGGCGTCTTCATGCAGTCCGGCCGATGGATCTTCATATAACGAGGTCGCTAACAGCAGGTGTTGCGTGCGGTCGAGGAAGAGTCCTCCGGGGATCGCAAGGACAGATGCCGCGAACGTCGATAGTAGGTCCGGTACGAATCCGCTCCAGCTCACCTCACTCGCCTCCACCAGCGGACGACCTGCGGGACGGCATCGTACGCTCCCGATCACCTGAAAGGTCATCTCGGCGCCCACCCGATGGCCAGCTAAGCCTCTGCGGCGCCCGCCCGCCAAAGCAGTTCTGAGCCGTTCGTGCCACCAATGTGCCACCAGGTGCCGAAGATGATCACTGGAACAGCTCTGGGAGCCGGTGTCGGAAGTACGAACTCCCAGGTCAGTGGCGGAGGCTCGGGGATTTGAACCCCGGAAGGGCGCGAACCCTAACCGCATTAGCAGTGCGGCGCCATAGACCGGACTAGGCGAAGCCTCCTGAACGACCATACGGTCCGACACAGCGTACCGGCCGCGACGCCGGTGCAGCAAAGCAATGATCAGTGAGTCCGACGTCGCTGAGACTGGCCTGTAGAACTGGTGGACCTGAACGCGCGGCACCGTGAGCTGCGGGAACTCGTCGTCACAAAGGGTAGCGTAAGGGTAGCGCTACGTCTTTGCACTCTGGAGTGTTGCTACTGGCCGGTATTTCGGGGGTCGGAACAACGCTGTGGAGTACAAAGACGGCGCGGAAGGCCTTGGCACAGCCGGACGGGTGACGCTGACGTAGCCACAACAGCCACTATCAAACCGTAAGTGCCTCCTTGTAACCGGGGACACGCGAGTCACAAGCCCGGTCAGCCGAACGGCTGCGCGGGGGCAGGCCGACCACCACGCTCGTGCCACGCTGAGCCGGCCACCACGCTCGTGCCACGCTGAGCCGGCCACCACGCTCGTGCCACGCTGAGCCAGGGTCAGCCAGGCTCAGTGCGGCCGCCGTGCTCGACCACCTCGTACTCGCCCTTGGCATAACCGTCGCGCAGGCGCGTCTTGGCGAACTTGCCGACGCTGGTCTTGGGCACCTCGGTGATGAACGACCAGCGCTCGGGCAACTGCCAGCGGGCGACCCGGGAGGCGAGGAACTCGCGCAGGTCGCCAGGCCCAGCCGAGGCGCCCTCTCTGAGCACGACGGCGGCGAAGGGGCGCTCACCCCATTTGTCGTCGGGCACGCCTATCACCGCGGCTTCGACGACGTCGGGGTGGCCCATGAGGGCGTTTTCCAGCTCGACCGAGGAGATCCACTCGCCGCCCGACTTGATGACGTCCTTGGCGCGGTCGGTAAGCGTGATAAAGCCGCGCGCGTCGATCGTTCCGACGTCTCCCGTGCGCAGCCACCCGTCGTCGAACTTGTCTTGGTCCTCGTTTCCATAGTAGGAACCTGTGATCCAGGGGCCCCGGGCCTCGATCTCGCCGACCGCCTTGCCGTCGTGCGGGAGGATCCCCCCATCACCGACAAGCCGCGCTTCCACCATCGGGATGAGCCTGCCCTGGGTGTCCCTGTACCGCCACGCTTCCTCCGCGGACGCGCCGCGCGGCGGATGCGCCACGCTGCCAAGCGGCGACGTCTCCGTCATCCCCCACGCGTGGACGATCCGCACGCCAAGCTCGGTCTCGAACGCCTCCATCAGCGAGTGCGGCACCGCCGAGCCGCCGCACGGCACCATCCGCAGCGACGACAAGTCCCCTCCGTTGGCCCGCACGTAGCGCAGCAGCTCGTTCCAGATCGTCGGAACCGCACCGGCGATCGTCGGCCGCTCGCTGGCGATCAGCCGGGCGAGCGGCTCGGGCTGCAGGAACCGGTCCGGCATGACCAGGTCGGCGCCGGCGAGAAGAGCCGCATAAGGCAGACCCCATGCGTTGGCGTGGAACATCGGCACGACCGGCAGGACACGGTCCTGTTCGGATATGGCGAAGGTGTTTCCCATGCAGACAGCCATGGAGTGCAGGTACATGGACCGGTGGCTATACACCACTCCCTTAGGGCTGCCCGTGGTGCCGCTTGTGTAGCACATGGCCGCGGCTTGCCGCTCGTCGAGGGCGGGCCAGCTGAACGACTCAGGCTCCGCGGCCAGCAGGTCTTCATAGCCATGCAGCTGCACGCCCGCCTTACCGAGTTGGTCCGCCGCAGCGGCAGCCGTTCGGTCGGACGGGCCGGTCAGGATCACATGGCGGACCGTCTTCATCTGCGGGAGCACGGCGGCGAGCAGCGGTACGAGGGTGGCGTCGGCGATGACCACTTCATCAGCCGCATGGTTGGCGATGTAGGCGAGCTGGTCCGCCGACAGGCGGATGTTCAGCGTGTGCAGGACCGCGCCCATCGAGGGGATGGCCAGATAAGCCTCAAGGTGCTCGGCGTTGTTCCACATGAACGTGGCGACCCGCTGATCGCCATCGATGCCGAGGCGACGCAGCGCGCCGGCGAGCTGCGCCGCCCGGCACGCCGCTGATTCGTATGAGCGGCTGCGCGCCCCCTCTGCTGTGCAGGTCACGACCACCGAGTCGGCGAAAATCGTTGCCCCGCAGCGCATGATTCCCGCGACAGTCAGTGGAACGTCCATCATCGTGCTGCGCACCGGCCACCTCCGTGTAAAGCCGAAACCGGCCCTTCCGGGATGATCTCACGGGGTGGGCGGCTCGTCACTCGGCCAGCACGGGAATGTCTCGGGCGCTCGCGCCAAAGTCGCCGAGCAGCTCAGCGTCGATCCGCAGTTTGGCCACCGCACGGGAGATCGTGCTCTTGACCGTGCCCACGCTCACACCGAGCATGCAGGCGATCTCAGCCTCGCTCATGTCCTCGTAGAAGCGCAGCACTATCGTCGCGCGCATCCGCGGCGGCAGCCGTCTGAGCGCACGGGACACCGAATCGTGCAGCTCGCTGTCCCCCGAATGATCATCTACCGCTTGCTCGGGAATGTGCTCGGTCGGGAACTCCTCGACCTTGCGCTGCCGCCACCACGAGATCTGCGTGTTGACCATCGCCCGGCGCACATAACCGTCGACCGATCGGCGATCCTGTATGCGTTCCCAGGCCATGTAGGTCTTGGCCAGCGCCACCTGGACAAGATCTTCCGCGTCGGCGCGGTGCCCAGTGAGCAGATAAGCCACACGCAAGAGCGTGCGGCTACGCGCCACGACATAGTCGCGAAAGTCCGCATGCTCCTCGCACCCCGGCACGACACCCCCGTGCGCCCCCGGCATGATGTGATCGCCCCCGACGCTCACACCCTAACCCGTACCCAGCATTGTCCCGCCGATGAGCCCACGTGGGAAGCCGGCCGCCCGCACCGAAGCGACCCGTTTTCTGGCTAGCCATAAAGGTTGGACCTGTGTGGCCTGGCCAGCGAAACCTGCAGAACCACTTGACGCAGGGGGCGGAAGTTACGCATGGTCATGACGGCGGGTACACGTCGCCAGGGAGGACCATGGCGTATCAGCCGCGCGATATGGCACGCCGGCGGCTGCTGCTCAAGCAGGCAGTCTTCGGTGACAGCGGCAAGGCGCCAACCACGGTGCGGCCATCGTGCGTTGTTACCGGGACCCTGCTTGACGCCAGCCCGCACGTCCTCGTCGTCGGCGCCAACGCGGACGACGAGGAGCGGTTCGTGCTGACGGACAACACGCCGGCCTGGCGCGGCACGCGGACAGCTCCCGCGACGCTTCGCCCGGGACAGCGCGTCGTGGTCCGCCGTTTCGGCCGTGGCCAGGTCGCGGACCGGATCTGGGCCGACATCGGCCGCGTTACCGGCACGATCCTCGAACGCAAGGGGAATGAGCTGCTAGTCGACCAGGGTCACACCCGTGGCCGCGGCACCATTGTCCTGTCATCCAGCGGTGCCGACCGGATCCGCGTCCGCTTCCCCAAGCTGGAGCCGGGCTATCTGATCGACGTGATTGGGCTCCGCCGCGGCGGCTACGTCGAAGGGCGCCTACCTGCCACGTCCCAGCCGCCCTACCACAGCAGCCACGTTCCGCCCGCCGCGCTCGTCAGGGGGCACGTCCCGGAGATGGTCAGCGGCAGCGCGAGCTGGCACGAGCCAGGCGAGGAGCCGGACGGGCTGCACGGCACGGCGTATCCGGCCCTTGACCCACCCTCTGGATGCGGCGGCGACAACGCGCCCTGCGACACCTCAGTGAGCTGCTCACGGCTCCCCTACTTGTCTATCGGCAGCCTGCTCATGATCCGAAACGACTGTTCTGGCCGTTCTTGCGCCATCCAGGTGACCGAATGCGGATCGACCGCGAGCCGCTTCTGCGACCGTTGCCTGGACTGCGGCATCTCGCCGCGTGGTCGCATCGCCGATCTCACCATCACCAGTTTCGTCGAGCTCGGCGGCGAGCTGCACAAGGGCTGCTTCAACGCGACGATTCAAATTGGCGGCTGAGATGCTCGGCGCATTACGCGAGATGCAGCTTCCGCTGTTGTCGGCGCTGTTACTGCTCGCCTGCGCGAGCAAGGCGGCGCGAGCGGCAAGATCACGGTCGATCGATGAAGCGCTCAGCCCGACCACCATGTTCCCGCTGCATCTGCGCAGGCCCGCGGCCATGGTGATGTGCGCGACCGAGTTCAGCCTCGGCGTCATGCTGGTGATGACCGCAGACCACCTGGTGCCGTGGCCGCCAACTGCGACGCTGGTCCGGCTCGGCACGGTGCTCCTGTTCGCCACCGCCACCGCGGCGCTCATCGAACTTCGCGCACATCGCCCCGACGTCGGCTGCGGATGTTTCGGCGATCTCAGCAGCAGCCCGGTGAGCCTGCGCACCATCGCCCGTTCCGCGCTGTTCACGTTAGCCGCTGCCGCCACGGTTGGGGTTCCGCCGGTTCGGCTGACCGAGAAAGCGATTATTCCGGGCGCGGTGCACGGGACGCTGGACGCGCGTCTGCTTGTCGCGCTTGTCACCGTGGAAGTCGTGCTTATCTGCGTGCTCTCGCCCGAGCTTGGCGAGGCCCTGATCCGCCTTGGCTACCGCGAACCCTGCGAGCGACGCCTGCTTGCCACCGAACGCACACTGGTCGCGCTGCACGCAAGCCGGGCCTGGCGCAGGTACGTCAGCCTGCTTACTGACACCGAGCCCACGGATATGTGGCGGGAGCTGTGCTGGCGGTACGTGGTTTACCGCGGCGCGATGAATGGGCGCGACGTCGATGTCGTGTTCGCGGTCTACACCAGGCGCTGGAGCCCGCCGATCCGTGCGGCGATCGTGGACGCGGTCACCGGTGAGACGCTCGCAACGATCGGGCGGCCCGCGCGGCCCCCTGGACAGGACGAGCCCGAACCGGCCACCGCGGCCGGCAAGGCGCCGGTCGTGACATCGAGCCGACCGGGGTAGGAGATTCTAATGAGTTCTAGCGTCACCATTAGAAACAGATAGATAGCCGCAGACACGGGAACCGCGAGCGGGCTGCGGGCGGGCCGCGGGCGGGCTTGCCTGCGAGCGGGCCGCGGGCGGGCCGCAAGCGGCGAAACGCGGGCTGCGGGCGGCCGCGAATCCGGTCGCGCCCCGGTCCGCGACGGGCAACCGCCCGAACCGCCGCCTCCACATCGGCCGCGGACGTCTTTGTACTCCCGGATGTCGTAAAGCACCGCGGTTTCGGGCCGGTTAGGTGCACCCCAGAGTACAAAGAAGAAACGATCATGAAAACCGCCAGAGCTCAGGCCGGCTGGGCTCGCAGAAACTTGCCGAAATGCGGAACGGTGAACGCGATGAGCCCACGCTCGGAGCTGTAGATCAGGCCCTTCTTGATCAGGCCGTCCCGCGCCGGCGACAGGCTCGACGGCCGGCGTCCAAGCTCGTCGGCGACCTGCGAGGTCGGCACCGGATCGTCGCCAAGCACGGCCATCGCCCGCATGTACTCGCGTTCCGCCGGGGTGGCGCGCTCGTACCTGCTGCCGAAAAAGCCCACGGCGAGCTCCGCCTCCGCCTCCGGCGCGGCAACGGCGACGTCGTCTGCGGAGATCGGGCTGGCCGCCGCGACGTCCCAGGTGACTTTGCCATACGCCTGAACGAAGTACGGATATCCATCCGCGGCCTGATATAGCGCGTCAAGGGCGTTCGGCTTGAACTCCACGCCCTCGCGTTCGGCCGGCGCTATCAGCGCCAGGTCGGCCGCCTCTCGGTCCAGCCGGTCGATCCGCACGTACCTGAACAGCCGTTCCGAATAACTCTTGCTCGCCGACAGCACCGACGGCAGGTGCGGCAGGCCCGCGCCGACCACGATAAGCGGGCCGGAAGTCTGTGAAAGCTCATGACACGCGGCGCAGAGCGCGGACACGTCGGCTGCGGGGACGTCCTGCATCTCGTCGACGAACAGCGCGATCCCGACGCCGAGATCGGTAGCGACGGACGCCGCGTCAGCGAAAAGCTCGGTGAGATCGATCTCCAGATCGCCGGAATCGGCGCGGCCCCGAACAAGCAGGGCGTCGATGCGAAGCGCCGCCTCCGGCCGACCCCGAGCCTGCGCGCTGCGCGCCGCGAAGGCCTTGAGCACGCCGAGCAGATAGTCGATCCGCTCGGGCGCCCGGTGCCTGGGCGCGAGTTCGCGCACCGCCATGTGCAGGGCGCCCGCAACCGGCCGCCTGATCGACTGGTCGGGCCGTGCTTCTATCTTTCCTGTTCCCCACAGCCGGCCGATGGCCATCGAGCGGAAGGTGTTCAGCAGAACGGTCTTGCCGACACCGCGCAGGCCGGTGAGCACCATGCTGCGCTCTGGCCGGCCACGAGCGACCCGCTCGAGCACCACCTCAAACTGGGCAATCTCGCGAGCGCGGCCCGCCAACTCGGGCGGGCGCTGCCCAGCGCCGGGAGCGTAGGGATTGCGTACCGGGTCCACGGCATCGGACTCTATGGCGCGATCTAGCGTGCGCCTTAGATTTCGGTAGATGCGGCGTGTCGCCGCGACCGCGATTTGATCCCGGCTAGCCCCGAGCATAAAATTCAACGAGCGTTGATATAAGGCCAGGTGCCGCGTCACCAGCTGGCGCCGACACGCCTCACCGGCTGGCGCCACCCGGCCGCAGCCATGGCGACAAGGAGGGCACGCCATGTGGGCCATGATCGTCAAAGAATTCCGTCAGTTGCGGCGCGACAGGCGAACGCTCGCGATGATGATCTTTCTGCCCGTCTTGCTGCTGATCATCTTTGGTTACGCCGCACGTTTCGATGTGCAGACCATCCCGGTGACCGTGGTTGGGCCGCGGGCCGACCTGGCCGCCTCGGCCTTGCACCCGCCATTCCACCCGGCGAAGGTGGCGCCGGGCCAGGACCGCGCCGACGCGATCGCGGCGCTGCGCGACGGGCGCACTCCTGTCGCGATCGTCGCGGGCGCGGGCGGCACCTCGGTGCTCCTGGACGGCTCGCAGCTGTTCACGGCCAATGCGACAAAGACCGCGATAGCCGCGATGTCGGCCCGGCAGGCCCGGCAGGCGCGCTCCGCGTCGGCGGCGCATACCAGCGCCGCGCCGGCCATGCGTGCCGCGCATACCCGGCCGGGCGCGCGCACCGTGGCGGCGACGCAGGCCGAGGGGTTGCGACAGGCAGCGCAGCCGTTCGGGACGAGGGTTGAGGTCTTTTTCAACCCCAAGCTCAAGACGTCGGACATCATGGTCCCCGGGCTCGCAGGCCTCATCTTGCTGTTCGTCGGAATGGTGATCACGAGCCTCGGCGTCGTGCGCGAGCGTCAGGCCGGCACCCTGGAGCAGCTCGCGGTCATGCCGCTGCGCCCGCGTGACGTGTTCCTCGGCAAGATCGCGCCCTACTTTCTGGTTGCCGCGATCGACCTCGCGATCGTGATCGCCATGGGCGTGGCAGTGTTCTCCGTGCCGTTCCGTGGCTCGGTGCCCGTGTTCGTGCTCGGCGCGCTGCTCTTCCTGTTCGTCACGCTCGGCATGGGCGTGCTCATCTCAAGCGTGTCACAGACCCAGGGCCAGGCGATCCAGCTTGCGATCATGGTGATGCTGCCCCAGATCATGCTGTCCGGGCTGATCTTCCCGTTGTCGTCGATGGCCGCGGGCGTGCGCTGGATCGGCTACGTGCTGCCGCTCACCTACTTCACCGAGATCACCCGCGGGGTGATGCTGCGCGGCGCCCCGATTGGCTCACTGTGGCAGCCGTTCGCCTATCTGGCCCTGATCGGCGCCGTCGTCACGGCGCTTGCGACGCTGCGCTTCCGCCGCTTCCTCGCGCCCTCGCCGCGGCGGGGCCACCCAGAGCCGACGAGTGAAGCCGCGGTCGCGGGAGCGTCACGGTGACCCAGCAAGCTGCCGCGACACAGGGCACCGGCCCGTCCTTCGGGATCCGCGGGGTCACGGTCCGGTTTGGCGCGCACGCAGCGCTGGCCGATGTGACGCTCGACGTCCCTGCCGGGCAGGTGACAGCCGTGGTCGGCGGAGACGGCGCGGGGAAGACGACCCTGCTCAGGGTCCTCGCGGGCGCGCTGGCGCCGGACGCCGGTGAGGTCAGGCGGCCCCCGGCGACCAGAACGGGCTACCTGTCGGCGAGTTCGGGCACCTATCCCGATCTGACCGTCGAGGAGAACCTGGCCTTCTCGGCGGCGGGCTACGGCGTTCCCATGGCGCGCGCCCGCGAGAAATCCCGCGAATACCTGGAGCGCACCGGGCTGGACCGGGCCAGGCGCCGGCTGGCGGCCAACCTTTCCGGAGGTATGCGGCAAAAGCTCGGCGTCATCCGCGCGATGGTGCATGAGCCAGCGCTGCTTGTCCTTGACGAGCCGACGACGGGGGTCGACCCGGTCAGCAGAGCCGACCTGTGGTGGTTGATCGCGCGAGCGGCCGCTGCGGGCGCCGCTGTCGTGCTCACGACGACCTACCTCGACGAGGCCGAACGCGCCGCCTCCGTGCTCGTGCTCGACGGCGGCCGCGCGCTTGCCCGCGGAACGCCGGACGAGATCGTCTCGGCCGTACCCGGTACCGTCTTGACCTCTCCCGAACGGCTGCGCGGGCCAGTCGCCCGTCGTGCCTGGCGACACGCCGCCACGTGGCGGGTCTGGATTCCGCCCGGTGCGGACGCCCCCTCGCCCGTTGCCGGGGAGATCACCAGACCTGACCTGCAGGACGCCGTGATCGTCGCAGCCCTCGCGCGTGAGCTGGGAGGTCCGCATGACTGAGGCGCTTGCGCAGAGCATCGGCGCGACGCGGCTGTTCGGGCGCGTGGCCGCGGTCGATGACGTCGACCTGCAGGTGGCGCCCGGTGAGGTGGTCGGCCTGCTCGGCGCGAACGGAGCGGGCAAGACGACGCTGATCCGGATGCTGCTCGGCTTGCTGCGACCCAGCGGCGGAGAGGTTCGGCTGTTCGGGCGGCTGCCGTCCATCGACACCCGTCGCAGGCTCGGCTACGTCCCACAAGGGCTCGGCCTCTACGACGACCTCACGCCCGCGGAGAACATGTCGTTCGCCGATGCTGCGTTCGGCATCGAGAAGGATGGCGGTCACGGCGGCGGTCACGGCCGCCGCGGCGGCGATAGCGGCGGCGGTCGTGACGGCGATGCGGGGGCGCTTCCGCCCGGCCTTGGGCCGATGAGCAAGATCGCCACCGGCCGGCTCCCGCTCGGCGTGCAGCGCCGTGTCGCGTTCGCGCAGGCGCTGGCTCACGGCCCCGACCTGCTGGTGCTTGACGAACCGACCTCGGGAGTTGATCCGCTCGCCAGGGCACGGTTGTGGGAGATCATCAGTGACACCGCCGCTGCGGGGGTCGGCGTGCTTGTTACGACCCATCACATGGATGAAGCGGCCGAGTGCGACCGCCTGGTCGTGATGGCAGAAGGCCGGGTTGTCGCCGAGGGGCAGGTGGCGGAAATCGTGGGCGACGCACAGGTCACCGTGGTCGAGACCGCCGACTGGACCGCCGCGTTCGACGCCGTAGAACGAGCCGGCGCCGCCGCCGCGCTTGTCGGCAGGACTGTCCGTGTGCCCGGCGCCTCGCCTTCCGATGTGCGCCGCATGCTGGGCGACCTCGAGGCCAAGGTGAACGCGGCCCCCGCAACGCTGGAGGAGCGTTTCCTCCAGCTCACGCTTTCCGCCAGTTCCTGAGCCGCGTGGGATGCCGCGCGATTTGCAGAGTTTCACGGTCTTGCGGAGTTCATGGTCTTGCGGTGTTCGCGCGGTTTCGCGGTGTTCGTGGTTTCGCGGTTTCTGCGGGTTCCCGGCCGGTGGAGTTCAGCCGCGAGCGGGCAGCCGCCGCTGGTCGGCGGGCTTGTCACGACCCGAGCTGGCCGCGCTATGATTACGATCGGTTACTTTAAGTAGCCGATCGTAATCATAGCACAAGACGGGGGCTAACTATATGCGGCAACACCTGGACAGCATCGGCGCTGCATTTCGCAGCGGCATGCGGAGGGCAGCGGTGGGGCTCGTCGTAGCCATCGCGGTGCTCCCGCTCGCAGCCTGGACCGGCCTGCCTGCGCTGGTCGTCGTTCAGCACAGCGTCACAGGCCCGATCGCGTCCGGTATCCACGGCAAGTGCCTCGCTGACCGCGCAGACAACAGCGGACATGGCCTGGTGGTCGACATCAATCAGTGCAACGGCCGATCCACCCAGCGGTGGACGGTGCCCACCGACAACACGCTTCGCATCCTGGGCAAGTGCCTGCAAGCAAGCAGGAAGTCAGCTGCTGCTGGCCTGGTCTTGGCCAGCTGCAACGGCTCACGCGCACAGTTCTGGGAGGTCGACGGCATCGTTCGGGTTCCCGGCGTTGAGCTACTCAATCCTTGGTCAGGCAGGTGTATGGAAGACCCGAAGGGCTCCACGGTCGACGGCACACAGGTCCGGCTCGGTGATTGCAGCAGATCGAAGGCCCAGACCTGGTACCCGCCGCCGAGCAAGCCGCAATAGGCCAATCCTTGGGCTGACCCGCCCACGGCATGGGCCTCCTTGGCGGTGTCGGGGCCGCCGGCAGCCGGCGGAACCGCCAAGCCGCCAAGCCGGCTGAACCGCCAAGCCGGTGGAATCCCCTCCTGATCGATGGTTGCGCCGCGCAGAAGGAACAGCGTGGGCCACCGGATGCCCTCGCCGTGCCGCGAGCCTGACGGTGTTATCGACGATCTTGGCGATGTTGCCGCAGGCCAGCCCTGAGAACCTGAGCGGCACAAATCAGCCGCTCAGGTTCTCAGGGCTCGCGTTTCTCAGTCAGTCGCCTTCTCCGCGAGCCGCGCGGCGAACGTGGCAGCCTGCGTGCGTCGTTGCATGCCGAGCTTGTTGAGCAGCGACGACACGTAGTTCTTGACGGTCTTTTCCGCCAGGAACATGCGCTCGGCGATCTGCCGGTTCGTCAGGCCTTCCTTGACAAGGTCGAGCACGCGCTTTTCCTGATCGGACAGCGCAGACAGCGGGTCTACCGCGGCCATACGGTCCCGCAGCCGGTCCATCACCCTCTGGGTCGCGTGCGCATCGAGCGTCGACCGGCCTGCTGCCACCGTGCGGACGGCGCTGACCAAGTCGGAGCCGCAAGTCTGCTTGAGCACGTAACCCGCGGCGCCAGCCATGATCGCTCCAAGAAGCGCCTGGTCGTCCCCATACGAGGTGAGCATCAGACATGCGGTCTCCGGCAGCTTGGAACGGATCTCGCGGCATACGGATATGCCGTCACCGTCCGGCAGTCGCACGTCGAGCACGGCCACGTCTGGCCGGAGAACCTGCACCCTGGCGAGCGCGGATTCCGCGGTTCCTGCCTCGCCGACGACCTCGATATCTGGTTCGGAGGTGAGGAGGTCCCGCACCCCCCGACGGACCACCTCGTGATCGTCGAGGAGGAACACACTGATCCGTCCCTGCTGTTCAGCGTTCTTCTCCATGCGGGCCCCCGTTCCGCGCCCGGTCCGCGCTCCGGCGCCGCGGCCGAGAAATCTGCGCGCCGCGGGCTTGCGCGCCGAACTTCCTTTCAACAAAGTGTCATCATCATGCTACTCTTAGTAGTTGCCGTCATGCTGAGGCCGACCGGACACAATGTGGCGCGGCAGCCTCGCGGTGAGCGCCGCCGCATCCGATCGGGCCGATAGCGAGTTAGCGAAAGCGAAGGATTGACACGGTGACGGGGAGCTTGTCTGGCCAGCGGATACTCGTCGTCGACGATGTCGACCACATGCGGTCTCTGATTCGCCGCGCGCTCAGCGCAAGCGGCTATCAGGTCGATGTCGCTGCCACGCTCGCCGAAGCGCGCGAGATGGGCCTTGACTCTTACGATGCCGTACTCGTCGACGCGAACCTCGGCCCTGAGCGGGGGATGGACCTGGTTGAGGCGATGGTGTCGAAAGACCCCACCGCGGCCGCACGGTGCGTGGTAATCACAGGCGGTGCGGCCGACGACATCCCAGAAAGCGTGCTGTGCCTGGCCAAACCGTTCCGGATCGACGATTTGCTCAAGGCAGTTCGCACGGCCCACCGGGCTGACACTTCCCGTCCGCGCAATCGGCACGCGGTTCCCGCAATGGTTCAGGGACCTCGCCCGCAGCCACAGGCGCCGGAAGGGACGCGGCCGCACGCCGGCGAGTCACGGATGTGGAAGCTGCTTGCCCGCACCCGCCGACTTCGCGCTCGTGAACGCGGCGAGCTTGTCGACTTTCTCCATGACGGCCCGATACAGGAACTCACCGCAGCCGCGCTCGAACTGGAGATGATGCGCCGCCGTGCGGCGTCATCGCCTGTGGCTGGGCATATCGACGCGGTGCAAAAACGGCTGGATACCGCGGCCGGAGCGCTACGCTGGCTGGTCGATGGCCACTGGCCGTTCGTGCGGCCAGAAACACAGCTCGCCGCTGCGCTACAGCAGCGAACCGCCTGGCTGCTAGCTACCCCGGCCACCGTCGAGGTCGGCGGCGATGGGACGCCGCCACGCATGGTGGAGATAGCCGTCATCGGCGACATCGTTGAGCTGATCCTGCTCGAGATGGCACCCGGCTCACCAGCGCACGCACACGTGAAGGCGCAGACCACGGGACACCGCATCCAGGTTGAGCTGACCCTCGCCTTGGCGGCGGAAGATGGCCGGGCGATGGGCGACCAGTCCGCAGCACAGGCGTCCCTCGACGAACTGGCGGCGGCTCTTGGCGCCAGCGCGCACGCCGAACTCCGCGACGAGCAGTGGCGGATCCAGATCACCCTCCAGGGACCACACTCACCGCGGCTCAACGGCGAGCAACCCTGACCAAATCGCGCCCGAAGCCCCACCGCGAACAGCCCTGACCGCAAACGGGCCCGAAGCCCCACCGCGAGCCACCCCGACCGCAAACGGGCCCGAAGCCCCACCCCGAGCCACCCCGACCGCAAACGGGCCCGAAGCCCCACCGCGAGCCACCCCGACCAAACGCGCCCACAGGCTTACTGAGATCTGCCCCCGCAGCCACGGCTGAGCGAGATCCCACCGCGCCCGCCGCCTTTGACCCTGCGGGCCGATCTCCCACGCGCGCACAAGCTCCTCGATCGCTGGCTGTCTCGTTGCGGATAGGGTCCTTTGGATCGGGCCGTTCGGCGTTTGGGCATGGGCCGAAAAGGCGAGGATTTACGCCCGGTCAACGCGGGTCATCATCCTCTGAGCCTAAAAAGGCATAACACAGAGAGTGGATATGACAACACCCTCAGTAATTAGGAGATGTCATGTCCGCACTTGTGAACCGCGCCCCAAGCGACCAGGAGTCGCCTCGCCCGGCGTCACCACGGTGGCACGGCGGCGTCCGACGCGGCTGGCAGACCGCGGCCATGGCTATCGCCTCTCTGGCCTCTGCTGCAACTGCTTGCCTCTTGGTCGGTGTCGCACCCGCGCAGGCGAGCCAGGTTACCGTCCAGGGTCACTCGCCCTTCGCACCGCTGCATTCGTATACCAGGCAGAATGACAAAGTTGAGCTGAGCGCCGCATGCGCGGCGCCAACGCATTCCGGCCAGGCAGCTTGTTTCGCCATTTCGCGTCAGCAACTCCAGGGCAACACAGGTGCGCGCAGCGCTGGTGAGCGCGCCGCATCGCCGATGACGCCCGCTGGGTATGGTCCGTCCGCCCTGCAACGCGCCTACAACTTGCCGTCGACCCGTGGCTCCGGCCGCGTCGTGGCGGTCGTGGACGCCTACAACGACCCGAATGCTGAGTCCGACCTTGCCCGGTACCGCAGTACTTACGGCCTTCCGCCGTGTACCACCGCCAACGGCTGCTTCCGCAAGATCAACCAGAACGGCGGCACCAGTTATCCAAGCTCGGACGCTGGCTGGGCAGCCGAGATCTCGCTCGACCTCGACATGGTCTCCGCGGTCTGCCCGAATTGCCACATCCTGCTCGTTGAGGGCTCAAGCAGTTACATCAGCGACCTCGGCACCGGCGTCAACACCGCGGTCAAGCTCGGCGCGAGGTTCGTCTCCAACAGCTACGGCGCCTCAGAGTCGTCCGCCGACACCAGCTACGACAGCCAGTACTACAACCACCCAGGAGTGGCCATCACCGCATCTGCCGGTGACGGCGGCTACGCCACCGCATACCCCGCAGACTCCCGTTACGTGATCGCAGTCGGCGGCACCAGCCTGAACTCAAGCAGCACCACGCGCGGCTGGTCCGAGAAGGTGTGGAACGGCAGCGGATCCGGCTGCTCCGGCTACGACACCAAGCCGTCCTGGCAAACCGACTCGGGCTGCAGCAAGCGCACAGGCAACGACGTCTCCGCGGTTGCCGACCCGGGCACCGGGGTCGCCGTGTACGACACCTACCAGGCAGGCGGATGGGCCATCTACGGGGGCACCTCCGCATCCGCGCCGATCATCGCCGCGACCTACGCCCTGGCCGGCACCCCGATCTCTGGCAGCTACCCGGCGTCCTACCTCTACGCCCACACCTCAGCGCTGAACGACGTGACCTCAGGCAGCGACGGATCCTGCAACACGTCCTACTTCTGCACCGCCCGGACCGGCTACGACGGCCCCACCGGCCTTGGCACCCCGAATGGGATCACGGCGTTCCTCTCACCGTGACGCTCTGCATCGCCGCGATAGCACAGCCCGTGACCTGCTGCCCCGCAGGTCACGGGCTGTTCTCTGGGGTGCGGCTCGACGCCGCATGGAGATACGGCACCTGTCCAACCGCTTCGCGGAGCGCGCCGCGATCGCGGCGCAAGCCGCCGCTGCAGCTTTGTACTCCAGAACGTCGCTACGGGCCCGTGTTTCGGGGTCCGGAACAGCACCCTGGCGTACAAAGACGTTGCAGCGGGCCTCGGTATCGCCAGGCCTGTGAGCTTTGAAGCAGCCAGAGCCGCAGCCAAGGCGGCGAGTCGACGCTGACGCCGCTGAGGAGGTTGTCGGCGCTGCTGCCGACCCAGGACACGGCTCAGGTGACACGCTCATGACGGCGTGTCCCCATGATGTCCCCATCCGGGGCGGCGGGCTGAAGGCACCGGGACATCGCATACGGCGTTTCGCCTAGTCAGCCAGCCAGTCAGCGGAGGGCGTGGGATTCGAACCCACGAGGACCCTCACGAGCCCTAGCGGTTTTCAAGACCGGCTACGCTCATCGCGGCTCACCGTGACACACCGCTCCTGAACGAGTTCCCGCACGTCAGCGCAGGTCCCTATGTAGAGGTTAGTCGCGCCTATTCGCGGCTGTTCTCCCGCCGTACGCCCCCATCTCACCCCCATCCAGGGAGCTTTCGCCTGCCCATAGAACCAATCGGGCCGCCGCATGCCCTCGGACGGCTGCGGCGACCCTTGATCGCACAGGAAGCAGTGCAACCCATGGAAACCGTAACCGCAACCACGGCCGCCGAAGTGGCACGCCTCAAGGTCTGCACGATCTGCTGGGCGCCCGGCAAACCGTGCGAGCTCGACGGCGCCGACCCGTACCGCGCCGGTGACCACCTGCGCCACTACACCGACGCCTGGGAGTGCGGCACCATCGCCAGCGAGACCCTGATGGCGCTGCTCGCGCAGATGGTTGTGTTCACCGAGCAGACGGTCGTGCCGACTTGGAAGGCCACAACAAGCAAGGGGTAAGCGGCCGCTCCCATGTA
>WNFX01006930.1_pt1 | contig 16942 bp, 16 predicted proteins | sample 5400111 | NCBI WGS metagenome assembly WNFX01 (sample SAMN13153363, study PRJNA577476) | soil metagenome | isolation source: 40 cm soil or saprolite under grassland replicate 1 | place: USA:California | collected 2016-06-15 | reverse complement strand
TGGCGCATGACCACGGCGGCGTGGTGGAAGTCGAGTTGATCGGGGAGTTCGATCGCGGCGCAGGCCGGCACCGCGACCATCTCGGCAAAGCCGCCGGGCCGCTTGATGCCCATCATGCCGGTTGGCCCGGAGTAGTCGTCGTCATCCTCGCTCGGCAAATATCGAGCGGCATGACGCCGGCGGCGGCGACCCGCATCCCCGGTCGCCAGCGCGTGACCCCGACGCCGAGCGCATCGACGACGCCGGCGCAATCCACCCCCGGGATGAGGGGAAGCACGGGCGCGCGCGCGCTCGTTGCCGGCCCGCAGGCTCACGTCGAGCACGCGATTGACGGTGGCGGCGTGAATGCGGATGCGGATTTCGCCCGCGCGCGGCTCGGGGTCCGGCACGTTCTCGTATTTGAGCACGTCCGGCGGGCCATAGTGGTGGATGACGATCGCCTTCATGCGCGTCCTTCGTCGTTCCGAATTTTTCGAGGGGTGGAAATTGCGAGAAGAGGCTCTCTCCGTCAATCGACGTTGACGTCGTGCACGGTGCGTCGGGGAGCACGCAATATGATAGAGCATTTCAAGTCACCTCCCTCTCCACAGGTGGGGAGGGAGGTGGCCGAGCCGCACGCTTGTGATGGTTCCACTGGCGGAAGTCCGCTTTAAGAAACGAGGGTCACATGGATGCGAACGACAAATATGCCTGCGCCGAGCTGATCCAAGCCTGGGGTCTTTATCGCGACCAAGGCAAGTGGCCGCAACTGCTCGCAACGTTCGTGCCGGAGGGACAGATTGCGGTCTCCTGGTTCAGCGGGAGCTTTGGCGAATTCGTCGACCGCTGCCGGCGCAGCTTCGAGGCCGGACAGCGTTCCAAACATCAGATTTTTCCGTCGGTCGTGCGCCTCGCGGGCGAACGCGCGCTCGCCGAGACCAACATCGTCATCCTGGTGCGCCAAAAGATCGCCGGCGTGCTCGCCGACATGACGTCCTATGCGCGCTTCCTCGACCGGCTGGAGCGGCGCGGGGGGCGTTGGGCCATCGTGGAGCGCGCCGCCGTCTACGAGCGCGACCGGCTCGACCCGGTCGAGCCGTCGGAAGCTTTCGACAAGCTGTTCGCGGCGAACGACCTCTCGAGCTATCCGGAGGCTTACCGCTACATGGCCGCCCGCCTCGACGCCGCCGGGCGCGCGCTCGCGCCGGTCGTCCATTGCGACGGCTCCCCGCACACGGCGCAATTGTACGCGCGCTACGAGGCGTGGCTCAGCGGGACGTAGCGAGCGCGGCCGACGCGATGCTGCGGGGTTTCGTTCGGCCGGAAATTTCGGCCCAGCGCGTCGCTTGACAGAGGAAGGGCATAAGGCCATGTCGAATGGCGCGAGCGAGGGCGCGCAACCGAGGTCCGTATGACGGTGCCCCAAGCCCCTGGAACCGACCACAAGCCCCAGCTGAAGGTGCTGCTGTGCTCTCCGCGCGGCTTTTGCGCCGGGGTGGTGCGCGCCATCGACACGGTCGAGCAGGCGCTCGCGCGCTACGGCGCGCCGGTCTACGTGCGCCACGAGATCGTGCATAACCGCTACGTGGTCGAAAGCCTCAAGTCCAAAGGCGCCATCTTCGTGGAAGAGCTCGACGAGATTCCCGATACCGAGGCGCCGGTCATTTTCTCCGCGCATGGCGTGCCGAAGTCGATTCCCGCGCAGGCCAAAACGCGCAACCTATTCGCGCTCGACGCCACCTGTCCGCTGGTGACGAAGGTGCACCGCGAGGCCGAGATTCATCACAAACGCGGCCGCGAGATCGTGCTGATCGGCCATGCCGACCATCCCGAGGTGGTGGGAACGGTCGGGCAGCTGCCCGTCGGCGCCATCACGCTGGTGCAGTCGGTCGATGAGGTCGCGCGCTTCGTGCCGCGCGATCCCGGCCGCCTCGCCTACGTGACGCAGACGACGCTCTCGGTCGACGATACCGCCGACATCGTCGCGGCGCTCAAGGCGCGCTTTCCGCACATCCACGGGCCGCACAAGGAAGACATTTGCTACGCCACCACCAACCGTCAGGAGGTGGTCAAGAAGGTCGCGCCCATGGTCGAGGCCATGGTCGTGGTCGGATCGCCCAATTCCTCCAATACCCAGCGCCTCAAGGAGGTCGCCGAACGCGCCGGCTGCCCGCGCGCGGCGCTGGTGCAGCGCGCCAAGGAAATCGATTGGTCGGTGTTCGGTTCGATCGCAAGCCTCGGCGTCACCGCCGGCGCTTCCGCGCCGGAGGTTTTGGTCGAGGAGGTCATCGGCGCCTTCGCCGAACGCTACGCGGTGAGCGTGGAGACCGTCACCACCGCCGACGAAGACATGTTCTTCCCGCTGCCGCGGGTATTGCGAGGAACCGAGGCGGCGGAATGAGTTCGCGCGCGGTGGAGCGGATCGGGGATCAGCGGTCACACGTCAGCTATTGCAAATCAGGGGTCAGCACGTCCTGAGCGAGCGCTGACCGCGGATTTAGCGTCGCCTGCAAGCCGGGACACGCATGAGGGACAAAAGTGGCCGTCTATACCGATGTGGTGGCGGAAGACCTCGGGGCCTTTCTCGCCGGTTACGACGTCGGAGAGTTGCTCGCCTATAAGGGCATCGCGGAAGGTGTCGAGAATTCGAATTTCCTCGTCCACACCAGTCGCGGCTATTTCATTCTCACGCTCTACGAGCGGCGCGTGGCGGCCAAGGACTTGCCGTTTTTTCTTGCCCTGATGGAGCATCTGCACGCGCGCGGCATCAGCTGCCCGCAGCCGGTCAAGAACAAGCGCGGCGAGGTGCTGGGGCAAGTGGCCGGCCGTCCGGCGGCGATGATCACCTTCCTCGACGGCATGTGGATCCGGCGGCCATCGCCGACCCACTGCGGCGCGCTCGGCGAGGCGCTGGCGCAGCTGCATCTCGCCGGCCTCGATTTCAAGCGCAGCCGCGCCAATACACTTTCGGTCAGCGGCTGGCGGCCGCTTTACGAGAATTGCAGCGCGCGGGCGAACGAGGTGCAGCCCAACTTGCAGCAATTTCTCGCCGCCGAGCTGTCGCATCTCGAGACGGCATGGCCGTCGAAATTGCCGCAAGGCGTCATCCACGCCGACCTCTTTCCCGACAACGTGTTCTTCCTCGGCAACAAGCTCTCCGGATTGATCGACTTCTATTTCGCCTGCACGGATGCGCTCGCCTACGATGTCGCGATTTGCCTCAACGCCTGGTGCTTCGAGACCGACCATTCCTACAACGTGACCAAGGGCAGGAGCCTGCTGCAAGCCTATGCGCAGGTGCGGCCGCTGTCGGACGAGGAACGCGGCGCGCTCCCATTGCTCGCCCGCGGCGCGGCCTTGCGCTTTCTGTTGACGCGGCTGGTCGACTGGTTCGACGTGCCGCCCGGTGCGCTGGTGCGGCCGAAGGACCCGTTCGAATATTACCGCAAGCTGCGCTTCCACCAGGCGGTCAAGAGCGTGCGCGACTACGGGATCGAGGGATGAGCGAGCCGCACGTCGTCATCCACACCGATGGTGCTTGCTCGGGCAATCCGGGGCCGGGCGGCTGGGGCGCGATCCTCGCCTTCGGCGATCACGGGAAGGAATTGAAGGGTGGCGAGGCTCACACCACCAACAACCGCATGGAATTGATGGCTGCGATCGCGGCGCTCGAAGCGCTCAAGCGGCCCTGTCTCGTCGACATTCACACCGACAGCCAATACCTGCGCAACGGCATCCTGTCGTGGATCAACCAATGGAAGCGCAACGGCTGGCGCACCGCCGATAGAAAGCCAGTCAGGAACGTCGATCTTTGGCAGCGGCTCGACGCGTTATTGGCAAGCCACCGCGTGCGCTGGCATTGGGTGCGCGGCCATTCGGGCCACGCGCTCAACGAGCGCGCCGATGAGTTGGCGCGCGAGGGGCTCAAGGAGGCGCGACGACGCGCGGGGCAGGGTCCGCCGCCTGCGTCCGCGGACAACTAGAGCTGCTTGAGTAAGGCGTCGCCGCCGGACACCTCGACCTTGCCCGGCGCTTCCTCGATGTTGAGCGTCTTTACCACGCCGTCCTCGACCAGCATGGCATAGCGCTTGGAGCGCGTGCCGAGGCCGTTGCCTGAGCCATCGAAGGTGAGGTCGATTGCCTTGGCGAAGTCGCCGTTGCCGTCGGCCAGGAAATCGATCTTGTCGGCGCCGGTCGCCTTCTTCCAGGCGTCCATGACGAACACGTCGTTGACGGACGTGACCGCGACGGTGTTGACCCCCTTTGCCTTGATCGCATCGGCGTGCTGCGTGATCGAGGGAACGTGCATCTTGTGGCAGGTGCCGGTGAAGGCGCCGGGCACCGCGAACAGCGCGACCTTCTTGCCCTTGAAGATTTCGTCGGTGGTCTTCCACGCCGGCCCGTCCGACGTCATCACGCGAAACTTCGCCTCGGGCAGTCGATCGCCGACCTTGATGGGCATGGTTGTCTTCCTCTTGCTTGCGGTTGAATCGTTGTCTTGAGCCTCTGAACCGTTGTCTTGAGCCTCGTCGTGCCGCCGAAGATCCGGCCGCAGGGCGCGCGAGCGTCCAAATTAGCGCTCCGGGCGAATTAGTCGAGACGGGTCGCGACCTCGATTGCGATATTGCCCGCGACGGCGGTGAGCGCGATCGCGGCGCCATCGTATGTCGCTCCCGGCGGGGCGCCGTCGAGTGCGAAGGCGAAACGTTGCAAGCCGGCTGGAGCGCCATCGACGGCCTTCGGCACCGGCAGCGCCCAGTCCGGTGTCGGTCCCTCGGCGAACAGGGCGACGCGGACTCCAAGCGGCGCCGCGACGTCGACGATGACGCGGCGCCGACCGGCACCGTCCTCGCGCCGGACCGATTTGATGGCGAGCGTCGCACCTTCGCCCAGCACGGTCTTTTTCGGCACGCGCGCCTCGGCCGCGGCGAGCACGGCGTCCTGCGAGGATGGGCCAGCGCCCAGCTCGAGCTCGGCCTTTCCTTCCGCCGGCACGCACAGCGCCGCGCACACCGCATAGTCGAGCTTGAGACGCAGCTTCACCGGCTTCGCCCCATTCTCCGGCACGACCGCAAGGGGCAGAATGACGTCGCCGGTATAGCCGATCGTGACCAAGTCGTGTTCCGGGATGGGCTGCGGCGCGGGCCACAGCACGTCGACGGCCTTGACGTTCTGCGATCCCGTAAAGTGGAAGCGCGGCGGCACGCCGGCGTCGCCGGGATAGCGCCAATAGGTGTGCCAGCCGCTCTTGAGTCGGATCTCCACGCCGGCACGAAGCACGCTGCCCGCCGCCGAGCCCGCAATGAGGCGCACGGCGCTGCGCGCATCGCCGTCCCAACGCGAGGCGTCCTCGGCTGCGCTCGCATTGCCCGCGGCGATGAGGCTCAGCGCGCAGATGCCGATCGCACCCGGCGCGGCGGTCCGTCGCAGCCGCTCAAAGCCGCTGATCCTCATAGCTCCATCTAGGGGCGAAATTCTGCGCGCACCACTGAATTCATCGTGAGCCGGAACGTGATTGGAACCGGACCGCTTCTGGCGAGATACATGAAAAAGACACATATCTTACTTTCGGCGCTCAACCGTGGCACGAAGCATGCATAGACTTTTGACGGGGGGGTGCGTCGTTTGCAATTGGCACCCAATCAGGTAGCATTTCGACATGAGGTTCACTCGCAAGACAGGCATGCAAGATGACGGCGTGGCGCCGTCCGGCGTCGATCCTGACGCGCCGCGGCCGGAATCCTCGACATCGGGCAAGTCCGCCAAATCCAAGCCGCAGCAGCGCAAGGCGTCCAAGCGCGGCTATCTCGACGGACAGATGCTGATCGCAATGCCGTCCATGGGCGACGATCGGTTCGCCCGCAGCGTGATCTACGTTTGCGCCCATTCCACCGAGGGCGCCATGGGCATCATCGTCAACCAGCCGGCGGCGCACATCAGCTTTCCCGACCTCCTGGTGCAGCTCGACGTCATCCCGGCGGCCGATCTCATTCAGCTTCCGCGGCGCGCGGGCGGCGTCAAGGTGCTCAAGGGCGGGCCGGTCGATACCCAGCGCGGCTTTGTGCTGCATTCGAGCGACTTCTTCATCGAGAACTCGACGCTGCCCATCGACGAAGGCGTCTGCCTGACCGCAACCCTCGACATCCTCAAGGCGATCGCGCGCGGGGACGGACCGCGCAGCGCGATCCTGGCGCTCGGCTATGCCGGGTGGGCGCCGGGCCAGCTCGAGAACGAGATCCAGCATAACGGCTGGCTGCATTGCGCGGCCGATCCCGAGCTGATTTTCGGTCAGGACACCGGCGGCAAATACGAGAAGGCGCTGAAGAAGATCGGCATCGATCTCGGCATGCTCTCGAGCGAGGCCGGGCACGCGTAGCCAAGCCGGCTGATTGAGGGTTACTACTGGACGATCCGTTTGCGGGGCGCGGCATCGCCCTCTTCGCTCACGCCATCGTCCTGCAGCAGCGCCTTGGCGTCGTCCGCGCTCAGCGGCTCGCCGAAGTAATAGCCCTGCGCATATTCGCAGCCGAGCTGAGAGAGCTCGACCGCGTCCGAATCGGTTTCGGCGCCCTCGGCCACCACTTCCATGCCAAGATCGTGCGCGAGCGAGACGATCGAGCGCAGGACCACCGGGCGCGCGCCCTTGCCGTTCGTCCGCACGAAGGACTGATCGATCTTGATGGTGTCGAACGGGAAGCGCTGCAGGTAGGCGAGCGAGGAGTGGCCGCTGCCGAAATCGTCGAGCGCCAGGCCCGCGCCGAGGTCGCGGATGCGTTGGAGCATCTGCGCGGTGTGCTCGGGATTCTCCATCACCAGCGCTTCCGTAAGCTCGAGCTTGAGCGTGCCGCGCGCTAGCCCCGCGCGCGCAATCACCGTGCGCAGATCGTGGATGAGGTCTTGCCGCAGCAATTGCCGCGACGACATGGTGACGGTGGCGAACACCGGATCGCGGCGGCGCACGGCACGCTGCCACGTGCTCAACTGGCGGGCGGTGCGCTCCAATACGAACATGCCGAGATCGACGATGAGGCCGACCTCCTCGGCCATGGCGATGAACTCGGACGGCGAGGTGCGGCCCATTTTGGGATGATCCCAGCGCGGCATCGCCTCGAAGCCCGCGACCGAACGGTCCTCGAGCCGCACGATCGGCTGGTAGAGGATGGTGATCTGCTCGCGCTCGAGCGCCCGCCGCAGCTCGGATTCGAGCGTCACGCGGTCGCTCTGGCGCGCCCGCATCGAGGGCTTGAACACCTCGATGCGGTCGCCGCCGATGCGCTTGGCGTGGTACATCGCGAGCTCGGCGTCCTTGAGCACCTCCTCGGTGCGGCGCGGCTCGCCGTCGGCGAGCGCGATCCCCATCGAAGCGGTGAGAAACAGCTCGCGGTCGTTGAAGGTGATGGGCGCGCGCAAACCTTTGCGTAGCGTCTCGGCAAAGCCGATGATGCGCTCGGTTTCCCGCTCCGACAACAGGATGAGCGCGAACTGGTCGCCCGAGAGTCGGGCCAGCGTGTCCTGCGGCTTCAACAGCCGCCCGAGCCGTCGCGCCAGCGTCAGCAGGATCGAATCGCCGACCGCGATGCCGACGGAATCGTTGACCTGCTTGAAGCGGTCGAGATCGATCACGATCACGGTCGCCTTGATCGCGGGATCGGCCTTGGCGAAGGTGAGCACGCTCTCCAGGCGGTCGAGGAACAGCTCGCGATTGGGCAGCCCGGTCAGGTTGTCGTGCACCGCGTCGTGGAGAAGCCGCTCCTCGGCGTTCTTGAACTCGGTGACGTCGGTGAGCGTGCCCACCAGCCGCACCACCTCGCCGTCCGATCCCACCACGGGCCGCGCCTTGAGGGCGAACCAGAGGTAATGGCCGTCGGGCGTGCGCAGGCGGAAGTCCTGGTTGAGCCTGCCGCGCCGCTGCTCCAGCGCGCTGTCGAGCACGGCGCGGAAGCGGTCGCGGTCGAGCGGATGCAGGATATCGAGCCAACGCGCCGCCGGGCCTTCGAGCGAGCCGCGCTTGAGGCCGAGCAGCGCCTCGGTCTCCGGGCTGGTGAAGACCTTGTCGGCGGACACGTCCCAGTCCCAGATCATGTCGCCGGCGCCGGTGAGCGCGAGCGCGCGGCGCTCGACGTCGGAGACGATGCCGCTGGTCACGCCGCCGGCGAAGGCGTGCTGCATCACCGTGAAGCCGATCAGCATCACGATCAGGACCAGCCCGCCGAGCAGCGCGGGCCCGATGACGTCGTTGGTGATGACCGCCGTCACGGCAAGCGCCGCCGTGATCACCCACATGACCAGCAGCAGCCAGGTCGGGATCAGCAGGACGGCGCGGTCGAAGCCGTGAAACGAGAGATAGACGACCAGCGCGAAGCCGAGCAAGGCGACGGCAAAGAGCGAGACGCGCGCGATGCCCGAAGCGATCGGCGGCTCATACAAGGCGAGCGCAACGAGTGCGGCAAGAAAGGCGAGCCAGGCGAGCGTGATGTGGGCGTAGCGCACGTGCCAGCGGTTGAGGTTGAGATAGGCGAACAGGAACACGACCAGCGTGGCCGCAAGGATCGCCTCGCCCGACGCGCGCCAGATTTGCTCGGAGTCCGGCGAGAGTGCGAACACCCTGCCCCAGAAGCCGAAGTCGATGCCGATATAGACGAGCACCGCCCAGCCGAGCGCGGCGGCGGCGGGGAACATGATACTGCCCTTGACCACGAACAGAATGGTCAGGAACAGCGCCAGCAATCCGGCGATCCCGATAACGATGCCGTGGTACAGCGTGATGCTGTTGACCTTGTCCTTGTAGGCTTCGGGCTGCCACAGATAGAGCTGGTTGAGCTTGTCCGTGCGCAGCTCCAGCACGTAGGTCATGACGCTGCCGGGATCGAGCGTGATGCGGAAGATGTCGGCGGTGGCGCTATCCTGGCGGTCGGGGCGTTCGCCGCTCGAGGTGATGTTGGCAACGCGGGAGAGGCCAAGATCGGGCCAAAACACGCCCGAGCCGACCATGCGATAATGCGGCACGACGATCAGGCGCTCGAGCTGTTCGTCGCCGGAATTGGCGAGCGCGAACACCGCCCAATTGGTGTTGCCCTCGCGCGCGCGCACGTCCATCCGCCGGATGATGCCGTCGGGGCCGGGCGCCGCGGAGACGAGCAGCCGGTCGGTCTCGGTGCGATGGCGTTCGGCGGCGTCGGTGAGATCGATCGCCTGCGCGTCGGTGCGCACATTGATCGCCTCCACCGCGCGCGCGGGAGAGAGGCCGACCACGATCATGGTCAGCATCGCCGTCACGCAGCCGCGCACGAACTGCAACCGACGTCCTCCCAGCTTCACCCCTGTCGACCCCTTCGCCGGACTGACGCAATTCCGCGAGCGCCCTAGGCGAGTGGAACTTTACGTCGATTTACGTCGATTTCGCGGCCCGTCCGCACCGGCAGGGGGCGGGACGGCGCCTGCGCCGCGTGGTCGAGCGGAGGAGAAAGAGCAAGAATTTCATGGAGTTGCGATCGTCAGCACGATCTTGCCGATGTGCGCGCTCGTCTCCATGCGCGCATGCGCGGCAGCCGCCTGTGCGAGCGGGAACGTGCTGTCGATCAACGGCCTGACCCGGCCCGCCGCAATCAGCGGCAGCACGTGCTCCTCCACGGCGCGCGCGATCGCGCCCTTGTCGGGGATCGCGCGTGCGCGCAGGGTCGAACCGGTGTGGGTGAGGCGCTTGAGCATGATGCGACGAAAATCGACCGTGGCCTTCGGGCTGCGCTGAAACGCGATTTGCACCACGCGTCCTTCGACGGCCGCGGCTTCGTAGTTGCGCTCGATGTAGTCGCCGCCGACCATGTCGAGGACGACGTCGACGCCCTTGCCGTCGGTGGCGACCTTCGCCGCTGCGACGAAATCTTCGCTCTTATAGTTAACGGCGACGTCGGCACCAAGGCGGCGGCAGGCATCGCACTTTTCCGCCGAGCCCGCGGTGGCGATGACGCGCGCGCCGAATGCCTTGGCGAGTTGGATCGCGGCGGTGCCGATGCCCGACGAGCCGCCATGGACCAGCAGCGTCTCGCCGGCCTTCAACCGCCCGCGCTCGAAGGCGTTGTGCCAGACGGTAAAGAAGGTCTCGGGGATCGCGGCGGCCGCGACGAGCGTGAGGCCCGGCGGCACCGGCAGCGCATGGCTTTCGTGCGCCGGACAATATTCGGCGTAACCGCCGCCGACCACCAGCGCCATGACCTTGTCGCCGAGCTTCCATCGCTTCACGCCTGCGCCCAGCGCGACCACTTCGCCCGCGATCTCGAGACCTGGAATGTCGGTCGCGCCGGGGGGCGGCGGATAAAGGCCTTGGCGCTGCATGACGTCCGGCCGATTGACGCCGGCGGCCGCCACCTTCACCAGCACCTCACCGTCGGCGGGCCGCGGCAGCGGACGCTGCTCGGGCACGAGCATATCCGCTCCGCCGGGCGCGCGGATCGCGATCGCGGTCATCTGGGCGGGCAACGAGGGCATGGCAAAAGTCCTTGGCTGACGCGGTCTACGGCGCTTGCTTAAGTCGAGGCGGGACATGTGACAATGGCGGCGCCGGAGGCTATTTTTCATCGGCTCTCGAGCGGAGGCGAGCGATGCCGGCAATGGAGGACGACGACCGCCCGAAGAAAAAGGTCGTGCACGAGATCGGGCAGGCGACGATCGCCAGCAAGCAGGGCTCGCGCAACGTGGCCGATCAGTTCTTCAAGAAGTAGGGAACGCCAAGATGGGAGGTCCGATCCGCGTGCCGCGGCGGAGGGCTTACGGGGTGCGGCGGACGAGGCAATGGCACGGGGCGATTCGGGGGCGACGAATTGTTTAAAATCTTAAGACCTTGTTAAGCTTTCACGATCATTACTACGGGCGTCCATCTTCTGGACATTGAGTGGCTCCTGTCCACTCTGTTTGACGCCTCCCTGTTTAAACTTCGAGCCGCCGGCTACGGCGGCTCTTTTTTCGTCGTCTGTCCCATTTTTGGACGACGAAAATGCCTTTTCGCGGTCCGTTCCCGGTGCTGCAGCGCGTTGCCGCCCGGCAACTATGTGCAGCGCTTTGTTCGGCGGGTGCTGGACAGGCGTCGGCGGCTGCGCAATGGTTCCAGTCTCGCCAGGGGCTGGCGCAAGAGCAAAAACGTACGTGTAGCGTGAGGCGTGGACGATGTCCGAGAAGTCGGTCAACGGGGCCGTGTCTTTCGGCGAGAGGCTGGCGGGCTCGCAGGCCTTTGCCGATCTGTTCCGCGACGGCATGGCGCTGGTGGAGCAGACCGCGGCCTACCTCGATGGCCCCGGCCGGCAAGAATCGAAGAAGCTCGGCCGCAACGCCGCGCTCGCCTACGCCACCGAAAGCATGCGGCTGACCACGCGGCTGATGCAGCTCGCGTCCTGGCTTCTGCTCCATCGCGCGGTCAAGGAGGGCGAGATGTCGCTCGCCCAGGCCAACAAGGAGAAGGCCAAGGTGAAGCTCGCAAGCAGCGAGCACAGCGACGAGCAGAACCTCAGGCTCTTGCCGGAACGCCTGCGCGGGTTGATTGAACGCTCCAAGGCGTTGCAAAGGGCGGTGCGCCGGCTCGATGCCACCATGCACGCAACCCCCGCCCGCGTCGATCGCGCCAATCCGGTCGAGCGTCAGATCGGCCTGCTCAAGGCAGCCTTCGAGCAAGAGTGATCGCCGACTCCGGTTGAGTGGCTCATGCAACCGTTGTCCCGCGCGCGAAGGCAACGCTGCGGTGCCAAGCCAACCAGGGAACCGCATGAAAAAACCCCCGCGCGAGCGGGGGTCTAGCGCGCCAAGCGGGTGCGCGCGCTATTTCTTGAGCCCGATGCCGGCAAATTTCTTCTGGAACCGCGAGAGCCGCCCGCCGCGGTCCACCAGCTGCTGCTGACCGCCAGTCCAGGCCGGATGCGACTTCGGGTCGATGTCGAGGTGAATGGTGTCGCCTTCCTTGCCCCACGTGCTGCGGGTGGTGAATTCGGTGCCGTCGGTCATCACCACTTTGATGGTGTGATAGTCCGGATGCAGGTCGGGTTTCATCGGTCGTCATCCTGCGCGAGTTGCGCGCACGTCGCGTCACGTCGAGGAAAAGTCGCGGCTCTATAGCCCAGGCCGTGCGGGGAAACAAGGCGCGGCCCAAGTCGCAGCCCAAGCGGCGATCCAGCGGCCGGCGCCCGATTGCTACCTACCGTTCGCCGGGGCATTGTCGCGCCCGCTTCGGCCCGTTTCGGCCGAGGTTGCAGAGGGCTGGTCGAGATGAACGTCGCCGAGCGGGACCCCGCGCGCGCGGTTGGGACTGCGGTCGAGCAACCGCAAAGTGCGGCTGCGCCCGCCGCCGCGCCGGTGCAAAGCCGCAAGCTCCGGCCGCTCATCTCCCTCATGCCCTATGTCGCACGCTATCGCTGGCGGGCGATCGCGGCGCTCGTCGCCCTCCTGACCGCAGCGGTCACGACATTGGTGGTGCCGGTCGCGGTCCGGCGCATGATCGATTTCGGCTTCTCGCGCGAGAGCGCCAGCCTCATCGACAGCTATTTCACCGTCATGATCGCCATCGTGGCGATGCTCGCGCTGGCGAGCGCCGCGCGCTTCTATCTCGTCACCACGCTGGGCGAGCGCATCGTCGCCGATCTGCGCGAGGGCGTGTTCAGCCATCTCGTTTCGCTCTCGGTCGCCTATTTCGACGCGGCCAAGACCGGGGAGTTGATCTCGCGGCTCACCGCCGACACCACCCAGATCAAGGCCGCGGTCGGTGCTTCGGTCTCCGTCGCCTTGCGCAACCTCGTCCTGTTCTTCGGCGCGACTGCGATGATGGTCGTGACGAGCCCGCGTCTCTCCGCCTTCGTTCTCGCCGCCATACCCGTGATCGTGCTGCCGCTCTACGGCTTCGGCCGGGCGGTGCGTCGGCGCTCGCGTGCGGCCCAGGACACACTCGCCGATGCCACGGCCTATGCGTCCGAGCTGATCGGCGCGGTGCGCGTGCTGCAAGCCTTCACCAACGAGGCGCTGGCCAAGAGCCGTTTCGGCGCCGCGGTCGAGCGCGCCTTCCTCGCCGCGCGCGATTCGATCCGCGCGCGGGCGATCCTCACCGCGATTGCAATCTTCCTCGTCTTCGCGAGTGTGGTCGTCGTGCTGTGGGTCGGCGCGCAGGACGTGCTCACGGGCCGTATGAGCGCCGGCCGGCTATCCCAATTCGTGCTCTACGCCGTGTTCGCCGCCGCCGGACTTGGCCAGCTCTCGGAAGTGTGGGGCGAGCTGTCGCAGGCCTCCGGCGCGGCCGAGCGGCTGTTCGAGATCTTGAACATACGGCCGGCGATCGTGCCGCCGGCGCGGCCGATTGCTCTGCCGCAGCCAGCGCGCGGCGAAGTCGGCTTTGCTGGAGTTCGCTTTTCCTATCCGGCGCGGCCGGCAAGCCCGGTGCTCGACGGCGTATCGTTTGAGGTGCGGCAGGGTGAAAAGGTTGCAATCGTCGGCCCTTCAGGTGCCGGCAAGAGCACCATCTTCCATCTCATCCTGCGGTTCTATGATCCGACATCCGGCGTGGTCAGATTCGATGGGGTGCCGCTCGTCGATGTCGATCCGCTCGCGCTACGCCGGCGCATCGCGCTGGTGCCGCAGGACGCCGTGGTCTTTGCCGCCTCGATCCGCGACAACATTCGTTTCGGCCGGCCCGGCGCGAGCGATGCCGAGGTCGAGCGCGCGGCCGAGCTCGCGCATGCGCTGGAGTTCATCAGCCTGCTGCCGCAAAAGTTCGATACCGCGGTCGGCGAACGTGGGGTGACGCTGTCGGGCGGCCAGCGCCAGCGCATCGCCATTGCCCGCGCCATCCTGCGCGAGGCGCCGCTCCTCTTGCTCGACGAGGCGACGTCCTCGCTCGACGCCGAGAGCGAGACGCTGATAAAGGCCGCGCTCGAGCGGCTGATGCAGGACCGCACCACCCTCGTCATCGCGCACCGGCTCGCGACCGTGCTCTCCTGCGACCGCATCCTGGTGATGGAGGCGGGCCAAATCGTCGAGCAAGGCACGCACGCAAAGCTCGTCGCCGCCGACGGCCTCTACGCGCGGCTGGCGCGGCTGCAATTCCAGACCTGACGTCCTGCTGCCGCGGATCGGCCCTCACGGCGGTTGCTTCGGGGCCGAGCGTCGCGACGCGGAGGTCAACGGCCGCCAGCTCATCTTGTGGACCGGGGCGCCCGAGCGCCAATTGAGGGCTTCGCCGGAGATGACGAAGCCCTGCTTTTCATAAAAGCGAATGGCACGCACATTGTCCTTGTTGACGTGCAGATCGAGGCCGGCGGGAGATATCCGCTTGGCCTCGGCAATGAGCGCCGCGGCGACGCCCAATCCCCAGGCTTCCGGGGCGACGACGGTCTGATCGATGTCGAAGGTGCGGGGATCGACGGTGACAAAGCCGAGCATTCGTCCGTCGGCTTCCGCCACCGTGATCGTTGTCGCCGGCACGAGCTCATCGCGCCAGCGCTGGCGCCACCAGTCGACGCGGTCGTCGAAATTGATCTGCGGATAGGCAAGCTGCCAGGTGCGCCGCCACAATTCGATCGCCTCAGCCTCGTCGGCGGGCGTATAGCGGCGAAGCGTGAAAGACGAGCTGACCATCGTGTCCGATGGAATATGCTCGCTCGGCTGGGACACGCGCTCGGCCTCACCGCTCCGTCAGCTTGAGCTCGATGCGGCGGTTGCGACCAAAGGCCTCCTCGGTCTTGTCGGTATCGATCGGCTGGAACTCGCCGAAGCCCGCCGCGACGAGCCGTTGCGGCGATACGCCCTTGCTGATGAGGTATTGCACCACCGAGATCGCGCGTGCGACCGACAGCTCCCAGTTGTTCCTGAACTGCGGGCTGTTGATCCCCCGCACGTCGGTGTGGCCGTCGACGCGCAACACCCAGGGGATCTCGCCCGGAATCTTCTTTTCGAGCTCAAGCAGCGCGGTGGCGAGCCCGTCGAGTTCGGCAAGACCCTCGGGCTTGTCGAGCGTGGCCCGGGCGGTGTCGAAGAACACTTCCGACTGGAACACGAAACGGTCGCCGACGATGCGGATGTCGGGCCGATTGCCGAGAATCACCCGCAGCCGCCCGAAGAAGTCGGAACGGTAGCGCGAGAGTTCCTGTACCCGCTGCGCAAGCGCCACGTTCAGCCGTTGGCCAAGATCGGCGATGCGGCCCTGCGATTCCTTGTCCTTCTTTTCGCTTGCATCGAGGGCTTCTTCGAGCGCGGAGAGCTGGCGCCGCAGCGCGGCGATCTGCTGGTTGAGCACCTCGACCTGCGCCAGCGCGCGGGCGCTGAGCCGCCGCTCCGCGTCGAGCTGCCCGCTCAGCTCGGCGGCCTTGCCTTGGGCGTCGGCGCCGCCTCCGACGCCGTCGTAAAGGCCCTTGTAACGGTCGCGCTCGCCTTCCGTCGCCGCCAGGCTCGAGCGCAACATGTTGAGCTGCTCCTCGAGGCTCAGCTTGCCGGTCTTCTCCAGCGACAGAAGCTCGGTGAGCTGCGCGATTTGCGCGTTGAGGCGATTGAGCGCGGTGTCCTTGCCGGTGACTTCCTGCGTCAAATAAAACTGCACGAACACGAACACGGTCAGCAGGAAGATGATGCCGAGGATCAGCGTCGACAGCGCGTCGACGAATCCGGGCCAGTAGTTCATGCCGCCGTCGCGGCGGGCGCGTGCAAGAGCCATTGGGTCCTACTTGAAGTTCCGCTTCGTTCCTACTTGTTGACGTTTTCGCGCACGAGCAGTTCGAGCAGGCGGCGCACCTCGCGATGCTGCTGGGCTTGCGAATCGACCCAGTCGCGGATCATCTGCTGCTCGCTGCGCATGTGATGGACCAGCCCCTGAATCGCTTCCGCCAGATTGGCCATGGCGGTGGTGGTTGCCCGATTCGATCCGCCCTCGGTGATCGCCTCCCGCAGCCGCTCGATCGCCGCTCTCAGGTCGCCCGACACCGCGCCCGCTGCCGGCAGGGCCACCGCGGCATCGCTGCCCACGCCGAGATCGCGCACGGTGGTGGAGAGCCAATCCTCGAGTTCGGTATAGAAGCGGTTCTGGGCTTGACTCATCTGCAGGTCGAGGAAACCGAGCACGAGCGAGCCGGCAAGTCCGAACAGCGATGCCGAGAACGCGATTCCGATCCCGCCGAGCGGCGCGGCGAGCCCTTCTTTGAGCGACTCGAATATGACGCCCGCGTCGCCGGCCGGCTTGAGGCTGTTGATTACGCTGCCGACCGAGGTCATGGTCTCGATCAGGCCCCAGAACGTGCCGAGCAGCCCGAGGAAGATGAGCAGGCCGGTCATGTAACGCGACGTGTCGCGCGCCTCGTCCAAGCGGGCGGCGATCGAATCGAGGATGCCGCGCATCACCTGCGCCGAGATCGCCATGCGGCCGATGCGATCACGCAGCAGCGCGGCCATCGGCGCGAGCAAAACCGGCGGACGTTCGACCGCCAGCCCGGGGTCGGCGAGCCTGAACCCGTTCACCCAATCGATCTCGGGGAACAGGCGGATGACCCGCTGGAAAGCGAGCGCGATGCCGAAGATGAGCGCGCCGATGATCAAGGCATTGACCACGGGATTGGCGAGAAACGCGGTCCAGATCTGCTTGTAGAACACGACCACGACGAGCGCGCAGACGGTAAGGAACACCACCATCCGGACGAGAAAAATCCGGGGTGAGGAGAGCTTAAATGGATCGATCTCTTGCGCCATGGTCAGCGCCCCTACCTCGACTCACAATAAGGCACTGCCGCGGCGGAAGGAAGAAGGAGGGGCCGCCGGGAGGCCGCCGCGGAGGCCCCCGTTCGACGCGCTCAGGCCGATGGCTGAGCGATCGCTGAGGCCTTTTGCGCATCCCTGAGCGCCCGCAGCATTTCGCGGTGAATGTCCTCGTTGCCTGCGAGGATGCCGCCGGTTTTGATCATATCGTCGCATCCCTCGAGATCGGTGATGAAGCCGCCGGCTTCGCGCACCA
>WNFX01002982.1_pt1 | contig 16945 bp, 10 predicted proteins | sample 5400111 | NCBI WGS metagenome assembly WNFX01 (sample SAMN13153363, study PRJNA577476) | soil metagenome | isolation source: 40 cm soil or saprolite under grassland replicate 1 | place: USA:California | collected 2016-06-15 | reverse complement strand
CAGGTCATCGACCTGCGCCCGGTCTACCACCGCAAAGAAGAGCGCATCCGCGCCCACGTCATCCTCTGCTGGCTCGCCCTGCTCCTCATCCGGATCGCCGAGACCACCGCCCGCACCACCTGGAACAAGATCACCGACGAGCTCGGCCTGCTCACCCTCGGCACCTTCACCGGCCCCGCCGGCACCTTCCGCCAGACCGCCGGCCTCACCCCCGCCCAGCGCGGCATCCTCGCCAGCCTCCAGATCCCCTGCCCGAAGAAGATCATCCAGGCCGCGCCCGCAGGCTCCGGCCAGGACCGCGCCAGCGCCTAGTGACACGCCCCGTCACCACGAAACCGCTCATTCCCGCAGGTCAAACCACAGATCCGCATACCAGGCCTGGCTCACATCTGCGGAACGCAGGCATGGGCGGCCGAGGCCACGGCGGGTTGCGATCATGACTGACCCGGGCGACCGGCAGACCATGTCCGCGTCGTTGCGCAAGATGCTGATTCCGCTGGCGCTGGCCCAGTTCATCTGCAGCTTCGCGGGTTCGAACATGAACGTCATGATCACCGACATCAGCCACGACCTGGGCACCACGGTCCAGGGGGTGCAGGTCTGCATCACCCTGTTCCTACTGGTCATGGCGGCCCTGATGATCCCGTGCGGCAAGCTCACCGACAAGGTGGGCCGCAAACGGTGCTTCACGCTGGGGCTGGCCGTTTACGGGGTCGGGGCGGTGCTCAGCGCGGCGGCTCCCGGACTCGGCGTGCTGATTCTGGGCAACTCGATTTTCGAGGGGGTCGGCACAGCCCTGCTGATTCCGCCGGTGTACATCCTCACCACCATGCTCTTTACCAACATGAAGTCCCGCGCTTGGGCGTTCGGCCTGATCAGCGGCATGGGAGGAATCGGTGCCGCTACCGGCCCGTTGATCGGAGGCCTGATCACCACGGCCATCAGCTGGCGGGTGGCGTTCGTCTTCCAGGCCGTCATCATCGTGATCATCCTGGTTCTGGCCCGCTCCGTCACTGATCCTGTCCCGGCGGACCCGGCACGCCCGTTCGATACGGTGGGCGCGATCCTGTCCGCCGCTGGCCTGGTGATTGTCGTGCTTGGGATCCTGGCGGCCGACAACAACCTCGCCCTCACGGCGGTCCTGATCGTCGCCGGAGCCCTCGTTCTGACCGGGTTCTTCGCCTGGGTCCGCAGCCGTAAGCGGGCCGGTAAAGAGGCGCTGCTCTCCACCGACCTGTTCCGCAACCGCACATCGAACCTGGCCTTGGTCACCCAGAATGTCCAGTGGCTGCTGCTCATGGGCTCATCCTTCGTGGTGTCCGCCTATCTGCAGGTCGTGCGGCATTACAACGCCATCCAGACCGGGGTGATCTTCACCGCGGCCACCGTGGGCATCTTGTTGTCATCGCTCACCGCCGGCCGCCTGGCCAAGCGGTTCCAGCAGCGAACGCTCATTATGAGCGGCTTCATGACGACCATCGCCGGTGTCCTGTTGCTGGTGGCCATGGTCAAGGGCCACCCGGGCGCCTGGTACTTCGCCCCGGGACTGTTCCTCATTGGCCTGGGCCTGGGCGTCATGCTCACCCCGTCGGTCAACGTGGTGCAATCCGCCTTTCCCGAACAGCTCCAAGGAGAGATATCCGGGGTATCACGCAGCGTGTCTAACCTGGGGTCGTGTTTCGGCACCGCGATCGCCGGCACCATCCTGGTGTCCGGTCTCGCCGACGCCACACGCTCCTACGGCATCGCCATGATCGTCCTGGCATTCATCGGTCTCATTGGCCTGGGCGCCACGTTCCTGCTTCCAACCGCAGAACCCGCCGAACCCCGGCCGGCACCCGACACCGCAACGTCCCACTAGCGGAAAGCAGAGGCGGCGATCCGTATGAGGCCGGCCATGCGGATGGCCGGCCGCATCAGGCTGTAACCACCGCCAGTGAAGACCGTTAGGCGGAAGCCACCGGACGGTGTATCACCCGGCAGGGATGATGCCCGGACGGGTCGCAGGCTTGAGGTCGATGCACGAGGGCGGGGCCGTGATCACGGCTGATCTGCCGTCGCCGGTTTGGCGGGCGGGCCTGCCGATCAGTTCGATCAGGCCGAGAACTACCAGCAGCAGGATCGCGATCAGGATGACCACGAGGGCCGTGGGCCGCCCCCAGAACACGAAGATCAGGGCCGCGAGCGCCACCGTCCCGATACGGAGGCCTTTGCGGTGCGCGTAGGTCCACGTACCGACCGGCCCGGTGGTCACACCTGCGTGCTCGCCACGTTGCCGGATCCACTCCATTCCCGATTTCAGTGCCTTCCGGATCGAGGTCGCCGTCGTCGACGGCCCGGTGAGGAAGGCGGCGCCGGCGACGACCAGGCCCACTACCAGAAGGGTGCGGAGAGCGGCCCTGATGAACCGGACGAGCGTATCGAACAAAACGGCGGCCGCGTCACTGGGCAGCGTGCTGTTGGGGATGCTGTTCAGGTAGATGCTCCGGAAGATCAGCAAGCCGGCTCCGAGCACGAGCATGGAGGCCGCGAATCCGAGCCCGGCTCCGATCAGCGCGCGCCGGTGGCTCCGCGCGAGATATACCCCCAGGCCGATCAGCAGGAGCGACAGTATCGGCAGCACGATCTTGAGATCGTTGATCAGCCGGTAAGCGCTCTGCGCCTTAGTCAGTTCCCGGGCCGAGAACAGGGGCAGCGTCGGATTGATGGCCGGAAGGCTATTTATCACCGTGAAACCGCGCGCGACCAGGGACTGCTTGACGATGTTGATGAACGGGCCAAGGTCGATGACAACCTGCCCGTTGCTGATCTTGACCGTGCCGTTTCCCTGACCGGAGAGCGCCTTGACCACCGCCTGGTGGGCCACGGTGTTGACCTGGATCCACGTGTTGGCGAACTGCGGGCTGGTCACGATCTTGCTTACCTGGTCGTGGATGAACCCGTTCACCGCGCTGGCGATCGACGGGCCGAAACTCTGCAGCAGCGTGCCGACCCGGTTCAGGCCCTTGTCCGTTAGCAGGGCGGCGGCCTGGTTGGTGAGGCCAGTCACGTTGAGGTGGCTAGTGATCTCGTTCGTGACCTTGTCGGTCAGGGCATTCTGGACCGCCGGATCATGGATGAGAGGCTCGATGTTGGCGATGTAGCGGCTGGTGTCGGAGACCTGGTTGGCGCTCCAGACGCCCAGCACGGCCACGGGGGCCAGCACGCAGCCGAGCACGATGAGAATCGTGGCCACGGGGGCCCGCCAGCCGATCCGGCGGCGCGCGGATGAGGTGAGCTCCATGATCCCCGGACATGGTGGATAAACGCCGGATCAAAGCATGAACCAGTGACCCGGTCGCCGGGCTGACGGCCGAACTAGGCCCGCGCCAGCGGGAGGTGACCCTTGACGGACATAGGCGACAAGTCGGCTTCTGCGGCCGCAAGCCCAGAACCCAGCCACGACGAGCAAGCCGAGATCGATCGCCTCCGCGCCGAGGTGGAGCAGTTGCGCGGCGAGCAGGCCAGCACGGTTCGCGTGGGGTGAGTTATCGCGGGCTGGCGGCCGGGCCAGGATCGTCGCCCGCATCGGATCTCCGTTCCTTGCCCCGGCGTACGGCCCCGAGCAGGAGCCGCACGCCGGCGCCCAGCAGTGCGAGGTCGCCGAGCATCTGGACGATCAGCACTACCCGCGCGGGCTCGGATTTGGGCGCGATGTCCCCGAAACCCACCGTTGAGAAGACAGTCACACTGAAGTACAAGGCGTCCGTGCGAGTCAGCGGCTCCGTGAAGCTCGCCGCCGACGCTCGTTCCATCACGAAATACGTCGAGGCGAACAGCAGCAGGTAAAAGGGAAAGAGCAAGCCAAGCGCCTCGACTGCCTTCATGCCCGGATAGGGAGAGCCAATGATGGTTCTGACCTGCCACACCGTAATGACGGCGAAGACCGCGAGGCCGATCAGCACCCGCACCACTGCGCCGGTACCCAACGGCTGGTCCAGGGGAAGCACATAGTAGAGAACAACGAGGAACGTCGTGCTCAGGAAACCGCGCAGCACCGCCCAGAGAATGGTCCGCCGTCGCGCTGCCGCCGACAGGTCCTGGTACGGATCAGCGGTCATGCGGGAGTACCGCCGACGGTTAGGGTCCGCTTGGCTGGCGAACGAGGCAGGAGCAGATAGGCGCCGACAAGGAAGCACAGGGCGCCCAGGCAGGTCCCGAGGTTAACCACCATGGCGTTGCGTAGCGCGCCGGAGTCGGGGACCACACCTTCTGGTCCTGTTCGATTGCGCTGAGGCTGCTGGTTAGGGCATGAAGTGTGCTGGCGTTGAAGACAGCGTCCCGGCCAGCTGAACCACGACAGCCCACCAGGCCTTGTCCCGCCACCTTCGCACACTCGTCCTCCTCGATTGCAGGAACTGGCCGCACGCGGCGGCGGTGAAAAAGAGCGATCCGGCAAAGAACGTGACCCCGTCCGCCGTCACCCCGACCGCGCCCGCATAGCCAGGCACGGCCCCCCACAGCGAAGCACGCCGATCCGATCAGGAACAGGATCGAGATGGCCCGGTCGCTGGTCACGACGAGGTGCCGGAGCCGCGTTACAAGTGGTTGAATCCGCTGGTTTCCTCCTTTGACATGGGCACGGTGACCGGATGCTTGGCGAAGTGAGCCACGGCGCCCCGGAAGTCGTCCAGGAGCAGGGATGCCATATCGTGACTCACCCCCAGGCGGACCAGGATGCGCTGCACGGCGATGTCGGAGGCTGTCCCGGTGAGGGTGTAGGCAGGTACCTGCCAGCCTCGGGTGCGCAGCCGATCGGCCAGGTCAAACAGGGTGTAGCCGGGGTCCGCACCGTCGCGGATCCGCCAGGTGACGGTCGGGATCCCGGTGGCGGGGTTGCTATCGCATAGGAGCTCGAAAGGGCCCACCTTGGCGATCTCGGCGGCTAGGTACTGGCCTACCGCGTAGGACGCCTCGTGGATGCCCTTGTACCCCTGGAATCCGAGGCGGAGGAAGTTGTAGTACTGCGCGATGATCTGCCCGGCCGGGCGGGAGAAGTTGATCTGGAAGACCGGCATGTCGCCGCCCAGGTAGTTGACATGGAACACCAGGTCCTCGGGGAGTTCCTCGCGGTCCCGCCAGACGACCCAGCCGACGCCCAGCGGAGCCAGCCCGAACTTGTGCCCTGAGGTGCTGATCGACTTGACTCGCGGCAGCCGGAAATCGAACATCAAGTCGGGGGCGCAGAACGGGGCGAGGAAGGCGCCGCTGGCCCCGTCCACGTGAATGCCGATGTCCAGGCCGGTGTCGGCCTGCAGCTGGTCGAGGGCACTGGACATGGCCTCTACCGGCTCGTAGGCCCCGGTATAGGTGACGCCCAACGTCGGCACGACCATGATCGTGTTCTCGTCTACCCGCGCCAGCATGGACTCTGGATCCATGGCGTAGTGACCATGAGACATCGGCACCTCGCGCATCTCGATGTCCCAGTAGCGGGCGAACTTGTGCCATACCACCTGCACCGGACCGCACACCATGTTCGGCTTGTCGGCCGGCTTGCCTTCGGCCTTGCGCCTGGCCCGCCACCGCCATTTGGCCGCCATGCCCGCCAGCATGCAGGCCTCCGAGGAGCCGATAGCCGACGCCCCCACCGTGTTGGCTGAGTCGGGCGCATGCCACAGATCGGCCAGCATGTGCACGCAGCGTGCCTCTATCTCAGCGGTCTGCGGATACTCGTCCTTATCGATCATGTTCTTGTCGACTGACAGCGCCATCAGCGCGAGAACCTCGGGCTCCGCCCACGTCTGGCAGAACGTGGCCAGGTTCTGCCGGGAATTGCCATCCAGCATCAGCTCGTCCGCCACCACCTGGAACGCTTCCTTCGGCGCTGACTCGTCCCGCGGGAACCTGTACTTGGGGACCTGCCGGGTCAGGTCGCGCCCGGCGAATACGCAGTCCTCTATGTGCTCACGGACGGACTCACGTTCGTGCAATGGCATGATCACCATCTCCCTGATTCGGGTGATTCCGCTTCGGCATGGCTACCTTCACTATGGCTACCTTCACTTCCATCCCTATGCCAGCGTGGCATCGCCGGATCGACGCCGGGTCCTCCCTCGTGGGTGATGGATACCGATCGCGAAGCCATCAGACTGGCGGAAAGCGCAGACACGGTGATCACTACCAGAAAGTGATAAATTACGGTGGGAGAGCTGGCCCATGCGGAACGGCCGGGGCGCGCAGCCAGGTCCAGTGGCAGGCGCCGTGCGGCCGGGATCTACGGAACGATCATTACCGCCGCAGTCATCGCTGCCACCGGAGTCCGGCTCACTACCTTGGCGCTAGTAGTCTCTGTCCTCGTCACACTGCTGGTGTACTGGGTCGCCGAAGAGTACGCCGAGCTTCTGGGTGAGCAGCTCGAGGCCGGTCGCCTGCCGACACGGCTCGAGGTCCGCACGGCGCTGGCGGCCACCTGGCCTATGGTCAGCGCGTCCTATGTTCCGCTGCTGGCGCTTGTGCTGGCGCGATGGCTGGGGGCTTCGCCATCCGCTGCCGCCAACGTCGGACTGGTGGTAGCGGTCATGCTCATGATCTTCTACGGATGGTCAGCTGGCCGCGCGGCCCGGGTCGATGGTAAGCGGCTGTTCGTGATCACGTCAGTGGCCGCCGCGCTCGGATTGATGATGATCGTCCTCAAGGACGTCGTGCTCATTCATTTGCACTGAGGAAGGCCCACGTCAACTGGCGCCGGCGAGGACCGCGTCATCCCCGATGGGTGAGGCCGTCAGCGTACCCAAAGCGGATCATTTGGCTGCAGCGGCCGGCATCCCCTGGCGTGGTGCTGCTGGAGGGAGCAGGGATGGTCGTCAGTCGCTTGCCTGTGGCGGCCGTGGGCCGCTGGCTGCGCTCGGTCCGGCCCGAGCGGGCTCACCTGCGCGCGGATCTCGTGGCCGGGCTGCCCGGCGCGATCAGCAGCGTGCCCGACGGGATGGCGGCCGCGGTCCTGGCCGGCGTCAACCCGGTGCAGGGCCTGTACGCGGGCTTCGCCGGACCCATCGTGGGCGGGCTCAGCTCCAACACCCGGATGATGGTGATCACGACGACATCTGCTGCCGCCCTGGCCGCAGGCTCGGCGTTGCAGAGCGTGCCGGCCGACCAGCGGCCACAGGCCGTGTCGCTGCTGGCGATACTGGCCGGTATCGCCCTGGTCGCCGCCGGGATCCTCCGCCTCGGCCGCTACACCAGGTTCGTCTCGTACTCGGTGATGATCGGATTTCTCACCGGGGTCTCGGTCAACATCTTGTGTGGCCAGATCGCGGGCCTGACCGGAGCTTCGACGCACGGCGATTTCCCCTTGGCCAAGGCCGCCAACGTGCTGATCCACCCGGGCAGCATCCAGCTGGCGTCGCTGCTGACCGGGCTGAGCGCGCTGGCGATCTTGCTGGTACTGGCCCGGACTCGCCTGTCGGTGCTCAGCGCGCTGATCGCCCTGGTGATCCCGACCGTAGTGGTGGTGCTGGCCGGCGCGGACACGGTGGCCAGGGTCGGGGACCAGGGCGACATCCCGCGCGGCATCCCGCTGCCGCATCTCCCCGACCTCAGGCTCTTCTCGTTCAGCCTGGTCACCGGCGCGCTGGCGATGGCCGTCATCATCCTCGTCCAGGGCGCCGGGGTCGCCGAAGCCGTACCCAACCCAGGCACTGCGCAGCCGAACCCGAACCAGGACATCATCGCGCAAGGCGCTGGCAACCTGGCCGCGGGTTTCTTCCGTGGCATCGGGGTGGGAGGCTCGGTCGGGAGTACCGCGCTGAATGTGACCGTCGGCGGCAAAACCCGGTGGGCGACGATCTGGGCCGGCGTATGGATGCTGGTCATCCTGGCCATATTCTCGGGGCTGGTCGCGAAGATCGCGGTTCCGACGCTCGGCGCCATCCTCATCTTCGCGGCCATCGGCTCGCTGCGGCCGGGGGAGGTCGCCACCATCATGCGCACCGGGCGCACCTCCCAGGTCCTGATCATTACCACCTTTTCCGCTACCTTGTTCCTGCCTGTCGCCGCGGCCGTCGGCATCGGGGTGGCCCTGTCGCTACTGCTGCAGCTCAACCAGGAGGCCATGGACCTCGCCGTCGTCGAGCTCACACAACGTGCTGACGGGCGCTTCGAGGAGCACCCGGCCCCGGCCACCTTGACCAGCGATCACATCACGATCCTCGACGTGTACGGCAGCCTGCTTTATGCGGGTGCCCGCACCCTGCAGGCTCGCCTGCCCGACCCTGGCGAGGCCCGCTCGCCCGTCGTCGTGCTGCGGCTCAGGCGCCGAACCTCCCTGGGAGCGACCTTCATCAAGGTGGTCGGCGACTATGCCGGCCAACTCGCCGATCGCGGTGGCCGGCTCTACCTCACCGGCCTCGAGCCAAGCCTGACCGAACGCCTCGTCCGCACCGGGCACGTCGAGGACGGTCCGGTGCGGACGTTCGAAGCCACCCCGATCGTGGGCGAGTCGACCCAACGGGCCTACCTGGACGCCGAGGCATGGCTAGTCAAGCGGCGCGACGGATGAACCCGCGCCTGTGTGCGGCGTTACCTGCGGCGGGAAACGCGCCGGGCGGTGCGCCGCCCCGTGCGCCGGGCTACTCTGCGTCCTCCGAACATCTCGGACCTCCAGGTTCTTGTGATCGCTTGAATTTCTCGGGGTCTTGCGGGGTTTTCTGGGTCATGCGGTATTGGATGCGGCCCCTAGCGTCTCGAGCTCGTGCAGTTGCTTCGCCTCGTCGGCCGAGACGAGCCCCAGCTCGACGAGGTCGAGCGGGCTGATGAAGGCATCGCTGATACGGAAACCACCGGCCCGGGCGATCGCGTCGCGAAGCGGTACCGCCCAGTGGTGCTCGATCAGGATGAGTGCTGCCGCCGAGTCGTTCGGAATGTCCTCCAGCACATCCCAGCCCTCCTCCTCGGTAAACACGTGGACGCCGCCCTCGGCGGCCACCTCCTCGGCGCCTGCGATGGCGCCTGCCTCCATTCCCTCCTCGCCCTCGATCCCCAGGCCGATCAGGGCGCCGATCTTGCTGCCGAGTTCGATCGCCTCGCTTTCGGTCAGGTTGCTGAGGTGCTCTACTTCCAGCTCGCCGTCGGCGTCCTTGTAGACGGCGAGCGCGTCGATGACGCGTACCGTGTCGCTCTCGCGGAGCCGCTCGAGCTCGGCGATGATCTCGCCGTGGAAGTCGGGGTGGTTGAATCCCAGTACGATCAGCTGCACGGGCCCAATTGCCATGTTCTTGCCCTCCGATGTGGATCTCTACTCGGCACGAGCATCGGGGTGATCGAGGCGAAGGCACATCACCCGGCGCGGGCGATGTCCCGTCGAGGCGGCGGCCCGCTCAATGCTCACCCGGCTGACCGGTCCGGCACAAAGCCGTACCGGCCGCCGGATTCCGGTCGGCCGGTACGGCCCCCGCAGGGGGAGGGCAGCTTATGAGGAGCTCTGGCCGTGCAGGGCGTCCTGCAATTCCTGCTCGCCTTCCTTGGACAGGGAGGTCTTCAGCACGGTGCCGCCGTACTTACTCATCGCCTCCACGGCCTTGTCCGGGGTCACCTTCTCCACCATCAGGAACAGGGCCGAGGTACCTGGCTTCAGCATGCCGCGGACCTGGTCCTGGAACTGGCTGTCGATGCCGGTCTTGGTGACCTTGCCCATCAGGGCACCTAGCCCCGCGCCGACGGCCATCCCGAAGACCGGTATGAAGAACAGCACGCCGAACAGCAGACCCCACCACATCCCCCAGGTCGCCCCTCGGCCGACCATGTGGTGGCGGGTGTGCACGTGGTAGTCGCCCTGGGCGTCTCGCACGATCACCGCGATCGCGTCAGGCTCGATGATGAGGTCCCTGGCCAGTTGCCGGGCCTCGTCGGCAGCCGCCTCGGCGGTCGTCTCGTCGGGGTATCCAATCGCGATCAGATCAGCCATGACGCTTTTCCGTTCTCCTTATGCCGGTGAAGTTCCGCATAAGTCCAGCAGCCGAAGGCCAGCCGCGCCCCACCCACGACGGGTGATACAGCGAGTCCCGCAGGCCACTCGGCTAGGCCCCGGGGAACTGGTCGGGGACGGAAGTGTCCATAGCCTCGGATCGGAAGTGTCTATGGTCTATTACAAGCTGATAACACTAAGCTGCTCATATGAGCGGCGATCCCGGCGCGGCCGACAAGCCCTCGCGATCGCGGTACAGCCTGCGCGCGGTACAAGCCCCGATACCGGGTCGCGCTGATCATGACGTCCCGATCGAGACGAAGTTCCATGCTCCCGCTTTGCGTAAGGACCTGGTCGAGCGGCAAGAGCCGGTTCAGCGCCTGATTGCCGCGGCCCCCGCCAAACTCGTTCTCGTCGACGCGCCGACCGGCTTCGGCAAGACGACTCTCGTGGCGCAGTGGCAGGTCAGCCGGATGGAACGGCGGCCGTTTGCCTGGCTCACGCTCGATGACGGCGAGAATGACCCGAGCCGGCTGTGGTGGCACATCATGCATGCGCTGCAGAGGGCTAGCCCGGGGCTCACCGGCGAGGAGAAACCCCGGGAGCTTCGGGTGCACGACCCTGATATCACAGGAACCGTGCTCCCGGTCCTGCTCAATGAGCTGGCGAGCCTCACGGCTCCGGTCGTTCTCGTCCTTGACGGATACCAGGCGGTCACCGAGCCCGCCTGCCACGAGCAGATGACGTTCTTCCTGGCGCATCTCCCGCCATCCGCGCAGGTCGTGCTGATCACGCGGACCGATCCGCCGCTGCCGATAGCGCGGTTGCGAGCGGCCGGCGAGATGTTCGAGCTCCGGGCCCGGGAGCTACGCTTCTCGCCGGCCGAGGCTGCTCTGTTCGTGCAGCGGATGTCAGCGGCTGAGATCGGCCTCTCCGATATTGCCGTGCTGGTCGAGCGGACCGAGGGGTGGCCGGCCGGACTGTACCTCGCGGCGCTCTCGCTGCGCGGCCACCCCGACCCGAGCGCCTTCGTCGGCCAGTTCAGCGGCGACAACCGGTTCATCACCGACTTCCTGGCCGAGGAGGTGCTCAGCCGCCAGCCGGCCGAGATCCGGCAGTTCCTCGTGCGGACATCCATTCTCAGCCGGTTTAGCGCGCCGCTCTGCGATGCCGTGATCGGTTCGGCCGGCGCGGCAGAGATCATCGACGTCCTCGACCGGGAAAACCTGTTCGTTGTCCCGCTCGACGATGCTCGCCGGTGGTTCCGCTATCACTGCCTGTTCGCGCAGATGCTACGCGGCTACCTCACCCGGACCGAGCCGGGCCTGGTGGCCATCTTGCACGAGCGCGCCCGTGACTGGCATCGACAGTCGGGGTCAGTGGACGAGACGATCCATCACTCGGCGGCTGCCGGTGACCTTACCGGTGCTATCGAGCTTATCGCCGGCCACTGGCCGGCTTATGTTGGCTCGGGCCGGATGGCGACTGTTCGCGGATGGTTGCGCACGCTCGGCGACGACGCCATCAGCGCCAACCCGCTAGCTGCGCACTGCGCGGCGTGGATCGCGGCGCTGGCGGGCGACCGGGAGTCCGCGCGGCGCTGGCTGCCGGTCATGGAGGCAGCGCAGGACGAGGAGCAGCTTCCTGACGGCCTGCAGTCGCTGAAGTCCTCCGTGGCTCTGCTGCGAGGCGTCTTCGGATTGGAAGGTTACCGGGTCATGCGCGAGGCGGCGGGCGCGGCCGTCGAGCTGGAAAGTGACCCGGCCTCGCCGTGGTACGCCCTGGCCCGGGCCTCCCTTGGCTTCAGCCTGTACCTATCCGGCGAGGCTAAGGCGGCGGAGGGACCTCTGGAGGAGGCCGTCTCCAACGAGGCAGCCATCCCGCTCGTCCGTACTCTCGCCTTGTCCGTGCTCTCGCTGGCAGCGGTTGAGCTGGGCAAACTAGCACGAGCCCAGGAGCTTGCGGATGCGGCCCGCGGCCTCGGCACCCGCGGGGGAGTCGGCGAGACGCCGCCCACTGCCCTGGCCTACATGGCCACGGGCGCGGTTTTCGCCGCGCAGGGGCAACTGCCGGAGGCTCGCAGCGCGCTTGAGCACGCGGTCCAGTTCCGCGAGAGAGTTCCAGGCATCAGCCCCTGGGCCACGGTCGAGGCCATGGCGATGCTGACGCAGGTGCTGCTCGATATCGGGGACCGGTCAGCCGCGGCGGCGCTCGTGGATCAGATGCGGCTGCTGCTGACGTCGCAGCAGGACCCCGCCGAGGCCACGCGGGCCCGACTGGAACGGCTCGAACGGCAGGCTGCGGGCAGGCCGAAGGCCACATCGCTGGCTGACCCGCTCACCGAACGCGAGGAAGCGGTGCTGCGTCTGCTCCAGGGCACGCTCTCCCTTCGGGAGATCGGGCAGGAGCTGCACTTGTCGGCGAACACGATCAAGACCCATTCCCAGGCGATCTATCGGAAACTCGGCGTGTCAACCCGGCACGATGCCGTCCGGCAAGGCCACGACGCCGGCCTTCTCTTAGCCGCCCGCGCGGACCTCAGATCAGCTCGAGTTGCCGTGCGCGGCGGACTGCTTCATTGCGGTGAGTCGCCGACAGCTTGCGATAGACGCTCCTGAGGTGGGACTTGACGGTGTTCACCGAGATGTACATCTCGGCGGCGATCTCGACGGTGCTCAGCATCTCCGAAAGGTGCCGGAGCGCCTCGCGCTCGCGTTCGGTGAGCGGCTCGATGATCAGCGCCGCTGCCTCCCCAGCCAGGGCCGCCTGGGCCGGAATCATGGCCGGCGTCCAGCTCGCCAGACCGGGTTCGAGCAGCTCACCGTAGGCGTGGGCCAGGTCGGGGTCGCGCCGCAGCACCGTCTGTATCCACGTCCGCTCCAGGGTGAACGGCAGCCGGAGTTGCTCTGGCCGGCCTAGGCGCAGCGCGTGTTCAAGCGATCGGCGACCGCGCGCGCTATTACCGGTCAGGTAGCTGAGCCGGGCATCGACCAGCCACCCCTCCAGGCGCGCCTGCTCAGGCACTGGCGTGCTACCTTCGGCCGCGGTGTCGAGCGCCCGCCGGGCCGCCCGATAGTCATGTGCGGCCAGCCACGCCCGGGCGAGCGCGGCCGCGGCATCAGGCCGGGACGCTGGATGGGCGCGCCCGGCCGCGGCCACCGCGGCTTGGACGTCTCCAGCAGCCGCGCAAGCCCGCGATTCGAGCAGGGTGAGCATATGTTCGAGCCAGTCAGGCGGCGACCAGCCCTGTCGTGCGCGGCCGATAAGCTCCGAAGCAGCCGGTGCGCGGCCTTCGGCCAGGCGGCGCCGCGCTGCGATCAGGCAGGCCACCGTGCTGATCAGCTTGTCCGGGTTAACCCGCAGAGCGGCGTCGGCCAGCCTCAGCTGGACATGCGCTCGCTGTATCTCGTTGCGGTCCAGGTACACCGATGCGAGCGCGATACTCGCAGCCGGGGCGTAGTGCTCAGGATGCCCGTCACAGCTGTCCTTGGTGGCCTGGACCGCCTCTTCCGCTAGCTCTGCCGCGCGGCTAAGCCGTCCGCATAGAGCGGCCCCGAGCGCGAGGTAGGCCAGGCAATCAGCACGCTCGCCCGGGCTGTCGGCAGCGGCAGCAGCGGCGGCGCCTGCCTTGAAGATGGCGACGGCCTCATCGACACGACCTGCCCGCAGTTCCGCGGCTCCGCAGCTCGACAGCACCTGGGCCTGGAACTCGGGACGCAGTGCGAGCAAGCTCGCTGGCAGCCTGCCGAGCAACGCCGTCGCGCGGGCGGCCGCCGCGGTCGCGGTATCGAGGTCCCCGGTGCGGCGGGACAGTGCCAGCCGGATCAGCGCAGAACTCAGCCGGGCCGGGATTTCGTCGTCAGGGGGAAGTGTGTCGAGGATACTGTCGGCCGCGGTGAGTGAATGAGCGCACGACTGGTCCTCAGCGTCGGCTAGCCCCATCGCCGCGATCACCAGCAGCGGCTGCGGTTGCGTCGGGACCAGGTCCAGCGGCATGCGCCGGAATACCTCGGTGAGCGGTTGCTTGTCCCGCGGGTTGATGAGCTGGCATATGGCGAGCTCGTCGAGGACTATTCTCGCCGCGAACTGCCAGTCACCGGAGTCCGCCGCGTGCCGCACGGCTTCGGCGAGACAGCCGTTCCGCTGATACCACTGTGCCGCCCGCTGGTGCAGCCCGGGCAGCCGGTCAGGGTGCTCGATCCTGAGCTTCAGGCGCAATACCTCGGCGAACATCGAATGGTAGCGAAACCATCCGTGCCCGAGCGGCCGGACGAACGCGTTAGCCTGCGACAGCGCCATCAGCGTGCTGCCGGCCTGCGGGTCACCGGCTAGCTCGCTAGCCAGGTCCGCGCTGACACAGTCCAGGATGCTGGTCCGGAGAAGGAGTTCACGGGTGGAAGGAGCCTGGGCGTTGAGGACTTCGTCGACTAGGTAGCTGGTGACGGCGTTGTCGTCCGCGTCCAGTGCCTTGACGAATTGCTCGGGATCGGGATGCCCGTCCAGCGAGAGCGCCGCCAGGCGCACTCCGGCCGCCCAGCCTTCCGTCCGCCCGGTCAGGCACTCGAGCGCCGCCGCGGACAGGGTGATGCCGTGATGCGCCAGGAGCGCGCCCGATTCGGGAACGCTGAAGGCAAGGTCATCGGCCCGGACCTCGGTGAGCTCCCCGGCGAGCCGGTATCGGTGCAGGGGCAGCAGCGGGTCCATCCGTGACGACATCACGAAGTGCAGCGCTGAGGTCCCGTTCCGCAGGATGTACGCCAGCCCATCGAGGATCGCTGGTTCGGTTACCAGATGGAGGTCGTCAAGCACCACCGTCACCGGCGTGTCCCGGGCGGCCAGCACCGATGCCAGCCGGAGGAGGAAGCCGTGATCGACGGCAGGGCGAGTCGGCGCCGACATGGTCGGTGGCACCGTGACCGCCGCTCGCCGCAGGGCGGCCATGACGTATGACCAGAAGACCTTAGGCCGGTTGTCGTAGGAGTCGAGGGTGAGCCAGGCCACCGCATCGGGGGAGGCGTTCGCGGCCCACAGTGCGATGGCCATCGTCTTGCCGGCACCCGGCGGACCGGTGACCGTGGTCAGCGGACCGCGCACGCCGTCGGTGATCAGCTTGTCGATTCGCGACCGCGGCACCACCCAGCCGGGCAGGGTGGGTACGGTGATCTTGGACGTCAGGATCGGGTCGTCAGCACCTTTCGAGCGGGCGGCCCCGTGTGCTTTAGTGACAATCACCATCAGGGTGGTCCTCTTCCCGCTGGCGACTCTCGGCGGCCAGCCATGCGCCCGAGGCGCCGATGGCAAGCAGGGTCTGGACAGGCCGACTGCCCCTGCACTCTTTCTCTCCCGCGGGCGGGTGAGGCGTCATCACCCTTCGCCTAATCTCACCAGGGTGACGAATTCACCCGTCGTGAGTGGGGTGCGGCGAACCGTAAAGCGAGACGTTGGAAACTAGCCACGCCCAACTTCTGATCGACTGGGGGCTGCGGTGCCATCGTCCAACTACGAGATCCGCGTGACTGGAGTTCTCCCGCCTGAGGCCTTGCTTGACTTCGCCAGGCTTACCGCCTCAGTGGAGCCGGTGGAAACCGTCCTGCACGGTCCCATCCAGGATCAGGCGGCCCTGAACGGGCTTCTCGCCAGACTCGAGACCTTCGGCGTCCAGGTCCTGGAGATACGACGCCTCCAGGACAGGAATCCGCCCGCGTGCCGGCCGCGATAGTGCGGGTCTGGTCGCCGGGCCGCAGCGACATCAGCTGACCGCTGGTGTAGCGCGGCCATAGCGGCTCCTGGTCGAGCAGCCCGAAGTTGCCGCTATCGGTCAGCGCCGACGTGCCGAGGCCGGGCAGGTTCAGGAAGAACATCCCGTTCCTGGACATCTGCCTGCCGGCCGCAGCCCGCCCGCCATCTCGTCGGCCACGCGGGTCAGGCCGGGGGCCAGGGCGCGCCGATGAGCCGCTCGATGTCCTCGCCGAACGGCCGGTCCTCCTCGATCGGATCGACGATCCCGGCCAGCCAGTCCAGCAGGACCCGGCTCCCGGCCGGCGGCGGCTGGCCGGACAGCGCCGCCGCCTGGAAACCGGCCAGCAGCTCACACGCGGTAACCGCGCGGGCGTGACGCAGCGCGGCGCGCAGCTTCCCGGCCGCCTCCCAGGCGAACGACTGCACGTCCTCCTGGCCGCCGGACGTCTCGATCAAGCCGACGGGGGTCGCGGCCGCCAGCCGCCGCATCGCGTGCACCTCGCCGGCGGCGCGCTTGTGGACCGGCGTCAGGCCCGCCTGCGGGCCGGGGTCGCGGGCTAGCTGCGCGGGCAGCCCGGTCACGGCGGGATTCATCAGCCGGTGCAGCCGCGCCGCCGCCACCTCCGCCGCGTGGCAGAACGCCGCCGTAAGGTGGTCGCAGTGCGCGGCCAGGTCGATCCCGTGGAAACCGGCCGTGCTGGTGAACCGTCCGTCAAGGTAGGCGGGGGAGTCGGTGACCCCGGTCAGGGCCCGGCGGACGGCCGCCTCGAGCAGCGTGGCGGCCCGGTGGATCTGGGTGAGTACCGGCCCGGCCACCCGGAACGACACCGGCGCCTGCAGGGACCGCGGCGACGGCTCGTCGCCCGCCGCCGCGCGGAGCCGCGCCAGCACCGCGGCCAGCACCTCGTCGCCGCGCGCGCAAGCGGCCCGGTAGGGATCGCGCGGCGCGCGGATCACCGCGATGGACAGCGCCGCGGCCGCCTCCATCAGCGAGGTGAGCGCGGCGGCCTCGCCGAGGCGGAGCACGGCGAGCCCAGTGGCCCCGGGTATCCCCTGGATCAGGGCGATGCCCTCCTTCGGGCCCAGGCCGAACTCGGCCAGCCCATGCTCGCGCAGCGCCTCGGCCGCGGGCCGCGTGGTCCCGCCCGGCCCCAGCACCCGGCCGATGCCGGCCAGCGGCCCGAACGCGTGCGCCAGCTGGGTGATCTCGCCCGCGGTCCCGGCGCCCGCCTCCGGCACGGCGGGCACGATGCCGTCGTTGAG
>WNFX01003759.1_pt1 | contig 16948 bp, 14 predicted proteins | sample 5400111 | NCBI WGS metagenome assembly WNFX01 (sample SAMN13153363, study PRJNA577476) | soil metagenome | isolation source: 40 cm soil or saprolite under grassland replicate 1 | place: USA:California | collected 2016-06-15 | reverse complement strand
GTTTTCAGTTAAACCAGTTGACAAGCAACTCGTTGCAGACTGTGCTAGAGAAACCGGTTTTATCGTTACTGCTGAAGAACATAGTATAATAGGAGGACTGGGAGGTGCTGTGGCAGAATCCTGTACCGAAACGTATCCTGTTGCTATCACTCGACTGGGTGTAAAGGATACATTTGGAGAATCCGCACGTGACGAAGAAATCCATCTCCTTTTAGAAAAGTATGGATTGACAGCAAGAGAGATTACAGATGCTGTCCTAAAATCTAGGAGTCTCGAACGAAGATGAAAATATTTCTCGACAGCGCTAATATAGATGCTATAAAGAAGTATAACGAGCTTGGACTAGTTGATGGCGTTACGACTAATCCAACTCTTTTGTCCAAGGAGAAGGAACATCCAGCTGAAATTATGAAGCAAATTGTAAAAATTATAAAGGGACCTGTCAGTCTTGAGGTAATAGGGACAACTGCGCAAGTGATGATAGAAGAAGCTCACAGACTTATGAAGTTTGGGCAAAATGTAGTCGTTAAAATTCCGATGATTCCTGATGGTATGAAAGCAGTCAAACAACTGAAACAGGATGGAATTTCGACAAATGTTACACTTGTATTTTCTGCTAATCAAGCGGTTTTAGCTGCAAAGGCAGGAGCATCTTACATAAGTCCATTTATTGGTCGATTAGACGACGTAGGTCAAGACGGTATGATGCTTATCAAAGAGATAGTCCAAATTTTCGACAACTATCAGTACAAAACTGAGGTCTTGGTTGCAAGTGTTAGACATCCACTACATATTATAGAGGCCGCAAAGCTCGGGGCTAATATTGTTACTCTGCCTCCAGAGATCCTCGGAAAGATGTTGGCACACCCCCTAACCGAAAAGGGCCTAAGTGCATTCCTTTCTGATTGGGAAAAAATCAAAAAGGACAACCCATCTGCAACGATCTAATCTCGCAGGAGACCGATCACTTTTTTTGGAATGTCTTGTAACCTACTAACTGCCAAACTCCTCTCGTACCCTAAATATTTAAGGTTGTTACCGATTTCAAGCGAATCATTGAGGCTTCTGCCTAAACCAAGAGCGACCATATGTATACCCATTGTTCTATACGATAATACCATCTGACGCACAGCATTAGAATCAGAGGGCTCACCGTCTGTCAAGGTAACAAGGATTTGAGGTTTGAAAGCCTTCATGGAAGTAGTTAACAACGCATAGATTTCGGCCAAAGGTGTGCCACCACTTGCCTTTATTTGAGCCAATCTACGTGCACAAACCTGTGACCATCTTATGTTGGGAGGCTTTATTATCCAGCATTTCACCTGCAGATATTCTGTACTAAATGCATAGACAGAGAATTTTATTCCGAGAAAGTGCAATGCTTCACAAAGAGCAATTGTTGCACGTTTATACTCTAATTCGACATCTTGTATGCTGCTTGAATGATCGAGCAGAATCGTGACCTTTGTTTCAAAGGTAAGTTTAAAGTCTGTTATGAAGGTTTTTGGGAGACCCTCTGCATAGATTTCGACATCAAATTCGTCCCCACTTTGCTCATGACGTTCTATCCAACCAGTTTTCCAGTCCCTGAACTTGGCCTTTACCTGCCGGATTAAATCTAGATCGTATACATGGCTTTCATCTATATCCATGTTCTCAGGAATACTCAAACCCAAATTTTCTAGATTATCATAACCTTTATTTTCGGTCCTTTGACTCTCTCTTATTAGGCTCTCAAATTCATTCAGCACATCGCTTGCTTTGATAATCTTTTCTGTACTCTTTTCAATATCATTGCTATTAGTGTGTTTGTTGACTAGTTTTTGTAACTGTTTTACCAGATCACTTTGGTTTATAAGCTCGTCTATCATTCCCTGCCAATCTTCTAGCCCAAGAATCTCGACGCGCTTGCTCTCGATTGTATTTAAAAGAAATCCATATGCATGTTCAGAACTTAATACTTTGGTTGAATAACGCATACGCATAGACTGCTGCCACAATGCTACACGCCATTGTCTATATTTTTGGAAATCAGTTCCCTGATAGTAGTTAAGAAGAGGAAGTGAGATCTGATTTTTATCAGGCCTCGCATTTGGAATTTTATCTTGCGCTAGGACAACTGTAACTCTAATATTACCTGACCATCTCCTCGCCAGGAAAGTTGCAATATTTATTAAAACATCGCTTCGCATTCGTATGTACTTTTCTGATGACATATGCTAATCATTGAAGATGGAAGTTACCATATCCATAACCTTTCTATATTCGACCTCGCCCCATTGATCATAAGCATTGGCATAGACGACTTCAGCTGCCTTTCTTGGCGAAATACCTGAATTTAGAAGTTTTGTATAAGCGATTGTTTCTCGCAAACTAGGACTATAATATAGTTCCTCGACTGCAGCTGCTTCTCTTAGGTTTCTCGCTAGTCTGATTGAATTTCTTACGTGGATCAGGTCAGAGTTCTCTATAGTGGCATGCCTCCTTATAATTTCAAGCTCTATCTCTTCTGGAGGGTAATCAAGCCTTATTCTGACAGGAAATCTACTAAGAAGCTGCGGTGGCAATTCCTTGGTTCCTACATGCGACAATGGGTTGATGGTTGCAATGACTGACCATCCCTCACTAGCATTTATGATCTGCCCTTCAGCCTCCTTTAAGACTAATTGCCGCCTGTCATCAAGCGCTTCATCGAGCCTCAACAAAACATCAGCTTCAGCAGCGTTTAATTCGTCCAGATATAACAGGCCACCATCTCTCATAGATTTGACAAGTATACCCTCTACAAAGCTAATCTCTCCATTATCTAATATCCTTGTCCCTACTAGGTGAGATTCTCTAGTCCGAAGGCTAAAGTTAACAGAGTAAAGTTTTCTGTTTAGCTGATGTGCAAAGTTTCTCACGAGACTTGTTTTTCCTGTTCCTTTAGGACCTATTATCAAGGGAAATAAACCTGTTCTATATGCTTTATCTAATACCTCAAGAGCATTATTCCAATCTAGATATGTAGTTTCGACAACCATATAGGGCCACTTTTATGACTGTATACTTATGCTTAAAAACCATATTAATATTCAACCTGTAAAAAAATTAGCCTATCTCATTGTTGGGCATGAATAGTCTGCTTTTTGTTCTCGAGGTAGTCATTAAGCAAAATCTTGTCAATCGATCCCGGGTTAATATAATAAGATCTTCCCTTTACATATTTTTCCATTTCGTTAACGTAACCTAATAACGAGTCATCTTCACTGATCATTACGGTATCAACAATAATTCCCTTATTGCGGCATTTCTTTGCTTCAACAATTGTTCTCTGTCCTATATACGGATCTACTTGCCTGTAACGGTAGCAGAGGTAGATGAGTTCCCCTGAGCCAGTTTCAAGCTTGATATCCTGGTGTATCTTGATTGAATCCAATAGCTCTTTAGACGGCGTATAGAAATGCGAGTAGGGTCGCTGCGATAGAATCATATCTTGCTCGCTTTTATCATCGATGAAGCATGCGCTTGGATGGCCATCTGTTATCAGAACTATGCGCTTGTTGAAGGCACCGTCTCGTTGTAAAATTTTGCTTGCCAGCCTAAATGCGGCCTGATAATTGGTATAGTGCAAAAAGTCAGACCCTGGTTCGAACGTCTTCAAGTAAGGGATATCTTGCGGAGCAACTTTCGATGCGAGTGCGCCAAAACCAACAATGTATACCGAATCTGAGGGAAAGGATTTTCGGTTTAATATATAAAGACTCCAAAGTGCTCTTTTGGCTGCTTCAATTCTACTCATATCCCCAAACATGGTTGAATATCTCATAGTAGAGCTTAAATCAATACAGTACACAACGGCCATACTAAGATCCTGAACGGTTTCATACTCTTCAAAGTCTTCTATATGAAAGTCAAAGGGAATTTCTAGTTTCCTATTTGAGCTTGCTTGTCGCTGAATGGTATTTAGCAGAGATTTAGGAACATTAATTAAATTGAAATCGTTTCCTTGTTCGTATTCTCTTGTCGTATCCAGTAGAAAGGACCCAGCACCAATATTCTTCGATTCATGCATACCAAAATCCCCTGGTTTTAGAGCCTTCAAGACATCATTTAGAATTTTTCTCCCTATGTCTTTGAAACCTTTATTGCTAAGCCACCTTGGGGAGTCCTTTAGATAGCCTTTTCCTATCAACTGTCTTACTATTGGCATCCCAGATCTGCAAAGGTCTTCTACCGTAATACTCTCACTTGGTCGCAACATTTTGCTGTTATAGATATTATTTTTTTGGTAATCTGTTCGGAGTTCTTGTACAAGGATATCTTGTAATATTTGTTCTAAGGCCTGCAAACTTGGGGCCGTCTCTCTCAATGCTTCTCTCCCCACGGCTAACAACAATTTATCAAGTACATTAGATACCTTGTGTTGATCAGGATGTGAATCATCTTGTTTTGGCTCGCCATCTCTTTGTTTAGCTAAAAAATATACAAAATTCTTTGAGATGTGGTGCCTATGCCGTACCATATGCGTTTTCCTTTTTTGATAACAAAGGGGGATCAATCCATCTTAAGCCTTCTAGAATTACCTCTATAGCTGATGCAGTAAATTCTCCATTCAAATGCGGCTGCACAGACAGACAATCATGTCTTATACCTAGACTCGTAGCCACCTCTACGAAGCGTTGCTGCTCTTCGCGCATTGTGTGAAGGGCCTCATTTACAAGTTGCTTCAGGGCAGGAAACATAGCTAATTGTGACTGATATCCTTTCAAATTATCATTCTTGTTGCCCAAGATCAGCTGGGATACAAGAAATTGTTTATTTTTCGCAAATTCATTTCCTATCCTTTTTATCTGTTCTTCTGATAAACGCTGCACATATCCAAGTGAAACATCCTTGATCGCATTCTCTATAATTGATTTTAATATAGTTCTCCTGTTTTCGCGACTATCTTCCATTTCTGATAGCTCAAATTTCGAAGACTGGTATATGCTGTCAATGTCACAAAACCTTGGTATAGAGTGTACTGGGTTCAAGATTGATCTCGTCCTCTCTGCTTCAGCTATCCATGTCTCCAGTGAATGAACAGCCATTCTAACACTAACGCCTTTATCGTGATTAACGTCATGATGTTCCCTAGCTAAGTGTGTGACCTTAGCGAGTGTCTTCAGTATAAATATGGGCAAAAAAACTTGGGATCGACTCTCTATACGTGCTTCCTGGGCTATAATCAGCATTTCATCGTTAATCGTCTTTGGATAGTGGGTATCAATGTGGCTTCGCAGCCTATCAAACAATGGCTCTATAATCTTACCAGAGTGTGTGTAATCAATAGGATTGGCTGTGGTGATAATTTTTGTATCAGGTCTAAAAACTATGGGATAAGATCCGGTTGTGAATTTACCTTCTTGTAGAACGCTTAATAATGCAACTTGCTTCCGTGGGTCTAACACCGGCAGTTCATCGATACATAAGATACCGTGTCTAGCTTGCAATAATTGTCCTGGAGAATATGACTCAATACTATAAAGTTCAACGCCTCTCTTGGCGATTTTGATTGCATCAATCTGTCCGACTAGATCCTTTACAGAAATATCAGGTGTAGCAAGTATGTATCTGTACCTGTCAGCTCCTTCTATCCAATCAATTCTTGTATCAAGTTTATTATCCCTTATTGCATCCTCACTCTCTTTAGAAACGCTAAAGTCTGGAGAGAGATGCATTAATTCACCATCAGTAACCAGAGCAAGTAACTCCGCTTCAGGTATAGAGGTAGGGATATCATTTGTAACACTTCCACGGATTACAGGAATCATAGACAGTAGGTTCCTTGCAATAGATTCTGCAATCTTCGTTTTGGCCTGACCTATCTGTCCTATTAAAAGTATATCATGCCCTGATAAAATAGCTCTATTAGTTGCAGGTATGACGTCTTCATCATAGCCAATAATTCCAGGATATGGGAATTCCCCTTTCTTCAACTTTAGGATAAGATTGCCTCTGAGTTGCTCCTCAATTTTGACATGTTTATAATTTAATTTGAGGAGATCACCCAACGTTTTGATGTGTTTAAAATCCTCAGGAACACCAGGCATTAATTCGCTATATTTGGGTTTAGAAGAATATGACTGATGAACAATTTGTTCTAAATTTCTATAACTCATATAATGAACTTCTAGGGCAAAGAACTAATTTAAAGATTTAAATAACAAGTTTGTCACTGGTTTTTACTCGATAAATTAATACGTATCCCGAGGGCATTGCGACGACACTGCGCAAAGAATGTTCTGGCCTTCATGGGATCGTTTACGAACCTAGTATTCCTATCAAAATGGTTGTTTAACTATTTACTTAGCATGGTTTTTATTGAGGACGGGATCTCATGACTCTAATTTGTCAGCCTCCGAGTACAAACACATACTTAGAATTGCGGGAAAGGATATTGATGGCAGTAAAAAGGTAATTGTTGCATTAAGCGAGGTGAGAGGCGTCGGTTATAATATTGCACAGGTTCTCCTTCAATCTCTGAATATCAATCCAAACGTGAGGGTCGGATTTCTTACCGAAAGGGAGCTAAGTGAAATCGAAGCGGCAATTTCGGAACCAGGCAAGGCAGGGGTTCCTCATTGGTACTTCAACCGCAGGAAAGACGTCGATACTGGTTCTGACAAGCATCTGATTACGTCAGAGTTGGCTTTTACAATTGCAGCAGATATTGACAGAGAAAAAAGCGTGATGAGTTGGCGAGGTTATAGGCATATGTTTGGTTTAAGAGTGAGAGGCCAACATACAAGGACCACGGGACGAAGAGGAGGAGCAGTGGGTGTCAAGAAGGTCGGCAAAATCACCCCTGAAGGGACTGCGCCTGGTACTAAAGCCGCTCCCGCATTGACTACAGCACAAACACCTGCGCAAGCTAGTCAGCCAACTGAGAAGACAGCAAGCGAATCCACTTCACTGGAGACAACGAAGAAATAGGAGTCTGGCTGATATACAATGGGCGATCCGCGTAAACCAAAAAAAAGTTATCATAGGCCGAGAAGAATATGGACCTCCGAACAACTTAATACTGAACTTTATATAGTTGGTTCTTACGGCTTAAGAAATAAACGTGAGCTCTGGAAGGCGCAAACAGAGATCGCAAGAATTAGAAATCAAGCGCGCACATTGCTTTCACTTCCAACTGAACTTAGATATGAAAAGGAGAAAAATTTACTTGGCTTCCTTTATAGACTTGGTCTAGTACAAGAATCGGCGTCACTCGATGATGTGTTGAATCTAAAAATTGAAGATATGATTGAGAGAAGATTGCAGACAGTTGTTATGAGGAAGGCGAAAGCCAAGTCGCCCCATCAAGCACGACAAATTGTAGTACACGGACATGTCTCTATAGGCAATAGGATTGTAAACCTTCCGGGATACCTCGTGAAGAGAGAGGAAGAGCCCCAAATTCTATTACACACAGAAATTTCATTGCCCGGACCAGCAAAATAGTGATGATTCTGGTTAGTGTGTTATATTATCTAGCTACCTCTGTGAGAATATCGACGTGATCTATTTTTCCGTCAGCATTCATGTCAAATCCCTGTACGACTAATGCCCATTCTCTGTCCTCATTATATTTTTTCAAGATCTCTTCACTATAGTTCGTCAAAGCAATTACTGCCGATTTTGTGCCGATTGATCTTACACCTGCAACTATTATGATAGTACCCTTGCCGCTGTAAGGATTTTTGATCTTTGCTATTAAACCTTGATTATCAAGATTATAGAGTTTAGCAGAGCCCTCGACTAGTCCTGACCAGAAATTTGATTCGTTGAACTTTATGGGAAGAAATTTGTTAAATTCAGCTGTTATTATATTTGTGCCAGGTCCACCAATGGAAATTAAATTTCGGCCGTCTAAGACTTTCTCTGCTTTCGCATCGGCGTCCAGTTTTACTACAAATTCAGGAGGAATACTGCTTATGGTACCCAAGAAAAATGCTAGATGTACCGCGTAATGGCCATCTCGAGCAGATGATTTATAGGGTCCATGAGGAGTTGGTGCCCCGACTATTATCAAGCCATCAAAGGAATTATCTATAATGTAGTCGCTAAAAAATTTACGAGCATGCTCGTGTTTATTCTGCCCCCTATCTCCTATTTCAAGTTCATTCTCACCCCAGTCTAATTCTACTCCAAACGCAGGGCTTGAAGGTTGATATAACCTAGCCGTTCCCCCTCTAACGCGAGAGATTCCGACTTCCTCTATAGCACCGATGTCCGCTAACTTGTTAATATAATAGTATGCACTCTGCTCATAAATTTTTAATTCCTTGGCAACCTGGGAAGAATACGAAGGACTATTTGACAATAGCCTCATTATTTTCCAGGCTAAAGGATTGGCCAGAATACGCATTTGCTCCGTATTATCAAAAATAAGTATATTTTTTTCAAAATTTTTGAGATCTTTGTTATATATCAGAGTTTTCTTCTGCAACGTACGTATTCTTTAGAACAATTATATAATGGTTTATAGTAGTAACAATAATTATTGAGATAACATTTAAATTGCATTTGATCGACCTTTAGGCGCATCTTACAAGTATAAACAAATTATCATAGTGGTATAAGTTGAAATTGGGAATTTTTAATAGCTTCTGAGGGGGCAATAGCTCAAATGTGTTCAATAGTTGGCTATAGGGGGAACTCCTTTGTTGCTCCTGTATTAGTTGAAAGCTTGAAAGCAATGGAATACAGAGGTTATGATAGCGTAGGTATTGCTACGTTTAATGACGATCGTATTCAGATACTAAAGGGTATAGGTAAAGTTAATGATGTAAATAGAACTTTGAAGTTGGCAATGATGCCTGGTTATGCTGGTATAGGTCACACTAGATGGGCTACCCATGGTGCTGTAACTTCCAAAAACGCGCACCCCCATTCTGGATGTTCAGAAGAGATCGCGGTTGTGCATAATGGTATCATTGAGAATTATACGCAATTAAAAGGAGAACTTATGGCCTCTGGACATACGTTCACTAGTGAGACCGATAGTGAGGTTATTTCACACTTGCTTGAAAAGTATTATTCTGAGCAACGCGATGTAAAAAAGGCAATGATACAGACTTGTCAAAGATTGATGGGATCTTACGCGTTTGTTGCAATTTTCAGAGATGGTACTATAAGCGGAGCAAGATATGAAGAGCCCCTTATAATTGGGCTGGCAAATGATGCTTTTTTCATATCCAGCGATGTTCTTGGATTTCTCAAGTATACAGACAAGGCTATTTTTCTAGATAATAGAAATATTGCGATAATAGACAAACAGTTAAGATTATTTGATTTTGAGGGAGCTTCTATTGTTCATGCTGTCACGCAGGTAGCTTGGGAGCTTGGTGCATCAGATAAGGGAAAATATGCACATCATACATTGAAAGAAATTCATGAACAGCCTCTTTGTGTCATGTCGGCTACGTTGCAGAACGAAGAGAGTACACGCATATTTTGTAATATTTTAGCGCGGGCCAATGCCGTATACATTACAGGAAGTGGCACAAGTTATCACGCGGCACTAGTTGCTAAATACCTTTTAGCAAAATTTGCTAGGATACGTGCCGAATCAGTCATGTCCAGTGAATTTCAATATGTTCTCGATTTTATAGATAAAGATTCTGTGCTTGTCGCATTGTCCCAGAGCGGTGAAACTGCTGACGTGCTTCATTCTGTCAAAGAAGCTAAGCAAGCTGGGGCAAAAGTTCTTTCGATTGTAAATATCCCTACCTCTTCTTTAGCACGTAATAGCGATTCATTCCTTGGTATAAATTGCGGCCCTGAAATAGGGGTCGCAGCGACGAAGAGCTTTACTGGTCAGCTATCAGTACTGTACCATATCGTCAATTTGATAAGTGGTAGTAAGATAGGATTTGAGTCTGATAAGCAACAAGTTAGTACAGCAATAGAACATATGCTTGGTTATGCACTTTCAATCGAGACGATTGCAGAAAGTCTTAAGGAAGCTAAAGATATCTACATTGTAGGAAGATCGATACACTATCCAGTCGCCCTAGAGGCTGCACTCAAAATAAAGGAACTTACATACATTCACGCAGAGGCTGTAGCAGCGGGAGAGTTAAAGCATGGTCCACTTGCACTCATCGATAAAAGCTCGTCAGTTATAATGATCAACCCATCTGACTCTACATACGATGACATGATTTCTTCCGCACACGAAATAAAGGCTAGAGGTGCCACTCTAATTGGTGTCTCAAACCTACCAAATGACGTTTATGATAAGATGATACAAATACCAGAAATGAAGGATGTTTACTATCCTATTATAGAAGTCATACCACTTCAGCTGCTTGCCTATAGCTTGGCAGTTACTAAAAACACCGATCCTGACTACCCTCGTAATCTAGCTAAATCAGTTACTGTAAGATAACACAAAAGTTGTAACGGTTGATAGGCTTAGGTGGAATGGCGATTTACATATACGGTCAACGATCCTTTGCACTGCGTCGAATGCATGGTTCTAATGAAACCTTCGGGTTCACAGTTAATGCAGTAACACTGGGAAACATCTAGTACGCCAACAATGGGATCCTCGATAACTTTTGTGTGATTCTACTTTCACGTTCTATTCAAGGCTAAGATTTTGTTCAAGACTTCGCCAAGTCAAAAGTCTATATAAACCCGACAAATGAATTAGTAGCAAGATTCAGTGGAACGCAATCGATTGCTAGAGTTGAGTTTGAAAACATCGGTCCCCATCATTCCCTCAAAGCACTACTTCGCAAATTGATCTAAAGTAAAACTTTTAAATATAGAAGCCCCATCTTGTGGCTCGATTGTGAACGGATCACACGAAAGGGATTATGATCTTATAGTGGCTGGCGGTGGCCTAGCTGGAATGATAGTCGCAACATCTGCCGGCTATTATTCGCACAAGGCTCTTCGTATTCTTGTCGTTGATAGAAATCCTTCATTAATACTGGGTAGGAAAACGGTCTCTGGCTGGATATGCGGCGACGCCGTAGGAAAGAACACAGTGGATTACATGTCAAGTCGTCTCGGTATCGAGTGGGGCTATCCCGAGATTGAACATAGAGTGAAAGGGGTGATTGCATACTCGCCTGATCATCAAACTGCTCTATCTTTCGACGGGGAGGGCTATCTTCTTAACAGAAAGATCTTACCGCAGAGACAAATGAAGGATGCAGTAAAACTCGGAGTAGAAATAAGAGAAGGAATCGCACTACGTGGGTTAATCACAGACCAAGATACTGTAATAGGCGTAGAAGGAGATGATTTAATCAGAAAAATACCATTTAAAAAGACAGCCAAGCTGGTAATTGACTGCACTGGAGTTACCTCAGTTTTGCGTACAAATCTTAGAATAAAGTCTTTTATCCAACAAAGGATTGATAGAGATGACCTTGAGGCCACCGGGAGATATATATTCAATTTTAACGAAGCCAGGCAAGACCAAACCTACTTTGATCCAAACTATTGTATTATCCATTTAGATCAGAAACTAGCTCCCGGTGGTTATGGCTGGGTATTTCCTAAAGGAAATAATAAAGTTAACATCGGATTGGGAGTGCAACAGAAAGCATTAGCAAAACTCAATAAAGAAATAAAAGTCCATAAGGATTTGAAGACACTCATTGACGAATACGTCCAGGTTAATCCTGTAATCGAAAATCCAAAAATTTCAGAATCTGAAATGGATGATGGAAATGCGTGGGGAACTTGGCAAGTTTCTGTGAGACGTCAGAACGATTGTATGGTTGCAAATGGCTATATGCTTGTAGGAGATTCTGCTTGGATGCCAAAGCCTCTTGATGCTGGTGGCATCGGCCCTGCAATCATCGCTGCCACTATCGCAGGGAAGGATGCTGTCGAAGCAATTGAAATGGGTGACACTTCAGAAGATGGCTTGTGGAAATACAACACAGACTTTGTTAATGATTACGGATACAAAACTGCTGGATTAGAGGTATTTCGACGCATGTTACAAGGTTTGTCGAATGACCAGATAAACTACGGTATGAAGCATTTTCTATCCAAAATGGATGTCGATAAGATCACAAATGGAGAACATCCACAGTTTAGTGCTTTAAATAAATTGGATATCTTGATAAGAGGCGCGCTTAACAAGAAATTAGCAGAGAACATGAAATACACTGCAAGCGTAAATGAAAGATTGATGTTACATTATCGTAATTACCCGAATTCTCCAGCAGGGTTTCCTCACTGGGAAAAGCTATTGAAAAATATACTTCAAGAGGCATTCACAAGGTTTAGTTAAGCATCAACTGTTCACGGGTAAACCCGTACGAGAAAAAGTGGGGCCTAGAACGACTATTCACGAACTATGGTCGGCTTTGCAGAAGGATGTTCTCTAAGTTGCTTATGGCTCTTAACATCAGTCCTCTTCTTGTTTCTTCAGTAATCACTGCACGAATGTCTTCGATTAGCATTCTTGCAACATCTAACTTTCGTCGAAACCCCGGAATCAGATTATCGTAAACGCCAAATGGATATATCACACTGTAGATTTCCTGCATGATGTCGAATAAACTTATTGCAATGTCTACTCTACCTTCTCTTAATTGATCATAGATCAATCTCTTGATTTCACCAATGCTGTCAGCTAAACCGGTGACATAAGAGGTACCTGTGACACCGAGTTCTATCATGTTGGGTAACGCTTTTCTTTCTAAAATGGATTTCAATGTATATGCTTCTACTAATTCTTGTTCAGCTATAGCAAGGTACTTTATGAGATCTGTCTTGGCATGTGTTCTTAATTCGTCTAGTCTTAATCTAGCATCCGTAATCATTCGTTCGGCTTCCATTGTTTCACGGCGATGCAGTCCAACAATAGATTTGCTACAGAGAATAATCACCTCTCGACTCCTTTTAATCAGGTCCTCACGTCGTTCTTCTATATCCTTAAGATTCGCGTTAATCTCTTCTAGGGAAGCTTTTAGACCGCTAAGCATGCTATTATTATCTGATTGAATTTAATAAAGACGTTACCGTCGCAAACATAATGCTTAATGAGAGTATGCTACACATTCTACGCCATATATTTAGCACACACGTTATTCAATATGAGAGAATGATTAGGCACATTATCTACAGTTACCTACAATTACAGGCGAGTACTAAACTATAGAATGTGTATGTGGACGGTGAGGGCACGATTATTAACAATTCAAAATAACATTTAAAATAGGAGTAGGATGATGCAACTTATGGCTGCCAGGAAAACCACTTCCAGAAAAAAAAGATTAGTGAGACGAACCAAACAAAATCGGCCGGTCCCGGCTTGGGTCACAATTAGGACCCACAAACACGTAAGAACCAATCCTAAGCGAAGATTATGGCGTCGAACGGATGTGAACGTTGGTTAGAGGTGTTAGATTAATGTCAAAGAGCGAGGGATCTGAGTCACAGGTATTTACAATTAATCTCGGGAGGGCCTGGTTAACTCCACAATATAAGAGGACAGACAGGGTAATGAACATAATAAGAGACTTTGCGAAGAAGCATATCAAGACTGACGACATAAGGATTGATCAGGATTTGAATAGACAAGTATGGAAGACAGGCCGTAGCAATCCTCCAAGGAAAATTCGAGTAAAAATCATTAAAGATGAAGATGGAACTGCTGTAATATCTCTCTATGAAGTGGCCAAAACGGAATCTGAGGAAAGCAAATCGGAAGAGGAAGAAAAAAATTCGGACGCAACTTCAAGCGACACGAAGCAAATTTAAAAAAAGACCAAACACAAACGCAGATGACATGATCGAATCTATGTGTGCCTTTTATTTACTGGACTCGCTGGCAAATAGCAGGATAATTTATTGACATTATTCTATGAGGATTTAATGGAGTTGGCCTATAAATGCTGCAGAATTCCTTGTAAATCGGAAGACAAGGGCTCACCTTAACATTTTTTATCACATTTTGGCATTTTGCAAGCATTTAACAAACCTTGCGATTTGATTTCGGAAATATCTCACAATGTGCTCTATGTGACAGCATATTGAAGGCCCCAAAAATACGATGGCAGCGATCTATCCTTCCAACTTATCCATCTTCGAACTCCCATTGGCTGCAGTGACTTTTACAATGGAAGTTTTTAGTAGTAGAAAGGCAGGTCTACTATAAGATGTGGCCCTAACCCAATCAACTGGCTGAATCCTTTTTCGTAGACTCAGAATATATGATACATAATTACCTCACAAATCCTATTTGACCTATTTGACGAGCTATTTGACCTATTTGACGAGCTATTTTGATGGTGTCTGAAGTACATTGTTATATGCTATTACCGGAATCAGGTAATAGAGGATTACAAAATTTGCCATCAGTGCTTCCAGAAATGTCTAGCTCACACTTCATAGCGCAATGGCTCCCAATGAATCATAATTATTATTATTATTATTTTTCTATTATCTCTTGAATATCGTCCTATACCTTCAGTGCCCCATTGTGCTTATAATACTCAGCCGGTCCTCTCATTTTTGGACGTAGAGTAGAGTAATATGGGAATTTGCCATTCGTATTGACACTTGATGTGATTGTTTGACTTTGTAGTAATCCAAATCCTTCGTTTGACCATTAAAGGCATCCACATTTAGATTATGCAATGAATGTGTCTCTGAATGCTCAGTTATCAAATGAATCGCTGCTAGCTTACCTTTTGTCAGGAATATAATCGGGCCATTATATCCTATATCCCATTCCTATTCCTAGCAGGGGAATATGTGTTCATATTCCTATTCAAGATTTGAAATCATTAATTCTATATCGGGCGAAGATTCCAACTCGTCCCAGTCTAAAACGTTATCCTTAGGAATTATTTCGCCCAGGGGATCATACCTATCAAATCTTGTGTCCTCCTCAATAGAGGCCATAAGGTTAACTCTCAGCTTGTCGGAATCCGAAAGTGAAAGTGCGATTTCTGCTGAACGCTCTGCTCCAAATAATGCACCTAATGTATTCACAACAGAATGAAGAGTTCCAATCGGAACGTTTTGGCTACCCGCAATATAGAGAACTGATCTTCTTACAGAATCAGGTTTTGCATCTTCAAACAAGATGCCTATTGAGTCTTTCAGAGATGATTCTACCGTGCTTTGGCCTTGCTTACTGGCGCATAACAAGTTGAAATCTGGACTGATATAGTCCTGAGAAAGAGAACTTATTACATCCTGAACCGCATTATTAGTAATAACATAGCAGTCATTAGGTGATAACTCGGGATTATTATGGAGAAGGGCGTCATTGTCGACGATTATAGTCGCATCAGATGAGTCACGTATTCTTCTTAAAGAAACTCCGGCGTGGAATATGCGGTCTTTTTCGTACCTGAAAGGCATTATTACAAATGATATTATCGAGGTTACAGAACACTCTCTTGCAATGGCGGAAATGACAGGAGCCATGGCAGAACCAGCCTTTCCCCCTAAATTTGCTATCAGGATTGCTGTTTGAAAACCTCTGATTGCAGATTTGATCTCTTCTGATGAATACTGGGCAAAGGACCTTAATTTAGAATTAGATGGGTTTATCCAGGATTTGGAGTTGATAAATATTGAGCAGTTGTGCTCATTAAGATCCTTCTTATCATTGCTTATTAGAACGCACTTACATCCTATCGAATTGCTGGATTCAACTGCCACCTTGCACCCTGCACCACCTATCCCAATCACGATAACAGGATGTCTTAGCTCAAGCTTTTTATTGTGTTGTATGGCGCTTCCCCCACAAATGAATATTTCAGGATATTAGTTAAAGTTTGTCTATTAAAGATAAAAATGCAAATTGTTGAAAAGATTTAAGCTGTTTCATCCACTCCATGAAAATTTATAGTGCCTTCTAAAACATGATTTGTGTAGCCTGATATGTAAACAAAAGCATGCGTTCCTATATTTAGATTTCCTGTTACTACTACCGGTTTGTAAGCATAATTTCTTCCCTCTACTTTATTCCCTCTTTTTTCATCGATCAGTATTTCACCATACCACTTACTCCATATCGAATTCCGCTTCCTCGATGTCATGTCAATTAGATGATGCAATTGCTTAGTCCGCTTCTTAACTACTGTTGTATTAATTTGTTTTTCTACTGTTGCTGCAGTTCCAGGTCTAGCGCTATATTTTGAGGCGTTTACGATATCTGGCTGAGTTTCATCTATTAATTCAGTCGTCTCGTAGAAGTCGTGTTCTGTTTCAGATGGAAAACCTACGATGACATCTGTGGCGATTGTTATCTTGGGGACCTTCGTGCGAAAGGATGCTACTAGATCAGAGAAGGTCTTAGCCGTATGTCCTCTTTTCATTTTCCTTAAGATGCGCTCACTTCCACTCTGCACCGGAATGTGTAAGAACTTAAAGATCTTCTCATTTTCAACGAACACTTGAATTAAGCGATCAAGTATGGGAGACAGGAACATTGGGTTCATCATCCCAACTCTTATCTTATATTGTCCATCTATATCGGTACAAGATTCTAGCAAATCCACAATATTGTTCCCTGCGTCTTTTCCGTAGCATCCGTTATCAGTGGATGTAAGCCAGATTTCTTTACAGCCATCCTTGATATCGTTCTTGACCTGTCTCACTATGTCTCCAATTCGGTAACTTTTCAGCCAACCCTTGGCCAGTTTGGTTTGGCAAAAGCTGCATACACTCATGCATCCTGTTGCAATTTGTACTATGCTTATAACGGGATTAACGCGAACTCTAGGCACGTTCGTTTTGTCGGAAATGGAATCAGCAAGGGCAATCATTTTATCGCCTGCTATAGCAGAGTCTACAACCTCTGCTGTTTTATCAATAGAATTTGGTCCAAGTAGGCTAGCATGAGGGCTCGCTAGCTGTACTCTGGTCGGATCAGCCTTGGGCAGACATCCTGCAACAACAAGTGGTTTGCCTGATTTAGAAAGCCTGCTGATTCGATAAATCA
>WNFX01004829.1_pt1 | contig 16951 bp, 12 predicted proteins | sample 5400111 | NCBI WGS metagenome assembly WNFX01 (sample SAMN13153363, study PRJNA577476) | soil metagenome | isolation source: 40 cm soil or saprolite under grassland replicate 1 | place: USA:California | collected 2016-06-15 | reverse complement strand
GGGCAGGGGGATATCCGCGTGGTCGATCCCGCGTTCTGGTCGTTGCTTGCACGTACGCATGTGCTTGGGAATGCCCACACAGCGAATAATGCTCCTGGGGGACTGATCCCGAGCGACCTGCAGAATGCGTATGGATTACCATCAGCGACTGCCGGGAAGGGACAGACCGTTGCCATTGTGGATGCCTATGATGACCCCAATGCAGAAGCGGACATGAATATTTACCGCTCGACCTTTCATCTTCAGGCTTGCACAACCAGGAATGGCTGCTTCCGAAAAGTGGATCAGCGTGGCGGGAACAACTCCCCGCAGGCGGATAGCAACTGGGCTGGCGAGATCGCCCTCGATCTGGACATGGTCAGTGCAGCCTGTCCTAATTGTCATATCTTACTGGTTGAGGCCGACAGCGCATCCTTCAACGATCTGGGAACGAGTGTGAATACTGCCGTACGCCTGGGTGCAAACATCGTCAGCAATAGTTATGGTAGCCAGGAAGATGGCCGGTCTATGCAAATGGTTGCTCATTACTACTATCATCCTGGTGTCATTGTTACTGCGAGCGCAGGCGATAGCGGTTATGGCGTGCAACTGCCGGCAGCATTCCAGGGAGTCGTGGCTGTTGGTGGAACTTCACTGAGTCGCGCAAACAACGCTCGTGGGTGGACCGAGGCTGCCTGGAGTGGGACAGGCAGTGGATGTAGCCAGTATGTCAGCAAACCTCTATGGCAGACAGACCGGGGGTGCTCCAACCGAAGCGTCACCGACGTCTCGGCTGTGGCCGATCCTGGTACTGGCGTCGCCATCTATGATACGTATGGTGGTTCTGGCTGGGAAGTCGTTGGTGGCACCAGCGCATCCTCGCCCATCATCGCCAGCACCTATGCTCTGGCAGGCAATGCAGCAACGGTTGGGAGTTCCTATCTGTATAGCCATGCCGCATTCTTGAACGCAGTTACCGATGGGAGCAATGGTACCTGCACTCCTGCCTACCTGTGTCGCGCAGGACCGGGCTATAATGGCCCGACTGGATTGGGGACGCCAAACGGGCTACGTGCCTTCTAGAATCGATTATCGGCAACGTACTTCTTTCAAAATGTCCCAACGTTGCCGATTGTGGAATCTCAAGATAGTGAGAGGAAATCAAACAATGCGTCGAGGAACACTCCCATTTCTTTTGTTGCTCATTGTATTAGGTATAAGTGCAGCGTCTGTTGTCTTATGGTTTGATACAGAGAAAGATGAGAAGTCCTTCCGTAATGTTCTCAATGCTTTCAGGGTGGAAGAGAGTCTTAATCTGTCAGGCGGTATTCGCGTCCTGCAGGTATCCAGGGAATTGCACCCATCGGATACAGGTATATGGGCCACGTGCATGCAGAGTCGGCAGCACATCAAGAGCAGGCTCACTGTCAATGTCTCCCATCAATGTAGCCAGCAACAGATTATTCACGCGCTGCTCAAACCGGGCAGGCTCGAAATCTGGAATACAGGTTCGACCAGCGTGCCAGAAAACACATCATTTAATCCTCGCCAGTATCCGTTAACTATTCCCCATGGGAACCCACTCTTCACTGGAGCTGACCTGGATCCCAAGGGCCTGAGTCTGGGGCAGGATCAGCAGATAGGATACTACTTTATCAACTTTAGCATGAAAGGTGCTGCTGCTTCTAAACTCGGTAGTTTCACCTCTCACAACATCGGCAACTACATTACCATTACTTTTGATAGAGTTGTTGTTTCATCGCCAATGCTCCAATACACACTTCACGGTAAGGGGCAGTTCCAGATGTCACCTCGCTCGTTTAAGCTATTAGGCATAAAATGCGTAAAGGTGTGATCAGGGAATATAGCGGCAGAATTCATGAAGAGATTGTTGCGATTTGCTTTTTCATGGGATGTGTCAGAACTGAGAATGCAGGAGCCAACATTGTTCTCGACACACCTGTCCCTGCATGCGTGTGTGTTACGCCACCAGCGCCAGGGCCTTCAAAGCTTCCAATCGTTGGCGCAACATCTCGCGTTGTTGCGCCAGAGAAATCTTTTGCTTTATGGTGGTACGGATGCGGAAAAATTGGCGCTCGCGCATCAAACGCTCTGCAAAGCTGTGATGCTGATGCCACCCACGGGATGCGCGCTCCCGCATCATGCGCATCGATCCCCCGAATGAAAGGAGACTCTGATGCCCACCAAACAAGGAGACGTTGGCCTGCTGCGAGACCCGGTCGCCCAGCAATTGCTCCAGTCGAAGAGCCCCGCGCACCTGGCCTACAACTGGCGCGATGGCACGCCCCGCGTCGTACCCATCGGGTTCCACTGGAACGGAGAGGAGATCGTGCTGGCGACAGCGACGGATGCCCCGAAGACGAAGGTGCTCACGAATGGCTCAAAGGTGGCGGTGAGCATCGACCGTGACTCGAGGCCTGCCAAAGTACTCCTCATTCGCAGGACGGTGCGAGTCGACACGGTCGAGGGCATCGCGCCGGAGTACGCCGCGATGATCCGCCGGACGATGAGCCAGGAAGAGGAACAGGCTTTGCTCGATCAGGCGACACCCCTCTATCCGCGCATGACGCGCATCTTCATCCATCCCGACTGGGTCGGCATCCTGGATTTTGAGACGCGTCTGCCGAGCGCAGTTGAGCGTGCGATCGAACGGGCCTAAGCTGGCACGCGAGAGTTTCTCGGGCCATTCTGGCAGAAGTGGAGGCGGTCGAAGGTTCCCACCGTGCGGCCGTTTCACTTCGGTGCGCTGGCGAGAGGCCTTGCCACGTTCGTCACTTTCCCGGGCTGCGCTTGCTCACGCGTTATCTGGTGCTCCGCTGCCTTGTGGCAAACACACCCTGTTGGTTGCAGTGGTGCTTATGAACTCAAATTGACGCATATCCCGACTCTTACGCATCTTCGCTGATGCGAACTCTGCCACATTTGGTATCAGCGAAGATGCGTAAGAGTCGGGATATGCAATCATTTACAGTGTGATGCTCTCTTCCCACAGAGCAGCTCGTTTATTTCTTGTATGATAGTAGCTTGCTTCCCCATACAGTCAGGTGAGGCCAGATGGCATGGAAATCAGGCTGCTCCATCTCTTTGCAAGCTTGTTGATAGAGCACATCGTACTCCTTCTTGGAAATGCCCATCCACTTGTGCATAAAGGGATACATTGCTTGAGTCACATTGCTTAAATCCTCAATAAAAAGCCGACCCTCTGGAGTTTCTGCATGGAACGGCAATAGATAGGCTTTCGTTTGTACATCCTTGCACCAACTTGTTGTCAACAGCTCTTTCAGGTGAGCTGTCAGTCCTGCGGTTTCCTCTGTGAAGAAATATCCTGCTCGGTAAAGGGCCTGCACACTGATCTCACTGATTTTCGTTAACGCTGGACTGGTACTGCGAGTACCAACTTCACACTCCGTCACGCGGAGAACTCCTCCGGGACGGGCGACCCGCTGCATTTCTCTCAGCAATTTGGGCCAGTCCCACGTTCGCACGTAACTTATACCAAACCGGAGGTTGACGAGATCAAACGAGTCCTCAGGGAAGTCGAGTCCCTGAAGTACATCCATCTCCCGAAATTCGACCCGCTCCTTGAGATGGTGAGCATTGACCTGCTCACGAGCATACTCAATCATCTGCGGATTGATATCAATGCCTACGAGATGCATCTCAGGATACATTTGAGCCGTTTCCAAGATCCATTCGCCCGGTCCACATCCAACATCAAGGATACGATGAAAGATGCTTGGATCTGCCTGCTCCGCCAGCACTCCTCCCATCACGGTTGTGATGAGGTGGTCTTGGAGCACGAGGCGGCGAATTTCTGCCTTTTTTTCTATTCTACCACATTTCGCATCAGCGAGCCTGATACCGCTGGCGAACCTTGGAGCGCTTGATTATACTGAAGGAGAGAAAAAAGAAAAGGAAGAAAAAAGAGGTGAGGGATCGCCCAGAGGAGAACATCAATGTCTGTAAATCATTTCTTTCTGCGGGCGGAAATTGTATAATTCCACGGGTATGCAAGCAAGCTGCTCATTCCCCTCCCGCGTTTTCACCAGGGCAGAAAACAGAAAGAACGTTCGGCCCATAGAATTGTACAATTTCCGCCCGCAGAAAGAAATGATTTACAACAAGGGGAGCGCGCGATGCACATGATTCGTAAGGGACAGATGCAAGGGGTGAACAAAGGAGAGAGCACTGGACAAGTGGCATTCATCGCTCTGCTGTTTGCAGTGGCAGCATCAGCCCAATAAGAAGAGGCGATACGCCCATGACGTTCCTGGCGATTTTTTGCAACACAACCGCAAAACCCCTTGACAAACCTTCAAAGACATGGTACTATTCCTTCATACTTATTTCAATGAAATAACAAACCTCCTGTACGAAGGGAGTTCGTGTATGGCATCGACCCGTGCTGGCAGCAAACGCTTGTTGCGTGACCTCAATCAAAGCATTGTGTTTAATCTGATTGCCGAACAAGGCTCCATTTCGCGGACCGAACTGGTGAGGCGCAGTGGTTTACCCGCCGCGACCATTACGCGGATTGTGGGCAATTTTCTTGCTGCTGGCCTGGTCTCAGAGGTCTCATCCCAAGCATCGAGCGGAGGGCGACGCCCTATCTTGCTGAGTATTAACTCCAGCGCGGGCCACGTCATCGGAGTGCGACTGCGCGAAAACGGCATCAAGGTCACGGTTTGTGATCTCAATTGCGCCGCCGTCCATTCCTGCGAAGCATACATGAGCGATACCGACCCGCATCGTGTGGTTGCTACTCTCGCGGAAACGGTGAAACGCTGCATTAGCGAAGCCGGTATCTCCTTACGCAGCATCCTGGGTGTGGGAGTCGGCCTGTCCGGTTTCATCAATTCAGAGCGTGGCATTTGCCGCTATTCCCCTATCCTCAACTGGCGCGATGTGGAGCTGGGGCCCGCACTGGCGTTGAAGCTGCACCTGCCCGTACGCATTGACAACGACGTGAATACGCTCGCCATTGCCGAACGCTACTTTGGTGCCGGGCGCGATGCCGGGGATTTTCTGCTCGTGATCATCGGCCGTGGTACTGGCCTGGGCATTGTCGTGAAGGGAGAAATCTATCGCGGCTCACACGGTGGTGCAGGCGAATTCGGCCATATGACGGTTGATACCAGCCCCGACGCGCCCATCTGTAGCTGTGGAAAGCGTGGCTGCCTGGAAGCGACTGCTTCGGATTACGGCATTCTACGCTCCGCCCTCGGAAGAGACCCCGGCCATCAGGTAGAAGATACGATTGATGACTTGGTAGAGCAGGCGCGCCAGGGAGACGAGTCGCTCCGTACGATCTTTGCACGCGCTGGCACGGCTTTGGGAATCGCCATCGCCAACATGATCACTCTTTTTGATCCCGCATGTGTCTTCATCAGTGGAGAAGGGCTCAGAGCAGATAATCTCATCCTTGAACCATTACGCGCCACCATCCCTCTGCATAGCTTTGGTCCCTTTCCACCCATCAGCCCTATCGTTCATCCACTCGACGAGACGAACTGGACCCGTGGAGCAGCGAGCCTGATCTTACGCGAAGTTTTCCAGCCACCCATCTACGAGAGTGAAGAAGCCCTGGCTATTGATGAACTTCTCTCACAAGCCAGCAGCCACCACTAGAGAAAGGAGTGATGCCGCACGACGAACTAACTTTCATGTATCCCGCTTGCTCGGTTCTGCTTATCGTTCCCGTGTCTCTGTAGGCGGGGCTTCCTCTGACGTTGCCCGTCTGCTCATCCTCTTGTAAGGTCATCTTTTTACGCGTCAACGATGTACCGCACCATTCTTCTTTTACGGATTCTAGACACAATTAGGTGTCAATTTGAGGAGGATTCTCATGGTTTTCCAGCAAAGTAACAGCATGGACGAAATGATCACCGCCATGCAAACAGGACGCATGACGCGTCGTAGCTTTCTCGAACGAGCAACCGCTCTTGGCCTCAGTAGTAGTGCGGCGGCGGCATTCCTCGCCGCCTGTGGTGGTTCTACATCGGGATCCAATGGCCCTGTGACCTTGACCCTCTGGGACTATTTTAACCCGGCAGGGAGTGGGTATCTCGGACTCATCAGCGGCTACACCAAGGCCAATCCATCGGTCAAGATTCAGCGTACTACCATTCCTTTTGCTGATTTGAAACAGAAGCTCATCCAAGGGGCCGCTTCTGGACAGTTACCTGATATCGCTGTCATTGACAACCCTGACCACACCGCCTTTGCGGATCTAGGTGTCCTCACCGACCTGACCACCCAGATCAGCACGTGGGGACAGACCAGCCAGTATTTCCCCGGCCCCCTCAAATCGACGGTCTGGAAAGGCAAGAACTACGGCCTTCCCAATAATAGCAACTGCCTGGCTCTCTACTACAACAAGGACATGTTCAGCAAGGCTGGACTCACGCCGCCTACGACCCTCGACGAACTGCACACCACCGCCCAGAAGCTGACTAAGCCCGGAGTCTATGGCTTATCCATGTCTCTCGTGAAAAGCGAAGAGGGCACCTTCCAGTTCCTGCCTTTCCTCTGGTCGGCCGGTGCTGACCTAAACACGATTGACAGCCCGGCGGCCGTCGGTGCGCTGCAATATCTCGTCGATTTCGTCAAGCAAGGTCTCCTCTCCCACGAAGCTCTGAACTGGACCCAGCAGGATGCTATTACGCAATTTATCGCGCAAAAGGCGGCCATGTGTATCAATGGGCCCTGGAATGTGCCTGCGACCAAGCAAGGTGCCCAATTCAAATGGGGAGTTGTCTCGCTGCCGAAAGGCGCACAATCCGCATCCATTCTGGGCGGCGAGAACTGGGCCATCTCGAAAACGAGTCGGCATGTGAAAGAAGCCTGGGACTTCCTCAAATGGACCCAGCAACCAACTCAATTGAGGAGTTACATCGTGACGGATAACCGGCTCCCCAGCACGAAAACCCTTGCCCAGGATGCCGCTTTCCAGAAGGATCAGTATCTCTCCGTCTTTGTGAACTCGCTTGAGGTCGCAAGACCACGTGCATACGGGCCCAAATATCCCCAGGTCTCCAATGCCGTTCAGCAAGCCTTTCAATCCGCCATTAGTGGACAGATGTCTGCCTCAGCAGCCTTGAGCCAGGCGGCCCAGACGATCAAGCCCTTGCTTGGATAGGAGTATGATTGCCAGGTGGATGAAGGCTGACCGTATCATCATTACGTCAGCACTTCACCCCTGCCCAAGGAGAATGTTTGCCATGTCTACCACTGTTACAACTCGTCCACAGGTCCCGAAAGCACCTGGTGCTCGTCCCATGCTGTGGCGACGGATTGTCAAAAAGATGGGGCCCTATCTCTTTTTGTTGCCTGCTACCCTATTCCTGGCGGCCTTTTTGCTCTACCCCGTCTGCACAATGCTCCTATACAGTTTTCAGCAGGTCAATATCGGGACCTTGCTCTCTGGCGATATCCCGTTCGTCGGCCTGGACAACTATCGCACGATCCTGACCGATCCGGTCTTCCGCTCCTCACTGGGAGTTTCTCTCGTGTTTACGCTGGGGTGCCTGGCTCTGCAATTTGCCATCGGCTTTCTGCTGGCCTTGCTCTTTAGTAAACCGCTCCCCCTCGTTGGCGTGATGCGCGGCTCAATCATGATCGCCTGGATGCTGCCGATTGTCGTGAGTGGCACCATCTTCAAATGGATGTTCCAGAGCGATTCTGGCATCATCAACTATGCCTTGCGAAGCGTCGGGGTGATCCATAGCCCTGTTGGCTGGTTGTCTGATCCCAAGATTGCCTTGTGGGGGGTGATCATCGCCAACGTCTGGATCGGCATTCCCTTTAACATGGCACTGTTGCTGGCTGGCTTGCAAGGCATTTCGGCTTCACTCTATGAGGCCGCTACCATCGATGGAGCGAATGCTTTCAATCGCTTCCTGCATGTCACCCTGCCATTGATGCGTTCCACCAGCTTGACGGTGCTCATGCTGGGCTTTATCTATACCCTCAATGTGTTCGATTTGATCTATGTCATGACCGGAGGCGGACCCGTTAACGCCACCCAGGTCATGCCGCTGTATGCGTATCAGATTGCCTTTCAGCAATTTGATCTCGGATCAGGATCAGCCGTGGCGGTGCTCATCTTCCTGTTACTGCTGGCAGCGAGCGCGCTCTACTTGTTCCTGATCCGGCGAGAGGAGGTCGCCTGATGACGACACAGAAATCTTGGAACACCGCACTGCTGACGGCTCTCGCGGTGTTCGCGACCCTGCTCATGATCTTTCCGCTGTACTGGGTGCTGGTGAGTTCGCTCAAAAACACAACCGAATTGTTTCGCACGCCGCCCACGCTCTTTCCGCTGCACCTCGACTGGACGCCCTATATTGCCAACTTTGTGCAGAATCAAGATATCCTGCACTACATGGGCAATAGCTTGCAAATTGCCCTGGGAACGATGATCTTGAGCCTGGTCCTGGCAGCTCCCATTTCCTACGGGCTGGCACGGCTGCCCGTTCGCGGTAAGAATGTCTTTCTGCTCGCCTTCTTGATCGTGCAGATGTTTCCCAGTATCATGTTGGCCTTGCCCCTCTTTGTGATGTTCACCCGCGTCGGCCTGGTCAACTCGTTGCTGGCGGTGGTCCTGGCGGTGACGACGCGTACCTTACCCTTCGCCGTCCTGATCCTACGCCCATTCTTCCTGGGCTTACCCCGGGAGTTGGAGGACGCAGCCGCCATTGATGGCTGTGGTGCATGGGGGACCTTCTATCAGGTTATCCTGCCGCTGACGCGGCCTGGTCTGCTGACCGTGGCAGCATTCACGTTCCTGATGGGCTGGAGCGACTTTCTCTTTCCGCTCACCTTGATCTCTGATGATACGAAACGCCCCTTGACCCTGGGTCTCTATAAGTTCATCAGTGAGTACGGCTCGCGCTGGAACGATCTCATGGCAGTAGCGGTCGTCGCGGCCCTGCCCATCATTCTCGTCTTCATGTTTGCCCAGAAGTACATCACTGCGGGCCTCGTTGCTGGAGCCGTCAAAGAGTAGGGACCCGATCATGCTCTTGAAAAATGAAACGTGTAGGGATCAGCTTAAGCGCGTCCTGCAGAGCGATTGATCGCCAGTAATGGCATTACTAGTTTTCATTTTTCAAGAGCATGATCGCCCTCCTACGTCAATCGAAGATGTCAAAAGCGGCAGCGAAGCGCGCTGTATACGCGTAGGGCCCAATGTATCGCGCCCCATACCCTTTGCTGTCGCGAATTCAGAGGAAAGGTTATTTATGCAGGTATTTCATCACCACCACCACCACACATTGCTCTGGGAACGAGAACATGAGAAACTGTACATCGAACCGTGGGGCCGTGATAGCCTACGTGTACGAGCAACCAAGAATGCCGCCCTCATTGACAACGGCGTAAACGTCTTGCTGCCCCCCGCCCAGGCGAATGCACAGATTACTATTGGGGAAGATGGTGCGAGCATCAGCAACGGTGCCATTACTGCCCGTATCTCACCACAGGGACTCATCCACTTTTTCAATACCAACAACGGCACTGAACTGTTAGCGGAGACGCAGCCAGCACGGTCCAGCCGCATTCCAGCACGCTATTATAAAGCGCGCCATAGCAACCTCTATCACCTGGAGATGCGTTTCCACGCCTATGAAAACGAACGATTCTACGGTTTAGGCCAACATCAGCACGGACTCCTCAATCAGAAGGGCAGTATCATCGATCTCATTCAGCGCAACACAGAAGTGTCTATTCCCTTTCTGTTCTCCAGCCGCTGCTATGGTTTGCTCTGGCACAACCCCGCCATTGGACGCGTCGAATTAGGCGCAAATGAAACACGCTGGGTAGCAGAAGCCACACCACAACTCGACTACTGGATTACTACCGGTGACACTCCTGCCGCTATTATGGAACACTACGCCGACGCAACCGGCCATACCCCGGAATTTCCATCGTGGGCTTCTGGCTTCTGGCAATGCAAGCTGCGCTACCGCACCCAGGACGAGGTACTCTCCGTCGCACGCGAATATGCGCGCCGCAGCCTGCCGCTCTCGGTAATTGTCATCGACTTCTTCCACTGGACGCTACAAGGAGAATGGCGGTTCGACCCGGAAGCCTGGCCTGATCCTGCCGCGATGGTGCGCGAGCTAAAAGAACTGGGAGTCGAACTGATGGTGTCGATCTGGCCCACCGTCAATCCGCTCAGCGAAAACTACGCGGCCATGCAGGAGCGTGGACTTTTGATACGAACCGAGCGTGGCCTCGCACCGCTGATGATCTTCCAGGATAATCGCCCAGAAGGTCCAGCCTTTCTCTATTACTATGACGCCACCAATCCCGAGGCCCGCCAGTTCGTCTGGGAGCAAGTACATGCTCACTATTATCAGTACGGGGTCAAAACCTGGTGGCTGGACGCGTGCGAACCAGAGATGTTCCCGCTGGACCCGGACAATTTGCGCTTCCACCTGGGCAATGGATTAGTAGTTGCCAACGCGTACCCCATGCTGCACGAGCAAGGCTTCTACGAGCACCAGCGCGAGGCAGGAAATGATGCCATCCTCAACCTATGTCGTTCCGCCTGGGCGGGTAGTCAGCGGTATGGTGCCGCTGTGTGGTCGGGCGACATCGATAGCACCTTTGAGGCACTCCAGGCTCAGGTGCGTGCCGGTTTGAATATAGGCTTAAGCGGCATCCCCTGGTGGACCACCGATATCGGCGGCTTTTATGGAGGGGAGATCACGTCACCTGCATTCCGCGAACTCGTCGTGCGCTGGTTCCAATACAGTGCCTTCTGCCCACTCTTCCGCCTGCACGGCTATCGCAATCCTGATCGCTCCTCCGCGGCCATGATTGGTACCGGTGCTGCCAACGAAGCTTGGTCCTTTGGGGATGAAGCCTACGAAATCATCAAAGACCTGCTCTTCCTGCGGGAACGCTTGCGGCCGTATATCGAAGAGCAGATGCGCGTTGCCCATGAAAAAGGCATTCCTCCCATGCGCCCGCTGTTCTTCGACTTCCCCGACGACGAAGCATGTGCCAGCATCGACGATCAATTTCTGCTCGGCCCCGACCTGCTCGTCGCCCCGGTCCTGACAGCAGGAGCGCGTTACCGCACGGTCTATCTGCCGTGTGGCACAAGCTGGACCGATGCCTGGAGCGGACAAACCATCGAAGGTGGCCAGACACTGAGAGCGGAGGCCCCATTGGAACGCATCCCTCTTTATACACGCGCCAACGCACACCTGCCCATCTGTGGCGAATAGAAGAGGAAAAAGTGCAGCAATCGTATTGTTTTTGGCTGCATAGGAGACCATTCAAAAATGGGTGCTGGATATACCGCTTTATCCTCTTGCGTGTAAATTGCATTCCGAACACGGTAGAGTATCAGCACCCGTTTTTGAGTAGCCTCGATGAGTTCGGCGATTCGCGTGAAGTCGAGTTTCGTGGCGTCCTTCACGTTCTGGAACACCACGAACTCAAGCTTGGTCGGCGTGTCCTGCACGATCATGGCTTCGGAAGTCACGCACTCGTTGATGGGATCGGCGCATTGACCGTTCTTGAGCGACCTTATGCCGACCTTGCAGTCCTCACCATTAATGTAAGGTGCGAGAATTGCCAAACGCCCGAGCGCCTAAACCCTGTCTAGGAACTCTTTGACGATTCTGGCGACTGGCCCGAACTCATCATCTGCGGGCCCAGTCTTGCTCATGTTCTGCCACACGACTACGAAGCGGCGCGTCACTCCGTCCTTGACCTGCGTGATGATCGACGCTTCCGACATCACCGCGTTGCCGCCGTTGGCAGGCTTCAGAAAACCCTCACCTAGCTTGTTGTGAGTCACATTGAAGTTCGCCGGTCCCGCTTTCGAACGCAGGATCCACGGTTTGAAGCCATGGTCCCGGGCATCCTTCAGAAACTTCAACATCGCCTTGCTCGAGTCGCTATCGACGAGATTCCCGTCCCACATCAGCGTGATTAGCTTGGCCATTTGGACTGTCGTTGTTCCCTGGGCAGTGTCTCCATCATTGATGCACTCTACCCGGCCTTCCTCAGTCCAATTTCCTGCGTCGCCCGCCCCCAAAAAATCGCCAGCCAGCCATAAACCCTTATTGTTCGAAGGATCTGGATCTGGTTTGAAGAAGCCCCCCTTAATCAAAGCAGCCGTCAGATAGCCAAAGCCCACGGCGTGGATTGTGTTGCCAGCGCCCGTGTTGGTGCCGTTGACAATCATTGATGTCAAAAATCCATTCATCGTGTTCGTGAAGTCTGTCTTGTCGGCGGTAGGGGGTGGCAACTTAAACGCAGTGGCGTAGTTCGGCTGAAGGACTTTGGTAAGACTTGCCGCACTCAGGCTCTTGATTTCCTTCGCCGCCGCGGCGTCGATCTGCGGATTCATCACTGTGACTAGTTCGGCGATGGCGTCCTTGCTCGTCTTGGGCGGCGTGGCACCGAACACGCGGTTGACCGCGGCGCGCAGTTCAAAGGCCGCATACATCGCAGCAATCTTGATCATGCTCCCAGAATAATGCATCTCTTCATAACGATTTCCGGCATGACGGTGGTTGCCATCATCTTTAAGTACGACGATGCTGATTGGAATGTCGGAGCTCAAGCCGGGTTGCGTTGCTGCGTTGATGGCCTCGGCGAGCTTTGCGTCAAGGTCCGGGTCCATCGTAAATGGCATCGCATAGACTGATGGGAAGGGGTCTACCGCAACTCCATCTGCACCGCCACCGCCCGGTGTTGCATCTCCGCTAGTAGAGGCCAGTATATTCTCGACGGCATCGGCCGCAACGCCGCCCGTCTGGCGATTGAAGAGATCGGCCTCCGTGACGCGCGAGGACGGTGTCACTTGGGTTGCTGCCCCGAATTGGGACGACAAGGACGTCGGCGTGCCACGCGCGGCGGTAGTGCCGCTGGCTGCACTGCGCGCATCCATATCGCGCGCATAGTTGAGTCGCGCGCCCTCTTCCGTGATATTGCTGGCCGGTCGCGACCGTGTGCCACCGCCACCCCCGCCACCAGCTAGTCCTGCTGGGTTACCATTCGTAGCTGCGGCTAGCTGCGCAGCAATCCGCAGCCGCTCGGTGTTGTTGTCCATCACCGTCTTGAGGTTCTGCTCCGCCTGCTCGCCAACGGCGGTGGCACCTTTGGCGCTCGCCTGTAACGCGGTCTGTGCCAAGGCCAGCGTTTGCGCAAGTCCACTCATGTCGCGGAACATATTCCCGTTCTGGATGGCTGTGATAATGGCGGCGATTCCGGCCGGGTCGGGCAGCGCCGTCGGGTTCTGGATCGAAACACCAGGAGCGGAGAGCTGTCCCGGCGTGATATTCTCGGGCTGCGCTCGGGAGCCCGCCTGCACGGGCGCAATGTCGGAGGCAGTGATCGGAATTGGCGAGTCCTGCCAGTTCCAGCGCATTGCCTCACGAAAAATCTTTGTTTCCACACGGTCCAGAATCCATTCACTGCACCTCTGTTTATGCGCGTTCAACGAGGCCACAACGTTGCCTCGCCCCTCCTTGGTCTAAAAGCAACGGGTACTACAATAGGTGTAACAACAAAGATTGTTGGTGAGGCAAACGGGAGAGAGGGACGTCTCTGTCATGGTGACGCCTGGGTCTCGTACATGATGGTTCCAGGGGAGGCGAACGTGGCAGTGAAGTTACGTCTTCAAACACGGCGTGAGTTGCTTGAGCACATGGCACCGCAGTATCGGGAGGCACCACCTGCAAAGAAACGCGTACTGCTTGATGAGTTTACTCACATGACTGGCTATCATCGGACCTATGCCCAGTGGCTCTTGAACCATAGCCAGGAGGTCTTGCAGACGAGGGGCCGACATGCTCGCCCTCACCACTATGGACCAGAGGTTCGGGACGCGCTCGTGCAGGCATGGAACGCCGCCAATCGGATCTGTGCCAAACGTCTGATCCCTTTCCTGCCGAATCTGATCGAGGCGTTGGAGCGGCATGGGCACCTTCACCTGACCGAAGCCTGCCGCACCCAACTCCTCTCGATGAGCGCAGCCACCGCAGATCGCCTCCTGCGGTCACAGCGAGGACGAGGTCCTCATGGCATCGCCACCACGCGGGCGGGAACCCTGCTCAAACAGCAGATCCCCATCCGCACGTTCCAGCAGTGGAATGAGACCCGCCCCGGCTTTCTGGAGGCGGATTTGGTGGCTCATTGTGGTTCGCGGATCGAGGGAAGCTTTCTTTCCACGCTGACCCTCACTGATATTGCGACAGGATGGACCGAATGCCTGCCTCTGCGCTCCAAGAACACAGAGGCCGTCTTGTCCGCGTTGCAGCAGGCGCGAGCGTGCTTTCCGTTTCCGATCCTGGGACTGGATACCGATAATGGGTGCGAATTCATCAATGAGCAATTGCTGACCTATTGTGAAGCCGAACAGATCACCTTTACGCGCGGACGCGAGGGTCTCAAGAATGATCAGTGTTTCGTGGAGCAGAAGAATGGAGCTATTGTTCGTCAGGTCGTGGGCTATGATCGCCTGGAGGGAGAACGCGCCTACCGGCAACTGGGCGAGGTGTACCAGATCCTGCGTCTGTACGTGAACGGGTTTCAGCCTTCGATGAAACTACAGGCCAAACAGTACGACGGCAGAATGGTGCGTCGGGTCTATGATGCGGCCAAAACTCCATTGCAACGTCTCCTGCTCTCACAGGCGCTGCCTGCATCCAAGGAGCGCGAGTTGCTGCGGGTAGCTCAGGTGCTGGACCCGCTGCGGCTCTTTCACCATCTGCAAGACCTGCAACAGGCGCTCTTTGGCTCGACGACAAGCCTCTCCCCTGACGTGGAAGGGACCTCTCCGGTGGCTGTGCTCCCGTTTTGCGTCCAACGGTGTCTCGCTGGGCCTGATGCTGCCGCCCCTGAGACCGTGGAGGGATCACGGCAGCAGCAGGTGATCCAAGTAGGAGTCCCTGAGCCCGTCTCGCTAAGTCAGCAGGAGCAAGAGGCAGATGGCCATGCCTCATCCTTTCGCACAAGCGCTGGCTCCTCTCTTGTTGCCCCTTCCCAGCAACCAGGAGAAGAAAGACCGTTCCCGTCTCAACCGACCGTAGAGGAGGAGGCAACGCGCATACCAGTAACGACGAGCCGTGTCACTGTCCAGAATACCACCGTACCCAGCGGTAGGCAGCCTCAGGCGTCTCACGCTCCTGAGAGCCACAAACGATCGCGCCAAAAACCCTCGGATGTGACCATTGAGCAAGCCATCCAGGACTATCTGGAGCATCAGAGAAGCCACCACCGCCGTCCAAAGACCCTAGAGTGGCACGAGATCGCCCTCGGGTTGTTCCAGCACTTTCTGCTCACTGAGCACCAATGCGTCCTGCTTGGCCAGCTCACGGAAGCGCAAGGGCGTGGCTGGTTGGCGTGGCTGCCTCAGATGCCCACTGCCACCGGCGCTCTTCGCTCGCCCAGCACGGTGGAATCGTACGCGCGCTCAGCGCGGGCCTTTTGCCAGTGGTTGGTGCGTCACCAGTACCTGCAAGCTACTCCTTTTGCGCACCTTCCCCTTCCCGAGAAGGGGACCCGTGTCCTTCATCTGCCCGAAGCAGAGGAATGGGAACACCTGTTACTGGCCTGTCACCCTCTAAAGGAAACCGGGGTGCTCGCAGATCGGGCGGCGGCGCGCAACCGTGCCATCCTCTGGGTGCTCTTTGACACCGGCATGCGTGCCTCAGAGGTCTGTGGGTTGCGGCTGGGGGACGTGGACCGCGAGCAGGGCATCCTTCTGGTTCGGGGGAAAGGCTCAAAGGCGCGATGGCTCATGCTGGGGCACGAGGGGCTGCGCCACCTGCTGGCCTATCTGGATGACTACCGTCTGGGGGCAGCAGCGTGTGGAGAGCGGGCAGGTGGAAGCTCGGATCACCTCTTCCTCTCTGAGACGGGTCGTCCTCTCACCAAGAGTGGGATAGCGCTCTTGTTTGACCGGCTCAGGAAACGGGCTGGGATCACGAGGAAGGGCGTGGGTCCCTCCCTCTTGCGCGAGAGCTTTGCGGTGCGGTACCTACAAGCAGGAGGCGATCTCGGCACCTTGTGGGAATTGCTGGGGCAAAAGGAAAGCGCCTCGTTCAAACACTCCCTGCGTCTGAGTGATGAGGGGATGGCCAACGAAAAGCGGAAGGAGCAACTATCGGTAGTTTGTTGATCGGTACTTTGTCAATGTGGGAAAACGCGCCGTTCTCAGTTCCGCTCACGCGAGCATCTCGTCCGTCATATCCAGCCCGTAGGCAAATCTGCATAGGCCTACACATCTAGCCGAGAGCAGCACCTCGATGGCTCCACCACGACCCGGGCCGAGCCCAGTTTCAGTTCGGTCAGGGCCGTTGGGTTGCCGCATCCGCGTGACGCTAACGCTGCCGCAAGGGGGGGATCGTCCTATCATTTAACCGATGGTTTTGCAGGAAGTTGGCGCTAACTAAGCTTGAGGGGAAAGAAGCCTGATGATGTTTTTAGGATATTGGGTAGTTAGTCGCTCTGATGGAGAAGCATGGTTTTGCAGAAAAACTTCACTTAAAGTAGAAATCGCTAGCTGATGAGGTTTGAGCTTTTTCAGAATTTAGAGGCGTGGACTTAACTAAGGGTCAGGAATGCAACAGCAGAGCCTTAGAAAAATCTCGCTGTTGCTTTCATGGTTGAGTACCACATGACAAGGAAAAATAAGAGGGTGATGAAAGTTCGAGTTGTCAATTTTGCGAACAGATGTCCCAAGTAGCCAGTACAGGCGCTACAAGACCTCAACCTGTTTCTCAAAGCAGGCGAATGTGTCGTGCTGGTAGGCCATCTTTCTGTGAAGGCGGGGAGAAGCGTGCATCCTCTTCACTTTGCGAAGCACGCTTCTTAAACAGGAGAAGGATCACGTGGTATACTAGGCGTGGTAATCTCTCATCATGCGCACGAGCGTGGAGCGCGCTGAAACTGAACACAACCGCGGTAAGCAACTCCTGGATCC
>WNFX01003250.1_pt1 | contig 16951 bp, 14 predicted proteins | sample 5400111 | NCBI WGS metagenome assembly WNFX01 (sample SAMN13153363, study PRJNA577476) | soil metagenome | isolation source: 40 cm soil or saprolite under grassland replicate 1 | place: USA:California | collected 2016-06-15 | reverse complement strand
TGACTAACGCAAACCCGAATGAGTTAAACTGCCAGGAAGTTGTAGAACTTGTTACCGATTATCTTGAGCAAGCACTATTACCCGAGAAGCAGGCGCAATTCGAGGAGCACATCGAAGAATGCCCTGGCTGTGATACCTACCTGGAACAAGTGCAGCAAACAATTCTGATGTTGCGAAAACTGTCCGTGCAGCAGACGTTTCCTGAAACGAAACAAGATCTACTTGAGCTATTCCGAAACTGGAAGCAGGAATGAAAGAAAAGTGACTTTCCGGCTGGCTGACGAAGTGATTAATCGGTAGACACAATTTCCTCTTCATTCGCCCTTAAGTAAGCATTATACTTAATTCGACGCAGTAGTAACCACGGTAAACGTAAAGATATGTCCTTTCCGTACTATTCCTCAAATGATTTCTATTGATTAACGAAAATACCGCTCATATACCGCTCATTTTGCACGCTATTTTTAAGCACAACCATTGTAATGTTGAGAAACGGATAATCCAAAGCAGCCAACAAAAAGCATTGATCACGGAACTGTTGCCTTTGAAATAGCAATATGCGAGAAATTACGAATGTCTGCGTCTATCTCTCTAGAAGATATGTATTGTCTCCGATGGATTCAGAAAGGCAATTTTATGAAAACCCTCTTCAAAAACAATAATCGAGGAAGATCCACCCTTTACATGGTTCTCTTTTTCTGTCAAAATTTGATGCCTGAGAACGTTTTTTACCTTTCGCTTACATTCATTCTGATGTGTATCATGTCTATGGGCGGTCTTATTATTCAGATTAGGAGTGGCCTTCCCTGGTAGGTGTTTGGGTGAAGTATGCGTCAAGCTGGCACTGATGAGGCGCGCGATGAGATTTTTGTCGGACCGGGTGCGACCAGAAACCTCGGCTTCGTGGCCATGCATGATAAAGACCAGGTTGGCAGAGTAGGGCTGAGAGAACTCGAACCTCCGACACACAGCTTAGGAATTCGATTTCAATAGATTGCTGAATATCATAATTGTTTATTCTGTGCTCAAATTAAGCCACTTTCGTTCACTAATTATCGTCAAAATATGCATTTATTCATAGCCGTTGATGTCAAAAGTGCTCTAAAATTTCGCTCTCCAGCGAATGGAAGTGCAATAGTGTTGAGTTCAACAAGTTCCCTCATCGACAGTGATATGTGTCCATTGTATTCCATGAATCTAAACAATAAACCAAAAGTACGTTTAGCTGACCAAGTCAAAGAGATATCAATAACAGTGTACTTAGAACGTTCATTCAAGTATGACCCAACCATACTCAATCTACATCTGGCAGCCGCCATTATCAGCACACGGTGAGGGACATTGGCCTTAGCCTGCGAAATGCTTCAATGAACAATGGACGCTCTACATTGCTCGTTTGATGCACCAGGATAGGCGCTCAGTGATCAAAGTTGTGAGATATGGCATCAACCTTGCCTACTTTCCCGATGAACATGAGGTAGATCTGGTGGGACGGCAAATAGCACAGCAGAAGAGACGACGAGAGGAAACAAAACTTACACAAGAATAGAATAACGACAGCGCAGAAATAGCAACTTCATTTATTCAATTGATACTAAAACAGTTCAATAGAAAATGTTAATACTTTCCTGCTGTTTCGTTAAATGTATTGTAGTAAGGGAGGTCGTTCTATATCGTATTATCCACTACAACAGGAGGGTTCGATGAAATACAGGGATGCTCCAAGACCTTCTGTACAGTATTATGAAGTTCCTCCAGACAATTGGATGTCTATCCTCGATATGATTGACTCCCTAAAGGAGTGGGCGATTATTAAGAGTAACAGACCGCAGGACAAAGAGCGTCCATACGAAGTCTGGATCGAAGGCAATCACTGGAATAGTTGTCGAACTTTTCAGGAGGCACAACAGTCGATAAACGAGGGTGAAACTGCTTGGAGAGAAGGTAGGTTGTGAGCTTTTGGTGCGAATCTGACATCTTCCTGATTTGTCAGTGTTAGTTGCTGGGTTCGGATCGTCTCAATTGGAAAAGTTATTCTGCCACTTCTACATGAGATGAGAATGGAGGTCTATATGCCTGGGCAATTACTGCGTCCCGTACAGATAAAGTATATGTTTCGTCCTGCCATGATGAATCCTGCTAACCAAATTTACAATAGAGATGCTTGGTTCATAGTTAATCCTACAGAGATTCGTATCAGTGGCTCTGTTGAGGTTGTAATACAGATCAAGAAGATTAATACCTGGAAGACTAGTATGGATCAAGATGGTTCTTGCTTAACTATCGATGCGAATAATGGTTATTTCCTGATCTACTTTAATAGTGAACAAGAATGCAAAGCTGCTGATAAGGCAATAGAACAGGTATATTGAGGTATCAATGTTATTGCGCTTTTCCTGTGCATCTTTGTCAATTGCCACCTGGCTTACCAATACATACAGGAACAGTACTAAGACCGGCAGCAGCAGCTTACACAAGCCACAGACCAGTTACATACCATGGCGAAAGAAGAGGCTCGACAACTTTCCCCATAGCTTACTATTCTCATGTGTGGAACATAAACAAGAAATTAGTAGAAGTATGGCTGACAGAAACCAGACCCCGGAACAAATAGCCCGTGATAAAATCGACGCTTTACTGGAAGAAGCCGGATGGGTAGTCCAGTATGCAAAGAAATTGAACTTTAGTGCAGGTTTGGGTATAGCTGTTCGAGAATATACAACAGACGTTGGTCCAGCTGATTATGTGTTATTTGTCGATCGCAAAGCGGTTGGAGTTATTGAGGCAAAGCCAGAGAATTGGGGAGAACGAATCACCACCGTAGAAGAGCAATCCGGTGGCTATGCCAGCGCAAACCTGAAGTGGGTTAAAAACAGCGAACCACTTCCTTTTGTCTCTGAAAGCACAGGTGTTATCACCCGCTTTACTGATAGTCGTGATCCCCATCCCAGGTCAAGAGAGATTTTTAATTTTCCGCGTCCACAAACCTTACAGGAATGGTACAGAAATAAATTCTCGCTACGCGGTTTATTGCAAAATATGCCGCCGCTGATTCATGACAATTTGCGGGAGTGTCAAATCACCGCGATTGAAAATCTAGAAGAGTCTTTTAAAGAGGACAAACCCCGTGCACTGATTCAAATGGCAACCGGAGCGGGAAAAACGTTCACCGCAATTACCAGTGTGTATCGCTTACTGAAATATGCGAAGGCGAAGCGTGTGCTTTTCCTGGTCGATACCAAGAATCTGGGAGAACAAGCCGAACAAGAATTTATGTCTTATGTGCCCAATGATGATAACCGGAAATTCACCGAGCTCTACACTTTGCAGCGGCTGAAATCAACATATGTGGCTAAAGATGCGCAGGTATGCATCAGCACGATTCAACGGATGTATTCTATCCTGAAGGATGAAGAGTTAGACGAAGCGCTTGAAGAAATGAATCCGGCGGAGCAGTATACACGCCCAAAAGAGCCACTGCCGGTTGTTTATAACAAGAAAATCCCACCGGAATTTTTTGATTTTATTTTTATAGATGAGTGCCACCGCTCAATTTATAACCTTTGGCGACAAGTGTTGGAATACTTTGATGCCAGTTTGATTGGTCTTACAGCGACACCGGACAACCGCACCTATGGTTTTTTTGAAAAAAATGTGGTGAGTGAATATCCTCACGAAAGAGCCGTGGCTGATGGCGTAAATGTTGGCAATGAAATCTATGTCATTGAAACTGAAAAAACAAAATCTGGTGGAACCATACAGGCAGATCAACAAGTGCAAAAACGTGAGCGTCTTACACGTAAAAAGCGTTGGGAAATACAGGATGAAGATGTAGTATATACGGCTACGCAGCTAGATCGAGATATCGTAAATCTTGATCAAATACGCACTGTAATCCGCGCATTTAAGGATAATCTCCCGTTGATTTACCCAGGCCGTAAGGAAGTTCCAAAAACGCTTATCTTCGCAAAAACTGACAGTCATGCTGATGACATTATCCAAACGGTTCGCAAGGAATTTGGACAAGGCAACGAATTTTGCAAGAAAATCACCTATCAATCGGAAGAAGACCCGAAATCTGTTCTCGCACAATTTCGCAATGATTACTATCCGCGTATTGCTGTCACAGTGGATATGATTGCAACAGGCACCGATGTGAAGCCACTTGAATGCCTGCTTTTCATGCGAGATGTCAAAAGCCGGAATTACTTTGAACAGATGAAAGGCCGTGGTACACGCACACTGGAACAGGATGACTTGAGGAAAGTCACGCCCTCAGCCACCAGTGCCAAAACTCACTATGTGATTGTTGATGCCATAGGTGTCACCAAATCTTTGAAAACGGCCACTCAACCACTGATTACGAAGTTGTCTGTTTCACTGAAAGATTTAGCGATGGGTGTCATGATGGGTGCCAGGGACGAGGATACTGTGAGTTCCCTTGCTGGCCGCCTCGCTCGCCTTAACAAGCAGCTGAATGAGAAAGATCAGCAACTCATTAAGGAGAAAACCGGAAATATTGCTTTAGCAGACATTGTAGGCGGACTTATTTCAGCTATCGACCCTGATGTAGTGGAAACTAAAGCCAGACAAATGAATATGCTGCCATCAACTATGGAGCCCGATGCAGAGCAGCGTACCAGGGCACAAGAACAATTAGTGAGTGAAGCCACCACCGTATTCAATGGTGAATTGATTGAGCTTCTTGAGACAATCCGCCGAGATAAGGAGCAAACGATTGTTCATGATGATCTGGATAGAGTTACAAGAGCAGAGTGGGAGGGGGATGCCAAAGAAAATGCAAGTGCACTCGTACAGAATTTTCAGGAATATCTGGAAGCCAACCGCGACGTTATTGAAGCACTACATATCTTCTACGCCCAACCAGCCAGACGGAGCAATGTAACGTACAACATGATTCGGCAGGTGATGGAACAACTACGGAGCGATAAACCCCGGCTTGCACCGTTGCGCGTTTGGCGAGCATACGCGGTGTTAGATGACTACCATGGTGAAAATCCAATCAGTGAACTTGCGGCTCTTGTTTCTCTAATCCGCCGTGTTTGTGGAATTGATACCAGCATCTCAGTCTATTCCGATACAGTTCGCCGCAACTTTCAAGAGTGGATTATGAAGTATCACAGTGGTGGAGGACAGAAATTTAATGAAGAGCAAATGATATGGCTCCGGATGATTCGCGACCATATCATTAATTCATTTCATATTGAGCGCGATGATCTGGAAACCGCACCTTTTGATTCACAGGGTGGTATGGGGAAAATGTATCAACTTTTCGGTAATAAGATGGATAATTTGCTCGATGAGCTTAATGAGGCGTTGGCAGTATGATAAATGAAAATATACCTAATGGATGGGGATTATCAACACTTGGAGAAGTATGCACCCAACCTCAATATGGCTACACAACAAGCGGCGTGGCTGTTGGAACGCTAAAGCTGCTTAGAACCACCGATATTACCTCAGGCGCAATCGACTGGAACACAGTACCTTTTTGTTTAGAGAATCCTGTTGATGAAAATAAGTATCTTCTTAAGGATGGAGATATAGTTATCTCTCGTGCAGGATCAATTGGAGTTAGTTATCTATTAAAGAATCCTGAAAAATCTGTTTTTGCATCCTATTTAATTAGATTTAGACCACTAATTGACAATCATTTTTTTAAATATTTTTTGGATAGCCCTTACTACTGGCAGCAAATCTCAGAAAACAAATTAGGCATAGCTATTCCAAATGTTAATGCTAGCAAATTACAAAGTATTTCTCTCCTTCTTCCACCCCTCAGTGAACAAAAACGCATCGTAGCCAAGATTGAGGAACTATTTTCCGAGCTTGAAAGTGGCATCAAGAGTCTAAAAACCGCCCGTGAGCAATTGAAAGTCTATCGCCAAGCCGTCCTAAAACATGCTTTTGAAGGCACGCTCACCGCACGTTGGCGCGAGCAAAATAAAGACAAACTTGAATCCGCCAATCGGCTTCTCAGGCGATTTCAGACTTACAGTAGCAGTAATTTTGCTTTTAATCCGAGAGAGGCTGCTGATTTACCGGAGATTCCATCGGAATGGCTATATACACGTCTTGAAAATGTTGGGTTTTTAGGTCGTGGTAAATCAAAACATCGACCTCGAAACGATAAAAAGCTTTTTGGTGGTAAATATCCTTTTATTCAAACTGGTGAAATTAAGGCTGCCAACCGCGTAGTAAGAGAGTTTTCTCAAACTTACAGTGATTTTGGACTGCAACAAAGCAAGTTATGGCCAGCCGGTACTCTTTGCATCACGATTGCAGCCAATATTGCCGAAACGGCATTTCTCGGTTTCGACGCATGTTTCCCTGATAGTATTGTTGGATTTACACCAGTAGAGGATTTAATTCTTCCAGAATACGTAGAGCTTTTCATTAAGTCAGTTAGGGCACGAATTGAAGCATATGCTCCGGCAACGGCACAAAAGAATATTAATTTAACAACATTGGAGAACTTGATCATACCGTTATGTTCACTAGAAGAACAGAGGGTAATTGTAAGACAACTAGAGGCCACCTTTACAAGAATTGATAACTGCGAGTCTGAGATAGAAATAAATCTTCAGAAATCCGAAGCCTTACGCGAATCTATTCTGAAGAAAGCCTTTTCCGGCAAATTAGTTACCCAAGATTCAAACGATGAACCGGCTAGTGTGCTGCTTGAGCGCATCCGTACCGAAAAAGAAACCTACCTTGCCAATAATAAGTCCAGGCATCAGAAAGACGTGAATTCAAATGATGAATATGCTCAAGATTATCTCATTGAGGAGGCTGCTATATGAATACGGCATCAATCATATCCAAAGTATGGAGTTTCTGTACAACATTAAGAGATGACGGTGTAGGATATGGCGATTATTTGGAACAACTAACTTATCTCATCTTCCTCAAGATGGCAGATGAATATTCCAATCCCCCATATAACCGCCATATTGATATTCCAGAACAATATAATTGGCAGAGCTTGACCTCAAAAAGAGGTGCAGAACTTGAAGTACATTATGTTACCTTACTGCTTGAGCTTGGGAAGAAAAAAGGAATGCTTGGTCAGATTTTTACTAAAGCCCAAAACAAAATACAGGACCCCGCCAAACTATATCGGTTAATCGACATGGTCGATAGTACCGATTGGGTGATGATGGGCGCCGATGTAAAAGGTGATATTTACGAGGGGTTACTGGAACGTAACGCCGAAGACACAAAATCCGGCGCAGGTCAATATTTCACCCCTCGCGCACTGATTAAAGCGATGGTCCATTGTGTACGCCCTGAGCCAGGAAAGACTATTGCAGACCCTGCGTGTGGAACAGGCGGATTCTTTCTCGCAGCATATGATTTTCTCGTAGCGACCTACCAATTAGATAAAAACCAGAAGGGCTTTCTAAAGCATGACACCTTTTGGGGGAACGAAATCGTTGCCAACACTCGACGCCTCTGTCTCATGAATATGTTCCTACACAATATTGGAGAAATTGACGGCGAGTCTGTAATCTCTCCGAATGATTCACTGGTAGCACCAAGTGTTAAAACATACGATTACGTTCTCGCTAATCCACCTTTCGGTAAAAAAAGCAGCATGAGCTTTACCAACGAGGAAGGTGAACAAGAAACCGATGACCTCACCTACAATCGTCAGGATTTCTGGGCAACTACCTCAAACAAACAGCTGAATTTTGTCCAGCACATCCGCACAATGCTCAAAACCACTGGTCGAGCAGCGGTAGTTGTGCCGGATAATGTCTTGTTTGAAGGTGGCGCAGGTGAAATCGTACGCAGCAAATTGCTGGAAAACACAGATCTTCACACCATATTACGTCTACCTACAGGAATTTTCTATGCCAACGGTGTAAAAGCAAATGTACTCTTTTTTGATAACCGTGTGGCAAGTGCTGAACCGTGGACAAAAGAGGTCTGGTACTACGATTATCGTACAAATATTCATCATACGTTGAAAAAGAAACCCATGCAGTTTGAGGATTTGAGCGACTTCATTGCTTGCTACAATCCGGAAAACCGATACGAGCGCAAAGAGGCATGGAATGAGGAAACAAACCCGAATGGGCGCTGGCGTAAATTTACCTATCAAGAACTCAGAGCGCGAGATAAAACCAGCCTTGATATTTTTTGGTTGAAAGACAACAGCCTAACTGACACTGATAACCTTCCTGAACCAGATATCCTGGCAACAGAGATTATTGAGAACCTTGAAGCTGGAGTAAACAGTTTTCGTGAAGTATTGGGAATTTGGGAAAATGTTTCGTGAGATCCTCCCAAGGTGTATTTATTAGAGAGGACATCCAATGGCAGTTTGGTTAGTACGTGCCGGACGTAATGGCGAATGAGAAAGCTTCGCACTTGAAGAAAATCTAGCGGTAATTGACTTTGATGATTTGCCAGATCTGTCGCAAGTGCATTAGATGCACTTTTTGAGAATTATGACCAGTAACCCAAAGATCTACAGGCTGAAATACCTCTAAGCATATATGGACTTTGGTGCTAGAGGGATAATTACATTCTTAACGACCCGCTTACCTGGGTAAATCCAGGCTCATTTTCGCCATTTGAAGCCTTTACGGGATCACCATATTTTTCGGGAAAAACCATACGCTATCTGCACCTCTTGTTTGAGAATGTCGAGCTGCTCCTGGTCTGCCATAAAAATCCTCCCTCGTCAACACATGTAGTCGAAATATGACTCAACTATACAACATTGGTTCAAGTCACCTGCAACAGAAACACCCGCTCGATGGATTGATATTCAGTGCTTATAGCAATTCACCAGATGATATCGCCTTCTTCGCTCACAAACTTCTCAGGATTCAGTGCTATGGTGAACTGCTCAAACTCGCCGTGAGCATTGCGCTTCTGTACTTCGATACTTGCTTTCAATCGGTCGGCTTGCTGCAAGGCCAACTCGACGGCTTGTTTCTCAGTCGAGCGATAGCCCAGGATGATACCTCTATCAAGAATGAGAATACGGTAGTTATTACTGTAGTTCATAACATGTCCTTTCATGTCACTTTTACCGCGATCGTCGCCTCGAGTGTGTTGTTATTGTATTCTATACCTCGGAGAATAAGCAGGTTAGCAACCTGGGGCACAATCGCAGTTGAACGACGATAGAACACGAACCGTGAGCAAACTGGCGCGAAGGTACTCAGGACAGTTACAAAAAGCCGTTTTTGACAGTGTGCCAGAGTTCCTCTTCCATAATCATCGGGAATACAATCTCGCCTTACAACTGTGGCGACTAATGCGGTATCTTCTCTCATCTGCTATACTCCTATGGGTATGAGTACCTCGTTACTCCAATTTTCATAAAGGCACTCAACAGCGGTACCCCAACATTCTAGCCAGAGTACCCGTTCACACGCTCTGAACCAGGTTTAGAAGTAACGCCTGGTGATGTTGCAATGATTTGGAGAGTGAAGACCTCGGCCATAGCTAAATCAGTTTGACCTTAGACACGTATTCTCATGTTTTGCCATCACTTCAAGAGGATGCGGTGAATAGGTTGAATGTTCTGTTAACTCAACGTTCACAGTAGGTCCATGAAAACAACCTTATAATTATAAACCCACCTCCTTCGAGAGAGAAACTGAAAAAAAGAAGAGCAGCTACATACAGAAATCAGACTTCCCATAACTGCTCTTCTTCAAGTTCATCCTATGAAGAGTGCTTTTGTGCTAGTTTTGCTTTGTTTTGAGCGGGTGCCGGACAGGATAGGATGGAATTACGTGATGAAGTGCTGCAGAGGAAATCCCAGTGGTAATCATTGTTTCAGCATTGCTTATCGCATCGGTTTCTGCAACCTGATAGATCAAACTGCTATTAAGCTCATCGAAACTATTATGCGTAGGACAGCAATTATCATCGTTTCCTTCGACAAGGCCAAGTGAAACTCCAAGGGACGTAAGCGTGTAGGGCGGATTCGTGATCACTGCCGTTGTCAAATAGGGAACAAAATTGTAATAGACATCGCTATTGTCGGCACCTGCAAGTGCAAGAATACCGCCTCTAGCATTGAAAAAGTTAATGATATCATTGATACGAGCATTTATTGCATTGCTATCCGGTGTTCCTATGCCCGTCGTTGTAAGATTGTTATCGCATCCTCCACAGGTATAATCAGAGGCAACAACAATAGCACTGTAATTAGGAAGTCCATTCGAATCCACGAGCTGGACTGATGCAAACCCTTTTCGGGGATTTATTGTTTGAATGAGCGGGGCACGGATACCAAATGCTTTATTAATGGCTCTCTTAACCTCGGTTCCATGATCTAGAGCGAGGATGGGTAATGTCGATCCGTTCATGACGAAGTTGACGGCTACTTGCAAGTAGTGGCACTGAAGCGCTTGAAACGTACAATGGTAATCAGGATCATGTCCAGTAATCCATAAATTGCCTCCTGGACCCTTTGGTAGGCACTTTGGAACGGTAAATGCTACATCTTTGCTATCAACAACACCATCTAAATAGACGCTGTTAGTATCTCCAGGAGTATGCTCAAGAACTTGGTGCCCACATAGATACTGGTTCAACAGTGATACATACTTTCCTTGATGGTTCCCTGTAGCATTAACGATAGAGACATGAGTATGTTCAGCAGTACTCACTTCGCCGCATCCAAGATTTTGTGTATTTGCATAACCGAGTATTGTATTTACCTTCACAACTTGTCCTGCTTTCACAGCAATATTTGCAAGGTGTACATAGACAGCCCACCAACCGGCACCATGATCGATGAGCACAACATGGCAAGCACTTTGTACGGCAAGAACTTTGCCGCTGGCGAGCGGCATAGTGGGGATAGAAGCAGTCCCGAGTGCTGATGGCTGCAATACAAAATCAAGTGCGTCAGGATCTGTCTGATTTGTAAAAAAATAAGTCTGTGCTCCAGATGTATCGTCAGTAATCGCACTAAAGTTATCATCATGCAGTCCCAAAAACCCAATACTGATGCTTGTTCCCGCGGCATACGGCAATGCCCATGATGGCACTGGCCCAATTGTTCGAGCTCCAGTAACAGCATACGCAGACTTATGTGTTGCTATTGAAGCCGTTACCAAAAAAGAGCCAGCTAAAAAGACAAAGAGGAAAGCACCAATCCCGATTCCAAGACATTTTTTGTTCAAGTTTCTTACATCCTTTCATAGCCTGTTTAGAAGAAATATCAATTTCTACATTGTTGTTTTAACATGATATAGTATGCATCTAGTTAATAATAAGTTGAATTTCGGTTGTAAAAGGATTTTAATGGTTGAGGATTATCAATAACAAAGATTTGTATTTTAAATAGGATGGGTAACGTGTACCCCCGCCTCTGAACTCCAGACAGAATCCAAATAGTGGACGCCTAAGCTGGTAGATGTCAAAGTGACTTTTGAACAAATATCAACCTCGAGACAAAAAGAATGAATCTAGGAAATACCTAGATTCACAGAGTAGGGCTGAGAGGACTCGAACCTCCGACACACGGTTTAGGAAACCGTTGCTCTATCCTCTGAGCTACAGCCCCAATGACCAAATTTTACCATAAGCGTCAACACACATGAAAAGTTCTGTGCTGCTGTGCTGCTGTTACGTTAGAGCCAGACCTGAACGGGAATTGCTCTTCAACAGATATAGGAAAGTGACTCCCGATCCGGGAGCAAACTCTACATACGTGACTTGCCAGGGATACGCACCCCAATTCATATTGCTCGCAATTACATCACCATTGCTGAGAATACGTTCTACAACGGCGACATGTCCAGCCCAGGAAGCTCCTTGCACTCCCGGCTGCAAATCTATGATGGCTCCCACTATTGGAGAGCTTGACACATGCCAGCCAAACTGGTAAGCACGAGCGGTCCATTGCCAGGCATTAGATTGGGTTCGCCAGGGTACAAATATACCGTGTAACTGAAAATAACGCTGGTTAGCCCACCACGTGCATGAACCATAGGGGAAGACGTTCATAGAATCCTGAGTAGGTAATGGCGTTTGTGTATTCGTTGTGGGGGTAATCAGAGGTATGCTACTCGAAGGTACGGTAGTTACAGGAGTATTCCTGGTGGGCGCAAGTCTGGGAGGAAATCCAAACGGTTCCTGAAATTTGTCTCCGCTATTTGATGAGGCGGAACTGTTTGAGGAAGAGCAGCTTAAACAGGTCGCCTGGGAAGGAAATTGCGATTTCCCTACCATGATAATTGGGCTCTGCGCAGGCACAAAAAAGAGGTTACCAAGCAATACAATAATACTTAAGCTCGTAACTAAACTTAACGCTTTATGTTGCTGGATGAATCTTATTGCTCGACCTTGCAAAGACGCAAACGTGCTTTCACTACAGACCAGTAGTAGTAACAAATAGTAAGTCCAAATTTTTTTGTATTTTCTCAATTTGCCTATCTTCTCATCCAGAATTTGTAGAACGCACAATTTGTTGCTAACTTCCTCTTCGTAGAATCAAGGAACAAGTTTACAAATTGCAACGCTACAACAAACTAAACCGATAGGCTATGGGTTATTGGAGCATACAAAGAGAGAGATATTGAAAATAAAAGATCCAGGGGTTGAATGCCGTTCGCGAACGGCATTCAACCCCTGGATCTTTTATTCCTGAGAGTAGAAAAGGAAAATTTCTACTTCGGGCCTTTCTTTACTCCTCGGTGCGACTGGTAGCTGGCACGCCACGTTCCTGATCGTAGTCAATTTCAATTACTTGCTCTGTGCGCAGAGGCACGCGTTTTTGTCCTGGTGGTGGCTCGGTCACCATAGGGCCACGTTTGGATGTTGGCCATGGCGGGAGGGGCGGTATTTTAGATTTTTGCCGGGTTGTTTCTAGTTTTGATGCTTCGTTTTCTTGTTCCAACTTTCTATTACCTCTTTTTTGCATATTGTATCACGTAGTATTAGCATGGAAAACACAAGTAGCATAGCTTGTAGCATATCCCAAGGGCGATCTATGCTGAGAGCATAGAAATTACCTTGGAAGCACCCTGTAAGGGGCGTACACTTGGCAGAGCAGTGAATCTAGGAGCCTTACGCAACTCTCAAGCACGAGGAGATCATCATGCCCGTTCGCGCCTCTTCGGTCGTCGAGCCACGCTTGCGCAGCAATTTCTGGAAATTCTGGACAGGACAAACGATCTCCGCGCTTGGGAGTTCGTTTACCAGCTTCGCTTTCCCGCTACTGATCTTCAACCTCACTGGCTCTTCTCTCAATCTCGCACTAACAGTCGTGGCCATTGTGCTTCCTTACCTCCTCTTCGGTCTGGTCATTGGCGCCTGGGTTGATCGCGCGAACCGCAAACGAGTGATGGTGGTGACAGACCTTGCTCGGGCACTCATGATTGCCTCTATTCCACTCGCCTCTGTTCTGGGGCTCTTTTCGGTCTGGTGGATTTACGCCGTGGCCTTTCTCAACTCCACCCTTACCATCTGCTTTGATGCCGCGAATTTTACTGCGGTCCCCAACCTGGTGCGTCAGGAAGACCTCGTGAAGGCCAATGGGCGCCTGCAAGCAGGCTATGCGACCGCAAAAGTGGGCGGCCCACTGCTGGGTGGGCTGCTCATCATCGTGATTCCTCTTCCCATGTTGCTGCTGATTGATGCCGTATCCTTCCTCGTCTCCGCTGGTTCCCTCTTGCTCATCAGCACGAGTTTTAATACCACCCCTGAGGGAAGGCAGACTACGACGAGTCTGCGCCAGGACATTATCGAAGGCTTGCGCTACGTGTTGAAGCATCCCATCCTATCCTGGATCACCCTCCTGCTCCTGCTGGTCAATTTCATCCTACCGACAGCAAGTGCGCAACTGGTGCTCTTCGCAAAACAAGGGTTTGCAGCAAGTGATACACAGGTTGGACTGCTGTATGCTGGCGCAAGTCTAGGGACGGTTGTCTTCTCTTTAGCGGCAGGGCGATTCCGCAAGCTCTGGTCCCTGGGTACGATTGCTCTCGGGGCACTGATGATGGAGGGGGTGTTCACGGCTCTGACAGCTGTAGCACACTGGTACTGGGTATTGCTCCTGTTGTGGGCGTTGCGTGGGGGAGCAGATGTGCTTTTCACGGTCTCGTCCTATAGTCTGACGCAGATCGTCGTCCCCAACCAATTTCTTGGTCGTGTCATCACCGTCATCAGGGTCTTGACCTGGTCGACAGCCTCGTTAGGGGCTTTACTCGGTGGCCTTGCCATTGAGCACACACACAATGTGGCCCTGGTCTATGCGTTGATTGGTCTGCTGATCTTTGGGATTACCTTCGCGTTCTTTTTGACCCCTTTAGGGCATACTGGAAGGTATCTCATCAAAAACGGGACATCACAGCGTCAGTCGGGAGAGTCTGGATCACCTTGTTCATGATCTCAGTTTTATCTAGTACTTCAGGGTTGTTCCATCCTGCTTCATTCCCTTGCTCGTTGCATAATAATAACAATTGACTCAGGTCTTTTTACTTTTGAATCTTTGGGAAGGATGATACATGAGAGTACTGATTACTGGCGCCACAGGGCTGCTGGGGGGACACCTGATTAAAGAGTTGCAGCAGCGAGGTGAAGATATTCGCGCATTGGTACTACCAGTCGAAAATGCAGATAAGTTGGAAAAACAAGGTGTGGAGGTGGTACGAGGAGATATTACAGATGCAAGCACATTGGAACCTGCAGTTCAAGATGTTGAGCTTATCTTTCACCTGGCAGGGATGATGGGCATATGGCGCCCGCTCGCCGACTATCGCCTGGTGAATGTGACTGGTTCCAAGAACTTGTACAAAGCTGCTCAGAAAGCCGGAGTACGCCGCTATGTACACACCAGTTCACACACGGTCTATGGACTTGGATACGGTCGATTTTTGACAGAGAACGATGCCCTACGCCCGGATCCTGATGCCTATAGCCTCACTAAAGCTGAGGGAGATCGTTTGATGCGGAGGCTTATGCTAAACAGTGAGGTTGAGACGGTGATCTTGCGCCCTGGAACTTTCTTTGGCCCCGGTGACCGCCTGCACTTTGGGCGTATGGCACAGAAGATGAAAGATGGTAAAGGTGTTATTATTGGGCGCGGGGACAATGCTTTGCCATTTTGCTATGTTACCGATGTAGTGCAAGGTTTTATGATGGCGGCGTATCACGAGAATGCACCAGGCAACGTTTATAACATTACCAATGATCGTCCATTGACACAACTCGAGATGTTCAATGCAATTGCTGATGCTGTTGATGGTGTGCGTCCAACACGGCATCTTCCTTATTTGCCAATCTACTATGGTAGTATTGTGGCGGAAAAAGTTGTGGCTCGTGTGACACGGACCAAGCCGATTGTAACGCAACTCGGGGCGATGATGTTTGGGAGTGATAACAGGCATAGCGTGGAGAAGGCTCGACGTGAATTGGGTTATGAGCCAAAGGTCGATTTACGCACCGGTATTACATTAGCGGCTGAATGGTTTAACACGGGTGGTATGGATGAAGTGGCCGTTACGCAAGCCAGCCAGACTGCTCCTCTGGCTGGGGCTATGAGATAAACACAAAAAGTTTCATACAAGAACACTGCTATAGATCAATTAAACTGATCTGAAGCAGTGTTCTTTTGTGTAAGGATGTTTATTCAGAGATTGTACTTACTTTTTTCCCAGCACCCTTAAAGCCAAATTTCTTGATTGTTTTGTGAAGCCAATCAGCGGTGGGACCGTCGTCAATTTTTTTGCTGGTTTCGACCAGAAATGAAGCTGATTCAGGACGAGGCGGCAGTTCATTGTTTTGACGTAGGGAAGCGAGTTCCTGATAATGCTGGAAGGCCCAGTATAAGTTGATGCGGCATCCTTTGCAATTTTTAACGTCGTCATCGTTCATGGTTCCACATTGTGGACATTCGGTCATTTTTCCCTCCTTTTTTGATTAAATCAGACCCATCCTCATGGCTTCGGCAACAGCTTGCACACGGTCTGTCACTTGTAATTTGCGATAGATGTCTTGCATTTTGCGTTTTACGGTAACCTCGCTCCAAAATTGACGTGAGGCTATTTCTTTGTTGCTACACCCTTGAGCAGCTAACCGCACTAACTCGATATCAAGATCGCTGAGTCCCGAACGCACACGCTCTTGTTTTTTGGTGAGCTTAACGAACTCGCTTAATACCTGTGTAATGGCTCGAGGTTCGCCAATAACACGCTCACCCCGATATACGGCGTGCAAAGCAATAAGCAATTCGTTCATTGGCAGTGCTTTTTGAAGATAGCCATGCACACCAATGCGCATAGCACGAAAGAGATGGCCTTCCTCTGTATGCCCCGTGAGTATTACAATGCGTGTCTCTGGACAGCCACGCTGCAATTGTTGCGCTATATCCAGTCCGTTACATGAATCAAGGAAAATGTCGAGTAAAACGATGTCCGGTTGTAGCTGTATAGCCAGGGTTACCGCGAGATTACCTGAGCCAGTCTGTCCAACAACTTCGAAATCTTCTTCTTCACTAAGCATTGAGCAAAGACCTTTGCGTACGATTTCGTGGTCATCCACAATTAGCACGCGAATGGTTGCTCGTGGTAGCTGCTTTGTCGAATCTGACATCTCCACCTACAATTCCACTTTCGTTGCTTTCAACGTTTTTTGTTTTCGCACAAGAGTAGCTGTGGCTTCAATTGCCAGGATGTACTGCTGCGCAGTCAGGCAAAATGAAAGGAGAAGCATCTTCTCCCCAACCGGATTTGCTCTCAGACTTTGATCTCTACCTGTGTATCAGCTTTGTGTCCATTGCTATGGCCATTAGATTGAAGAGCTTCATCAGCGGCATTGATCACGGGCAAGCTGCGCAGCCTGGCTGATGTGCCGCTCGTCTTGGATGAGAGCGCGGACGTCACCGAGCCTTTGGCCACATCCAGGGCGACACTGGTCAAGGTGGGCGTATGGCAGAGCATGTTGGTGTAGG
>WNFX01003660.1_pt1 | contig 16956 bp, 16 predicted proteins | sample 5400111 | NCBI WGS metagenome assembly WNFX01 (sample SAMN13153363, study PRJNA577476) | soil metagenome | isolation source: 40 cm soil or saprolite under grassland replicate 1 | place: USA:California | collected 2016-06-15 | reverse complement strand
TCCACGTCGGCGGGCGACTATTTCGCAAGCTTCGTCGTGCAGGACGCCGCCCATTCCTTCAAGCGGATCATCGGGGACTTCGCCGTCGACCCGCCACTGATCACGGAGTGGATCTGGTCGGACGCGTTCAATCGCTACGGACTCGGGCCGATCGTGCCGGAGCTCTTCGCCGACGAGCTCGGGCTCCTGGCGGAGGGGCCTCGTTGACAGAGTGGACCCTCGCGAGTTGAGCGCAACGCGTCGGCGGCGCACACTCCAACGATGGTGCGTCGGCGGGATGACGAACGCGGGTTGGTCACCCTGTTATTCACGACATCGTCGGTTCGAGCGATGTCACCTCTGAGCTCGGTGATCAGCGATGGCAGCGACTGCAGGCCTACCACCACGCCCTCGACAATATCCGTCGCTATCGGTACGGATGGGCCATCAAGGTTCTGTGGTTGATCAGGCCCGGATGGACGCAGTCCGTGACCCTTATGGGCGAAACCGTCGGAACAGGTCAGCCGATCTGGTTCAGGACCGGCGGCATCCATCCGCAGGGTCCAGTCGCCTCACTGGTTCTTGACCCAACGAACCCGGAGACTCCCGACGTTCACCATTGGGCGAACTTCCCTTCGAGCCTGTTGTTTCCTAGAGCGTCGTGCTACTCGCTGACTGCTACCTGGTCCGGCGGAAGCTGGAGTCTCGCGTTCGGGTTCGGGAGGTAGAGATGTCTCTCCCGGCGGAAAGCGACTGCGATGTGAGCGTGAGCCTGGGGAGCCTGGGCCGGAACTGGAGCGCCTCCTTATCACGACAACGAGCACCTTCTTCATCAGCGCCCCCTATTGACCGGGGGAGCAACAGAGCGGAGTCTATGCCCCGATGAGGGGCTTGGGAGGGCTCGTCCTGGCGCCGACGGTCGGCTTGGCGCGGATCGGTTGCGAGACCTGAGCGGCGATCACCCTTCGCGGCGCCGGGCGCGCATCTGGACGTCCTTCGACACGCCACCCTCGGAGGACGCGCGTGTCACCGCGCTCGTCCTGTTCCGGCTGCGATGGGCAGCCGTAGTCACATTGGCCGCTCTCGCCGCGTGCACGACAACGTCAGGCTCGCCGGCGTCGCCTGTGGGTTCCGTGGATGCGGTCTCCTCGTCGGGATCAACACCGCCGACACCCTCTGCGGTCGCTCCGCATTCTGTGCCCGTGCCTCGCCCTGGCGACATGGCTTCGGCATTCGACTCTATCTGGGTGCAGAGTCGATCGGACGGCTCGATTTGGAGGATCGGTCGGACAGGTCAGGTGGAGGCGCAGATCCCCGACGCCTCCATCGTGCGACAGGACACTCGGTTCGGAGCGCCCTCGGTCGGCCTGGGCGCAGGCTTCGGTTCCGTTTGGTCGCTCACCGATCAGGCGCTCGTCCGGATCGACCCGACGTCGAACCACGTGACCGGCAGGCTGCCGGTTCGGTCTCCGTTCGCTCTGGCGGTCGGCGAGGGGGCCGTCTGGGTCATCTGTTGCCAAGGACAAGTGGACCTCTTGCGCATCGATCCTTCGACGATGCGCACCGAACACTTCGCACAACTCGGAACGTCGGTGAAGGCGCTCGGCGTCGGGGACGGTTACCTCTGGTTGGTCGAGTTCTCGGAGGGCGGTGGGATCTATCGAGTCGATCCGGTGACGGCCAAGATCGACGACCGAGCGATTCATCATTCCGACGCCGCGTTGGATCTGGCTCGTCGACTCCGGGTCGGCCCAGCGGATCGATCCGAGCAACGGCACACTCGTTGACCCGAGGGCGAAGAAGAAGGCTGCTCAGTCGATCGGCGTTGCCTACTCCGACGGAACGGTCTGGCTCAATGCAGGGACCGTCGTGGGGTTCGATGCGACAACAGGGAAGATCAACGCTCGGATCCGCGGTTTCACGGGCGGCAAGTGGTGGTGGGCCGGCGGGATCGCGCAGCTTGGCCGTCGCGTTTGGGTGGCCGATCCGGGAGGGGATCGGCTCCTCAGCTTGCGGCTCGATTGATGCGGGCCACATCTCGATCTTGCAGCGGTCTTGGAGGAGCAGGGCACGTCCACGAGACGCCCACGCCCGAGGGAGCGCCCCACCCAGCGAACGTTGAGTCACCCACGTGGCGATGTCTGTACCGATTCAGCTCTGTCCAACCTTCGACGCTCTCGCAGGACGGCGAATGGGACGATGGCAAGGCCGGCGATGAGGGACGCGATGTAGAACCAGCTCCAGAGGCTCGGCCGGATCACCGTCGTCGCGATGACCCAGGCGCCCAGGAGTGCAAGCGTGAACACACCTTGCACGATGCGCCATCGATTCTGCCTGCGCCTGCGGGCTATCAGTCCATAGAGGAAAGGCTCTAGGGCTGGGTCATCGAGGCGAGAACCGTCCTTGATTGCGGATGTGACCTGCCGCCTGGAATCGGCATCGAGCCGCTCCTCCCAGGCTCCCCGCCACTGCGGGTCCGGCGAATACGGCGGGGTCGACGGGTTCCATCGAACGATTCTGACAGCTGAGTGACTTCGCCTCCGAGACGCTGATTCAGGAGCAGATGTCCACGAAACGCCCACGCCCGAGGGAGCGCCCCAAGCGACATCGGAAAGAGTTCAGGTGAGCGAGTCTCGCCGGGAGTGAGTTCCTCGTCGCAACGTTTCAGGGCGGTGGCAGCGCTACCAGATGAGCGAGCGGACCGCCAGCCATCAACACGGTGCTCCGGTCGACCGTTATCGATGAAGCCAACCTCTTGTGTCCAGATTGTTGCCGGAGATGACGGGTTCGAGGGGTTGATTTTCGCGAGGGTCCCACCCGTGAAGCCGACCAAGATCGCACCATCATCGTATGCGACGGATTCGGGCCGACCGCCGACCTGGCCAACCGGCATCCGAGTAGGGGGCGATCCCAGATCCTCGGAGATCCGCTGGATCCCGTTCGTTGAGACGTCCGTCACCCATAAGTACCCGCCCCCGACCGCCATCCCGTGAAGATCGCCCGAGGCCAGGAAGGATGGACCCAACTGGCCCTTCGAGGGATCGACTCGTGCGATCTTGCCGTCGAGCGTGTCGAGCACCCAGACGCTCCCATCCCCGAACACCAACACGTCTGCGCTCTGACGCAGCGGGAACTTCTGCACGTCCGTTGTCGTGGGGTCGACCCGGAAGACCATGTCGGTAGTTGCGCTCGCGACCCAGAGATACCCGGCACCGGAGACGAACGCCGCAACATCGCTCAGTTTCTTATCGACAAACGATGACCTCATGATCAGACTCGTCCCTGAGGCTTCGGCCTTGCACGGAGATCCCCGGGGCTATGCCCAGATCGGGTGAAACCTCTCCCGTCGTGATCGGGTACCAGAGCCGACCTCTGGCCGCAGCGAGACACAGGCACGCATCCCGTGTAGCGAGGAACTCGTCGATGCCCACGCCACTCGTCCGATTGATCTGCGACACGCTCGGGCCGGCCAGGCCTCCGTTCCCAACCGCAGAGGCCACTCATGCGAATGCCGTGGGCGCAGCGTCGGTGAGTACGATCGGACCGCCGCCACCTCCCCCGAGGAGTGGAACACGGAAAGCCTCGTCACCTGATCCATCGTTGAAGCCAACAAGTGCCGTCGGTAGGGGGCCTGCGGTAGGCGGAGGGGCGATCGAGTGCGACTTGTCTCTAGACACCAGAACAACGACGGCCGAAACAGCAACCAGCGCTACGGCGAGCCCCGCAAGGAGCAATCGCGGAGGCCGTCCCTTCGGTGTCTCCGGACGGCTCGAACGATCCCGGGCTTCGGCGGCCTCGTCCGGTTCGAGCGATGGCCCGATCGGCTCGCCGTCGACGGCATCGAGACTGAATAGCTCCCATCGCCCGGGGACACCCTTGAGCTCGCGGGGCCGAGGCCCGTGAACTCGAACCCGGAGCCGGTCACCATGTGAGGATCGTGTCGGTGGCAAGCACCTGACCCGGGCCGGCAGCTGCGGACACGCGAGCGGCCGTCGTGACGGCGATCCCGCCGACCTTCTCCCCCGTTAGTTGCGCCTCGCCGATGTGGAGCCACTGCCCGCACGTCCAGGCCGAGCTCCCGGACCTCTCTTACGATCGCGAACGCGCATCGGACCCCGCGGGCCGGGCTCGAGAGGGTGATGAAGAACCCATCTCCGGCCGTATCGACCTCGTGGCCCCCGTGCAGCTTGAGCTGCTTCCGGACAGTGGCGTGGTGGGGCCGTCAACTGGTCATGTTTCGGCGGGAGGTGATGCGGTTGCTGGGCGCACCCCGGGCGAGATTCCCCTGGTGAACCCGCATCTCGGATCGCCGGGGTCGTGCCGCCCGGATCCGCGCTTCATCCGGCCCGCGGCCGTTCGAGTCGCTCGAGTCGGCAAGGGTCTGGAAGGGGGCGAAAGGGCCTCTGACCTGGGGAAATGGCTCGCGACCTGCGCGTGGCTGGTTAGCCGATATAGCGGCGCATGACCGGCACCGAAAGTCGAGCTATCGCGGCACGAAAGCCATGGCGGAGACCGTTTTCAAGACCGTCGCCTTCGTCCGCTCGGCCAGCCTCCCAGGGAGGAGCCTACCGAGTGCCGACGGGTGCGCGTGCTCGCCGCGCGAAGATGATCATCGACAGGAAGACGAAGCTGGCTGCGATCCCCACGGCGACCTCGGTTCTCCACACGACCTGTGAGCCGTTGAGTCCGCCGAAGTAGCGATCGCCGACGATGCGGCGCACGAGCGGCTCGAAGCAGAGCGCACACGTGACCAGCAACGCGCCGATCCACGATCGGGCGACGCGCCAACGATGTCCGAAGTAGGCATACAGCGGCGCGGTGATCGCACCGCCGGCGATCCACAGTAGGTTCCCGCCGCTCCGCACGATCGAGACCGTCCGAGGCCAGAAACGGTCGATCGGGACGCCTTCGAACACGCTGTTCGACATAGCGAAGTAGCCAAGCAATGCCGACATCGTCACGAGCAGCCCGAGCGCCACTGCCCTGCGAGCACGATCCTGCGTCGTGCCCACGAGGAAGGGCACGATCAGCCACGGCGCCGACATGCCGCTCACCGTGATGGTCCACCAGCCCAGCCTCGAGGTGACATGCACCGTCCCGAGGTACTGGTCGCTGGCACCGAAGACGAGGCCGATCGCGATCGCCACGAAATATGCCATCGCGTGAGCATACGGGCAAGGTCAGTCGCCATCTCACACGCGCGTTTGTCCTATCTCCGGACCAGACCTAGGGTGGGGCGGACGAGGTGGGTCTGGCCGTCTGGGATCGCAGGAGGGGACGACATGAAGACGAAGGAAAGCGCGCCGATCACCAAGCTCGAGGCCAAGCAGGTGGAACGGGCGAACACCGCCGGGAGTGTCCCGGTCGTGTTCGTGCATGGGCTGTGGCTGCTGCCCACGAGCTGGGACCGGTGGGCGAAGCTCTTCGAGAAGAACGGCTACGCCTCGTTGACGCCGGGCTGGCCCGATGATCCCGACACGGTCGCCGAGGCCAAGGCGCATCCCGAGGTGTTCGCCAACAAGTCCGTGGGTGATGTCGCGGATCACTTCGAGGACGTCATCCGCGGGCTGAAGAAGAAGCCGGCCATCATCGGTCATTCCTTCGGCGGGCTCCTAACCCAGATCCTCGCGGGTCGTGGGTTGGCCGCCGTATCGGTGGCGATCGATCCGGCGCCGTTCCGGGGTGTGCTCCCGCTGCCGATCTCATCGCTGAGGTCCGCGTCGCCGGTCCTGAAGAATCCCGCGAACTACCGTCGTGCGGTGCCACTCACGTACGAGCAGTTCCGCTATTCCTTCGCCAACGCGGTCAGCGAGGACGAGGCGAAGGAGCTGTACCAAACCTTTGCGGTACCGACCTCCGGTGAGCCGCTCTTCCAGGCCGCGGCGGCCAACCTCAACCCGTGGACCGAGGCGAAGGTCGACACGAAGAACCCGGATCGGGGACCCCTGCTCATCCTGGATGGCGAGAAGGACAACGTGGTTCCGTGGGCGATCGCCAACGCGTCCTACAAGCGGCAGGCCAAGAACGAGGGCGTGACCGAGATCGTCAAGGTCCCGGACCGGGGCCACGCGCTCACGATCGACAATGGGTGGCGAGAGGTCGCCGACACGGCCCTCGCGTTCGTCCAGAAGTACGCGAAGGCGTAGCCGCTACGAGGGCGAGCGAACCGCTGAGGAAGTCCGCTACGCTGCAAGCGTGACCAGCGACGTCTCATGGATCCCGCGCGGATCCGACCCCGAAACCGACATGCGGTCGATCGTGGAGCATCTCCCGGCCGTCCTGTACATCGATTCCGACGAGCCGCTCCCCGACACCCTGTACATCAGTCCGAACGTCGAAACGATCCTCGGATACCCGCCAGCGTTCTTCGAAGAGGCCGGCCCCGATTGGGTCCGGGTGATCCATCCCGACGACGTGGCCGGCGTCCTCGAGGCGTGGAAGGTTGCCGTGGCTCAAGGGGCGCCTTTCGACCTAGAATTCCGGCATGTTCGCCCCGACGGGACCCAAGTCTGGGTGCACGATCACGCCGTCTTGATCCGCGACGCCGAGGGCAACCGGCTCCACTGGCGTGGCGTCCTCGTCGACATCACGGACCGGGTCCACGTCGAACGCGAGCTGGCGACCAGCGAAGCACGCTACCGGGCGCTCGTCGAGGGCATCCCCGCGGTCGTCTACGAGATGGGGCTCGACGACGAACGTCGCACGCTGTACGCGAGCCCCCACATCGAGGCGTTGTTCGGTTACACCCGGGATGAGTGGCTCGATCAACAGGACATCTGGGCGGAGCTCCTCCATCCGGATGACCGCGAGATCGAGCTCGCCGCGCATGACCTGCACAGCGCGACCGGCGATCCGTGGTCACGCGAGTATCGGTTGATCGCCGCCGATGGACACGTGGTCTGGGTCCGAGACCAGGCGGTGCTCCTCCGAGACGTCGAGGGCCGGCCGCTCACCTGGCAGGGCGTGATGGTGGACATCACGGCGCAGAAGGAAGCGGAGGATCGGCTTCGGACCTCGAACGACGAGCTCGAGTTCCGTGTGCTCGCCCGGACCGCGCAGCTGGAAGAGGCCAACGAGCTGATGACGCTCGAGATCGGCGAGCGGCGCAGGGTCGAACGGGAGCTCCGGTTCGCGGAGGATCGCTTCCGACACCTCGTCGAGGACCTCCCGGCGGTCGTCTATCGACGGCAGGTGGCCGCGGCCGACGACGACCGCGACCACTCCTACGCCAGTCCCCGGATCGAGGAGCTCCTCGGATTCACGACGATCGAATGGCGGGACGAACGGACGAGGATGAGCAGGGTACACCCGCACGACCACGATCCGGTCGCGGCGGCGTGGGAACGCAGCCGCAGGACGGGTGAAGCCTTCGAGATGCAGTACCGCTATTTCGACAAGAGCGGAAGGATCGTGCAGGTGCTCGACCGTGCCACGATGCTTTCGCGGAACGCGGCTGGCGAGCCGTTCCTGTTCCAAGGGGTGCTGATCGACCTGACCGCTCGCCTGGAGGCGGAGCGGAAGGCAGCCGAGGCGGAGAGGCGGTTCCGTGAGCTCGCGGAGCTCGGACCGATGGTCCCATACAGCTTCCACGTCGAGCATGGGGATCAGCTGCGGATCGAGCTGCGCTACATGGGACCACTGATGTCGGAGATCCTCGGAGCGCCCCGCGAAGCCTGGATCGATCCCGCGCAGTGGTTCGAACTGATGCATCCGGACGATCGCGATCAGGTCGTGGCGCAGACGCGTGCCAACGCCGAGCGCGGAGAGCCGTGGGACATCGACTATCGGATGATCGCGGCCGACGGCCGGATCGTGTGGCTGAACGACCGTGGACGCTGCATCGAACGCGACGAGATCGGCCGCCCGATCCGGTTCCAAGGCGTGATGCTGGACGTGACGACCCGCCGCACGGCCGAAGACGCGCTTGCTGCTGAGCACGCGATCCTGCGCGAGCTGGTTGACGGCATGCCCGCGATCCCATGGACCCACACGGTCGACGAGGGCACCGGGTGGACCCGGTACGTCTTCATGGGCGCCCAGGCGTACGAGCTCCTTGGCTACACGTCGGAAGAGCTGGTTGCGGAGCCGTACCACTTCCCGCGTCTGGTCCATCCGGACGATCGCGAGCGCGTCGTACGGGCGAACGAGGCATCCGATCGGACCGGCGTGTGGGACGACGAGTTCCGCGTCATCCATCGCGACGGGTCCATCCGGTGGATCCACGGCGTGGGCCGCCGGGTCACGCCTCCCCAGTGGGAACCGGCCACCTGGCAAGGCGTCACGGTTGATGTCACCTCACGGCACGCGCCGGAGAAGCCGATTCAGGCTCCGATCGAAGATCAAGCTCGACAGCAGGGCTGAGAAGCCCACACGTTTCCAGCATGACTGTCGAGGGGCGCAGACGCCCCTCGACAGTAGCCCACTCAGACCCCAACTAGCAGCCGATGCAGATGTCGACCCCGCCGAAGTTCGAACGGAGCATGTCGGCGAAGCCCAGATCATCCGTGGTCAGCACCCGGCCCCCTACTGTGCCGCTCGCCACCGCCTTCCGAGACATCCCCTGGAAGTGGTCGCTGAACGTGAATCCATCGCTGTGGAACTGGTCGTGGAAGGTTCCCCTGCCGATGGGACCGTAACCGGTCCAAGTCACAGAGACATCCACGGCGGTCCCGGTGCAACCGATGAGATCGAAGTTCGCATCGTAGGAGCAGGTGGTGCCGGGGACGTGGCTTCCGCTCACGCTCGCGGCCGAGAGCTTGCCCGCGTCGGTCGTGAACGAAAACCCGTTCGGTACGTCCACGAACGTATCGGTGTCGCCGATGAAGTTCCCGCCGTTGTCGAAGTACTCCGTGTCCTGATCCACGAACAGTTCCTGGTCCGTCCTGGTCTTCATCGCGTTCACGTACGTGAAGGTGAACGACGTATCGGTGCGGCTGAGCCACGCGCCTTCGGCGACCGAGCCTCGGAACGCGAAGTGGTGTACATCCGCAGGAGCCGCGAACGCGGCTGCTCTCGGGATGAGACCAAGGATCGATGCGGTCAGGAAGAGCATCTTGATCGCTCGCACAGCGATCCCTCCCTCCATGCAACTAGATGAAACTCGCTGGAGGATCGACCGCGTCGGCATCGGACCGCAACATCACCTCCTCGATCCACGAAGGCACACGTCATCCCAACACGCCGGTCCGCCTGCATGTTCGATACCCCGATCCGCCATCCACGAACCGGACGAGAGACCGTCGTCAGCCGCCAACCTGCGACCGTCGGCGTGAAGCGCGCCGAGGCTCGCATCTACGATGCGGCTCGGTGCGCGAAACGGTCACGTTCCTCGAGATGATGCCTCCGGACCAGCTGGCTCCTGTGCATCGGACTTCTCGAGCTGATCAGTCCAGCGCGAACGATCCGGTGACGATCTCGCCTGCCGGCACGTACGTACCGATCACTACTCCGGTCGTGGAAACGTTGCTGTCGACGAGCTTCAGCCCTGCGGGGATCGTGCCGTCCGAGAACAAGCGCTTCCCCGATCCGATGACGAGGGGGAAGACCCACAGGCGGTACAGGTCGATGAGGTTGTGGCGCAAGAGCGTCTGGATCAGGTTCCCGCTGCCGTGCACCTGCAGCTCCGGTCCGTCTTCCTTCTTGAGCGCCGCGATGCCTTCGGCCGCGTCTCCCTCGATCAGGACCGACGGGCCCCACTCCAGCGTCGGATGACTCCGCGACGCGACGAACTTGGTGGCGTCGTTCAACGGCTTGGCGCCGGGTTCCTCTGTCGCGTGCGGCCAATACGCGGAGAAGATGTCGTAGGTCTTGCGTCCGAGGAGGAGATCGAACGGCGCGCTCATCGCGTCGCCCATGAGCTGACCCATCATGTCGTCCCAGTAGTTCACCGACCAGCCACCCAGCGTGAAGCCGCCGCTGTCGTCCTCGCCGGGGCCGCCCGGGGCCTGCATGACCCCGTCGAGGGTCACGAAGGTATTCACGATCAGCTTCCTCATGTCTCCGATCCTTTCTCTCGGACCCCCGCCCAGTCGTGGTCACCGAAGCACCTACGGACGGGGCGTCAGCACCCTCGCCCGCTCCGGCAGGTACTGCCACAGATGCTCGGGCACGAGGACCGAGCCGTCGGCTTGCTGGTGGTTCTCCAAGATCGCGATCAGGGTCCGCCCGATCGCCGTGGCGGTCCCGTTCAACGTGTGGAGCGTTTCGAGCGTTCCGTCGCTCCGGCGCACCCGCGTCTGCATCCGGCGCGCCTGGTAGTCCGTCGTGTTCGAACAGCTCGTCAGCTCGCGATACCGCTGCTGACCGGGGAGCCACACCTCGATGTCGTACTTCTTCGCCGCGGCCCCGCCCAGGTCGCCCGCGGCGATGTTGACGACGCGATACGGGATCTCGAGCTTGCCGAGCACTTCCTCCTCGACGCTGACGAGGTACTCGTGCTCGTCCCAGCTGGTCTCCGGCGTCGTGAATGAGAACATCTCCACCTTGTCGAACTGGTGGACGCGGAACATCCCGCCCGTGTCTTTCCCGTAGGTGCCGGCCTCGCGCCGGAAGCACGTCGAGTAGCCCGCGTACCGGACCGGCAGGTCCGCCTCGTCCAAGACCTCGCCCAGGTGGAGGGCCGCGAGCGGAACCTCCGCGGTCCCGACCAGGTACAGGTCGTCCTCCGCGGTCCGGTAGATGTTGACGGCGTCGGTCGGGAGGAAGCCGGTCCCGTACATCGCTTCATCCCGAACGAGGACCGGCGGGATCACCGGCAGGAACCCTTTCTCGGCGAGGATGTCCATCGCGCTCCGCATCAGCGCGAACTGGACGAAGACGAGGTCGCCCAGCAGGTAGACGAACCGCGAGCCGCTCGTCCGCGCCCCGCGTTCGACGTCCAGCACGCCGAGGGCAGCGCCCAGGTCGGCGTGATCCTTCGGTTCGAAGTCGAACGTGGGCGGCGCCTCGTGGTTGCGCCTGACCTCGACGGCGTCCTCCTCGGTGAACCCATCGGGCGAGCTGGGATGGGGGAGGTTCGGGGTCGCGGCCAGGAGCAGGCTGAGCGCGGTCTCGGCTTCGGCCAGCTGCGGCTCCAGCTCCTTCAGCTCCGCGCTCACCTTGGCGACCTCCTGGATGAGCCGCTGCTTCTCATCGCCCTGCGCGCCACCGATCGCCTTCGACGCACGGTTCTGTTCCGCTCTGAGCTCCTCGACGCGCTTCGTCAGCTCGCGGCGCCGTTCGTCCGCCTCCAAGAGCTCGTCGACGCGCTTCGCCAGATCCCTCCGGGCGAGCGCCTTGCGGAACGGCTCCGGGTCCTCCCGGATCAGCTTGATGTCGAGCATGGAGGCATCACACCTTCACTTGGTCGGGCTTCTTCTCCTCTCCCTCCTTCGGGGCCGCGCCGGCAGACTGCTGCGCGGCCGGCGTCGACTGCGAGCCCGACCCGGCTCCGGCGTCCATGTTGCTCTGTCCGTGGAAGATGCCGCCTTCCTCGACGACCAGCGTCTTCGACGTGATGTTCCCATCGATCCGCCCGCCGCGCGCGAGGTGCGCCTTGCCCTTCACGAGGATGTTGCCTTTGAACCGGCCGGCGACGCTGACGTTCTGCGAGCGGATGTCGGCCTCGACCTGCGACTGCGGCGACAGAACGACGTCGCCGTCCGCATTGATCTGACCCTTCACCTGGCCATCGATCCGCAGGTTACCCGCGGAAACCACGTTGCCCTCCAGACGCGCACCCGTTCCGACGATCGTGACCTCGCCGTTCTCGGCCATGTCCTTGTCCTTTCGTTCCGGGGGAGCCGGCACACGCGGCGCTTCCGCGTGTTCGGGCTCCGCATCCTCGCGCCGCCAGATCATCGTGCTTCGGCCGTCTCGTGATCTTCCGTCATCGCCTGCCTGATCGCCTCTTCCTCTTCGGCCGACAGGTTGTACGTGCTCGTCCCCGCGGTAACGGGCTTGGCGTACACGCGTGTCTCCTGTCGTCCATTGATCGACGTCAGGACCACGCCCGTTCCGTGCTCGTCGAGCATCGCGCAGGAGAAGGAGAGCCTGCCACCGACATCCTCGAACGCGTCGTACCGCAGGAGCGCGACCCGGCGAACGCTGCCCTCGATCTGGAACTGCTGACGACGGTCGGTGCCGTTCAACGCCCGGACCGCCTGCTCGAGACGCTCGATCTTCCCGATGAGCGCACCGACGGCATCGTCGCCCGTCAGGACGTTCGACGGCTCCCGGCCTCCCTGTCCGCCGGCGAACACGACGAAGCCGATCGCCAGCAGCGACAACCCGATCGCGATCAGCGCGACCAGCGTCAACGTATGGGCGGAAAGCGTCATCCGCTCGGCCTCCGGATGTTCTCGACGGCGCGGAACCGCACGTCAGAGGCGGTTTCGTGAGGGACCGAAGTATACGGCGGTCAGTTCACGTCGCGCGCCCGGAACACGAGGAGCGCCAGGACCGTCAGCACGACGAGGTACGTAGCCACGACGACCCACGCCTCGGTGAGCCCGAGGAGGACCTTCGGGAGTTGGTTGGAGAAGCCCGAGCTGAAGGACGCGTTCTGGTCGTAGATCGGTTGCTGGGAGACGACTACACCGGCCGCTCGGACCAGCAACCGATCCTGGATGCTGGGACGGAAGCCGGCGATCACGCCTTCGAACAGCACCAGATAACCGAACAAAACCCCGACAGCAGCGACTGTCGAACGACCGACCGTGGCGACCGCCATCGCGACAAGACCGAAGGCGACCGCCACGGCCGAGACTCGGAGGACGCTCTGGACGACGTCGCCGAAGAGTCCGGGGGGGGAGCCCAGGGTGGTGCCCCGGAGGGCGACCGCCAGCCTGAACCCGCCCAACAGCAACGCCTGGAGTACCAGCGTGATCACCGCGACGACGATCGCCACGACGAGCGCGCGGGTGAGGAACACGCGGATCCGTCGGGGCTCCCACGTGAGGAGCGTGGTCATCGTGCCCGCCCCCCAGTCGGCTCCCATCAACGAAGCCCCGAGCACGACCCCCAGCAGCACCGTGAACGTCCCGGTGTGCTGGATAACGTCTGCGGCATCTCCGAGCTTCAGGCCGGTTTCCGGCGTAGGAGACGTGGTCACGGCCCGACAGAACTCGTCGAGCGTGGTGTAGGGGGGTGGGGCCTGTTCGCCGGGCCCCAGATATCCCCCCGTTATGCAATCGGCGAACTGCTTCTGAGACAGCGCCCGTGCCTGTGCAACCTGCTCCGCCGTCGGCTTGTGCGAGTTGGCGCCGGCGATGACGATCGCCACGACGATCAGAAGCACGCCCCCGACGAACAGCATCACGACCATCCGGCGCGATCGTGCTCGTACCAGCTCCGAACGGAAGAGGTCGATCACGGCCCGAGCCCTTCGTCTTTGGTCAGCTCCAGGAAGACGGTCTCCAGATCGACCTCGTCGGGCCGGAGCTCCGATAGGTAGAGATCCTTGGCCGCGAGCACACGCGTCACCCGCTCGGCTTGGTCTGGTGGGAGGTCGACGCTGAGCGCTTCGCCGGATACCACGGCCGGGATCTGCGCATCCGCGAGGGCGCGTGCACCGGCCGGGATATCCGCGAGCTTGACGATGAGCCCTCGCGCGCGGCCGGCGGAGAGCACCTCGCGCACGGGCCCGGCCTTCACGAGCCGGCCGCGCGCGAGGATCGCGACCTGATCGGCGGTCTGCTGTACCTCCGACAGGATGTGGCTCGACACGAACACCGTGCGCCCTTCGGCACCGAGCGAGCGGATCAGCTCGCGGACCTCGACGATCCCCGCCGGATCGAGCCCGTTCGCCGGCTCGTCCAGGAGAAGGACCGACGGATCCTTCAACAATGCGGCCGCGATCCCAAGCCGCTGCTTCATCCCCAAGGAGTAGGTGCGCACGGCGTCGTCCGCGCGCTCGGACAGGTGCACGCGTTCGAGGACCCCATCGATCGTGCCTCGCCCGACGCGATGGATCCGCCCGAGGATCTCGAGGTTGCGGCGGCCGCTGAACCGGGGGAACAGCGCAGGTTGTTCGACGATCGAGCCGACCTTGCCGATCACGCCGGCCAGGCCACTCGACACATCGGCCCCCAGAAGCTTGAGGCTGCCGGCGTTGGGACGCACCAGACCCAACACGCATCGGATCGTGGTGGTTTTCCCCGCGCCGTTGGGTCCGAGGAATCCGAACACCCCGCCGTCGGGAACATCGAGGTCGAGGCCATCGACGGCCATCGTTCGGCCGCCGCGGATCCGTCGGTACTCCTTGCGGAGACCGTGGAGCTCGATAACCCCCATGTGGGGCGAACCTTACCCCGGCCGCAGGTCGAGGGCGGATGGGTGGATCAGGGGAACGGACGGTCGCCACCCGGTCCGCAGGATCCCGACGAGCGACGGCGGCGTGAGGAGCGTCACCTGCCCTCGCCTCGCCCGTGACCTTCCAGCCACGTAGCCCGACGGCGTCCACCGCAACCATCGTTCGCCCAACACGAGGTACGCCTGCTGGTCTTCGACGACGAAGACACCGTCCGGAAGCCGGTCGGCCGGGGCCGTGTAGCGTCGCTGCATGCGCGTTATCGGATCGACGCGCTCCTCGTGCAGTTGGGCATCCACCGCATCGGCACCGATCTGGCCGGGATGCAACGTCCGCCAGATCTTCGTGAAGCGAACGTAGTCCTCGCGGCGACAGAGCGCGCACGGTCGGTGGCCGGCGGCGAGCGCCGTCGCCTCGTCCAAGAAGAACAGCTCCGTGAACCGACCGGGTTGCAGGAGCGGGGTCCGATGCCAGCCACGGAAGCGGAGCCGGCATGCGATCCATCGCGCGCCGGCGTACCGACGACGGATCCGTCCGGTCGCGTCGTGGAGGCAGCCACGGTTCCCGTACACGAGCCCGCGCGCGGGATCCGAGACCAGCTCGCTGAACGGCGTGACACGGTTCTGCAACGGCATCGCGGGGTTCCTCGCGCGCCGGTCCGGCTCACCGCCGGGCCGGCGCCAGGTCGATCTCCAAGTCGAAACGATCCACGGTCCGCAGCTGTTCCGCGGGCCGTTCCTGCAACGTCGGGTTCGACGATCCCGATCTTGGAAGCATCTTCGGTACCATCCCAGCGAGAACGGGACCAAGACCCGCCACGATGGAGAAGGAGACTGAAGATGGGCAAGGCCACAACGAAGCGCTTCGAGACTCCCGACGAGACTCGGAACCTTGAACACGGAAGGCTCGACATCGTCCATCTGGCGGGCTCGACCGCGGCTCAGTCCACGTTCGAACCAGGCTGGCGTTGGTCCACCGACGTCAAGCCGCTCGTCGGCACCGACTCGTGCCAAGCCCACCACGTCGGCTATTGCGTCGCGGGCAGCCTGCACGTCGTCACCGATGAGGGGAGCGAGTTCGACATCGGTGTCGGAGACGCCTACGAGATCCTTCCGGGCCACGAGGCGTGGGTCGTGGGCGACGCCACGTACTCGGCCCTCGAGTTCCAGAGCGAGACCGCGGACAAGTTCGCTTCGAGCTAAGTCTCCCTGGCACGTTGCTTCGTGGGCGAGGGGGGAGTTGAACCCCCACGTCCCGTCAAGGACACAGGAACCTGAATCCTGCGCGTCTGCCAATTCCGCCACTCGCCCGTGGGGAGAAGGAATGGTAGCAGTGGCTCCGGAGCGGCTTTAGCCTGTCCGCACCGATGGATGGACCTGCACTCCCACCGCGGCCGGACGCTCCGATGCCCCCGTCGCCCCAGGCGACGTGGGCGCCACCGCCGCCTCCACAGCCCGCCCAACGCTACGCGAGCTTCTGGATCCGGGTCGCCGCAACCTTGATCGATGGGCTCGTGTTCCTGCCGCTCTCGATCCCGTTCCTCATCGCCGTCTGGAACAGGATGTCGACCGAGGTCGACCGATCGATCTCCACGGGGCGGCACATCGACACGACCCGTTACGTGGGCAGGTACGCCGGGTGGGCGTTCGCGATCGCGGCCGCGACGTACGCCTATCAGGCCTTGATGGTCCGCTACTTGGGCGGGACGCTCGGGAAGCTGGCGGTCGGCATCAGGGTCCGCACGGCCGACGGGAACGTCCCCGGCTGGCGCGAGGCGCTCTTGCGTCCGATCCTGCAGCTGATCGTCAGCTTCGGATCGTTCGTCCCCGGTGCGGGGCTGATCACGCTGCTGGATGACCTCTGGATGCTCTGGGACCGGCAGAAACAGACCTTGCACGACAAGGTTGCCGGCACCATCGTCGTCTACCACTAACGGTTCGGCGAGCCACCGGCTCCTCCGGTGCCGGGGATCGATCCCGACGTGACAGGGTCGCCACAACCCCAAGGGTAGGATGGGGCGTTGCGGCGGAACGGCCGCCGCGCACGCCGCCCATCGTGCCCAACCTCCGCGACTTCGAACGGCGACTCGGGGGCCTCGTCGAAGGCCTCTTCTCAAAGACGTTCCGAAGCGGCGTGCAACCGGTCGAGATCGCCAAGCGTGTCGTCCGGGAGATGGACGATGGCAAGCAGGTGGCGATCAACGAGGTGTGGGCGCCCAACCACTTCGAGATCTCGCTTTCGGAGGATGACGCCCCCCGCTTCCAACAGATGGAGTCGGCGCTCGCCGCCGAGCTGAAGCAGGTCGTGCTCGAGACCGCCGCCGAGCGGGGATGGGGGCTCGTCGGGGCGCCCGAGGTGGAGCTGTTCATCGGTCACAGCCTCCGGAAGGGAGACCTGGAGGTGGAAGCGTCCCTCGTCGAGGGTGAGGAGAAGGTCCCACCCGCCACCGTGGCCGAGGCCGCCGAGGCGGGACATCACGGCGAGCTGCTCGTGCACGGGACCGACTCGGTCCGCCGCGTCCCGTTGGACAAGGAGATGGTGACGATCGGGCGGCTCCCCGAGAGCGACGTGATGGTCGACGACAAGGGCGTCTCCCGGCGACACGCGCAGATCCGGACGAAAGACGGCCGCTCCACGCTCACGGACCTCGGCTCGACGAACGGGACCAAGCTGAACGGACAGCAGGTCCA
>WNFX01002977.1_pt1 | contig 16960 bp, 9 predicted proteins | sample 5400111 | NCBI WGS metagenome assembly WNFX01 (sample SAMN13153363, study PRJNA577476) | soil metagenome | isolation source: 40 cm soil or saprolite under grassland replicate 1 | place: USA:California | collected 2016-06-15 | reverse complement strand
AGACCGCGAAGGTTTTCGCAATCTCTGCTTGTGCGGTTCCTTGATCCACGGCTCGCAGGATACGCTGCCGCAGATCTTGCGAATAGGCTTTCATACTCGTAGTCTAGCATAGATCGATCCTTATGAACAGCGCTCTAGATGATACGGAAAGTATCCGGCTGCAAGCGCGTCTCCTTGCTTTTGGGGCTGAGAATGCAGCGATCCTGGGTGATGTGAAGGAGGTACACACCAGGCTGAGCGCGTCAGAGGCGTTGCTCGAGCAGCTTCCTCCGCTCCATGAAGAATTTGACCGGGTCGGCTGGTTGCAGTGGGCAGGCATGTGTGCGCTGCATCTGGGGCAACACGAACTCGCGATCACACGTCTGCAGCAAGCGTTGGACGAACTGCCAGCACCGTGGATACGACGGTATGTCTCCACGGCGATCCCGCTTGTATGCGCGTTGGCACGCAGAAAAGAGCGTGCAGCAACCCTGGCGATGGCGCAACGGACCCTCCCCCAGCTCAAAGCCTTGCAAGCACGGGCACTGACACAGGAGTTTCTCCACTGCCTCCACAAGGACATGCTGGCGAACTTCCCGCAGGACACACGGTGTCAGGCATTCGTAGCTGAGGCCGAGCGGCAACTGATGCTCGCAGGTGCTTGAGAGAAGGAGATATTATTGAATCAGCTTGAACAGGAACGACGTGGGCGAGAAACGGCCCGCCTGAACGGAGGGAAGCAAGAAGCAGTACGCGTCGGGAAGGTGACTGTGCTCGCTTGCCCTGATCGACAACGGCTGCATCAGTTCACACAGCGTTTGCTTGCGCACGCCTACCAGGTCCAGGAGACGCCACACTTTGTCGTCTGTCACCGGCCAACCGCGCAAAAGACGATCCTCATGCACACCTTCAGCCAGGCAACGATTGACGCCGACCTCATCTGTATCATCGAGCAGGAACTCCTTGCTCTGGGCATGCTTGCATCGGCACAGGACTACAATGCTGTGCTCTTTGCGGTCATGGCTTCCACCTTCCCGTCACCTCGAAACCAGCAGCTGATCTGGCGTCACTTTTGCCTCACTACCCTGGCTCGTCTACGGGTCCTGATCGCACAACATCCTCTGCCATTGCCTCCGCCTGTTTCCCATATCGTTCCCTTTGCCACCATCTACCAGCGGGTCATGGAACGCCTGGTTGGACAGAGCCTGCTCGATGTCGGATCGAGTTTCGGCTTTCTGCCGGTGTTGCTGGCGGAAAAAATGGCCGATGTCACTCTTGTGGGGTGTGATAACAATCCCGATGCCATCAGTTGTTCCACCGACCTGGCTGCGGTGACGCATGCGGATCAGGTGACCTTTCTGCTCAGAGATGTGCTCGCCCCGGACTTCCCTACTGTAGGACATTTCGACACCGTGACGGCCATCCATCTGCTGGAGCACGTGACCGAAGAGGAACTGCCCGTTGCCCTGACGCATCTGCTCCGGGTGACTTCCAAACGTCTCCTCATTGCGGTGCCGTATGAAGAGAAAGTACAACCACTCTATGGGCATCAACAGGCATTTACACGAGAAAAGCTGCTCTTCTGGGGAAACTGGTGTGTTGAGACACTTGGTGGCGGACGATACTGGTGTGTAGAGGTGATGGGCGGACTCCTCGTTGTTGATCGTTCTTCTGCAGAGCAGGCATGAGCATGAAGCGTTTCCGCGACCAGGTAGTCCTGGTGACCGGTGCTGCGCGTGGGCAGGGACGCGCTCACGCCCTCGCCTTTGCTCGTGAAGGAGCCCATCTGGTCCTGTGCGATACGCTCCGCCAGTATGCCTCAGTCCCTTATCCTTTGAGTTCTCCTGGAGAGTTAGTGCAGGTTGCCCACGATATTGAAACGATGGGCCGACAAGTGATAGCCATGCATGCCGATGTCACCGACCTGCATGCGATGCAACAGCTGGCCGACCTGGCCCTGGCACAAGTAGGACCTATCGATATTGCCGTCGCGAATGCTGGAGTGTATTCCTTTGGCCCCACCTGGGAACTCACCGAGCAGCAATGGGAGGAGACGCTTGCAGTGGTACTCAAAGGGGTATGGATCACCTGCAAGGTCGTTATTCCCCACATGTTGTCGCGACGAAGGGGAAAGATTATTTGTACTGGCTCCACTGGCAGCTTCAAAGGCCTGCCCGGCTTGAGCCACTATGTTGCCGCCAAGCATGGGGTGATCGGTTTGGTCAAGACGCTGGCGATAGAGCTGGCTCCCTACAATGTGAACGTGAATGCGGTTTGTCCGACGACAGTGGATACTGGCATGGTGAACAACCAGGCGTTTTTTGAGTATTTCGCCGGTGGTCCTGGTCCACATACGGATCGGGAAAATGTCATAGCACGTATGAATGAGTTGAACCTGTTTGCTGATAGGGGGATGCTGGCTCCAGAAGATGTCAGTGCTGTTGTGCTTTGGTTGGCGTCGGAAGAGGCACGGCATATCACGGGGTGTGCGTTGCCGGTTGATGCTGGGTTTTTGACAAGATAGTCCTATTAGTGATGCTTTGTTCGTTTCGATTCGGTCGCCTCTACAAGCCAGTCGGCAGAAACCGCTTTTTGGCAGTCAATGCAAGAGCAACGAGCTTGCCATTAGGCTTGAATGAGATCTGCTTCATAGAAACTAACAAAGCAGCACTAGAGCAGGTAGCGACACTGCTACCCGGGTTTGTAGCATTACATTGCCTGATGACTGAGCGTTTGGAACCATGCTATTCCGCGCACTTCTGCAAAGTCTCGATCTGTTTCCAGAGACTGGCGAATCCGGGGCTGAATCTGAAGTGCTTCTTGCAATGTCGTACGGCACAGATCTTCCCGGCCTGTACGCGCATACACACAAGCCAGATTGTACAACACAGATGCTCGACTATCACCTGTACAGGTTGACATCCCGAGGCATCGCTGTAACTCCAGTTCGGCTTCAGGCAAACTATCAAGTCGCAGCAGGAGAAGGCCACGATACAGTCGTACACGCTCATCCCTGCTGGCAGCGGACCCCACCTCTTCAAGTGCTGTCAGGGTGCGCTCCAGGTACTCCTTCGGCATCTCAATTTGGGGGTCTAATTGAGCATGGTGCTCGGCGAGCAGCTTGCTGATACTTGCTCGTTCTGCGAGGAATCGTGCTGCTGGATCTCCAGCGCAGCTCCCAACATCAGCAGCTTCAGCTGCCAGCAAGGCTAAGCGCACCGCAGGGAACACATAGACTAGGTCCTGAGAAGAGCCAAAGCCAACCGAATCTCCGTCCAGGAGCAAACCCGTCCTGTTCCACCAGCCCCTGTCCTGTGAAGCTACTAGCGCATCGACAAGCCAGTCTTGCTCCTCATGCTCGCCTAGCGATCTGGCAGAAGCATGCTGGAGCAGTTCGAGTGCAACCGCATGTGAGCGCTCGATGGCGTTCCGCAATATGCTGGAGGTAGGCAGGGTCGGCAATGGACTGGCCGAGCCTTCCAGCCAAGCGACAATTGCTTCATATACTGTCAGGCACTCCCGCTGGGGCGTTGACGCTGGCAATGCGCGGACCGCTGTCAGCATTTGTTCACATAACTCACGTGCCTCCACCCGATGAATCGGGCGCGGCTCGAACATGCGGGCATAAACCCGGGCGATCAGCAAGCCCTGCCATGAACGCGCTCGCTCGACCCACTTGTGGAGTGCAGCTAAGTCGTCCTCTTGCTCAAGATTCTGTGCCAGCAAGTCGAGCATATCCCCGGGATTCTCATCGGTTAGCTCGGCAACTGCACTTGCGCGGCCATCTGCGGTGAACGGAGAGGTGAGCGAGGTCGTCCGCAGTTCCTGCAGGGCGGCAGTCGGCGTTTGTGAAAGCCTGGCGAGCTGCATGAAGAGGCGCTCACGCTCGTCTAGCTCCTGCGTACTTCGTCCAATGATCGAGGCATCGCAGAGTGCACGCGCAAAATCGATAACCGACGACTCCTTCCTCCCAGACTCAAGCAGCCGCCGTACGGCATAGACCAGTCTCCATCCGGGAGGAAGCCTCCTCACCAGCGCAACAGGATCTGGATGCACGGCTGCAAGCAAAATTAGCATTTCCAGACAGAGAGAAGCGCAGATGCCATGGGCCGCGAAAAGAGGTCTGTGTATTGGATGCACCCCGGCGCGGTTCTCTTCGATGAGGCAACGCACCAGCAAGTCCAGTAACTGGTCTGTATCCGGCTGTGCGATAAGGTCGGCTGCGTGACTGCGGACAAAGTCAGTCGTGTTCACGAAGAGGAACTGCATGTCCGTTTTTGGATAGGGACTCTGGCGCCCATGCATCTCCCGCATTGGCACAACACCTAGACATAACAACCCCAGTTGCGCGACGACAGCACCGCGCAAGGCGAACAGTTGACACTCTCCTGGAACATCTGCCAGATCAGGTGTAGCAAGGTAAGCAAGCGCCTTGCGAGCCTCGGGCACACGCTCAGCGCATGTCCACCAGGCAAAGGCCAGCTCCTCGCTCAGCCATGCGCGGGACCATGCTGGATAGGCGTCCAGTCGCTGCGGCAGCAGGGGAATGACTCGTTCGGGGCGCTGCTGCGCGAGGTTGGACAGGGTCGAGAGAGCCAGCCCCGTCGATGACGAAGGGGTAGACCAGTCGAGCGCGAATGTCCCTGTGAGCGCGTCCAGGATTGCATCGGGTGCCAGCTCTGTGAGTCGATATGTCGCCCACAGTAACTGGTTCATCACATTCCTGTCTGTCTCTCGCCGAATCGTCTCGCAGAGGTCTTCCTGAATGCGCTCCGGCTGCTCAAACATCACGCTGCGCAACGCCGAGGCTGCATGACTGCGCGTCTCCGCCTCGGGTGCGTGGAGATCTGCAAGGATTCGCTCCATCTCCGCGTCTTCAAAGAGCGCAATGCCCCCACGGGCCTCGTCAATCTCTTGCAAGAAGCGATCATCGGGGTTTTGTGTTCCCAGGCCGCCCAGGAATGTATAGCGCGCCAGGATACGTTCGCCCACCTCAGCAGCAGCAGGGTGATTGATGGCCAACAGTGGCAGGAGCGCGTCATGGAGCCAATCGCCAAGCTTCTCCCGGTTCGAGCTACCCGAATTGGCCATGCAGGCTGCGCGCACCAGGCGGAGACGAATCGCGCGCTCAACGCGCGTGGGTGCTAGATCGAGCGTGGCACTGAGCGCACGTGCACCAAGAAAGCGGTCTGAATGTCGTGAACTCAGGTAGTATTGTAATATCCATTCGAACGCGCGCCGTCCACAAGTCCTCTGTCCCTTCTCACGATGTCCCCGTGCGGCCAGTTGCCCCAGCGCATCGCAGCCCTCAAATCTAATTGCGCCTTCATCAAGGCGGGTCATCACAGTGAGGAAGGCCAGTACACGATAATCCTGGGACGAGCATTGCGCCAGCCCCTCTCCAACCGGACCCACCCACCTTGGATCACGCTTGAGCAACGCCTCAGCCAGCGTCACAGGGTCTTCGTAGGCCAGGCTGCGCAGCAGCGCGCTAACTACCCCTGCGTCATCTTCCAGGCGTAGTTCACTGAGTACATCATCCCCAGCTAGATATCGCTCTTGTAGTGCACGCGCAAAGATGTAGTCCGCAAGAGACGGTTCGGAGAAACGCACTCGTCCTCTCGCTGTCAAGATCCCCACCCGTCGCAGCGCATCCAGTGCAGTGCCGCTGCGCCCGCGCAGATGCTTTTCAAAACATATCTCAGCCTGTGCACTTGATAGTCCGCCTGCACGGTTCGCCCAGAGCTGCTGCTGCAGAATGTCGAATGCCTCCTGCACATCGCGATCATCAACGTTGAGGATAGCTGCGCCGCGCTGAAGCAGCACTTTGAGGCGCGTATAGAGCAATGCATCAACGTCGACAGGAACGAGTTCGGCATCTGGCTGCTCGAGGTTGTGGCTATGCTGCTCGAGATAGCGCTCCAGCAGGTAGGGGTGACGAAGTGGGGCGAAGGCTGGCGCGCGCAGCAAATGGCTTATTCGCCCGACCACCCCGTTCGGTAGCCGCTGGTTCAGCGCTTGCTCCTGCTCCTCGGGAGTGAAGTCCGGTAAGCTAAAACTGGAGATACTCCGTGGCTGGGTAGGGTCCACATCCCGCGCCTGGTCGCCCGAAGCGCGAGTGCCGACTGGATCCGCTCGCAAGGTTTCAAGGTCAGGAAGGTAGATATCACCTGGAGGAATATCCTGGCCCAGGCGGTAGAAGTCCCAGACATGCGTCTGGCAGGTCAGAACCAGCTTGATACCTGCAGCGCGGCACTGCGTCACCAGCCGTGCAAGATCGCGGCGAAAAACGGTAGTATCGCCAGTCGGCGTCAAATCGTCAACCACGATCACGAGCGGTCCGTGACCCTCAATCCGCGCAGAGGCACACAACTTTGTGAGCACATCCTCGTCGGAAATGGGAGCAGTGGTAAGGGGACGGAGACGCAGCGCGACGAGGCGGCTCAGCGCCCGCTGGTCTTCGTGATCGAGGTCTGGCCCAGGGATTAGCAGACGCGCACGTCCCTGGAGCACGCGCGCAGTCCAGTCGGCTACAGCCCAAGTCTTCCCTGCGCCACTCATACCGAGTAATACAAAGAGCGTCTGTGGTGCCTGCAAAAAATGTTGGAGCGCGTTCTCGAGGCGCACCCGCTCAGCACAGCGTTGCGCCTGCCAATGGGTATCGGGAAGGGCGTTGACAGTATGCACTGCCTCATCGCATGCAATGATCGGATCGGTATCAAAGGGCAGGCGAGATTTGAGTGGCGCTCCTGCCGTCTGGTCAAGCCAGGCATCATTGTAGACATGGGCAGCCGCAGGTCCTGCTGCGGCATCTTGCAGGAGGGCACCCAGGAGTGTATTGCCGACCTGCTGAACAAGTTCAGAAGAAATATAGCGATACGTGAGTTGGAGATCGACTTCAGCTTTCAACTGAGCAAGAGAGACCGGTTCCTCCTGTGCGAGCTGCTGCAAAATGGTCAACGCAAGTGTTCTGAGCCGTGCCTCATCAACAGGTTGCCAACTGTTCTGGTGCAAACGTTCTCGAACCTCATGGATAATACCCCTAAGGATACGCGCCAATTGTCGGAACCTGGTGGGGTTTTCCACAAATTCCTTGATCTCTGTTCGTCTGATCTCGCCTTGTGTCACCAGCCGCGCACGCCACCCTCGCCCTGCTGCCTCTGAAGCCAGCGCATTATATATGAAATTAGCCAGGAGATTGCCTTGCAGGACGGCGGTGCGAGTCCAGGGATCACGTGTAGCCTTGAGTTGAATCCACTCATCCTCGTTCTCATCCTGGATATGAATTGCCGGCGAGATAGTATTTACTTCTTCTGGTGCCGGTGGAGGAGCGATGCGCGCGAGCAGATCGTTTCCACGGTAAAAGGCTACGCTGCCAGCGTTGCGGCGAAGCAGAAGCCAGAGGGCATACACAAGGTGGTAATGGGTACCTTTGAGATTATTCCAATCGCCGCGAATTTCTTCGTCGAGTGGCGAGGACATGCCAGCTCCTTCCACGGCATCTACCACATAGCAAGTCATCGGTAGGAAGCCTTATATTCATCTCTCGGCTCTTTAGTATAGAGCATATTCTGGCATATGGCAATCCTTGATTGAGGAGAGAAGATTCCACCAAATATAGGTGGCTAAGCCGCATTACACCAAGGCGAGGAGCCACAGGGTGGCGCAAGCCGTCGCCCGTACTCGGTACGAATTCGTGGCCCCACGATTGTTCGAGTGGGTGAGCGATTGTGATCCCCGGTCTTTGGTGCAACCTAAACTGAACCCAAAACGGCGAAGGGAAGGCGCAAGATCATACTTCCGCACTTTATGTCTGAAGCACTCAAGCGACATTCTCTGCAACAATTAGAGCTGCGACTGAGAGCCCATGCTGATTGGCAGGGGCAGGATCATGTCTTCCTGGGTTTAAAGAACGGCCTACTCAATCCTCGGTATATCCTGAAGCTGTTTGACAATCTGCACTGGGATACCCGGGTTCCCACACATGTGCTTTCACGACTTGAGGCACAGTGCTGCGACACTGTTGCTGAGTATAGAGGTGCGTCCCTGGGTGGTGCAGGCGATTCTGGGCCACAGTAAGATCAGCATGATGGCGAACACGTATTCCCAAGTCCTCCCTCCGAGGCATAAGGATGCGATGGACAAGTTGGGTGATGCGTTTAAGACGGTTTGAAAGAGGCACGTAGCAGCTCTTGAACACGTTGTAGACATTGTTCAGCGGTTGAGCGGCTCTCTTATACTCTCGCTGATTGAGGACGACTTTTGAAAGACAGGAACTCCTCAATCAGCGAAAGCAATTACTACATAGTAGACAAGTGATAAGAAGAGTTGCTAGAATGCAGAAAATGATTCAAAGGATTGGAGATTTCGATTCATGATAGCGCAGCCGAAGAACATCCTTCTTGATGAGGTGCAGCGTGAAGAATATAGTTATATTGAGGAATGTAGCCTTGCTGAGTTGCACGAACGCATCCGTGTCGAACTGCACGCTCATCTTGCTATCATTGGTCTCGATCCATCTTCTGGCGAATCAGATCGACTCTATACGAAGGAACTTGTTCGTACCCGTCATGCGGCGCAACGAGCGGCTTTCAGAGCAGGAGAGCAACAGTTTCTCGCTCGATATGGTCGTTCTCTTCTATCACACTTTGCTGAGGGGCATGAAATTCTCCCCGAGGCAGTTGATCCCCACATCTCCCTCGTGGTTTCTGATACGGAAGATGCAGCCTTGTTTCGCCTTGCTACGTTGTTATGGTCGGTGCCCGTCTCTCGCGGATATGGGCGTCGATTACGTTTTCTTGTACGCGATCGCGCTAATGGTAAGCTGCTTGGCTTGTTCGCTCTTACCGATCCCGTGTTCAATCTGAAGGCGCGTGATACCTGGATCGGATGGAATGCTGATGATCGACGGCAACGGCTCGTCCACGTCATGGATGCGCATATCGTTGGCGCGGTTCCGCCCTATTCGTTTCTCCTAGGAGGAAAGGTGACCGCAGCCTTAATGACCTCCCAGGAAGTCTGCGACGCCTTTGCAGCGAAGTATAGTCATCGTAGCGGCATTATCAGTCAGCAATGCAAGCATGCCCAACTCCTTCTGATCACTGTTACCTCGGCCCTCGGTCGTTCATCACTGTATAATCGTCTGAAGCTGTCTGGAACGGTGGAATTTACACGCATTGGGCAGACCACAGGATGGGGCCATTTTCATATCCCACAGCCGCTTTTTCTGCTCATGCGAGAACTCCTTCGCCGGGAAGAACATCCCTATGCATCAGGACATCGCTTTGGGCAGGGACCGAACTGGCGTCTGCGCGTGGCACGTGAAGCCTTAAAGCGCGTCGGCCTCGATCCTCACTTGCTCCAGCATGGTATTAGCCGAGAGGTGTATGGGGTGCCGCTTGTATCAAATTGGCGTGAGTGTCTAAGCGGGCAACAAGAAGTTGGACCCGTAGCAAGGCCTTTTGCGGCAGCAATAGGTTCGCTAGCTGTCAATCGCTGGCTTATTCCACGCGCACGATCACGGTCTGAGTATGTTCACTGGACCAGGGAGGCTACCTGGGAGCAATTAACAGAGGGGAACCCTTTCTTTGACAAGTTTTGAGCGGAGCGTGTGTTTGGTCACGTCAGGGAGAGCTTGCTTATGCATCTAACACCAAGTCAGGCATTCGAGCATATCAAAGAATCGATGATCGAGTATCTGGAGACAGCGTACAAGATCGCACATCCCGCCGTCTTTGCTGAGCGTGGGGAGATTCTTCGCCAGCGAGGGGTAGTCGCACAAGCTCCGTTTATCGAAGCCACCCCCGCTTTTCCAATCGCGCATAAGCTCATAGAGCTCGAGGAGATGTACCCACATATCGCTCCCGCAGGTCTGGCGGCCTTGGTGCAGCATGGCGTGCCTGTTAATCGCTTTCCCCTCTATACTCACCAGGAGGAAGCCTTATTGACTGCTTTCGGTGATCGTCCCAACTCGCTGGTAGCTACAGGTACGGGCTCTGGAAAAACGGAAAGCTTCATGCTCCCTATTCTTGCGGATATCTTGCGCGAGGCTCCGTTCTGGGCTCTAGCTACTGATCAAGAGCGTCCAGGCCGCTTTGATCCACAAGCTGGCTGGCTCCACAGTCGGCGACATGAACGGCGTCCAGCTGCTATGCGCGGAATCGTTCTGTACCCAATGAATGCCCTGGTGAACGATCAGCTCTCGCGCCTTCGCCGTATCCTTGCTCGCGGCGCATCACCAGAGTGGCAGAAACAGCACCTGCGAGGAAACGTTATTCACTTCGGCATGTACACCGGTCTGTCGCAACCAACTGGGAGCTGGACGAGTAAGCAGACACGTGATCGTTTCGCTGCTTATCTTGAAAAACTCCGGCAGGATTGGGAGAAGTTGCGGGGTGATCTGCGTGATACGGGCACCTGGCCGCGTCCAGACAGTACAGAAATGCTTTGCCGCTGGGATATCCAGGTAGCTCCTCCCGATATACTCGTCACGAACTACTCGATGCTCGAATATATGCTCGTGCGGCCGATTGAGTCTAAGATCTTTGAACTTACACGCCGCTGGTTGGAAAGCACGCCCAATGCGCGTCTAACGCTTGTGCTTGATGAGGCGCACACCTACACAGGTGCAAAGGGAACGGAAGTGGCTTATCTGGTTAGACGTCTGAAGGAGCGATTAGGATTACCGCCCGGTTCACCGAAGTTCCGCGCGATTGCAACGACGGCCTCCGTGCCAGCGGGTGCCGATGATCAATTATTGGAATTCATCGCGGATCTTTTTGGTGAGCCCGCTAGCCGCTTCACCTTGATTCGTGTTGGCAGCGCAGCCCAGTCGGTCCCTGCTCGCCAAGTGTCCTCAAAAGCTTTGTATGCATTTGGGCGCTTCTATGAACGTTTTTCCTTGAGTGATCCTGAGCCTGCCATCGAACAACTGGCCTCTGAGCTCGAACTCGGCGCTGTAAATAAACAGGTTGATCCACAAGTGGCTCTCTACACCTTGTTGGAGCAGAATCACGATATCCACTGGGTCCGCCAACGTACTGCCCGCCGGGCAACATTACTCGATGCTCTCGCGGAAGAGTGTTGGCAAGAATTGAGTATACCCGAGGAACGTGAGCGTGCAACAGCTGGCATCCTGGCAGCCGGAAGCTTCGCGCGAGCGTCTGCGCTACCAGATACTCCTCCGCTCCTGTCCATGCGCGTGCATATCTTCTTTCGTGGGGTTTACGGCATTTGGGCCTGTATGGATCCCAACTGTCCGGTAGCTCCTCCCCTACCGTCCGGAGTCACAGCGCGTCCAGTAGGTAAACTGTATATGGATCCACGCCCATGGTGCGATTGCGGATCGCGGGTCCTGGAACTGTTCTCTTGTCGGCATTGTGGTTTGCTCTATCTCGGTGGTATCCCGGATTCCGTTCAGGGGAGTTTGTGGCCATGGAGCGATGACCTGAGCGGAGCGCGCGAAGACCTCCAGCAGTTTCAGATCTTTGGAGTCGAGGCACCAGATTCCCACACCCCGGCTGAATATCGCTCTACACGTACCACACTGTATACCCACGAGCATGATATCTACGTGCGTCGGGTCTATGGAGTTGAGCCAGCTAGGGAGAATGATGCTCAAGTCAGTCAATTTCCTGCTCAATGCCCACGCTGCCGGAACTACCGTGAGCCAGGTAAGGATGGTCGCGAAGTTATAGAGCCGCTACGAACCAAAGGACCTCGCACCTTCTCTATCATTGCTGAGGATGGCTTTCGCGTCCAGCCGCGAGCTACATACGGCAATCCACCCAACTATGGGCGAAAAGCCCTACTTTTTACGGATTCACGCCAGGAAGCTGCACAACTGGCCGCCGACCTGCGCGATGATCACCACAACGATATTTTCCGACAGCTTGTCTATCGCGCACTCATGTCCTGCCCTGATTGCTCTGGAACAGGATGGGTCGAGGAAAGAGGCCCCTATACCATTGGTCAAGAACAAAGCGTACAAATCAAGCCGTGCATTCCGTGCCTGGGAACCGGGAGACATCGCAATCCACAGCCGCTCACCTTTGAAGAAATTCGCTCACAAGTCATTGATATGCAGTTGCAGCGAGGGATTAATCCGACCAATGGGCATATGCGCGACTACTTCGCTCGTATGGAGGAGGGAGATGCTGCATGCTTCAAGGAGGCGGAAACAGTTTTCCATGTTGGCCTGCGTCGCGAGCTTTCCCAGAGGGAGTTTGCACTGGAGCCACTGGGTCTGGCTTGCTGGCGTTTTAAGCTACCGGAGCAGACTGGAGCGTTCCCCCAACTTACTGAAGCTGAGACAGGCCTTTTCCTCCAGGCAGTCACCCGAATCCTGGCAACCGAAAATGTTTTGCTGCCACCAAACCCGCTCGATCCTTGGGAGTGGCCGGAGAGGCTAGTCAAAGAACACGAACGTAGTGTCCTCATCTGGGGATTTCGCAAGCAATTCAGCCAGGGCCGTCAGGCGATTCCTTACAACCTCCAGAATAAGCGCAAACTGGGGCGCTACGTCATCGCGGTTTCGCAGGCGCTCGTCGCCTTGGGTCGGCTTCCCGACAAGACAGCAGCCCAGCAATGGGTCAACGATCTGGTAAAACCTCTCTGGAGTGCGTTGAAGGGATTTGGTATTTTGTCTGGGGCGGGTAAAAAATTTGGCGACGAAGTGCCCTATGGGATTCGCATTGATGGGTTCGAATTGCATCCGGTCGGCGATACAGTCGAGCGCTGTAATGCCTGCTCCTACATTATAAGTGAGGCACTCTTCAACGTTTGCTTACGTTGCGGCCAACAAACCGGTCCCGTCTCGGTATCGTCTATCCGGAACTTCTACCGGCGTGCGGCACTCCATGCTCTTCCTGGTGCATCGTTTGATGATCCCTATCCCTTACGTGCCGCGGAGCACACGGCGCAGATTTCAGGTGTGGAGGCGCGGAATGAGGAGCGCTGGTTCCAGGACCTGTTTCATGATAATCAGCACCCGGATGATTACCGCATAGATGTGCTCTCCGTCACGACCACGATGGAAATGGGCATTGATATTGGCAGTCTTTTGAGCGTTGGGATGCGGAACGTGCCCCCGACCGTCGCAAACTATCAGCAGCGTGCGGGCCGGGCTGGTCGCCGAGGGAGTGCATTGGCGACAGTTCTCTCGTTCGCGCAGTTTCGCAGTCACGATCAGTATTACTTCGCGCGTCCACCAGAGATCGTCAGTAACCCGCCACGTGTCCCGGCACTCTATCTGAACAATGAGGTAATCGCGCGTCGTCATGTCAGATCGTTGATTTTGCAAGACTTCTTTTATCAGTGGCTGAAAGCCCGGCAGGCAGCACAGCCACGCACCCTCTTTGCCGCGTGGGGAACGGTTGCCGACTTCATCAATAACCAGTGTGCAAATCGCTTACGGCAGTATCTTGCCACAAATCGGGCTCCCCTGCTTGCCCGGTGCGAGCGCATCGTCGATCCGGCCTTTATCCCTCGCCTCGGAGCCTGGGTGAGCGAATTGATAGCTGAGGTACAGTTAGTAATCAACCGTAGCGAAGCAGGAGAGAGTTTGCTCGAAAAGTTAATCAACTCCGGGTTCCTCCCCAAGTATGCCTTTCCAGTTGATGTCGTAAGCCTTTTCATTCCATCCTATACACCATCATATGAGGATGTAGAGGTGATTGAGAACGATGCCATGCAACGGGACCTCAAGATAGCACTGGCCGAGTACGCACCAGGGGCCGAGGTGATTCGTGGTGAGTTCCCGAACACCTACATTTACCGTAGTGCAGGGGTCTATGATCGTTACAATGCGAATCCTCACTACAACCCCTCTGGCACGCTGGTGGAATGCGCAGATTGCCAATCAGTCACATTAGTTGGAAATATGGATGAGCCGCCTGATCGGTGTGAGGAGTGCGGGAGTTTCCATGTAATGCCACTTCCCTATCTACGACCCCATGGTTTCACCGTAGACTGCGCATTGCAAAACGCTGGCCGTGAATTATATCAGAGAGGTGGACGGGAACGCAGTGGCTATGCTATTCCTGCTCGGCTCCTTGTTGGGCAGACTTCGTTCAACACCGGCAAGCCTCAAGTTCCTTTCGCTCCGAACCTCTATGTACGGGTTCGTCGGGGTGAACTCTTTACCTGCAATAAAGGCCCGAACCCCGACTATCCCGGATTCATCATTTGTCCGGTCTGTGGGCGCGCCCTTGATCCGGATAATCCTGGGTCGCATCGCTACCCAGCCAGTGTCCCACCTTTCAGAGGGAAGAACGCTGGTCCACGCACTGGTGACCCCTGTCCCAACACGACTGACTTCCGCAACCAGGTAATCCTTGGGCATCAATTCTTCTCCGAGGTCATCCTCTTGGGGGTCGATTTACCACCCACGATGGATGCTCCGCTCCAGCAACCATCAGGTAGGGCAGTCTGGTATTCATTCGGTATGCTTATCGCTAATGCGGCTGCTATTATCCTACAAATCGATCCAGGTGAGCTGAAAGTAGGAGTGCGGGCAGTGCGACGTGGTCCAGGACACCGACTGCACGGAGAAGTCTTCCTCTATGACGATGTGCCTGGAGGAGCTGGTTATGCACGAGCGATTGAGCAGAATCTGGAAGCGATTTTACGCAAAGCTCTGGAATTGGGAGAACGGTGTGAAAATCCTCATTGTGGGGGGGCATGCTACCATTGTATGTTTGATTATCGGAACCAGATGCTGCACCCCCTCCTCGACCGCGAACTGGGGGCGGCCCTACTCCGATTCGTGCTCTGTAGTCAGCAGCCATCACTCGATCCTGAACAGATTGCTCGCGGGGCCACTGAATTAGCAGAGTATGCGCGGACGAGTTGGAAGGTGCTGCCAGGAAGAACTGTTGGGGATCAGTATTTCCCCTGTGTGCTTCGTGATCAAGATGGTGTCGAGGTTGGTTTGTGGGTAATTCACCCTTTGGAAGAACGACCGACCAGTGATGAGCGACAAGCGTTCCTCAGCGCCTATGGATTGCGGTGTGCTGTCCATACGACCTTTGATCTCGAACGTCGTCCCTTCTGGGTACTCAATCATTTGGTGACAGTATGAGCAACACGCCAAACTCCACTTTTCATTGGCAAATCGATCGAGCAAAACTTTGGCCGCCACGAGGTCGACCCGTAGTTCCTTTTGGTCCAACTGCTATTGAAATCATGCGCTCCTGCGCATTACGGGTCTGTTTTGAGGTATCACAGGGATATGAGCGCCGCACGGTGTATGCAGCGCGTGTGGGGATTGCCTTCCACAGGACGCTCCAATCACTCGCAGAGCATCCCATCCGGTCTGATAATCAAAGCGAAATTGTTGATGAGGCATATCGCCGTTTTCGTCACGAATTGGCTTTGCAGGAAGCACAAAAAAACAGCCGCCTTCGCGAACAGATATTACCTCGCGATGAAGAGCGAGTACATCGTGCATTGGAATCGGTTGCTACTGAAGCGCTTCGCCTGGCCAAACAGATCTCAATTGGAAAGGTTGAGTATGAAAGGCGAAGTACAATAGCTACTAACAGCTTTCACCTTCCCGAGATACAGAGTTTGAGCGAAGGAAGCATAATAGTCGAGGTACCAGTACAGTCACACGATGGGCTCCTGGCCGGACGTGTGGATTATGCGGAAAGACTGTCCACCGGGATGCGGCTGCTTGATTACAAATCTGCACTACGTGATGATCTTCCAGAGCGATATGAGCGGCAACTACAGTTGTATGCGCTTTTGTGGTACGAGACGTTTGGAGAATGGCCTGTTGAGGCTGCTGTTGTCTATCCCTTTACAGGAACAATACATAGGGTATCAGTTGATCCTGAGACGTGCCTGCGAGTTGGCAATGAAGCACGTATGTTGATTAAGCAGTTGCAAGAGGGCCTTCCAGCCGAGCAGCTTGCCACTCCTGGCGAAGTATGTACGGTGTGTGAATTCCGACCCTGGTGCAAACCGTTCTGGATGTGGCAAGCGAAACACCCTAACCTCTCTGTAGCCTTGCAGGACGCGGTCTTGGGCTTTGAGGGTGAGATCATAACCCTCGAGGTGAAGGATTATTATTGGAAAGTGGTGGTGAAGTGGCGCGATGCCGAAGTACGCTTTGTTGCACCTCAGGAGCGATTTCCCCAGTTAAAAAGGGCTCACCCAGGTATGCGTCTTCGTGCTCTTGATATGCGGCTACATGGTCAGCGTTACCGTCCACAGGCCATTGTGACCGAGAGTTCAGAAATTTTTCTGGTCGAGTAGTGCGAGTATGCCAAGAACTACGGCCGTTATCATGAGGGCAAGTACGCGAGGTGACACCGGAGCTTGAGAGCGTGTTCAGCGACCCTCTGATCTGTTATCCTCTTAAACTTGATTGCCTGCTCTCTCGGTGAAGAGATGCCAGTCGTTAAGATAGGACCTCCAACCGTCTCTCAAGTACAGTTCACTGGCCTCGTATCCACAATCTGACAGGCCACCTATGAAGCTGTCATCTGCTATGTCGTAGCCGAGGAACGTCCACTCCTTGTTCAGCAACGCAGGAACAGTTGGAGCCAACAAAATCCATATCTCTTGCTCTCGCACGGGAAGCGCGTCTCGCAGCAGCGTGATACCAATCACCTGGTAAGGATGCTGAACCGCATCCCTGTTTTGCTGGAGATACTCCTGTAATTCTTGCAGGTTTTCCCACAACCCCAAATCTATCCACTGTATAGGTGCTCTCACGTTTTTATCCACACCACACACCACCTTTGGCCACACAAGTGAATCGACCGATAGGACCTTTGTGATATCGGTACGCAGCAGATAGGTATCTTTTCTCGACTCAGGCCAGGTGGCATCCATCTGATCCCTTTTCTGTCAAATCGGGAGAGCAGCGTGAAACAGATTCATCATGCCGATGAGTTCAGTGAAGCCTGTTCGTAAGCCAGGGATAGCAAAAAGCAGCAGCCAGGGGAGGAGCAGGCAGTGAAACACATAGGGCTGG
>WNFX01017368.1_pt1 | contig 16962 bp, 12 predicted proteins | sample 5400111 | NCBI WGS metagenome assembly WNFX01 (sample SAMN13153363, study PRJNA577476) | soil metagenome | isolation source: 40 cm soil or saprolite under grassland replicate 1 | place: USA:California | collected 2016-06-15 | reverse complement strand
CGCGGCCAGCGCTGCGCCTCCTGTTCATGTATGGCGTAAACGATACTCCCCGCTCCCACAGCCCGAATCTGGTCAAAGTCCTGTTTTACAACTTCTGCATGGTGAAGAGGGTGAAAATAAGCAATGGTAATATCCATAGCACCTGCCCAAAAATAGGAATGAAGTGGAGCACATGAAAATGTAGAGAAACATTCATGTGTATACAAGTAGTATACCACAGGCATAAAAAACTGATCATCAACCGAGTCATTTTGGCTATTCGGCCACTAATTTCCAGCCCTCAATCACGAGTATAACCAAAAGGGTTGTGAAGCTTGACAACTCTGCTGTTTCTGTGCAAAATGCACGCATGAGTCACGCACAGCAAGCACGAATCTCCAGCGAGGTATGCTTTGTTCGGGCATCTGCAAAGGTTAACCTGACGCTCGATGTGTTGAGTCGGCTGCCAGATGGATACCACGAGTTGGCAACGGTCATGCAGACCATTGATCTACACGATACCATCTGTCTGACAGCGACCAGCGACCAACGAGTGCACATGATCTGCACTATTCCCGCATTGAGCAATCTTGACAACCTGGCTGCACGCGCGGTAGACATGGTGCGTCAACGCCTCGGGCGGCGTCAAGGAGTGCGTATTGAGCTGTACAAACGTATCCCTTTGGCGGCAGGATTGGGCGGAGGAAGCAGCGATGCCGCCGCTGTCTTACTTGCGTTACAGCAATGGTGGCAACTACCATTTTCCGCAGCCGACCTGCTCAGCATGGCGGCCTCACTGGGTTCTGATGTCCCGTTTTTTTTGACCGGAGGTCTTGCGCTCTGTGAGGGCCGGGGCGAGCGCGTAACGCCTCTTGCCCACTACTGGCCGGCATCGATGCGCTGGCTACTCTTACTCAAACCCTCCATCAGTGTATCCACGGCAGCAGTTTTTCGCGCTCTGCCCGCAACTGACTACACTGACGGAACGCACAGCAAGGCGGTTTCAGCAGCCCTGAATGCAAACAGTGATCCACCCCTGGAACACCTGCATAACGGCCTGGAACGCAGCGTGTTGGAACGCTATCCCGCGGTCGCCCGGGCTAGAGAGGACCTGATCAGCGCTGGTGCCGCAGTGGTGCGACTCTCTGGTAGTGGTCCAACGCTCTATGCGCCATTTGCTGAACTCGCCAGTGCTCTTCATGCGCACCATCAGATGCAAGCCATGGGATACGAAGTATATCTGTCGCGTGCTACTCACCCCAGCCCTGGGGATGTCTGTCTTTTCTAATGTAATGTAAGGAGGCTATTTCTCATGTCCGATGTGTACTATTGCGTGAAGTGTAAAAAGAAAACCGAGATGAGGGACCCCCAGAGGGTAACAACGAAAAATGGGAAACCTGCTTTGAAGGGACCTTGCTCAGTCTGCGGCACCACAGTTTATACCATCCTTGGCGCCGACAAAAAGTAATTCGATAATATGAGCCATCCCGAATTGTTGCTGAAGCGAGCCTAGCGGGAAATTTCGGGATGGCTCATGCTTGCGTTGTCTTGAGCGCCTCGACTTCCCGGCCTGTACTCTGATATAATGAGAATGCTGAACAAGAACACGCTATCAACGTCATGGGAAGAACAGGAGGAGTATATGCCTCTTTGGGATTCTGTACATCGCAGCCTGGAAAAAGCCTCTCAAGAGGCCGCACGCATCGCAAAAACACAGCGCCTGCGTTCCACCATCGACGGGCTGACCCGCCAGGTAAACACACAACAGAGCAGTATCGTCAACAAAGCCATGGATATGTTTGTCGCCGGACAACTCACCCAGGGTGAACTCTACCAGCTCTGCCAGGAAATGATGAACCTTCAACAGCAGTTGAACCAGGCGCGCGCTGAGATGCAACTGCTACAGGCCCAGGCTAGCCAGTCACAAACGCCAGCTGGACCAGGAGGACCGGTGCCCCATGCAACAGGTGGCGAAAGCAGCCAGCCAGCCGTATACGCACCGCCGCCCGAATATCCATCATACCTTGATAGCACCAGCGCAGCCTCCGTGCCGCCACCACCACCGGGCGTTGAAGCCTTGACCGTCAGCGTCATGGAAACAGTCGAAATGAATGAGGGCATCCCTGGTTCTTCCTCATCAGCAAAACAGTTCTGCTCGGTCTGCCAGGCCGAACTGTTTCCAAATCACGCCTTCTGTCAAAGCTGTGGAGCGCCAGTGCGCATCAACAACTCACAACACGCGCCAACTATGCGCGTGGGAACCGTAGAATACAGCTACGCTGCAGATGAAGCGACAATGCGCGCGCCAGTCGATCCAGTCGATCCCTCTCCACCATCATCACCGCATCAGCATACGTCTGAAGATGCTGCCCGGAACGAAGAGGTGTGATCTGCGACAGCACATTATTACAGCACTCTGTTACCTCTTGCGCTACCCCTTCGCCCTGTTGAACCTGATTGGACGCCCTTTTCGTGGTCGTGCCTGGCGAAACCCGCGCTCAATCGTCGTCATCAAACCTTGCTGCCTGGGCGACCTGGTGATGACAACTCCTTTGCTGGAAGTCATCCGCCATGCCTATCCCGATGCCAGCATCAGCTACGTTGCGGGTACATGGTCTAAAGTCATACCAGAACACCATCCAGCCGTTGATACAGTAATTGATTGCGGCGCCGTCGGCATCCCCGGACGCTATAACTTTATCGACTATAGGAAATTAGCGCGTACCTTGCGCGCGCACCACTTTGACCTGGCCTTCGTGCTCGACCGCTCGCCCATGCTGACACTTCTGCCGTGGCTTTCCGGCATTCCCCGGCGCGTTGGTCCCGATAGCCTCGGTCGCGGTTTCTCGCTCACAGACCGGGTGCCGGTCTCCAGTTCCCCCACCCATCTTCAACACCAGGCCGAAGTATACCTCGATCTGGCACGTGCGATAGGTCTGCCCGTTGATGCTCCTCGCATGCGTTTCGAACCAACAGCGCAGGAACGGCAAAGCGTCAGCCGCCCCTCTCGTCTCAGGATAGCCCTGTTTACCGGTGGCGGCAGCAATCCAGGCATGGATCTGACCGCCAAACGCTGGCCGCTGGATCGCTTCGAGGATCTGGCACGTAAACTCATCTATGAATTGGGCGCCCAGCTACTCCTCATTGGCGGCCCGGGTGATGTCCCTCTCAATCAACAGCTGCAAGACGCCCTTGGAGCGCAGGGAGATACTGTCATCAACCTTACTGGCAAGACCACTCTTGGGGAACTGGCGGCCCAACTCGAACAATGCGCGCTCTTTATCGGCAATGATAGCAGCCCCATGCACCTGGCGGCGGCAGTCGACATTCCTGTCATTGCCATCTTCGGCCCCACCAGTCCACAGGAATACGGCCCCTATCCCCTGGACGACCCCAGGCACATCGCCATCTGGCGCCATCCCACCGGGCAGCCCTGCTTCTTCCTCGGCAAAATGCAAGCCTGCGCTCACTGCACCTGCATGCAATCCGTTACAGTTGACGACGTCTGGCAAGCTGTCCTCCAACTCACCCCCAGCCACCAGGCAGAAATGCGTTAACTATCCCAATCGGCCTGCCAACAGCTTCGAGCCAGAGGCATGTTACCTTCAAATTTTGGATAGTCGGGTAGTGGGTCGCCGAGGAGTGGAAGGGCATAATCGTAGAAGCTCCTGGTAACCATTGTTTTGCTTTCATTCAGGAACGTGTCAGGCAGTAGGCGCTGCTGGTCAGCAACTTTGGAAAGTTCGATTGAGCCGGTTGTGCAACGATATGCTGGCCCTTCCTCGCGCACGAGCGTCACCATGAGATCGCTCTTGCCTTCTAGTAAAGCGCGTACAGCTGCTTGTCCAACCATGTACGCCTCGTCACTGTCTGTACGTGAAATGCCATTCCACTGGATATCACCAGGTCTATCAAAGCTTGCACGCAGGTGCAATGTATTCCTCACAATTTCTGTCAGGCGCTCTGCCACTCCGCTGACCATCGTGTGCCCAAACGCATCTGTTCCTACAAGAGCGCCAACAGGCTGGCCATTTTCATCGCGAAGAGCCTCTGCCGAGACAATCACCACATAGCCCAATTGCTGGTAAATCGTCTCGACCTGTTTTAAGAACGCATCCTCATTAAAGGTATGTTCTGGGCAGAGGAGAAGGTGCGGTGAATCATGCTCCTCACGTTTGCAGAGGCTGCGACGAGCCAGCCCGCATCTCGTCCCATTGTTTCGATGAATTTGATCGGGTACTCCTTTGGCAAAGCGAGCATATTCATTGTCGCGTGCATTGTTGCCAGAGCAATAAAGCGGGCCGCAGTACCATAGCCAGGGCAATGATCAGTATAGGGCAGGTCATTATCAATGGTTTTGGGAACACTGACCACTCTGAGATCATACCCTTGCTTTTGAGCCGCTTGCGCCAGGCGATGGGATGTTTCCGCTGAGTCATTGCCACCGAGATAGAGCATATCGTGAATCTGATAGTGTTGAAAAAGCGCAAGAATATGCTCTGGATCGTCGTTCTTCAGCTTATAGCGACAGGAACCAAGTGCCGCGCCTGGGGTAGTGCGCAAGCGAGGCCATAAAGAAGCTGGTTGGCGCCGCAGATCGATGAGATCCTCTTTGAGCAAGCCTTCGATACCGTAACGCATTCCGTAGATCTCATCAAAGTGTTCGTTTTCTCGTGCCGTCTCAAAAGCTCCCACGAGGCTGGCGTTGATAACGGCGGTAGCCCCGCCAGATTGGCCAATGACAAGGTTTCTGCGTCCTTTTGCTGACATGTCAATTTCCCCTTACTCTGCTATAAATTTTGCTCGCTTGAATTGACCGCTACTTGTTTCAGAAACGATTTTAGCAGCTTTCGAGAAAACCACGCCAAAAGATAAGAAAAAGTTTCCCTTATGTATCCCTGTTCAGGCAAAGAAGAGCCGACAACCAAGCCAACGCTTCTGGGTATTCCTGGCAATCAAACACAAACTCCTGACCGCGCCCGGCACTGTGTAAAAGAACATGACCTTCTCCTTGCATCCAGCGACTCACATCACGATGATAGCTCAGTCCGGCTTTCTCAGCCCCTGGATAAAACCAGCCCGGTAATTGCCACCAGCTTCTTGACCTGCCTGGAGCTGTCAGACACAATGCCGGGTCAAACTGGTGAAACACCCCTGCGCCAGGCTTATTTCTAGTAATATTGGGTAGTTTCAAATCGTCAGTCGCGATATAAATCGAATCAAGATCGCTATACTTCATATTCGTTCTTTTAGGGTTACAGTGCGGGTGATACAAGGCCCATAGAGGTATTTCCCATCGCTTATCGACCGCAATGCGCCTCTCGATCTGCAGCCAGCCGAAAATAACATGCAGGTCAGGCGCACTCCTCACAAAGCGGTACCTGCCAGCGCATTGCTCAACTTGTCTGAACCATCCATAGAAGACAAAAACATCGCCTTCTTGTACATTGCAATTTTGCAGGTGTCTCTCTGCGGCCCCTGACTGCCCGAAGACAGGTTTCCAGTTCGCCTGCCGGTCAATGCTACCGTAGTTCAAGTCAGGATCTAGATGCGCCATCCTGTCACCCGTGATTTTGCCTTGTGTCAAATCATCAACAACCGTTCCCAAAGAGCAGTTACCGAACGAAATCTCTGCATAGCGCTTCGACTGGTTTGTGACGGTGGATGCGGGTTCGGGTATAGGTAACGAGCACATTTCGCCCGACGGGAAAATAGGACTGGCTACCCTGCCAGCGCTTGAGTCAAAACCTTTTCTGCTGAGAATGATCTTCATGTTGATCCTAGCCTGGTCTGTATCAAAAACATCAGTTCTCTATATTAAAACACCAGTTCTCTATATTAAAAGCTTGACAGTCTATTCATTGTCCTGTATGCTGATAGCACAATAGACGCTTCTTAGATTTTAGGGGATTCATGTACTACTAAAAGATGATGCTGCAAGCCATGGAAATAGTGCTGAACGGCGAGATAAATAAGCAGCAGAAGCATAAGTCAGCACGTTATGTTGCAGTCATTGATGAACTCACTCCTGAAAATAACTGGCTGGTTAGCGAACTCGACCATTTCGAGCTGTGTCGTCTCCTCCGCGGCCAGAAAAGTCCCTTACCTCTAGTCTGAATAATATCTATTGTACTGTGAGCATAACACAGCTATTTTCATCTTTATGGCATTGGGAACGAGGATGTGAACTATATCATGGAAGCGTTCCCGGTTGTCAAGGGCAAGAGAGAAGGAGCCTTGAGTGATGGCTGAATTGATCAGTACAGCATTGTCGTTTGCGACGGAGGGAGAGCGCAGAGCGGCGGAAGAGTTAGCAAAACTTCCGGCGGGTTGGATGGTTATCTGCAACAAGTCGCTGCCAACGCACAATGAGCGTTCCTACGAGATGGATTTCATCGTTGTCGGAAAACGCTGGGTCTTTCTGTTGGATGAGAAGTCGTGGCGAGGGAAGATTGTCGGCAATGATGAGCAGTGGGTGCGTGCAGATGGCTCCTCTGAGCGAAGTCCACTAGCTAAAGTGGACTATGTGGCGAAGGTGCTGGCAGGGCGAATTGGCTGGATTGTTCCACCACTGAAAAGCGGCGGGCATTTTGTGCGCAGTGGCGTCCTACTTTCTGTTGCCGATGAACTTCCTATCATTCGTGACCCACGCGCCGCCAATGGCATCTTTTTACTGCAAGATGTCTGCCAGCGTCTTCGTGTTCTCGATAGTCAGGGTGGTAATCCACAGGTTGGGGAGTTTCGTGACGCGATCAAAAAATCGCTGGTGGATCTCTCCAACCGACTCGTGGTACCGCAGCACATCAATGATGTCTTGACGGTCGAAGAAGCCACCACTATTCGCCCTGGAGTACGTCTCTTCCGTGCCAAAATGGATGGCGGTGATCCACGGCAGTTGATGGTCTATGATCTTACAAGAGATCCTATCTCTCCTACTGAATTGCGCGATTTTTACCAGCGAGAATTTAAAGTTCTCAAGGAACTACATAATACTGGTCTTGTTAGCGAAGTCGAGACCCCTTTCATATGGTCTGATAACTTTTTTATAGTGCCTATTGTGCCGCTTAAAGGCAAACCACTAAGTACATATCCTTTGCCGGAGACTGACGATGAACTCTCTCAGGAACTCATGCTAGCTTCAGCTTGCTTCAAGGGGTTGGACGCCATTCATAGTCGCGGCATCATTCATCGCGCTATTGGTCCAGACACCGTCTATGTTTTGCAAGGTGGACAAAACCCTAAGATTGCCTTTACCAACTTCTTTGCCGCTCGTATAGGAGCGAATTCCATTGCCGCTTCACTTGAAAAACTCGCCCTGGTGGCTGAAGACCCCTATGCCTCTATTGATCTTGCCGTGGGCTACGAATATGCTACGACGGTAACCGATATTTTCAGTCTCGCGCTCGTCTTTCTTGAGCGTATCGCTGGCGTCCCTATCTCCACGATACGTGCCAATGTCGAGAGCGATGTCATGTTCCCTGATATTCGGCATCGCTGGTTATCTGTCCCCACTGACATCACAAGCGAACTGACCACGCTCTTTCAGCAGATTGTAATTCCAGAGAAGCAGGCGACACCCCCAACAGCAAAAGAGATCGCGGCGAGGCTGACGCAGGAAGAACTCTATTTCATGGATAAACGCTATAAGGTCGAGCGCATCCTGGGGCGGGGAGCAATGGCGCAAACGTATCTTGCCAGTTACGCCGATTATGCCGATGCAGGTCTCGGACTCTGCGTCCTCAAACAATTTTATAGGCCGGACGAAGTCTTTGAACAAGCCTTTGAAGAATATAATGCACTCAGAAAATTCAAGAGCAAATATTTGCCGAGCATCATGGATATATTTCGGCCTCAGGATGACGTACATATCAAAATGGGAATATATTCCAGGGCCAACTTTACAGGATATCGAACAAGATTTTCCCTGGCCCCTGGATCGTTGGTGGGCATTCGCGCAAGATTTGCTGAATGCTGTAGCAGCACAGATGCGGCAAGAGCTACAAAATGCTTTGCTGGCTATCGAAGAACCTGTGGTAGATCAGCAATTGTTACCACAGATAAACTCCTGGGTGGAAAATATTCGCGGTCTGTATCGCAATAGCAATACTGGCAACGCTGATAACAGAGGATTAGATACTGAGTTTGTGCGCGATACCTATGTATCAACAGCTTTGGATGAAATACTGTTACCCATGATTTTTGCGCATCGTCCTAACGCTGTTTTTCTCACAGGCAACCCAGGTGATGGCAAAACGGCGTTTCTGGAACAGGTGCAGCGCGAATTAAGAGCAAGACAAGTACATAGACAAGGTGAGTCAGATGCCAGTGGTTGGGAATGGGACGATGCGGGCCATATCTTCCGTAGCTGTTATGACGCCTCTGAGTCGCACGAGGGACAGAGCGCAGATGAGCAACTCATACAAAAGCTACAAGGTCTGGAAGGGAAGCAGGCACCTGAAGGACCTCTCACAGTACTGGTAGCAATCAACGATGGTCGACTGGTGGATTTCTTCGATCGTCACAAAGAGCGTTTCCCTTTGCTAGCGAAACAAGTAAAACAATCAAGAAGCGAAATGTCGTTGGAGACCTCATCCGTTTGGGTGGTGGATCTAAAACGGCGCTCATTTGTAAATTTCCCCAATATTGAAGACAAATCCATTTTCGTTCAAGTGCTACAACGCCTTGTGGCTACTGAGCAATGGACGATTTGTGATGGCTGTGCGGCAAAAACAATTTGCCCCATACGCAATAATGCGGTCACCTTACGTAAAAAGAGAGTACAGCAGGGGCTTGAATACCTGCTGTTGCTTACACACTTACGTCGCCAACGGCATATGACCATGCGAGATCTGCGCTCCGCGCTCGCTTACCTTATCACAGGAAATGCAAGTTGCGAACATATTCATTCAGCAAGAGATAATGAAGAGACGGGAGCATCGTTAGTGAATCTCAACTATTGGAGGGCGTCTTTCGCGCCGCTGGAGATGCACGATGAACTGCTTAAAGATATGACATCGCTTGATCCTGGGCGTTTCCCACATCCCCATCTTGATCGCTATCTTCATTTTCATCAATCTTTATCCGATGCGGAAACGCGCCGCGCTCTCTTTGCTGATGATGTTGATCTGCCAGCGCAACGTTTCAAAGATGAAGTGGAGTGGATCGCAGCCGTCAAACGTCGTTTGTATTTTGAGGCAAAGTCGGCGAAGTCGCTCGAGGCTGCTGCACAAACATTACCAAAAGTGCGTGCACTCTCATTACTGCCCTACAGATATGCCAGGGACTTTATTGGTCTCCTGGACAACAATTTCGACGACGAAGAGGTAAGCCTGTTACGTGAAGAAATTGCGCTCGGTATCCTGCGTTCTGACGGCATCATCGAAGATGTTCCAACGAGTACATTAAGCGTACAGGTACGCTCCTCAGAAGATCAACAATTGATTGTTCTCAAACAGTTCCCACTGGAAGACTTCAAGCTCTATCCCGAGCGGCTCTCTGATAGAGATATCATAGAACGATTACCGGAAATTGTGATTCTCGAACATAAACGGGGTATCCCTCGGCTTGAGATTACCCTCGACCTGTTCGAGTTGTTGATGCGTATGGCAAACGGTCTTCTACCGAACGCCGAGGGGTTCCAACCACTGCTTGAAGATCTCAAGCTCTTCAAAGATGCTTTAATCTTAGGGGAGACACGCGACCTCATTCTTATCGAAAACCATTATCGTGTGCATCGTGTCACCCAGGACGCAGGTAAAATTATTCGCATTGTAAAGTAGAAAGGGTTAGATGTATGAAAGTCAAGTTGCCAAAGGAACTCAAAGGTGTGAAATTCCCGAAAGTTCTCACTATCGATATGAACAATTTCGACATAGATTTGTTCTTACCCACCCTTTTCTACACCATTCTGTCGCAGGGGCGCGGGAAAGCAAGGCGAACCAATGATCCGAAAGATATTCAGCGGTACATTGATACGTTGGCTCATAATTCGATACTGGAAGGTTTTGATGACCAAGTAGGGCGCAAGGTATTGGAACGCTTGGTGCGTACCACACTGATTACGACTGGCGGCGTAGGCCGTTCTAATCGCGGAGAACAAATTACCTCTATCGTACCCTATACGTTGCTGGCCCATAAGCCAGGTTTTCCCACAGAAAGTAGCCGTCATCGGGGGGCAGATACGTTCATTTATCAGGCTTTGCGCGAAAATATGAATAGAGCAGATAGAGAACTCCTAAATGCGGCAAAACTTATCTTTGGACGCGGTGTCAACATTGGCGATATGCCTGATCTGGGTGGCAGCTATGATGGCCAAACAGAACTTGATACTTTAACACGACTTTCAATCGCCTTTCTAGATGGGTTTCAAAATACACGCACGGGATTGAGCCGCGAACAGAGTGTTACACCTGCTTGCCCAAAATTGGCGAACGAACTGGCGACAGACTTGTTGCGTTATCTCTTTGAGTACTATGAACATATGCCTTCGCAGGCATTCACCTATAACCTACTCGCTCTCATTAACTTTGAGCTGTTCAATTACACACTTAAACTCGTGTATGCAATCAATGAACTGGTGCAAATCCCCGAAACATTGCCACCCGCGATGCGTGATCCACTAGAATCATCCTCTCCGCAACTCTACCTGGATTTCACACAGGATGTGCGAGGGCGTAGCCATGAAATGGCGAAAGCTTGTGTGCGACGCGATATCGAAGCTTATCAGCAATTCTTGTATTCAAACTTGCACCTCAGACTGCTTGATTCTTATGTGGTCCGCATTGATGAGGAACGTATCCGTGAAGAAAACGAATTGCCGGATGATGCGGGAAATGTGGTAGAGGAAGAGGAATTAAGTTGGTTGGATGACATTACCGATGTAGCAGACACGGATATTGAGCGGGTTGTGAATCTTGTGGTGGAGGGGCAGAGAGACAGTGCGCTGAAACACATTGTGAGTTGGTACTGGAGCGTGGGGGGAATGAAAAAAACGCATGGCTTACTTGCTGGTTCGGTGAGGAGTCGTACATCATGGCGCTATGCCCCTTCCAATGACTTATTGGCGGTACTTGTTCAAGTGACGGCTGCGCGACTTTCATCGCAAGGTATCCAATCTATCCGTCTACAAGAGTTTCTACAATTTATAGAGAAGCGTTTTGGCATCTTGATAGACCGCCCTCCCGATATATTTAAGGGAGCTGAATATATTGCGGCTGCGCATGATAATTTGCGGGCAATGCAAAATCGCCTACGACAGATGGGCATTTTCCGTGACCTGTCGGACGATTTTACCATCCAACGTTTACATCCCCCTTATGCGATGCTAAAAACAATGGAGGCTTGAGCACAATGAGCGATTTACGAACGCAACTGCTTGCCGATGAGATCTTCGCCTGCTTGAAGGGTACAACAGAGGGACACTGTGTCCGCATAGATTTTCTTGAACGCGCTGAGGCTATCAGTATCTGTCAGTTCATGATCCACAGTTCAAGAGAGCCAGATCTTGTAATCCATGTGCTTACACCTCGTGGTGGCGATACGCTGCATAACCCTCTGTATATTACGACAGATGAGGCCGTCGAGATACGCAATCGCAAACAGGTACGCCTGTGTCTTTTTGTACCGTCAGACCTGGTAGATGCCGCCTATAGTTCTCTTGCCAACTCTTTTGCTCCCATTGATGGACGCACCCTTTATGAGACGGTATTGAAACGAGTTACAAAGCTTCTTCCCCAGGATGCTCAAAAGGTTTTGCGTTTTGTCTCACATGGAACATTGAAGGCAAGCTATGAGCAACGTCTTGATTTTGCTGTAACTGCTTGGGCTCAAAGAGAGGCCAGCGATAATTTGGGCCTCGAACTCTGGCGTGTAGGTTTGATTGCGGATGCACGTTCCGACTTTGCTGTATATTTGACAAGTAATCGCAATTGCACTCTTGGATTATCTCATCCAATGCGGCCGGATGCGACAGCGCGTGAACGAATCCAGAGCTTGAAAGTTGATAAAGACACCGCCAATGCACTTGGTCGGTTTTTCCGAGGCCGACAGATGAATGAGGTACCAATCTGGTCGCTTGATCTCGCAAAAGAGGAAACATTGACGTTTGACTGCTGGAAATTTCCCAAAACAGATCATAGCGATATTCGTTCTGTGAAAGTAACTCCATTTATCAATGCGAGAGGCATTGTTGAACGATTCTGTCGTCTCACACAACCTGACGAAGTAAATGGCAGTCTTCAAGCGATTTGCGGTCCCAAAGGAACGATGGTTGTGAAATGGTCATGTGAACCTGCTGCGCCGCAGAACTTGAGTGGCTGGAGCGTGAGAATTGTTCCGTCCGATAGCGAATACGAATTTGCTGAGGATAGCGACTATATTGAGCCGAAGATACCGAGAGTACCTGGCCACAGGCGAAGTGTTACTATCAAGCTTGATATTGAGGAAGACGAAATTCCAAATTGTCCGGTCTGTGTAAAAGTTGCCCCTCTTGATGCAACAGGGAACGAGATTAGTAATGAGGAAACAGGGGAAGTTATTGCTGATAGAAGTACCGAGTTTTTCCTGGTGAAAGATATTCAGACAAAATTGTTCACGGATGTGCGTGAAAGTCGAAGCACCGTTCCAACGCTCTCCTATGGTCGGCTAGAGGTTGCGCTGGGAATACAAGAGGGTCAGACGTTAGACGAAGGAACGCAGCCACAATGGTTATCCAAAGACCTTGCGTATTTTAGTCTGACGTTTCCCAACCACAGGATCCTCAATATTGGACTGAGCGAGACCCTGCTAGAACTTGAGAGACAGGTCAGAGACAACCCACGTAGTGGTGGGTGCTTTACGCTTTTCGTGGACGAGGTACACTCCGTCAGTAAAGAGGCAATCTCACCATATCCTCTACAAATCAGTAACCAGGGCAACTGGGCCGCATTCTGGAAAATGCGCGAAACATTCTTCAATCGTCTCAAAAAGCAGCCATTGCGTGATACCATAGAAACCGCAGAATGGACGCCGGAACTTGCCAATGTCGCGTTACGCTATGCGCAGTCATATCGGGAGTTGCTTGATGAACTTATCAGAAACCGATGTGAGCGCGACGAAATGCGCGAGGCACTTTCTGTTGATTCCTTGCTTGTACAAGTCGCGGGCAAAGGGAATACTCAGGAGGAGGCTATCGTTACCTTGCCCACACATCCTTTGCGCGTCGCATGGTTCGCTGGCTATACCCAGTTGTTGCGCAATTGGGGAGATCGCTTGCTTGAGCTTCCGAAACGCGAACGCAAGCGCAGTATTGATATGCAAGCATTGCGATTATTAAATCCAACAAATGTTCCTGCCTTTGCCTACCATGCGGCATCGAAACAAGCTTTTCTCTTCTTCCAGAATATCCGATTGTATCATGGAGTTGCATTACCAGCCGATGTCGCAGACCCGCGTCGCCGCTATGGGGATGTTGCGCTCATTCTAGGAAACGTATATGAGCATATAGGTATAGGTGAAATTCAGCCAGAGCATTTGAAGGAACATCTTGAGCGATTCTACATGTCGCATCCGTATGCGGGTACGCTTGTGACGACATTGGTCAACCCTGATCGTGGTGATTTCTTCGCTGAAGCAGTAAGGAAGTTTTTGGTTGACGAGGTGCCTTCAGATGAGCAGGAAGAACCTTACTCTGCACCTTCCTTCCAAATTACCGCGTTTATGCCAGACGAACATAAAAGATCACTCGAGGCGCTAAAGCAGACGCTGCAAAGAGTTGATCAACGCCGTGATTATGTCACGGATTTCTTTTTGCCTGGTCTTTCAACGACTGTCCGCCCGATTAGTCAATTGGGAAAAAAGGCTCCTGAAGCACACCTTGCTGTAGTGACTGACCTGACTCAACCATCGGTTGTAGTGAGTTCACTGGCGCAAAGTGGGATAGAAATGCGGGCTGAGATGAGCAGCTTTTCCCTTTATGGTCTTATTACGCACTTTATTTCGCAGTTTACAACCGATGATCAGGGTTTACTATGGTATCATCGAATCGTACCGGAAGGAGTGAAAAAGCCTGAAGTGCATCCCGTAAGCCCCCGCTATAGCGAGACGTTGGTAGAACTCCATCAAAGCCTGTTGGATGCGGAAGGCTATCTTGCCAGCAAGCGCAACAATGTCTATCCCATGCTAGAAGTGCGCATCGAAAAGGAGCGCAGTACCCTCCTGGAGCATCTGCATTCGAATACCAATTGGGTCATTACCATGGACAGGTTCTTTGCGCTTGATTATTATGACTCGCCCCACGCGCCGGAATTACGTACACTGGCCCAAAAGTATGTGCTTGACTATTCACCCGAATCGCTCGAAGGCTTTGGTCATCGTATGATAGTGACAACTGCCTGGCATGAAGAGATCGAGGCACTGCTCGCCCAAGCAATGGCAGAGCTAGGTTTCAATAGTGTTGATCAGAGCGTGAGTCAACTACTTCACTACCTGAAAACCGTCTCCGGTAGATTGGCATTACAGGCGCTCGAATCTCCAACCAGTGCCGCCGCAGCCGTGGGACTTGGTGTCGTAACCGCGTGGTTGCAAAAGAAGGGACGATTGAAAGACGCTATTCTTGTCCCCGTAGATATTTATCCGCGTATTTTCTCATTGGATGGTTCCGGCAAACCCCAACAAGGGGAACGGCGCTGTGATCTGGTTCTTGTCTCGCTTCGACGCAATATTGTTGATGCAACCTTCATCGAGGTCAAATGGCGACGTGGGCAAGCTCCTCTCCAGGAACTGGCAATGGATATGGCCCTCCAGATGGAAGGCTCCGCCCAGGCTATGCGCAATCGTTTCTTCAGTGAGGGGAGGGTGGATAGTATACTACAACGCTCGTATCTCGCCAATGTCCTCAGATTCTACTTTGAGCGAGCTCGACGCTACAAACTGTTCGAGGCTGACTACGAAAGAGCCTTTATGGAGCAGCTTGCTCGCCTTGAAAAAACTGGCCTCGAGTTCCGCCCCAGCTATGAAGGCTACATCGTAAATCTGGAAGGCACACAGCGAAAACCGCTAACGATTGACACACAGACAGAGAAGGCGAAAATCACGGTACTCACCGCAAGGGATTTTCAAGATGCTGACGCTGGCGAATTTTCGTCACTTTTGAGTCGCTCCGCTTACAGCGACGAAGCGTCGCTAACGCCTGTCGAGGATGAGAACAAGATTGATAGCGACAAGGATGATGATCTATCTGATGGCTCAGCTTCTACTGACAATAGAGTAGAGGATATATCATCGGAGTATCCTGTTGAAAATACATCTACCGGGCATACAGATGAACAAGCTCTTTTACTGGTGGATGAGGTCAAGATTCCATTAGGAGAATCATCTAGTGAGCTCGTGGAGTGGATGCCTAGCACGAAGGGTAGCCCACATCTATTTATTCTTGGCATTCCAGGGCAGGGAAAATCGTGGACGACTACCCGTATACTCAATGAACTAGGCAAACAACAGGTGCCAACATTAGTATTGGATTTTCATGGTCAATTTGCGGACCCTCATGGCTCATTTATGCAGACGATTTGCCCTTCAGTGTTTGATGCGGCGAATGGCTTGCCGTTTTCCCCATTTGAATGCACGCTAGATAACGGCTTTGGTGGATGGAAGGCAAATAGTTATGCACTGGCAGAGATCTTTGCCTATGTCACCGGGTTGGGACCAATGCAACGCGATATCATATTTACTGCCCTACAAGACGCCTATAAATTGCATGGGTTTTCAGATGAGGAGGCGATAGACCTGGATTATCCAACACCCGAAGAGGTTCTCAAACGTATAGAGAAGAAGGAACAGGAGCGCCACATTAACAACGTCGCAGCCCGTTGTCGCCCCCTGCTAGAGATGAACCTGTTCCGGCCCATAAAAAATGCGCCGGATATGCTTACGACAATTCGTCAAGGATTGATCATTGATCTTCACAATCTTTATGCTGAAGAATTACAGATGGCAGCTGGAGCCTTTGTACTTCGCAAACTCTACAAAGATATGTTCCACTGGGGAAATGCCGACCGTTTACGTCTCGCCATCGTACTGGATGAAGCGCACCGCCTTGCTAAAGACGTAACGCTGCCCAAACTGATGAAAGAGGGCCGCAAGTTCGGTATAGCCGTCATTGTAGCCAGCCAGGGTATCAATGACTTTCACCAGGATATCCTTGGCAATGCAGGCACAAAAGTCATTTTCCGCGTAAACCACCCAGACTCCAAAAAAGTGGCAGGTTTTATCCGAGGCCGCCCAGGCCAGGACCTTGCCACACGCATAGAGCAACTAAAAGTGGGTTCTGCTTATGTCCAGACCCCTGAGATGGCCTTTGGCTCGGTTGTTCATATGTATCCACTGGAGTAGATATACTGCAGATCAGTGATAAAGTCGATATCCCTGAGGACGATTTTTACGATGCACTCACAATGCTCTCAAGGAAGCGCTATGTCCAAATAGAAGTACCTGCTCAACGCAAGTTGACGACCCCCTGCCTACTATCTATAATAATGGAAACAACAAACCAATAAAAGAGAAGAATCCTAAGTGGGGCATTCGGGAAAGGCGTGGAGGAGAACCAGGGCCGATAATGAACTTTAATAAATTAATCCGGACACACTGTAGGTGCCGATTGATCGCGCACACCGCCGATTGATCGGCCCTGCGGGGATGTTCCGCTCTCCGATGTATTTTATGAAAACTCATAATCGGCACCTACGGTTTTCCCAGGATTTAGCGAATGCACCACTAAGTTCACGCAAACGGAAATAGACGAAAGATTGAAAAACATTCTACGCACCCTGATTTTGTTCGCCATCCGTGTATTTGGCATAGCAGGAGCGCGGCAAGCCCAACAACCCGCACCTCAGTCACCACGTATCCTCCTCATCCGTCCTGATCATCTCGGTGACCTCGTATTGACAACGCCTGTCCTCAACGCGCTCAAAACACACCTACCCAATGCCTCTATCACCATGATGG